>Ga0111538_10000716_pt1 | contig 45597 bp, 45 predicted proteins | sample SoiMethybrSBSTD1_FD_79669 | JGI IMG/M metagenome (GOLD analysis project Ga0111538, IMG submission 79669) | Bulk soil microbial communities from a Populus tree surrounding site in Tennessee, USA - Soil MetaG P. TD hybrid SBSTD1 (version 2)... | ecosystem: Environmental > Terrestrial > Soil >...
CCATCGGTCAGCGTGTCTGGTGGGTGGAGCACAACCACTTGACCGGCAGAGAGGCCGTTGGTGACCTGCGCAAAGGTCTCGTTGCGCTGACCGATCTCAACGGTCCGCAGCCGCGCCCGGCCCTGCTCGATGACGAACGTCGCCCACCCTTCGCCGCGCCGGAAGAGGCTCCCGACCGGGACGCGGAGCACGTGGTCGTCGCTCCAGGTAACGATGCGGACCCCCACGCGATAGTTGTCGCCGAGGACGCGGGCCGCCGACGCGGCATCGACGAAGTCGATCAGCACATTCACGCGCTGCTCTTCGACGCCGAGCGCCGACACCTTCATGAAGCCCGAGGGCTCGACCCGCCTGACTCGCGCCCGGAGCGGGGGCTGGTCGCCCGCCTGCTCGATCAGGACAGCGGCGCCTGGCGGGACGCGGACGGCGTCGGTCGACAGCAGGTCGGCAACGACCTCCAGCCGCTGCGGGTCACCGACCTCGAGCAGCGCCTCGCCGAGCGGCACCACCGCTTCGCTCTCGCGCAATCGCTTGAGGACAATGCCGTCAATCGGAGCGACGATCACCACCTCACCACCCGCCGTCGTCGGGCCCTGCAGGCGCGCGCGCGCCTGTTGGAGCTCAAACTCGGCGCGCGTCACAGCGAACTCGGTGGCGTGCAGCCCTTCCTCGCCAGTCTTGACGGCGGTCTCTGCGGCCTCGAGACTGTCGCGCGCCAGAATGCCCGCTTTGTCCAGCTGTTGCTGGCGTCGCAGTTCCGAGCGCGCGCGGGCGAGCGTTGCCGCGGCGCGTTGCTGTTCTGCCTGCGCCTGCCCGACAGCCGCCCGCGCTCCCTCCAGCGCGGCCGCCAGCTCGGCGCGGGAGCGCGAGTCGATGAGCGGCGCCTGTGCCGGGGTGAGGCGAGCGAGCACGGTCTTGCCGCGGACTACCCGGTCTCCCGGCTCCAGCTCGATGCGCTGAAGCCGCCCGGACACCGGAGCGGAAATCACGAATCGGTCGCGGACGCGAGTTTCGCCGTCCTCGTCGATGGTGACCTGCAGCGGTCCGACGCCGGCGGTGGCCGCGTCCACTGCCATCGACTCGGGCCACATCGCCGCAGCGACGATCGCGAGCAGGACCAGGGCGGCGGCAATCCAACGTAGGGAGGTGCGTAGGCGCATAATCAACCACAGTCGTCGCGGCGATTCATTCCCGGATCTTCAGGACTGCGACGAGGTCCAGCCGATCGAGCCGGCGACGGACGATCAGGCCGGAAACGACGGCCGCGCCGATGATGCCCAGCCACGCCCACGCGACCGCCGATCGCGATACGTACAACGGGAACCGGTACACCTCGCTGTCGATCGAGCTGACGATCGCCGCCGCCAGACTGTATCCGAAGACAGCGCCGACCGGCAGGGCCGCCAGCGTGAGCAGCGCGAGCTCCCCCATCAGGATCAGGGAGATCTCCCCACGCGTGAAACCGAGCACGCGCAGGCTGGCCAGCTCGCGGCTGCGCTCGGACAACGACACCCGGGCCGAGTTGTAGACGACGCCGAACGCAATGATGCTCGCGAAGACCAGGTTGATGAAGATGCTCAGGCTCATGTTGGCGGCCATCACCTCGCGGAAACTCTTCAGCACCGCCCGCTTGAACCCGGTGCCGGCGACAATCGGCGTAGCCTTGAGCTCGGCGGATAACCGGGCTTCCTGCGCGGAGTCCACGAGCAGCAAGGCGCCGGTGGCGACGGAGCCCTCGCGCATCAGCTGATGCAGCGCCTCGAGATCCATATAAGCCGACAATCCAAGGATGTCATCCACCAGACCGGTGACCTCGACCCGTTTCACGGGACGGTGGCCTTCGAGCACGTCGAGGGTAATGGTGTCGCCCTGCACCACGCCGAGCGCCCGCGCGAGAATCGTCGAGAGCACGACGCCAGATGGCGGCAGGCGCACCGGGTGGCCGTTGCGGTCGACGATGCGCTTGAAGCGCGGTGACGGGGGCACGCCGCTCACCGCCAGATAGCGCTCCCGATAGTCCGATCGGAGGCGCGCGGCGACGGTGCGCTGCGGCTCAACCGCGATCACCCCGGGTAGCTCGGCCAGGGCGTACCGTGCCGCGTCGCCACGCGGCTCGACGAAGGTGACGGTCACGTCCTGACGCTCGGCCTCCCAGAACTGCGTCAGGATCAGCCGATCGATCGCGTCGCTGAAGACGAGGCCGGTCATCAGGATGGCCACGGCGAAGGCGATGCCAAACACCGACGCCGCAGCGCGAACCGGGTGGCGCATCACGTTGCGCAGCACCATGCGGCCTGTGGTTCCCAGGTGCCGGGCCACGAACGGGGTCTCGAGCACCGTACGGCGGTAGCGCGCCGGCGTCTCGGGTCGCATCGCTTCAGCCGGCGGCACCCGCACGGCGCGTCGCACCGCGCCGAAGGCACCGGCGCCGGCCGCAACCATGGTCAGTGTGGTGGCGCCGACCACGACCCGGAGAGGCACGCTGAAGATCAGGACCGGGAAGCGGAAGAAGTCGTTGTAGAGCGCGATCACCATCGTGCCGAGCCAGGCGCCGAATCCGATGCCGAGGACGACCCCGAGCAGCCCGATGATCAACGCCCACTTGAGATAGTGCCAGCCGATGGCGCGGTTGCCATAGCCGAGCGCCTTGAGCGCCGCAATCTGCGGCCGCTGCAGCGCCAGGGCTCGTGTGAGCGCCACGTTGAGAATGAATGCGGCAATCAACAGAAAGATGAGCGGCAGCAGAAAGCCGAAGCTCTGGAGCTGCGCGAGCTCGTTCTCCACGGTCCAGTGCGACAGCTGCAGCGCGCGCGGAATCGCGCCGAGCCCGCCGTAGGGCTCGAGGATGCGATCGAGGCGAGCGATGACGTCGGCGGTCTGCGCGCCGGGTGAGAGTCCGAGCACCACATCGTTGAAGCCGCCCTCCATGTCGAAGGCCGCCGCCAGCGCTTGCTGGTCCATCCAGAAGATCCCGAATCGCTTGTTGTCGGGCACCAGTTCGCCCGGCCGGATGCTGTAGATGTACTCGGGCGAAAGGGCCACTCCCACGATGGTGAGGCGGCGGAGCCGCCCGTTAATCACGGCGGGAATGCGATCGCCTGGATTGAGCCCGTGTGCGACCACGAACCCCTCGCTGGCGAGCACTTCGTCGGGGCGACCGGGTTCGATCCAGCGCCCGCGCCGGAGGAAGAGGTCGTTGAGACGCGGCCGGCGGCTCGCAGGAATTGACACCAGCCGACCGCTGGCTGGCTCCTCGATTTGATCGAGGTCGAGCGTGACGTTGGCGACCACCCGCGTTTCGATCACGGACACGCCTGGGAGGGCGGCAATGTCGCCGGCAACTCGCAACGGCGCACGCTTCAGTGAGGCAAAGACGTCTGCAAACCGCTGACGCTCGTAGTAGGCGCGCTGAGTCGCGCGCAGCGACTCGAAGTTCGACAGATACATCACGAACATGGCAATGCCCGCGGCGACGACCATGGCAATCGCCAGGGCCTGGCTCTTCATCGCCAGCAGGTCCCGTAGCAGCTTGCGGTTGAGCGCGGAGAGCGAAACCGGGAACCTCACGCCGCTCACCAGGAGAGTTGACTCGGCGACAGCTTGTCGGTCCGGTCCTCGACCGACACCACCCGGCCGTCGGCGAGGCGGATGACCCGGTCTGCCATCGACGCGATGGCGGCGTTGTGCGTGATCACCACGGTGGTGGTCCCAAGCTCCGTGTTGACCCGCTGCAGTGCCTCCAGCACCACGATGCCGGTGGAGATGTCGAGTGCTCCGGTCGGTTCATCGCACAGCAAAACGGAGGGGCGCTTGGCAATGGCTCGCGCGATCGCGACACGCTGTTGCTCGCCGCCCGACAGCTGGGCGGGAAAATGTTCGCGTCGTGCATCGAGCTTCACCATCTGAAGCGCCTCCTCGGGCAGCATCGGCTGCTCGGAGATCTCGGTGACGAGGGCGACGTTCTCTTCCGCCGTCAGGCTCGGGATCAGGTTGTAGAACTGAAAGACGAAGCCGACGTGTCGTCGCCGATACGCGGTGAGGGTCGCCTCATCAGCCCGGGTCAAGTCAACGTCTCTGTATAGGACCTGTCCGCTGGTCGGCACGTCGAGGCCGCCGATGATGTTGAGGAGGGTGGACTTGCCAGAGCCCGACGGCCCCAGCAGAACGACGAACTGACGTTCATCGAGCGCGAGCGATACATCCCGCAGCGCATGGACGGCGACATCACCCATGCCGTAAACCTTGGCTAGCTCGCGAATCTCGAAGAGAGGTACCGGCATGGTCGGGTCCACCACGAGGCCTCGGGCCTCCGAGGAACTGGTCTCCATCCAGAGTCTAGTCGTAGTGGTCTTCAGGGTGAGCGCGTGTCAGCGCCTGATAGCTGGCCTGGCGAGCAAGTCAGAGCCCCGAGCCGGGACGTCGGTACAAGGCGTATCGAAAACGACCTCGCAGCCACGTCTCCCCTTTCGCGTCGTCACGCCGGCTGTCGATGACTTCCTCGAGGATATGGGCATAGTGGCCGCCGAGTCGGACGATCTCCCTGTCGAGCCTGATAGCGGTTTGATCCATCAGGTCGCGATAGCAGCGATCCCACAGGTCGTCACGATGCGCGATCGTGCCAGGCACTCGCTCGCTGTTCGCTTCGATCGTGTGCTCACCCATCAGTTCGGCGGCGAGAGGAGGCAATTCGCGGTGCCAGTAGATGGTCTTGGCGGGCTCGTTGATGGCTGTCAGCGGCATGGGGCCTCCCTCTCGGGGCTTGAGGTCTGTCTCACAATCACAACGATCTAGAGCCTGCGCGGCGGCAACATCTCCATCATCCGTCGGACCGCTTCGTCAATCTTCTCCTCCATCCACTTCTGGTTGTCGATCACGCCGTCCACACTGTCTTCGGCCCAGCCGCGCCAGACCAGCTTGTTGGTGCGCGCATCAACCAGGTCCACGAGCAATGTGCCGGCGTCGAACACGTAGGGCCGGCAGTCGACGCAGTCGCCCGTCTCGCGGTCGGGTCCGTTGAAGTCGATCCGTTGACTGATGCTGGCGTGGTAGTGGATCAACAGGTCCGGCCTCTCCGACGCCTTCTCGAACCCTCTGGCGTCGAGTTGCTTCTCGACATTCGCCTGAACCCGTTCCTGGAAGAATGGATTGTTGTCGAGACGCGGATCGCCGGTTGCCAGCGAGTCGGCAGGGGCCCATGTGTAGGTCTGATAGCGGGCGATGTCTGCCCCGCGCTCCATGTACGAGCTCACAATCATCGTCGCGCATCCCGAAAGGGCAAGAGCCGGGAGTGTGACTGCGGCGAACCGCATTAGTCGTAAGGGCGAATACATCATCGTTCTCCTGTTGAGACGTTGAGAATCGTGCTGACTTCCCATCCGTTAGCGACCCATCGGAAATCGCGCCAGTATCCGCGGGATGGCCTCGTCGACTTTCTGCTCCATCCGATCTGTGTTGCTGATCGCGCTATCAAGCGTGTCCTGCGCCCACCCACGCCAGATCAATTTGTTCGTCCGGGCGTCAACGACGTCGAGCACAAACGTGCCCGCCTCATACTCGGCCACTTCGCCGAGACAGTTGTCGCCGCTGCAGTAGCCGCGTTCACGGTCCACACCGTCCACGGTCAAGCGAGACGTGACATTCGTGTGGTAGTGAATCAGGAAATCAGGCGTGCCGGAGGTGGACTGTTCAAGCCCTCTCAGAGCCAGCTGTCTTGCGATGGCGCCCTGGAGGTAGTCCTGGAAGGAGGGGTTCCTCGCCAGTCGCGGATCGCTCGCCGGCAGCGCGTCGGCCGGACCCCAGTCGTAGCTGCGATACCGGGCGAAATCGGCGGTCGGGTCGAGGTGTGAGCTCACGGTCATCGTTGTGGCGCAACCAGAAACGGTGAGGCTTAGGAGCGCCAGAGCGGCCGTTCGGAGAAGTCCCTGCATTGGTCATACCTCGCGTTCGGGCCGGATTGTTGCGCCTCCAACCAGGGCGCTGCTCCACCGCAACCGCAAACGCCCTGCCATTGAGAAATCGGCTCGTAGAGGCCAAACGCTAGCATCCGCACAACCGGTGCCGGGTGTGACGCGCGCCGACCGCGGAATTTCCCACACAAGCGCGGAAACACCCGCGCCTGGGGAACGATGATCTATGGCCGGATTCGGCAGGGCCCCAGAGACAGGTGCGGAGTCAAGTACGTAGGGAGCTCAGAGTCGTGAGGACCGTTGCTCGGCTGCAGCGGATCGGCGGCCCTTGGCGCGTTCCGCAAGCGCCCTGTCCAGTCGGCCGTCGTGACCGTAGATATCGTCTGAGAAGCGAATCGTTCCGTCTTCGGGCATCACCACGGCGGTGATGTAAAACAGAATGACCTGAATGGGCTTTGCGAGTCGGATCGACTGCGGCCGAGTCCCGTTCATCGCCTTCAGGATCCGGTCCCGCGTCCAATCGTCCTGGCCGTCGAGCGCCCATTCGGCGAGGCCCACGGGGTCCTCGAGGCGAACGCACCCGTGACTGAAATCTCGCCGCGGCCGGCCGAACAGTTGCGGTGTCGGCGTCCCGTGCATGTAGACGTTGGCGTCATTCGGGAAGACGAATTTCACCAAACCAAGGGCGTTCTTCGGCCCCGGCAGTTGCCGCACGCGGAGTCGTCCCTGCTGGAGCTGGTCAAGGCTCTCGGCTGTGAGCGCGACCGTCTTGGCATCATCGCCGTCTCCTCGGACGATTTCCATGCCTTCCCGGCTGAGATAATCGGGATCACGCCTCAACCTGGGGAGAATCTCTCCACGGAGAATTGATGACGGGACGTTCCAGTACGGCCTGAACACGATCGAGCGCATCTCTTCGATGAAGACGGGGGTCCGGGTATTGAGGGCGCGGCCGACGATGACACCCATCCCGAACGTCGGCGCTCCGTCCGCGGGAATCGAGTTCCAGACCCAGAGGCGGAACATCGGGATGTTGACGGCGAGGAATCGGTCCGGGCTGAGATCGGGAAGCCAACGCAGGCGCTCGAGGGCAAGCTCGATCTGTCGAACCCGCCACTGGAGGGGCACTCGCAGCGCCGCCTGAGTTGTCTTCCCCAACGTGCCGTCAACTTCAAGTCCGTGCCGCATCTGAAAGTGCTTCACGCCGTCAACGAGCGCGCCTTCGAACCGCAGATCGGCCGGCTCGGTAGCGTCGGACGGAATATCGCCAAGAGCGATCAGCCAGTGCTGCAGCGCCCGGCCATCGTAGGCATCCCCCGGCCGCACTGTGGACGTCGGCGCCGGAGGCACCTCGAGCGCCGGATCGGCGGCGAGAGCTTGATAACGGGCCAGCATACTGCGCAGGCTTCGATACAGCGCGAGGGGTGGCGCCAATTCCTGGGCGAGGGCCGTGACTCGATGATCGGCGATCGCGGAATGGAGCAGCGCCACAAAGTCGTGGTCGTCGACACGTGTCTCAACCCTGAAGCCCACGGCTCTTGGATCAATCCGGCCAGTGTGCAGCTGCTGGAAATAGGCCAGCATCGCCGCACTCATACTCGTATCGAAGACCGCAAGGTCTGACAGCGATGGCGTTGATGTGGCGGCCAGCCCCGCGGCCAGATTGTCCAGAAGGCTGGTTTGGTAGTCCGCCGGATCCAGGCCTTCAGCGGCTGTCTCCCTCAACAGCGCGAGGGCGTCGTGGACATCTTGGCTCGGATGGCCGTGGCCGTCGACCCAAGCTGGCGCGAAGCTCCTGCGCTGGTAGAAGTTGACGACCTGCGGCTCTCGAGGAGCCGACGGCGTCGGAACCACCGACGCTTCATCGACATGCAACGCCGCTTTGATCGCTTGTTGCGCGCTTGCCGGCGTCCAGTCGTGGAGAGCAGGACCGGCCACAGGCTCAGGCGAGGACGACGCGGACGATATGGAGAGAAGGTCCGCACGATCGGTGCAGGCGACCAACCTCACGAGCACTAGAACAATCCAAGCTCCGCGAGTGAGCGACAGCTTGTTCAGTTTGCGATGCGCATGTTCTTGATGTAGCGATGGCATTGGTAGCAGCTCATGGTCATCGACACGTAGTGCATGGCGGCCAGATCGAGATCACGTTGCTTCGCCGCCGCGACCAGCTCCTCCGTCGCGCGAAGAAACGCGTCGCTCTGTCGGCCGTACTCCGGGGTCTTCAACACCATCCACCCAAGCTGCTTCGTCGCGGCCGATAGGGCGGTGCTTTCCCGCTCGAGCAGCGCATAGTCGCTGGTCGTGAGCGCCTCGAGCACGCGCTGCGCATGGGTCAGTTTCTCGCGCATCAGCCGGCCCGTGGCCGCCGTCTGCATCGCGGATCCAGAAGACGCCATCGCCATGACGGTCACTACCACCAGCAGCACTGCTCTCGTGACGCCTCGTTTCATGATCATCACGCCACCTTGACGTCTACCGCGGTCGGCTTCGACACCGTCGACTTTGGCAGGCGAACCTTAAGAACGCCGTTGGTATACTCGGCACGAAGCGCCGCCGCATCCACGATACTGGGCACCGTGAATCGCCGCAGGAAGAAACCGTACGGCCGCTCGACGCGGTGATACTTCTTCCCGCGCTCTTCCTTCGTCAGCCTGCGCTCTCCTTCCATCGTCAATACACCACCCTCCAGCTGCACCTTGATGTCGTCCTTCTTCACCGCAGGAAGGTCCATGGTGACGGTGTATTCCTTGTCGGTTTCTTCGATATCGAGCGGCGGATCCCAGTTGCCGAACGATGATTCGCCTGCCGAGCCTTCCATCCCGATGTCTCCCAGCAGCAAGCGACCCAGGTGCGTCGGCGTGCCTTCGGTGTCCCTGAATGGATTGGGTTTCATGGTCATGCCACCTCCCCCGCATCGTAGTACCGGGACGCCAGTGCAATCGCTTCGCCAGCGCGGTACCGGCTGGCCCGGCGAAACACGCGGCGAAACGAGTCTGCGATCGAGCGCCTGCGGATAATTCCCCAAGTGGGGCGGAAACTTTCCGCGAGCGAAGAGTGACCAAGCAAAAGGTTCCCGGACAAGTGAGGTAGCCGTGGCATCTCCCTTGCGGTGAAGGAGATCCGAGCATTGCCCAATGCCGGTCCCTTCACCCTCCGCCGACCTCGAGCTGCCAACAGGATTGGATTCTGAAGAAGCTGCGCGCCGCCTCAACGCCGAAGGCGCCAACGAGCTGCCGGTGGGAGAAACGCGCACACTCCTGGACCTTGCGATCGAACTCATTCGCGAGCCGATGCTCCTGCTGCTGGTCGCAACCGGGGTCGTGTATTTTCTTCTAGGCGACCTCGGCGAGGCGCTCGCGATTCTCGGAGCGATCGCGATCGTCATCGGCCTCACCCTGTATCAGGAGCAGAAGACCGAGCGAACCCTGTCGGCGTTGCGCGATCTCTCGAGTCCGCTCGCATTGGTGATCCGGGCTGGCGTCAGTCAGCGCATTCCTAGTCGCGAAGTCGTTCGCGGCGACCTTCTGGTCCTGAGCGAAGGCGATCGCATCCCCGCCGACGGAGTGCTCGTATCGTCGACGAACCTGACGGTCGACGAGTCTCTGCTCACAGGGGAGTCGGTTCCGGTTCGCAAGACGCTGACCAGCGGCGATAGAAGCGCCTCCCTCGTCTTCTCCGGCACCCTGGTCGTGAGCGGACATGGCAGGGCCTGTGTGTCCGCGATTGGCCGCGCGACCGAGCTGGGGCAAATCGGCCGCGCCCTGTCGGACCTCGGCATCGAGCGCACGTCGCTCCAGTCCGAGGTCTCACGCGTCGTTGGGGTTCTCGCAACTGCCGGGCTGGCCGCCTGCGCCCTTGTCGCGGTGGTTTACGGATTGAGACAGCAACGATGGCTGGACGGCGTTCTGGCCGGGTTGACGATGGCGATTGCGATGGTGCCAGAGGAGTTCCCGGTCGTGCTGACGATCTTCCTGGCGCTCGGCGCGTGGCGGATCTCGCGCAGCCATGTGCTGACCCGCCGCATTCCCGCCATCGAAACGCTCGGGTCGGCTACCGTGCTCTGCGTCGACAAGACTGGCACGCTGACGCTCAATCGCATGGCGGTCGCCGTGGTCGCGGTCGAGGGAGAGACACGAGAGATCACCTCGGTCGTGCCGCTCGATCCTCCCTTTCGCCGGGTTCTCGATTTCGCGTTTTTGGCGAGCCGGAAGGAACCGTTCGATCCGATGGAACGCGCGTTCGCGGATCTCGGCCAACGCCTGCAGATCGCGTCTGAGTACGCATGCTGGGCGCTCATTCGAGAGTATCCCCTCTCGGATGAACTTCCAGCCTTTGCACAGGCGTGGCGCCCCACAGCTGGTGGTCGCGCCCTGGTAGCCGTCAAAGGAGCGCCCGAAGCCGTTGCGGATCTCTGTCGGCTGAACGCGTCCGCCCGCGAGGCGGTCCTGGCGCGCGTCGACGCCATGGCCGGAGACGGTCTTCGGGTTCTGGCGGTAGCTCGAAGCGACGTCGCCCAGGGTCCGCTGCCGGAGTCCATGCGCGCATTCCCCTGGACCTTCCTCGGGCTCATTGGATTGGCCGATCCCGTGCGGCCTGGTGTGAACACGGCGATTCAGGAATGCCGCGCGGCTGGCATCCGTGTCGTGATGATCACGGGAGACTATCCGGCCACCGCGCTCAACATCGCTCGACAGATCGGGTTTGAACGAAGCGAGGAATGTCTGTCAGGCGCCGAGCTCGCGCGACTGGACGACGAGGAGTTCCGGCGCCGGGCGCAGCAGGTCGACGTGTTCGCGCGGATGATCCCGCAGCAGAAGCTCCGCCTCGTCAACGCGCTGCGGGATAGCGGCGCCATCGTCGCCATGACCGGCGACGGAGTCAACGACGCACCGGCGTTGAAGGCCGCGCACATTGGTATCGCGATGGGGGCTCGAGGCACGGATGTGGCGCGCGAGGCCGCCGCGCTGATCCTGATGGACGACGACTTCACATCGATCGTCCGCGCCGTTCGGCTGGGCCGCCGCATCTACGACAACATTCGGAAGGCGATGGCGTACGTCCTGGCGATTCATCTTCCCATCGCCGGGCTTTCGCTCGTACCCGTGCTCTTTGGCGGACCGCTGATCCTGCTTCCACTGCATCTGATTTTCATGGAGCTCATCGTCGATCCCGCCTGCTCGGTTGCCTTCGAGACCGAGCCCGACGAGCCCGACTTGATGAGACGGCCGCCACGTAATCCCGCGCAACGACTCTTCGACGTGTCGCTCGTCGTTCGAAGTCTGCTCCAGGGTCTCGGGGTGTGCGGGATCGCCATGTTGACCTTTGGCGCGGCGTGGCGGTCAGGGTACGGAGAAACGGACGTGCGCATGTTGACATTTGCGACGCTCATTCTCGGCAATCTGGCCTTGATCTTCACGAACCGATCGTCACTGCCGATCTACGCGAAGGATCAACCGTGGAACCCGGCGCTTCTCGGGGTGGCCGGCGTGGCGCTGGTCGGCCTTGCGGCTACTCTCTATATAGCGCCGGTGCGAGACATGTTCCGTCTCGCCCCGCCACATCCCGCCGATCTAGCAGTCCTGGCGGTGGTCGGGCTGCTGATGGTCAGCTGGGTCGAACTCGTGAAAGCGATCGACCGCAGGGTGTCGCACCGGGCGGTGCCGCGGTAGAACCCTCGTGGAGGAAAAGCCAATGGACACATCGACCTCATATCTCGGCCTGCGATTGGCGCATCCGTTCATGGCGGGGGCTTCTCCGCTGAGTGCTCAACTCGATACCGTCAAGCGGCTGGAAGACGCGGGCGTTGCCGCCATCGTCCTTCACTCGCTGTTCGAGGAACAGATCACGCTGGCCGAATCAGGCCGAATTCGGCACCGGGATCCACTTGACGCGGAGTTCGCCGCCGCGCTCGCACCGTTTCCGCCGGCGGCTGAGTACCCCTTCTCACCTGAAGAACATCTGGAGCACCTGCGCCTTGTGAAGAAAACGGTTCAGGTACCGGTCATCGCTTCGCTCAACGGCACATCAAAGGAAGCGTGGCTGCACTACGCGACGCTGCTGCAAGAGGCCGGGGCCGACGCGATCGAGCTGAACTGCTACGAAGTGGTGACGGAGCTGACAGTGCCTGGCGTCGCGGTCGAGATGCAGATTCGCGATATGGTCACCGAACTGAAGCGGAGTGTTCGCATTCCAATCGCCGTCAAGTTGTCGCCCTTTTTCACGGCGTTCGGCAATTTCGCCCATCATCTGGACGAAGCGGGCGCGGACGGGCTCGTGATCTTCAATCGGTTCTACCAGCCCGACATCGATATCAAGACCATGAAGACGGTGTCGAGCCTCGAGCTCTCACGCAGCGGGGATCTGCTGCTCCGCCTGCGATGGCTGGCGATTCTGCACGGCCGGATTCGGGCATCCCTGGCCGCCACCGGCGGCGTCGAGACTGCCAACGACGGCATCAAAGCCATCCTGGCCGGCGCCCATGCCGTGCAGATGGTATCGGCGCTCCTCCGCCACGGACCGGGATTCGCAACGACGATGCGCGACGGACTGGTGCGGTGGATGGAGTGGCAGCACGTGGCGTCGGTCGACGCGATGAGGGGTATGGCGAGCCTGCAGCAGTCACCCGATGCTGGCGCGTTCGAGCGCGCCAACTACATTCGAACGCTTCATCAATGGAACAAATAGCGTTCAGTGAAACTTGTGACCGCGTGGCTGATCGGGATGAAGCGCCACTTTCAGTACGTTGTCGCGCTGATGGCTGAACAGCTCGAACGCCTCGGCAATGTCTTCGAGGCTGAAGTGATGGGTCACAAGCGGCGTGAGATCGACGCGCCGATGCTCCACCATCGACATGAGACGCCGCATCCGCTCTTTCCCCCCTGGACAAAGCGTTGTGATGATCTTCTGATCGCCGAGGCCCGCGTACAGCGCCTCGTAGGGCGCCACCAGCTTGCCTGAGTAGACGCCGAGGCTCGACAGCGTGCCGCCCGGACGAATGGAGCGGAGCGCGTTCTCGAAGGTCTCCTGTTTCCCAAGCGCCTCGATGGCGACGTCGACGCCGCGCCCGCCGGTCAACCGTTTGATCTCCGCAACAGGATCCGAATCGCTCACATTCAGGGTGACATCTGCCCCGAATTGCCGCGCAACCTGCAGGCGCTCCGCGCTCGAGTCGACGCCGACGATGAGTGAGGCGCCCTTGAGCTTCGCCCCGATGGTCGCGCAGAGCCCGATCGGACCCTGCGCAAACACGGCGACCGCGTCACCGACTCTGATATGGCCACTCTCCGCTCCCGACAGTCCGGTGGAGAAGATATCTGGACAGAGCAGCACGTCGTCGTCGGTGAGGCCGTCCGGAATCGGCGCGAGGTTGGCTCGGGCGTCGGGTACCAGGAGATACTCCGCCCAGGCGCCGTTGATCGTGTTGCCGAACCGCCAGCCGCCGAGGGCCCCGCCGCATTGGGAATGGCAACCATTCAGACAATAGAAGCACTGCCCGCAGGGCGTGATCGCGCCCACAATGACACGCTGACCGACCGAGTACTCGCCGTCCAGACCGGCACCCAGGGCTTCGATAACGCCGACCGGCTCGTGTCCGAGGACCAGACCAGCCTTCACGGGGTATTCCCCGCGCACGATGTGCACGTCGGTCCCGCAAATGGTGGTACGGGTGATCCGAATCACTGCCTGCCCGGGGCCGGGACTCGGCTTGGCCACTTCCTCCACCGCAATGTGGTCCTTGCCCTTGAATACGACCGCCTTCATCGTCTGCATGATCGCGATCCTCTCCGCAACTCGAGCGTCAGGCCGCGTGCCGCACTTTCCCGAACGGCCGGACCTGGGCTTTCCTCGGCATCACGAGCAGGAACAACCCCGCGACGACTGCCGCCGGCGGCAGAACGAGCCCGAGGGCATACAGATACAGCGCGATAGTCCGGATCATCATGTCCTCCCAAATCCTGCGCCGGCATGGGCTGGCGCTTTCACCGATACGCTGACGAGAACACCCTGGCGCACGCTGGCGGCCACGGTGCAGAAGTCCTCGGACGGGGCTTCGCAGCGCTCCATGCGTGGTCGAGAGGCAAACGAGATGCCGCGAGAAAGTGCAGGAGTTCGAAGGGTTCGAGACGGCCCACTGCGAGAATTTTCCGATCCCGGTGCGAACTATCCCCAGTGAAGGAATCATTGCTGCGAGCCGCTCGCTGCGCGGGTCCGGTAGAATCTGACCGCATGTCCGACAATTCCGGTCCCCCTCTCACGAGTGACAACGGACGCGCTTTGGCGGAGGCGCGCTGGCGCGCCATCATCGATTCAGCCGTCGACGGGATCGTCGTCATCAACGCAAGGGGCGTCATCGAGTCGTTCAACCCGGCCGCCCAGCGGATGTTCGGTTACGGGGAACAGGACGTCGTCGGCCGCAACGTGAACATCTTGATGCCGGCGCCGTACCACGAAGAACACGACGCCTATCTCTCGAGGTATCTCGAAACCGGCGAACAAAGAATTATCGGGATCGGACGCGAGGTGGCTGGGCTCAAGCGCGACGGCACGACCTTCCCCGTGCATCTGTCAGTCGGCGAGATGACAGTTGACGGTGAGCGGCACTTCACCGGCATCCTCCACGATCTCACCGCTCGGGTGGCGCTCGAGGAACGGCTACGGGAGCAGAGTTCGCTGGCCCGCCTGGGCGAAATGGCGGCCGTGATCGCGCACGAGGTGAAGAATCCGCTTACCGCCGTGCGTGGCGCCATTCAGGTCATCGGCGGCCGTCTCCCCTCCGACAGCAAGGACGGGCCAATCGTCACTGAAATCATCGCTCGCCTCGATGCGCTGAACGAGCTGCTCCAGGACCTGCTGCTCTTCGCCCGCCCACCTCACCCGAAAGTGTCGAGCGTGGAGCTCAAGCCACTGCTCGCGATCGTGGCGGAGTTGTTGTCCAGCGATCCGGCGTTCGCCGCCTTGCACGTCGAGATCGTCGGCGAGGCTTCAGCGTTTCTGGGGGATCCGGAATTGCTGAAGATCGTGTTCCAGAATCTGCTCATCAACGCGGCGCAGGCCATGCAGGGACATGGGACGATCCGGATCCTGATTGACTCAACTGAGCAATGGCACACGATAACGATCGCTGACAGTGGCCCTGGTATTCCAGCAGCGGTTCGCCAGAAGCTGTTCCAGCCGTTTCAGACGACGAAAGCACGTGGAACGGGACTCGGCCTGTCAACGGCGAAGCGGCTGGTCGAAGCGCATGGCGGCACGATCACGATCGACTGTCCACCAGCCGGGGGCACAATCGTCAACGTGCGGCTGCCGGCAGCCGGTCCGTAAGTCGCGATCCTCCACGGTACCCCGTTTGCTCGACCATTGCGTATGACGTCGCTCTCGGGGCTTACGCTTCCCTCTCCGCGGCTCCCGATCCGCTCGCGACTGGACACCGAGTCGGTCGTGGTGTCGGCAGTTGTGCACCTGACCGTGCTGGGATTTGCGTTCGCTCTGAGCGCCGTTCCCCCCTCCGCCCTGGAGGGAGCCCTCAAGCTCAATCTCCCCACCTCCCATGAAACGATCGACCTGCCACGCCTTGTATTCCTGCAACGCTCGTTGCCCCCGGGTGGGGGCGGAGGAGGTGGGGGGAATCGGCAGCCAGCCCCCATCCGCCACGCCGAATCGATCGGCGAAGATGCGCTCACGCTGCGCGTGGCCCCATCCGCCAGCCAGCCAGCGCCGGTCGATGCCGTTGAGGATGTGGACTTGCCGGAGAGCGTCCAGCCCTCCGAAGGAGTGCTGCTCGACGTCAAGTCGATGGCCTCCGGCGTCGAAGAACACATCGGCCTGCCCGAGGGAGGGGTCGGACATGGCACGTCAACCGGACCTGGATCGGGCGGTGGCGTCGGCACCGGTGTCGGAACCGGTATTGGCTCAGGCCAGGGTCCAGGGTTCGGACCGGGATCGGGAGGCGGTTCGGGCGGCGGCGCGTACCGCGCGGGCGGCGCGGTCAGTGCGCCGCGCATTCTCGCGCAAGTGCGGCCGGTCTACACGTCCGACGCGCTCGCTCGTCGTGTCCAGGGGTCGGTCGTGCTGGAGCTGGTTGTCACGCAGGAAGGCCTGCCCATAGCGATCCGGACCGTGCGATCTCTCGATGCGGGGTTGGATGCGGAAGCCATCAGCGCGGTTCGCCAGTGGCGGTTCGCGCCAGGCCGGCTGGCGGGTTCGCCGGTCGACGTGCTGGTGACCGTCGTTCTTGATTTTTCGATCCGATAGAAGTCCTTTAGTCGATCGTCAACCAGCCATGGAGGGCGAATGGACGTTCAGGGAGAGGTCGTGGCGTTCCTCTCGACACCAGCCGCCTACGGACTTCCTCCCGGATCCGCGATCGAGCGGATCGACACGCATATCAGCATCGTGTGGCTCGCCCGAGAGCGCGTCTACAAACTCAAACGAGCGGTGACGTTCGACTATGTGGATTTCTCGACCGTCGAGTTGAGGCGCGCCGCGTGCGAGGCCGAAGTGCGGCTGAACCGGCGCACTGCACCAAGGTTGTACCTCGGCGTGCTCGCAGTGACGCACGAGGCGGACGGCTCGCTGGCGCTTGGCGGTCGGGGCCAGCCGCTCGACTGGCTGGTCGAAATGGTCCGCTTCGATCAAGGGGCGCTGTTCGACCGCCTCGCTGAGCGCGATGCACTGGACATCGGGCTCATGGATGGCATCGCGGACGCGATCGCCAGGCTGCACGCCACCGCCGAGCCGCGCACCGACCACGGTGGCCGCAACGGCATCGCTTGGGTGGTCGAGGGGAACGCCCGGGCCTTCACGGAGCAACTCGCGGCGGGCCCCGAGCGCGAAATCGCCAATCGGGTCACTGCCGGTGCGCGCGGCGCCATTGCGCGTCATGCGACTCTCCTGGATGCAAGGCGCGCTCAGGGGTTGGTGCGGTCATGCCACGGCGATCTGCACCTTCGGAACATCTGCCTCCTCGATGGGACACCCACGCTCTTCGACGGTGTGGAGTTCAACGAGAAGATCTCGTGCATCGACGTCCTCTACGACCTCTCGTTTCTGCTGATGGACCTGTGGCGCCGCGAGCTGCGTGCGCACGCCAGCGCGGTGTTCAACCGCTACCTCACGCAGACCGGCGATCTCGGCGGCCTTCCTCTCTTGCCGTTGTTCCTGTCGTGCCGCGCCTCGGTTCGCGCGAAGACGAGTGCCGCCGGATCCCGGGTGCAGCCACCGGGACCGCGCCTACGTGAACTACAGACGGCGACGCGTGAGTACCTGATGCTGGCCGACGGGCTGCTCAGGCCCTCGCCACCGCGACTCATCGCCATCGGCGGTTTCTCTGGCTCCGGCAAATCCACGCTCGCGCGAGAACTTGCTCCCCAGGTGGGCGCGCCACCGGGCGCACTCATTCTGCGCAGTGACCTGATTCGGAAACAGCAGCTCGGTGTTGCGCCGCTGACCCGGCTTGGTCCGGAGGCTTACGGGCGGGACGTGACCGAGCGCGTGTATGGAACGATCGTCGATCGCGCACGGGACATTCTCTCGAAGGGACAAGCCGTAATAGCCGACGCAGTCTACTCCTCGCCGGCAGATCGTGACGCGATCACTGCCGCGGCGCGCGAGGCTGGCGTCCCGTTTCTTGGGATCTGGCTGGAAGCGGCGCCTGCGATCATGGCCAAAAGGATCAGCGAGCGTCGCGCTGATGCTTCCGATGCGACTCCGTTCGTGCTCGACCTCCAACTCCGCTCTGGCGGGGGCCCGGGCGACTGGGCCCTCGTGGACGCATCCCTCGACAGGGCATACGTGCTGGAGCGCGCGCAAAGGCTCCTGTGACCGGGATCACTCTTCATCCCAAAGCGTCGTCCGGTTGGTCTCAACGTCAAGGATTTCCCACTGGTAGTACTCGAAGTCGCCGGCGGCGAGCTTCCAGATTGCGCTGCCACGTACGGGCATCTCGATTCCACGAATCGTCTTCCACTCAGCGATCGGAATCACCCACCTTTCGAGCGTCTTACCATCGAAGTACCGCTGTGCTGTCATGCCAACGACGCGGCCGCGCTCGTCGAACTCGAAATCGGCTGTGACGCTCACGTCCTTGAAGGTCAGCGTCGCTCTGGCGCGCCGACCGTCGATCGGCTCCCAGGTGATGTAGGACGCGAGCGCGCCAGATGGAAACCAGATAATCTCCCCCAGAAAGCGCAGGGCGGTGCCCTGATCGAACTTTGGGCCGGTGCCGTCGGCGACAGTGACCAGACCGCCCGCCTTGATGAACATCCGCCCGCGGCCGTTGATGTAGGTGTCCCGGCCGACCACCGGGATCACGCGCATCATCGTGACGTCCACCGTCCACACAAAACCCGGTTCATCGACGATGAAGTACTGTTTCGCCGCGGCGGGCATGTAGCGCTGATCGGGTGCGGTGCGCAGCCCGCCGCGTTGAACGAGACGCACCGTACCGGCGCGCGGACGGCCGACCGCACCAGACGCCTCGAGCCATCGCTGAACTGGCGGGGGCAGCTTGTCGAGGTCCTCGCTGCGCAGGATCGGCGGCTCGCCGGCGGGAGCCTTCGCGAGAAGTCCGCGTGCATGCTGCAGGTTCACTTCGTGAAACTGCTGCGTTCCGGCGCCCAGAGCCACGGCCACCGCCAGCAGCACATTCGCCAGCGTGCCCGCCCAGGCGTCTCCCCATTGAAGAATGATCAGCATCTGCGACAATACGATTGCGGGCGCTGCGATCAGCCACCACGACTCGCGGTCCATCAAGCGGAGCAGAGCTGCCGCGACAAACGCCCCGGCCGCGATCAGCCACATCACGCCAATCACGCGGAACGCGCCCTCCGAGAGCGGCACAATCGCGCGTCCGCTTAGCTGCGGAACAGCCGTGATCTTCCACGGTTTGAGGAAGCCCATGAGGTGAATGAGGCCGTGAACCAGGAGCAGGGCTGTCGTCGCGATACGTATCTCCCTAAGGGCGAGCATAGGGTTCACCATGATCCGCGGCGTTCAGATGCCTTCTTTGCTGCGGTGTCGATCGAACACGCGTTCGATGAAGGGCAGCGCTACTAGTACAACGATTGTGATCACAGCGCTTCCGACAGCGATGGTGTAGTGCCCTGTGCCGGCGGCCATGCCGATGGCCGCATTGACCCAGATCGTGGCGGCCGTCGTTAAGCCGTGAACGCTTCGCCCGCTTCGGAGAATCGCCCCGGCGCCGAGAAAGCCAATGCCCGTCACAATCTGCGCAGCGATGCGGTCGGAAGAACCATCGGGCGAGACGAACTCGATGGACATCGCTGAGAAGAGCGCCGCGCCCAGCGCAATCAGAATATTCGTCCGGAGTCCCGCCGGTTTCCGGCGGTACTCCCGTTCCAGCCCGATGAGCGCGCCGAGCCCGGTCGCGAGGACTAGACGGAGTAATACGACGTGCGACGAGACGTCGGTCATTGTCGTACTGTCAGCACCGGACAGGTCGCCTGGCGCACGACATGATTGGTCGTCGATCCGAATAGAGCCATGTCCAGCGGATTGCGTCCGTGAACGCCGAGGACGATGAGATCGGCGTCTTCCTCTGCCGCCAGCCTCAGAAGTTCGACGTAGGCCCGCCCGTGGCTCACGCGGGCGTGGCAGCGGTCGCGAAGCTGCTCCGGCACCAGCGTCGCCAGCTTGGTCAATGCGTCGCACTCGCGACGACGCCGGTATTCCGCCAGCGCCACCGCCTCGTGCGGTGGCAGTTCGTCGAAAGCGGGGGGCGGCGGCTCCTGCCAGGGCCATTCGAGGACGTGAGCGAGCGTCAATGCGGCTCCCGATCCCACGGAGGCGGCCATCGCAAACTCGAGCGCAGCAAGCGAACACGCCGCGAAATCTATGGCACACACGACTCGCTCGAACGGCAGGCGCGAGGTTGCTACGCTATTCGGAGGGACCGTCAACACAGGGCACGGCGCTCGCCTCAACACTCTCTCAGTCACCGAACCCAACACCAGATGCTCGAATCCGCTCGCTCCATGAGTGCCCATCACGATGAGATCGGCCGGAAGTTGCGCCGCGCAAGCCAGGATCTCGCGCGCCGGCACGCCGCTTCGCACGACCAGCTCCACTGAAACGCCAACCTCGGCCGCGTCGCGGAACGGTGTCATCATGACGCTGCGTATCGCCTGCTCGGTGTCGGCAGCACTCTGGGCGGCCAAGGGCGGTAATTCCGCAGTGACGTCGTGGGGCGGCGCCGAGACGTGCAGCACGGTCACTCGCGCGCCGGACCACTGGGCGAACGCAATAGCCTGCACGCTCGCCTGGACCGATGGCTCCGATGCATCGACCGGACACAGAATGCGCCGAATGCGGGTGGTGATCGACAAAGCCTTCTCCCTCTCGTGTCGCAGCCCATCGCAACCGTGATGCCAATCCCACACATCCGGACCGTGACGAACAATCGTCCGCATCCCCGCTCTGTGGGCAAGCGCACGGGGATACCATCGCAAGCCTCCGAGAACAACCACCGGTACGTTCGTTGCGTCCGCCAAATTGTTTGATGCGCCATTCCCAATCCGGCGCCTCAGTTAACAGCAGCATGCATATGGGAGAAGCCAAATGACCGAGCACACCTCGCATTGCGAATCATTCAAGGCAGAAAGCAGGACGATCGCGGACAAGATCAAAGCACTGATTCATGAGGGGAACGTGCGCCGCGTGGTTGTTGAGCACGAAGGCCGGACGGTCGCCGAATTCCCGCTGACTGCGGGCGTGGTTGGTGCCCTGTTCGCACCGGTGGTGGCGGCAATCGCGGCTGTCGTGGCCCTATTCAAGGACTGCACGATTCATGTCGAGCGTGAACCCAGCGCTGCCAACCCGGCGACAGGCGAGCAACCATCGCAGCCTATCGCAGGGGCCGCCCCTGCAGCGTGAGCCGGTCCCGGCCGATTCGACGGGGACTTTTCCCCGCAGTGGGGGAAATATCTCGGACCGCCGCTTCAGCCCGATCGTTCCGTGTCAGGTTGGCAAGCGGACTAAACGGCCGACCTCTTGGCACGCTGTTCGCTCGACGGTTTCGCATTCGATCGCAACCAACGGAGCATGGCCATGGTCCCGGATCTGACGACAACAAACATTCTCCTCGGCATCATCGCCGGAGTCGGCGTCCTCGAGGGCGCTGTCGTCGTCACACTGCTGGTGAACGGCGTGCTCCTCTGCCGCGGCGTGCTACAGGCGGTGCACCGCCTGGAAGAGCAGCAGCTGACTCCCGCGCTAACGCGCGTGAACGCCATTCTGGATGACGTCCACGCCGTCACGTCCACTGTTCGTGCTGAAACCGGCCGAATGGACCGGATCGCCCAGTGGATCGCCGAGCGATTCAGCCACAGCCGGCACGCCGCGGCAGGCGGTCGGTCAACCGGGGTGATGTGACATTCATGGAGCACTGAGATGCAACTCGAAGACTACGGCCGCCGGCTCGTTCTGGACTTGCCATTCCATCGCGGCGTGGCGCTCACCGCCGATGCCCTGGATCGCGGCGGCTTTCAGATCGTCGCGCGGGTCAACGTCCGCGACGAGCTCAAACGCACGCTGGATCACGACTTCCGCCATTACGTCCTGTTCGTCGCTTGCTCGCCGCAGACCACGCTCGACGTGCTCATGGAGGATCTCGGGGCGGGGACGGCGCTGCCGATCACGATCGCCGTCTACGAGCTCGCCGACGGGGAGACGGTGGTCGTTGCTGCCGAGCCATTCGAGGCACTGGTCAACGACGCCGGCTGGTGCCGGGCCCATCCGGGGCTGGCGGCCCTGGCTGCCGCCGAGACAGAACGTCTGGCGCGCGCGCTGGACGATCTCTACCGTCGCGGCAGCGCTCAACGCGAAGTCAATTCACTCGACGGCAGCGCGGTCAAAGTGCCGTGCTGAAATCGCATCCACCGACCAGCGTCTCAGCCGGCGCCAACAAGGACTGCCATGCCATTGACGGCGCACGTTGAACGCCACTTCACGTCGGGCGAGACGGTTCGCGACATCGTCATCGGCATGTCGGATGGCCTGACAGTACCGTTCGCCCTGGCCGCCGGCCTGTCGGGCGCCGTCGAGTCCACCTCGCTTGTGATTACGGCAGGCCTCGCGGAGATTGCGGCGGGGTCGATTGCGATGGGCCTCGGCGGCTACCTCGCGGCCCGGAGCGATGCCGAGCATTACGCGAGCGAGCGGCGACGCGAGCAGGCTGAAGTCCGCGACATCCCCGACGTGGAGGCCAGGGAAGTGAGCGATGTCTTGGCATCGTACGGCGTCAGCGCGGAAGCCGCGACGACGCTGGTGCGCGCGCTTAAGGACCGGCCCGAGGCATGGATCGACTTCATGATGCGGTTTGAGCTGGGTCTGGAAAAGCCCGACCCGAAGCGGGCCCTCGTCAGCGCGGTCACAATCGCCGGAGCCTACATCGCGGGAGGGTTGATTCCTCTCGCTCCCTACTTCGCGTTCTCGACGGGCACACGCGCCTTGACCGTATCCGTCGTGTTCACGCTGCTGGCGCTCTTCGTGTTCGGCCACGTCAAGGGTCACTTCACGGGTGCCCGGCCTATTCGCAGCGCCCTGCAGACAACGCTGGTCGGCGGCCTTGCCGCCGCGGCGGCCTTCGGCATCGCTCGCGCCATTTCCTGACGGCCCGCGCAGTTCCTCTTTGGTAGCCGCACGGCTGTCGCGTCCGTGCGACGTCGTTTCTCATCGATAGCCACTACCGGCCGTCTCGACCGAACACGCGCATCCTGCTGAGCCATCGCTCACGGTTACGGCCGCTCGGCGCCTCTACGAGTCCGATCAGGCTTTCCCTGATCGGACCGACGCCGCTGAGGCGCAGCGTGTTCTTCTCCGGATGCGGATGAAAGTACCAGCGATAGACGAACGCGGGCATTTGCATCGTGACGACAACCCGCGCCGTCTTGCCCTTCAGCGCCTTCTTCTGCCGGAGCGCCGAGACAAATCCGAGCGTCTGGCCGGGCCTGGAATCCGGAAACATGAACCCGGGTCGAAACGTCTGTTCCAGGAATCCCTTAACAAGCGCCGGCATCGCTCCGTTCCAAACCGGATAGATCAACACGAGATGATCTGCTCGGCTGATGGCCGCCTGCGCTTCACGTATCGCGGGTGGCGGATCGCCTTGCTGATCTTCACGGCTGCGCAAGAGCGGAAAATCGAGACTCGCGACAGCGATGACTTCGATCGGATGCCCACCCGCGCGCGCGCCCTCCGCGTAGGCCTGACCGAGCGCATGGCCGAAGTGACCGCCCCGAGGGTCGGGATGACCCTGAATAATCGTGATGTGACGCACGTCAGGCGGCATGACTCAGCTTGGTCGACAGGCGCTTTGGCGCGGTCCAGGCGGCCCGAGCAACCATCACTGCAAGCCAGAGGGCTCCTCCCAGCAGGATTCCATCCATGACAACGCCAAGCCGGAACACGCCGATTAGCCCATAGAGGATTCCCAGTGTGGCGAGCGCAGCCGACCATGTGCGTGAGCCGAACAGGCCCGTCACGAGGGTGAGCCCAATAGCCGCGGAAAGTGTGGGACAAGGGATCAGACCCAGCGGCGCTGCGTACAGATAGGAGATCCACGAGCGTGTTTCGAGGAAATGCGGGTAGGTCCATCCGAACACAACCAGCACCGTTCCTAACGCGACAATTCCTGCCGGGCCCACACTCACCCGCTCCCTCGTGAGCAGGGAGGCCATCCCGGCCAACACCAGCGCAAGAATGCTGAAGACCGTGCCGTTGAACGGATTGCCGGAATTCCACGCGAGCACGCTGACCGAGGCCATCGATACGGCGATGGCGATGCCGACGGCGCGCTTCGTCGGTCGCCACCCGAGCAGCAGGCTCATCAGGAAGACGCCCGCGATCGCGTGCCAGGCAATTGCGAGGGTGCGCCAGGCGTTGGCAATCGCCGTGAGGCCTTCGAGAATGTCTCGCGATGGGGGCATGACAGCAATCTCACGCACAGGTCCTGTCGACGCGAATGCGCGGTGGTGCCGGGAATCGGTCTAGGTCTAGGGGCAGGCGCGAGTTCCGTCAGTTCTTCCCCGTCGCATCCTGCATCATCGGGCAGGCGGCCATTTTTTCCTGCATGCTCTTCCGCATGTCCATCATCTGGCGCTGCATCTGCATCATGCCGTCGCCCATTACCCGCCGCTCGTCGGCAAGAGCCGACAGCAGGGCCGCCATGGCGGCGATCTTCGCCTCGCCTGCTGCCTGGTTCATGGCGGTGACGAGCGCCTGCAGCCGGTCGTCGCCGGCTTTCATGCGCGCCACCATGTCCGGCCGCATCATCATCATCTGCTGTCCGGACGTTGCGTCAGGCGGCGTGGCGGCGTGGTCATGCTGCGCCTGTTGCGCCTGCACACCGACGGCTTGCGCCGCTGCAGCCGGCTGCAGCTGAATCCAGGAGATACCGGCGACAAGGGCGGCGATGGTCAGAACCGACGCGAATCGACAGTTGGTAGTCATGACGGCCTTCCAATACGAGACACAGGTTGCATCCCGTGGCGTGCGTTCACGTGGCCACTATCGGTAGCTGGGCCTCCCGAGCCTCAGTGGCAATTCACCGAGCTATCCTCGCGCCCTCGCCCACCTGCGGCTCGTCCGCCACCACGAACTGCTGTTCCGGATGTTTGATGATGAGCACCGGGCAGTGTGCAGTGCGCACGACCCGTTCGGCGACGCTGCCGACGAGCAGATGGGCCAGCGCTCCCCGGCTGTTGGTGCCCATCACGATCAGATCGATGTTGGCCGACTTCGCGTAGCTCGTGATCGACGCCGCGGGGTTATCCGACGTTTCGAGTACCACTTGAGCCTTGAGCGTGGTGCGGTCCTCGTCGCTCACTTGTTCGTTGAGGGTGCGAAGCACTCCAGCGGTGTGATCGTGCGGGTCGGCCGCGCTCGGCCGGAGGAACGGGTTTTCCATCGCGTGCAGCACGTGAAGCCGGGCCCCGAATGTTTGAGCCAGTGTCCGGCCATACTTGAGCGCCGCCTCGGCAACCGGGCCGAAGTCGGTGGCGACGAGAATGTTCTGAGGTGCGGTCATAAATGCCTCCTGTGCGCTGTCCAATGTACACCCTGAGGCAATGGTAATGCCGGACGGCAGCGGGTCGAGATTCCGGCGCTTTGCAGGGAGTTCCGAACGACCGGACAAACGGAAGGAAGCAGGGCCGGCCTCCCGGCTGCGGCATTCTCCGCACTGCCCACGGGATATTCCACAGTCATCACCGGTAGTCTGCCAACAAGCCAATGGCAGGTCGGTGGTCTTACCGCTCACATTGTTCGAGAATTGGCCGAATCGAGAAGGGATAGACGGTTGGCGCAACCCTTGCCCCGCAACTGGCCATGGAAACCGCTCACCACACCGGGGATGTCGCTTCCCAGACCGACAGGGTCACCAGCGTCGATCTGTGCTCACTTGCGCCAGGCACCGAGGTCGTGGTCCTCACACGCCACTCGCACTATCGCTTCGTCATGCTTGATGAAAAAGGCTGCAGGGCGCTGGTTCAAGGCGGCAGGTACTTTCCGCACCAGACCATCGCGCGAATCGAGGGTTCTACACTAGGTGAGAGCGCGGTAAGGACGGGGCGGATTGATCTCGGCTTGCCTCTGGAGCTTTCGTTCAAGGGCGATCGCATCGTGACGACGCGGGTGCAGTCGATCAGCGTCGATGAGTCCGTCCCGTGAACCGTGTGAACCCGCTGAACCTATGAAGTGGACGATCGCTCGAGCTTGAACTTTTCGATGCGATAGCGAATCTGATCCCGATTCACCCCCAGCAGGGTGGCCGCCTTGGTCTGGTTCCAGCCGCTCCGTTCGAGCGCCTGAACGACGAGCGACCGCTCCAATTCCTCGAGGTCGATGCCGTTCGGCGGCAGCTGTACTTGCTCGGACAACCGCATCGCCGAGGCACCCCCTTGCAGCGGAAACTGTTCCACCGTCAACTCATCGCCTTCAGTCAGCAACATCGCCCGCTCGATCGCATTCCTCAGCTCCCGCACATTCCCAGGCCAACCATAAGCTTTCAGACGTTCAATCGCTTCCGGGGACACTCGCTGGATCCGCTTGCGGAACTCCTGGCTATAGACGTCCACGTAGTAGTTGACGAGCGGCGGAATGTCGCCGGGCCGCTGACGCAAGGGGGGCAGCGGGATCGGCATCACGTTCAACCGGTAGTACAAGTCTTCGCGGAAGCGCCCGGCGCGGACCTCTTCTTCGAGGTTTCGGTTGGTGGCCGCGATGATCCGGACGTCAACTTTGAGGTCGGTGGATCCACCGACTCGCTTGAAGGTCTTCTCCTCGAGAAACCGCAGCAGCTTCGCCTGCAGCAGGGGCACCATCTCGCCGATCTCGTCGAGGAAGACGGTCCCCCCGTCAGCCGTCTCGAATAGTCCACGCTTCTGGCGATCCGCGCCCGTAAAGGCGCCGCGCTCGTGGCCGAACAGCTCGCTCTCGAGCAGCGCTTCCGGGAGAGCCGAACAGGTGATGTTCATGAACGGCTTCGCCGCCCGGTCGCTCGCATAATGAATGACTTTTGCCGCCAGATCCTTGCCGGTTCCACTCTCGCCGGTCAGCAGGACCGTGGACGCACGACTTCCGGCAATCTTCTGCAACAGCGCGCGAACCGCGACCATTGCAGCGCTCTCGCCGACGATGCGATCCAGGCTGAAGGGCTGCGCCTGGCGTGCGCGAAGCGTTCGCACTTCGCGCCGCAACTCCGTGGTCTCGAGTGCCTTCTCGACGAGGAGCACGATCTCGTCCAGATTGAATGGTTTGTTCGCGTAGTGATATGCCCCCGCCTTCATGGCTTCGACCGCGGTGTCGACGCTCACGTGCGCTGTTAGAAGGATCACCAGCGTGTCGGGATCCGCCTCTTTGATCTGCTTGAGAACCGTCAGGCCGTCGGCGTCCGGCAGGCGGTAATCGAGCAGCACCAGATCGGCGCCCTCCCGATGGCGTGTGATCGCCTCGGCACCCGTTTCTGCCTCCAGGATCCGATAACCCTCGTCCTTGAGTCGGCTGGCCAGAGACCAGCGGATTAGCTTCTCGTCATCGACGATGAGGATGGTCGCAGCTGCCATGGAGCTCAAGTATACGGTAGGAATTTGGAGGGTCTGAGGCGGTGTTGATTCGCGCTCGAAGACCTGCGCTGCTACGCCGAAGCCGTGTTGTGCGCCTCTTGGATGAGGGAGGCGAGCTCGTCGACCTCGAACGGCTTTCCCACCACACGGAAGACACCGAGCTCGGCGGCACCGCGAACGAGTTCGGCGGTTCCGTATGCGGTCATCATGATGACCTTGGTCCGCGGCGTCATGTGTCGCAGCCGTGTCAACAAGGTCAAGTCGTGGGAATCGGGCAGACGGAAATCGAGGAGCACCACGTCAAAGGGAATGGGCGCATCCGAAACGGCCGCGATCGCCGAGCGGGCATCGCCCGCCTCCACCACCTGGTGACCACGGTCGGTCAATGTCTCCGCCATGGACCACCGAATGAGGGGTTCGTCGTCAACAACCAGAACCCGAAGAGCTGTGGAAATTTTCGCCATATGGGAACAATCTCGCGGCAGCGCCGCAACATCCTGCGCAATCACATTACGTTTCGCCGATTCGAAGGGTAGCATCGCCACGATACCGGCCAATTCAAGAATCCGGCCAACCGCAGTCGGCATGGTGCGTGCTCTTTCGGCCGGAATGAGTACCGCAACCGGGCTCACCGCGTTGATTAGCGTACTGGTGCTTCTCTCGGCCGCGTGCGGCCTGTTTGTACCCGGCTTCTACCAAAAGTCCGATCCGAATCTGCTCGCCGGCAGCTATGGTCAGGACCTCACCTCGCTCGTTGCGCTCATCGTGGTCGCCTGGGCCCTGCCGTCAGCACACCGTGGGTCGCAACGGGGGCAGACCGTCCTGGCGGGATTGCTTCTTTACTATTTCTACGGCTATTTTCTGTACTTCTTCGGACCGCAATCCACTTCGCTCTATCCCCTCTACGTCGCGATTCCGAGTTTGGCGTTCTTCGCCTTGTCACTGATGTGGTCGAGGGTCGATTTCCACGGCCTTCGCACGACCCTGGAAGGACGTCTTCCGTCCCGTTCGATCATCCTACTGTTTGGCGCCACCGTGGTTTCCTTGACTCCTGTGTGGCTGGTACTGATGGCTAGCGACAACCGGCGAGGCGAACCTTCCCCATTTGCCGGCGTCTATTTTCTGGATCTCGGTTTCGTGTTTCCGGCGCTCACAGTGGCCGCTGTCGGCCTCTGGCAGCGTCGCCCCTGGAGCTATGCCTTGGCTGGACCATTGCTGATACTGGAAGCGTGGATGATGCTGAGCCTTGTTGTTTCAGAAGTCATGGCCAGCCTACGCGGTACGCCCGACGCAGTACCGCTAACGGTCGTCTTTGCGCTGTTCGCGGCCAGCGCGACCCTGCTGAGCCGCACATATCTGGTGATGGTGAAGACATGAAGTCTAGGTACGGCCTTGGAGGCCTGCTCGCTTTCGGCGCGTTGAACGCCTTTGCTGGCGGCTGGTACGGTCTGACAGGCGCCGAAGGCGTCCCCACACAATGGCTTGAAGGAAGTCCATTCCGCAGTTACTTCGTCCCGAGCCTCATTCTTCTGACCGTTGTGGGAGGCTCGCTTCTCATTGCCGCCATTGCGGTGTTCGGACGCCTCCGCGGCGGCCGTCTCGCAGCCATCGGAGCCGGTGCAATCCTCCTTGGCTGGCTGACCGCGCAAGTGGCAATCATCGGTTATGTCTCGTGGATGCAGCCGGCGACGGCTGTCGGCGGTTTGATGGTTCTCGTCCTGGCCCGGCTGCTTCCGAAAGCGGACACGCTTCGGCGGCAACATGGCACGCCACGTGCTCTGCGTCAGAATGCCCGGCACGTCTGACGGGCGACTAAAAGAGGTGCTCTATGGTTGTCCTCAAGAAGATTCTGGTCGCCACCGATTTCGGCGACGCGTCGGACGCGGCTCTCAGCTACGGCCGCGAACTCGCTCGTACCTTCGGCGCCACGCTGCATGTGCTACATGTCGTGGACAATGTCATATCTCGCTACGCCACTGAATTTGCGATTGCCGAAGATCCAGAAGCCCAGATGCAAGTCGAGGATGCGGCCAGGACGAAACTGAATACCCTGCTGAGCGAAGAAGATCGCGAGAAGCTCCGGGCCACGCCGATTCTTCGGACCTCGAACGCTCCCGCGGCTGCCATTGCCGACTACGCCAAAGAAGAGCGGATCGATCTGATCGTGATGGGAACGCACGGTCGCGGAGCGATTGCGCACCTTCTCCTGGGCAGCGTCGCCGAACGTGTCGTGCGCAGCGCGCCGTGTCCGGTGTTGACCGTGCGGTCTCCGGAGCGCGAGTTCGTCGTTCCCGACGCGCTCGTCGCTGTGGCTAAGGCCTGACGTGCGCGCCATTGCCGCGCCGCACCCGGCGACCGACGACCTCGACGCGCACCGCCTCGTGCTGCGCGATGGATCGACGGCCGCCGTACGGATGGCCGACCCAGCCGACCACGAGGCGATGCGCCTGTTCTTTCGGGATTTGTCGCCCGAATCGCACTATCGACGATTCCTCTCGGCTGGAGAACCGCCCGATGCACTCATCAAACGGTTCTGTGATTCTTCAGATTTGTGTCGGGGCCTGACGCTCGTCGCATGCCGACAAGTCGGCACTGATAGCCGCCTCGTGGCTGTCGCTTCATACCTGGCCGTCGCGGACGGCTCGGCGGAAGTGGCGTTCGCGGTCGATGATGCCTTTCAAGGCAAGGGGCTCGCCACGCTGCTGCTGGAGCGGCTGGCAGCGCATGCGGTCCAGAGCGGCTTCCATCGGTTCGTCGCCACGACGTTGGCTGATAACCGAGCGATGCTCGACGTGTTCCGTGACTCCGGCTTCGAGATTCGGTCCAAGTCCGATCGCGGATGCGTCGATCTGCAGTGGTCGTTGGTCCCTTCGTCCCAAGGGGTCGCGTCGGCGGAGCGCCGCCGCAGCCTGGCGACCGTGCGGTCGATGCGCCCGATGCTTGCGCCTGAGTCGGTGGCGGTGATTGGCGCGTCGAACGATCCGCACAAGATCGGGGGGCGGATCCTACGGGCGCTGATCGCCAATGGCTTTCCGGGGCCAGTTCACGTCGTCCATCCGACGGCCAGCGACATCCAGGGGATTCAGACCAGTCCGTCGGCTCGCGACCTGCCGCCGGGGGTCGACCTGGCAATCATCGCTGTACCACCAGCCGCCGTGTCAGCGGTCGTCGACGACTGCGCGTCAGCTGGGATCAGGGCGCTTGTTGTCATCACCGCCGGATTCGCTGAAGTCGGCCCCGACGGACGGGCAGCCCAAGACGCGCTGGTGGACAAAGTTCGCGGCTACGGGATGCGGATGGTGGGGCCCAACTGCATGGGGCTGCTCAACCTCGATCCACGAGTGCGGCTGAACGCGTCCTTTTCCCCAGTGGTCCCACCGCCCGGACGGGTCGCGTTCTCGTCGCAGAGCGGCGCGCTGGGTATCGCGATTCTAGGAATGGCGGCCGGCCGGCATCTCGGCCTTTCGGCGTTCGTCAGCGTGGGCAACAAGGCCGACGTGTCGAGCAACGATCTCCTCGAATACTGGGAGGAGGATCCGGGCACGAGCGTCATCCTGCTCTATCTCGAGTCATTCGGAAATCCGCGGCGCTTCGCGCGGATCGCGCGACGCGTCGGACGCTCCAAACCGATCGTGACAATCAAAGCCGGGCGAACCAAGGCTGGGTCGCGGGCCGCCGGAAGTCACACCGCCGCGCTCGCGGCTAGCGACATCGCCGTCGACGCGCTGCTGCATCAAGCGGGCGTCCTCCGTGTCGACACCATCGGCGACATGTTCGACGTCGCAGCGTGCCTGGACGCCCAGCCTCTGCCAAGAGGCACGCGGATCGGCGTCGTAACCAACGCCGGCGGCCCCGGGATCATGGCGATGGACGCCTGTGAAGCCGCTGGACTGAAGGCCGCAGAATTCTCAGCCGAGACGTGCCAGCGCCTCCGTGCCTTCCTTCCTCCCACTGCCAGCGTCTCCAATCCAATCGACATGGTCGCATCAGCCGGCCCCGACGATTACCGCCGAGCGGTGGCGCTGGCGCTCGCCGCGGCGGAAACCGACGCGGTGATCGTGATTTTCACGCCGGTCGACCCGTCGCGATCCGACGACGTCCTCGACGGCATTCGCGCCGGCATCGTCGAAAGCCGTTCGACCGTCGGTCAAGAGAAGCCGATCCTCGCGTGCATCATGGCGGAATCGCTTCGCGGTGAACCGCTTCGCGCCGGCAATGAACTCGTTCCCACATTCGTGTTCCCGGAGAATGCGGTGCGCGCCCTCGGTAAAGTCGCGGCCTACGCGGCATGGCGCGCTCAACCCGCCGGGCTGTTCTGGAGCTTCGACGACCTTCATGTCGAGGAAGCGCAGCGCATCTGCCGCAAGGCAATCAGGAATCGCGGCGACGGCTGGCTGACCGCGGGTGAAACGACGGCCGTGTTGCGGGCGGTCGGTGTGCCCGTGCCGGCGAGCGCGCTCGCTCATTCGGCCGAGGAAGCAGTCGTGCTTGCGTCGACAATCGGCTTCCCCGTCGCAGCCAAGCTCGCGTCGACACAGGTCCAGCACAAGACCGAGCTCGGTGCGGTCCATCTCGATCTGGCGACGCCGCAAGCTGTTCGATCGGCGTTCAGCGAGATCCTGAACCTGGCACCGCCAGCGATCGGCAGCGATTCGGCTGACGGCGTGCTCATCCAGACGATGGTTCCGGAGGGGGCGGAGATGCTCGTCGGGATCTCGCACGATCCCGTCTTTGGTCCGCTCGTGGGGTTCGGCATGGGCGGCGTCGATGTCGAGGTGTTCCGTGACGTGCGGTTCCGCGTGGCGCCGCTCACCGATCGCGACGCCGATGAATTGCTCCATGAAAGCCGCGGCATCCAGTTGCTGCAGGGACACCGTGGCCGCCCGCCTGCGGACTTGGACGCGATCAGGGACGTCCTGCTGCGCATCTCACGACTGGCCGAGGACGTGCGGGAAATCGCGGAGCTTGACCTGAATCCGGTCATGGTACTGAACGCCGGACATGGCTGCCGCGTCGTTGACGCGCGAATCAGGGTGGCAGGACACCCATGAAACTGTTGGCCTTCGCGTTTGACGACCTCGCTTCACGCTGCCCGCGTGCGAGGCGGTCGTCTCGCGATCTTCTTGCGGTTAGCAAAGACGACCGCTGCAAGACATAGAACGGCGGCGAGCGCGAAGGAGTAGACCACAAGATGCGCTCTAATATGCCCAGAGGGTTGAGAGTCAACAGGCTGGCGGTAAGGCTCGCGTGTATGAGCATCGCGACGGAGAGGCTTTCCGTGCTGTCGTACACCCACACCATGAGTGATGGCGGGCACGCGATCGTGATGGTACCCAGCTCATGACACATTCAGCGACGCCATCGCCTCGCGCAGAACGTTCGCACTCCGTCGCAGCCCCTCGCGTTCCGTCGCATTGAGAGCCAGCGGAATCGTTGCATGCACCCCCTCGCCGTCAACGAGGTGCGGCAGTGCCAGCGTTACGCCGTCGCAATCCGGTACTCCCGCGATGCGCGAACAGATCGTCAAGATGGAGCGCTGATCGTGCAGCAGCACGTCGACGATGCGCGCCACTGCGCTGCCGATGCCGTAATAGGTCGCACCCTTTCCGGCAATGATCTGATACGCGGCGTGGCGGACGTTCTCGTCGATTTCCTGCCGCTTGGCTGCGGTAATCGGGGTGCCATACACCGCGCCGAACTTGTCGAGACTGAGTCCCGCGATCGTGGCTTGCGACCACACCAGCACTTCCGAGTCACCGTGTTCGCCGATCACGTAGGCATGCACATGCTGCGGATCCACCTGGAAGTGTCGTCCCAGAAGCGCGCGAAATCGCGCTGTGTCCAGTGTCGTGCCAGACCCGAACACTCGCGTATGCGACACACCGAAGTCGGCCGCGCATTGCGCGGCCAGGTGCGTCATGACGTCCACTGGATTGCTGACGACGAGCAGCACCGCATCGGGCGCGGCACCGAGCACTAACGGGACGATCTGCCGGAAGACCTCCGCGTTGCGCTGTAGCAGCTGTAGTCGCGTTTCCTCCGGCTTCTGCGCCACGCCGCCGGCGATGACCACCACGCGTGCTCCCTCGAGATCTGCGTACTCTCCCGCCCGCACCGTCAACGGGTGCGCGAACGGAACCGCGTGGGAGATGTCATTGGCCTCGGCCTCGGCACGCGCCCGATTGACGTCTACCAGCACAATCTCGCGACCGACCCCGCTCATCAGAAGCGCGTAGGCCGAGGTCGAGCCAACCATGCCACACCCGACGATGCCGATCTTCACACTGGACCTCCTGCGTTGATCTCCGCGCCGACGTTGGACTCGGACTTCCTACGTTATCCCGGAACAGATCGGCGAGGCTCTTCGCTGTGGCATCGTTCGAAGGACCTTGCACGCCCGCTCGGCCGCCTCGGTGGTCGGAGGTTCGACGTCCTTGAGTGTGTAGTCCAGGCCGAGCCGTCCCACTTGTACCGGCCCATCTGATGGAACGGCAGTAATTCAACGCGCTCAGCGTTGCCAAGCCGGGGCTCGCTGCCGCCAGCGACAGAACCGGTGCTTCAGGCATGGCTGTCTCCATGTTGAAGACATCGACGACTGCGAAATATTTCGCCATCAGATCGAAACTTCCCGCGCACCTTCACGATGGGCCAGCGCGTCCGTGGCGGTGAAGACCCCTATTCTAGGCTTTCCCGAGCATGGTCCGGTCTGTACTGTTCGCGGTCACCGGCTCTCGACGCCGCTCAAATAAAGACTCGATGACGGCGGCGCATGGCCGTTTCGAATCGGGACTGCGACGAACACCCCGGCGCCGCGGCTCGATTCTGATTGTCAGGGTGTCCGCCTTCGGCGCATGGGCACAGCGGATGCACCGACATGCGGCATGTCTCTCAGCAAAGCGCCGATCGCTTCGAGACAACAGGATCATTCTCGAACCGGCCCGCAGATAATTCGCGACCGGCCATTACCCCTTCCGGCAATTCAGGGGTACGCGAGTCGTGGCTTCGAAGCAGTCCGCGAAGCGTTCGCTGCCAACTTCGCCCGACGCCGGGCATTTGGAGGTGCCTGTTGCGCCCTACCACCGTGGCGAGAAGGTGGTTGACCTCTGGGGCGGCATCCGCAATAGGCAGATGCGCGAGCCTTGGGAGCAGGACACGATGGTCCTCGTCTATTCGGCCACGAAGGGGCTGTCAGCTATGACCCTCGCGCTCGCACACTCCCGTGGCTGGCTCGACTACGAGGAGCCGGTGTGCCACTACTGGCCGGAGTTCGCGCAGCAGGGCAAGGAGAAGATCACCGTTCGCCAGCTCCTCGCGCACCAAGCCGGCTTGTTTGCGCTCGCCGAGCCCATCGATCGTGACGTCGTCGCCGACGTCGATCGGCTGGCGACCCTGCTGGCCCGACAGAGGCCCGCCTGGGGACCCGACTGACCGGAGATCCGCGAGACGTAGCGCTGAGGCATGCCCTCTACTCGGCTCTCCAGAGCTCATGAGCGGAGGTCCCTCCACGCGCGATGGTAGTCTCAGATATATAGTAATATATATATATGTCGACTCCACTCCACGCGCTCAAGAGTGAATTCTTCCGGATGCTGGCCAACCCGACACGGATCCGCATCCTCGAACAGCTCGTCCCAGGCGAGCGCTCCGTCCAGGATCTCCAAAGCGTCCTGACCCTCGATCAGCCGATCGTGTCGCAGCAGCTCGCGGTGCTTCGCGGACGAGGCGTGGTCACGGTTCGGCGAGAGGGCTCGCAAGCCTATTACACACTGGCAAGTCCGCTCATCGCAGACGTGCTGCGCCTGTCGCGCGAGTTCCTGAATCGTCAGCTGTCGGAAAGCCGATCGATGTTGAAGGAGCTGCAACGGGAAGGGCGCCGGAGGTAGTCGATGCGCCGACGTCTGTCGCCCTGGCTGCCGAAATCCGTGCTCGCGCTCCGCCACTACGACGTCGCGACGTTTCGCGCCGACGCGATCGCTGGAGTCACGGTGGGCCTGGTCGCCCTGCCCCTGGCCATGGCGTTCGCCATCGCCTCCGGACTGACGCCGCAGGCCGGCATCTACTGCGCGGTGGTCACCGGCTTCCTGATTTCAGCGCTCGGTGGGTCCCGGGTACAGATCGGCGGGCCGACCGGCGCGTTCGTCGTGGTGGTCGGCGGCATCGTGGCCAAGTACGGCGTGTCGGGTTTGTACGTCTGCACCATGATGGCGGGGGTCATCCTGGTCGTGCTGGGCGCCACACGAAGCGGGAATGCTGTGCGCTTCATCCCCCGTCCAGTGGTCGTGGGATTCACCAACGGGATCGCCGTGCTCATCGCCAGCACTCAGATTCGCGACTTCCTTGGGTTGCGCATGACCGAGAATCCCAGCGAGTTCGCGGCCCGACTCGCCTCGATCGCCCGTCACCTCGACACCATCGCCCCTGCCGCCGCCGGGCTGGCGGTGCTGACCCTGGTGCTCGTGCTCGCGACCAATCGCTTCGTCAAGTCTGTACCTGGCACGGTCGTCGGCCTCATCGGCGGCACTGCCATCGCGTGGCTGGGTGGTCTGCCGATAGACACGGTGGGATCGCGTTTTGGCGGCGTGCCCTCGGGGCTGCCGGTGTTTCACGTGCCCACGTTCCAGTGGTCGCTCGTGCTCCCGCTACTGTCCCCGGCGTTGACCGTCGCGCTCCTCGGTGCGATCGAATCCCTCATGTCAGCCGTCGTCGCGGATCGCATGAGCGGCGACCGTCACAACTCCAACGTCGAGCTCATCGGACAGGGCGTGGCCAACATCATCTCGCCGATGTTCGGGGGACTTCCAGCGACCGGCGCGATCGCCCGTACGGCCACCAACATCCGCTCCGGCGCGCGGACTCCGGTGGCAGGGATGATCCATGCACTGACGCTTCTCGGCATCCTCCTCGCCGGCGCACCCCTTGCCGGACACGTGCCCATGGCGGTTCTGGCCGCCATTCTGTTCATCGTCGCCGCGAATATGGGCGAGTGGCACGAGATCCCGTTGTTGCTGCGCCAGACCAAGACTGACATCAGCGTGTGGGCAGCGACCTTTGCGCTGACGGTGTTTGCGGATCTCACGGTCGCCGTCGAAGTGGGGATGATGCTCGCGGCGCTGCTCTATATCCGCCGGGTCTCGAGCACCACGACGGTCGCGCGTGTGACGGCCTCGTACCTGGAAGAGGGCCGCGTCCATGTGCTGCAAGACAAACACATTCCCGACTACGTCACGATCTTCCGCATTCACGGGCCGTTCTTGTTTGGCGCAACCGACAAGCTGCATCGCGTCATTGACACGATCGACGAGTTGCCCGCTGTGGTGATCTTTCGTCTTCGCAACATGACCGCTGTCGATGCGACCGGGCTGCGAGCGCTCGAAGACATCGCGCTCCGGCTGCGCGAGTCCGGACGCGCCGCGATCTTCTGCGGGGCGCGGGAACAACCGCGAGCCGTGATGGAACAAGCTGGTTTCCCGGCGATCGTTGGACCCGATAACGTCTGCCCCAACATCGCCACGGCCCTCACCCGGGCGCGCACGATCGCGCCGCCCAGCGCCATTCGGCACTAGTTGTTCTATTCGGCGGACGCGAATCTGCCAGATCGTCGATCGATGGGCACAGCCGGGCTCTCAACGGAGCGGGATGCGCGCGAGCATTCGATCGTACCGCCCGAATCGGATGGAGATGCCAGCAAGGAACTCAGGCTGGAACACTACGAGTCGAGGTAGTGTAGGTTCGAGGAGATCCTCTCATGGCCGAGATTGCTGACCAGCCCGCGGTTCGCGAACAACTGCTCGATCGACGCCAGACGGTGGAGCTCCAAATCGCTCGTGCCGGATACACACCGGATCTCGGGCGCCTCCTGGGTGAAACCGATGACGCGCTCGCCCGTCTGGAAAACGGATCGTTCGGGATCTGCGAGACGTGTCTCGAGCCGATTGAAACTGAGCGGGTGATCGCCGATCCGCTCGTGCGGTTCTGCCTCGATCACCTCACCGGCCCCGAGCAGCGTGCTCTCGAACATGATCTGGAGCTGGCTGCCAGGATCCAGCGGCGGCTTCTGCCGATCGACCATGCGCGCGTCAACGGCTGGGAGATCACTTATCAGTACGAACCGGCCGGCGTCGTGAGTGGCGACTACTGCGACCTGGTCCCGACCGACGCTGGTGATCTCTATTTCATGATTGGTGATGTGTCGGGCAAAGGCGTTGCGGCCTCCATGCTGATGGCGCACCTGCACGCCACGCTCCGAACCCTCATTCTGATGGGTCTTCCGCTCGATCAATTGATGGAGCGCGCTAGCCGCCTCTTCTGCGAAAGCGCGTTGCCCGCCCATTACGCGACGCTCGTGTGCGGCAGAGCCACTCGTGACGGGGCCGTGGACATCTGCAACGCGGGACACCCGCCGCCGCTGCTGATCCGCGAGGAACGTGTCGATCGCATCGATGCCACCGGCCTTCCCGTCGGCATGTTCCACAGCGAGCGATTTGAGGTGACTCGGCTCGAGCTGTTGCCGGGAGAGACGTTCCTTCTGTACACCGATGGGGTGATCGAAGCCCAAAGCCGATCGGGTGACGAGTACGGCGGCGATCGGCTGTCTGAGATTGCCACCACTTCTCGGGCCCTCGGCCTTCACGAGCTGGTGACGGCCTGTGTGAAGGATCTCGCCGCTTTTAGATCGGGCCTCAAGAGCACCGACGATGTCACCGTCATGGCCATCCGACGGAACCAACACGAGGCCTGATCCAGACGTCAGACTCTTGTGCGCTTCGTGCTATCGGCGATCCCGGTCGCGATAGAGCGCCCTGGCCGCCTGGTGGATTCGTTTCCACCGGCGCTTCTGTTCGGCCGCGGCAGCCTTATCACGCTTCCGCACCTCGAACGCCGCCTCGCGCAGCAGCCGGCGGTAGTGCTCGAGCCGATGGATGTCGAGCGTGCCGGCCGTGATCGCCTCCAGCACGGCACATCCGGGCTCTTCCGCATGCGCACAATCTGAGAACCGGCAGCCCGTCGCGAGTTGCGCGATATCCTCGAACGCCCCATCGATCGCTGATTCGTCGACCCACGGCTGCAATTCACGCATGCCGGGCGTATCAATCAACAGCGCGCCGCCCGCCAGCTCCACGAGCTGCCGCGACGTTGTCGTGTGCCGCCCTTTCCCGTCGCCGTCCCGGACGTCGGACACGCGTTGCAGATCGCGGCCGAGCAGGCGGTTGACCAGCGTCGATTTTCCGACACCCGACGACCCGAGCAGCGCGATCGTCGTCGCCGGCCTGAGGTACGGACTGAGTTCATCGAGTCCTTCCGCGTGCAGCGCGGACAGAGAGATGACGTCGATGAACGTGAGTCGCGCGCGCATGGCCGCGGCCGCCGCTGATGGATCCTCACAGAGGTCGGCCTTGTTGAGGACCACGACCGGCACCGCCCCAGCCTCCCACACCATCGTCAAGTACCGCTCGATGCGACGTGGGTTGAGATCGTCGGTGAGGGCTGTTACCAGGAAGATCGTGTCGACATTCGCCGCCAGGACTTGCTCGTCGACAACCCGCCCGGCCGCGTTGCGCGACACGGTACTGCTCCGCTTCAACAGGCAATGAATGACCCCGCGATCCGCGCCGGGATCCGCCGCGACACCCACCCAATCGCCGACCGCTGGAAACTCGGCGGAGGACCGGGCTTCGTGGCGAAACCGACCGCTGACGTCCGCCCAACCGTCGAAGTCGCCCGCCACCCGACACAAGCCGCGCTGCTCTTCGATCACCCGCGCCATGCGAAACGGTGCGAGGTCGGAGCCGATCTGTTCCTGAAAGAAACGGTTCCACCCGAGACGTTCCAATGAAGACACGTCGGCACTCCTTCGTGAAACACGATGAATTGTTTGGAAGAAGAAGGCCCGCGTGCGGAGGGACTAACGCGTCAGTTCGAGCAGGCGGACCTGTCCCCACAACGATCGTCGACAACACTCATAGACAGGCCCTCCTTTCGGTCGCCATATTACAATGATTCGAGGTTTGAGGAGCTTCATTATGCGCAACAGACTGCTGACCGGCGGCGTCGCGTTGGCGGGCTCGATCATCATGGCATCCTTGGCCCTCGAAACGGTTGCCGGCCAGGCGCCGGCGCGCCCAGCGACTGCAACGGCCGGGTACGTCATGCCCCGAACGCCGGACGGCCACCCGGATCTTCAGGGAACCTACGACATCGCCACCATCACGCCGATCGAGCGGCCTGCCCAGTATGGCGGGCGACTGCTGCTGACTGACGAGGAAGCGGCAGTGCTGGAGCGGGGTGAAACCGCTCGCGTGGCGCGCGGAGCGCTGCCGAGCCGGGGCGACCGAGAGGCCCCACGGGTGGGCGGCAACGTCGGCGGCTACAACAACTTCTGGATCGATCGCGGCGATCAGGTAATTACCGTCGACGGACGCAAGCGCAGTTCGCTCATTGTGGATCCAGCCGATGGGCGCATTCCGCCATTGACGCCCGCGGCGCTGAAGCGAAACGCCGATCGCCGAGGGCCGAATCCAGACGCGAACGAAGCCACGGCGGGCGAAGCGCCAGGCGCCTTCGACAACCCCGAGCAGCGGCCGCTCGGTGAGCGATGCCTGCTGGGGTTCAGCTCGACCTCTGGACCGCCGACGCTGCCCAATTACTTCTACAACAACCTCAAGCAGATCGTGCAAACACCCGGCTACGTCATGATTCTCAACGAGATGGTCCACGATGCGCGCGTGATTCGCATCGGCGGCCAGCATCTCCCGCCCCACATTCACAAGTGGAATGGCGACTCGATCGGCCGCTGGGAAGGCGACACGCTCGTGGTCGATACGACGAACTTCACTGACAAGACCAGGTTCCGGGGATCCGCCGAGCAGCTGCACGTCGTCGAGCGATTCACACGGGTCGACGCCAATACGCTGTTGTACAGATTCACGATCGACGACCCGACCACGTTCACGAAACCGTGGACTGGAGAATTTCCGTGGCCGGCGACCAATCAACCGATTTACGAATACGCCTGCCACGAGGGGAACTACGCACTGGGAGGAATCCTCAGGGGCGCTCGGCTGCTGGAAGCCGAAGCAGCCGCGAAGGGCCAGGGAAACCGCTAGAAGCCGCCCGATCATCGCGGTTCAGGCTGGCAATCGTAGAGAGCCATTCGCTCGGTGGTTGCGATCAACGTGCACGCCTGCGGCGCCCGGCAGTCGCGATCGGTCAGCTGTAGATAGTATCGATGACGTTCGTTCCCGCGATCGGGATCGAGGCTCACCTCGAAGAGCCGCTGCATGTAGGCGTGAAGTCCCCAGTCGGTTCTGACAGCTTCGCAGGTGGCCAGAATGGCTCCCCTCGGAATGGAGGGCGACACGCTGCGGTACTCGCGCATCCACGCCACGTCGCGAGGCTCGAGCGAGCGGCCCGCGAGCGGGATGACGACCGACCCGGCCAGGAACAAGAGCCCGAGCGCGACGACAACGGCCGTGATCCTCCTGCTGCGCCCCCAACGATCGATCGCCGGCCCGAGCCACGGCGCGCACAGACTCGCAAACCCGAGCGCGTAAAACGGAATGGACGGTAGGAAATAGTGCCCACTCATTCGGGCGCTGACCATGATCGGTAGTGATCCGGCGAGAGCCAGGACCAGGAAAAACCAGGTCCAGACGCCAGGACGCCTCGAGCTTGGAATGTCTCGCTGGCCAACGCGTCCGCAAGCCCACGCGACGAGCGCCAGTCCACTCATGCGCAGGACGACCGGGGCTCCGAGGTGCTGCCAGAGCGAGCTCAATCGCCCCGCTCCTCCCCTGTCACCGCGTATCGATGCCAGGACCTGGTGATTCCAGTGCGTCTGCAGGGACTCTCGCGAAACATCCGGGACGAGAACCAGTAGCGCCGCTCCGATCACACCGAACAGCATCGCTGCGGCGCTGGCAAGCACTGCCGGCGCGCGGTCACGCATGACGAGCGCGGCGATGAAGGGCGCCGCAAGCGGGAAGAACCCGGTCGGCCCTTTACTGAGAACGGCAGCGGCGACCGACAGCCCGGCCAATGTTCCCCAGATCGACCATGCCCTGGAGCGGTCAAGCGAGCGCAGGAACGCGTAGACCGCGAAACTGGTGAAGACCGTCTGCGTCACGTCGAGCATGTTGTTGACGATCGACCAGCTGACGGCAGGCGGAAGCAGCCAGAAGATCACGGGCAGCCAGCTGGAGTCCCGCTCCTGAACCGTGCGACGCCAGATGAGGGCCATCAACAGCGCGATCAGACTGCCCATCAGAATCGAATAGGCACGCTCGACCGCGAGATGGTCGCCGAAGATTGCAAAGGCGACGCCCTGAAGCGCGAACCCCAGCGGCGGCTGTTCGTGAAAGCTCGCGTAAAGCGTCGTGGTGTAGAAGGGAGACCAGAAGCTGCCTTTTCCCGCCGCAAGATTCCTCGAGATCGACGCATAGGTCACGCCATCGAGGAACATGCCTGATTGAGCCGCGCGCGAGACGGTCAGCAGCGCAAACGCGCCGGCGGCGAGAAGGTAGAAGGGGGCGCTCGGCGCAAGCCGACTGACGGTAGTCTTGTCGCGCATGTTCGCGAGCGGCGGGTGAAGTCTGGAACTGCGACACTATACTCGATCAACATCGCAGGCGCGGCCACCGCCGTGCTCATTGAGGCGCACCAGTCGACGAAGGTCGAGCCGATTGTCTCGCGGCGATCCGGGCGGCGGGCACATCGACCGCTTCAATTCGGGCCGCGCCTCGTTTGGGCTCGAGGATGTCCGCCGACGAGAACCGCGCTCGCATCAACCCGCGAGCGGTGTGCTCACGCGACCCAAGCAGGTAGTGGCCGATCTCGTGCGCGATGCTGCGACTCAGCACGGCCTCGACGAAGGCTTGACCAACGACAAGCGGCAATGCCATCAGCGGCCGGCCGCTCCAGCTCGACGCCTCCATCAGCGCGCGGGCGGCGGTGGTCGACACCGTGATCGTCCGCGCCGGTTGGCCGTTTACGAACTCGATCCAGCCCAGACTCCCGGTGTCGCGCACCGCGAGGGTGCGGTCGGTGACGACGAGCTCGAGCTCGTCGCCGTACGGAAGCGACAGCTGGTCTTCGAATTCAGGAATGGCCTCCCTGCCGGCCATCGAGAACGCGATCTCCGCGTACGGGCGCCACACGTCCACGACGTCAGTGGCAATCCTTGCGAGCGTCCGGGTATCGAGAGCGACCCGCCCCTCGGTCCTCACCCTCACCAGCAAGTGCGGCTTCTGGAGCGCGGGCTCCGCCGCCTCTACGACGGTGTAAAGAAGAAGCAACACCAGCAATCCGCGCATCGCCGATCGCCCTCCGTGTAGACGGCATCGTCGTCACTGCATCCGGTTGGCACAACACGAATGGGACCGGGCTCATCTTCCCTGTGACGAGTCGCGTCCAGCAGGTGACGAACGCCGCTCGCCCTGCACACACAGGCCGCCGGCGACCTTGACCATTTCGAGGGGATTACCGATAGTGGGATGGATGAACTTCGGCTGCCGCATTCCATTGTCCGTGCGCCTGTGGATCGCGAGTGCGTTTGCAGTCTCGTCGACCATCCAGGCGTACTGGCTGTCGCGCGTCGCGGGTATGGACGAGGGGACAGTGTTCCACCTGCTCCTCTTGAACACCGTGTACTGGTACGTGCCCGCCCTCCTCGCGCCGCTCATCATCAAGCTGGCCACTCGGTACCAGGTCGGGCGCGTTCCTTGGTTCGTGCTCGTCCCGGTTCATGTCACTGGCGCGTTCACCTATTCGATCGTGCACACCGCGGCGATGCTCGGCATGCGCGCATTGCTCATGCCCACGCCGCCGTCACGGGGCTGGTGGTTTGTCACCCGCATCGAGTACCTCAAACAGCTCGACTGGCTGTTCATGACCTACTTGTTCCTGGTGGGCCTCGCGCACGCGCTGGCCTACCGGCGGGAGTCAGAGCGTCGATCGCTCGATTCCGCGCACCTTGAAACCCGCCTCGTCGAGGCGCAGCTGCAGGCGCTGCAGCGTCAGCTGCACCCGCACTTCCTGTTCAACACGCTGAACGCCATTGCGGGACTCATGCGGACCGACGTGGACGCCGCCGACCGCATGATGGACCGGCTGGGCGACCTGCTACGGATGACACTGCACACGCAGAACCTTCAGGAGGTACCGCTCAAGGAGGAGCTGGAACTGCTCCAGAAATATCTCGACATCGAGCAGGTGCGGTTCGGCAACCGCCTGGCGGTTGCCATGACGATTGATCCGGAGACTCTCGACGCGCTCGTCCCGAACTTTTTGCTCCAGCCGCTCGTCGAAAATGCCGTGCGACATGGGATTGCGCCTCACTCACGCTCGGGACGACTCGCCGTCCATGCCGATCGCGACGCCGGAAGGCTGACGATTCGCATCATTGACAGCGGAGACGGTGTCCCGCCGCACCGGCTCACCCTCCTCAACCAGGGCGTCGGGTTGGCCAATACCCGGGCTCGGCTCGAACACCTCTACCGCAACGACCACGCCCTCGTCTTTTCGAATGCGGAAGGCGGCTTCTGCGTCACCGTCCGCCTGCCCTTTGCTGTGGACCGCGGGATGGCCGAACCGGTCACGATGGGAGCCGCATGACGAAGATTCGGACCCTGGTTGTCGATGATGAACCGATCGCGCGGGCACGGGTCGTGTCGCTGCTGCGCGACGAAGTCGACATCGAGCTGGTCGGCGAGTGCGCCAACGGGCGTCAGGCGGCGACGGCCATCGAGTCCACGAGTCCCGATCTTCTGTTTCTCGATATTCAGATGCCGGACGGCGACGGCCTCGATCTGGCGCGAACAATCCAGACGAGCGGGACGCCGGCAGTGGTGTTCATCACGGCGTACGACGAGTACGCGCTGCGCGCCTTCGAAGTGCATGCGCTCGACTATCTGTTGAAGCCGTTCAGTGCCGAGCGGTTCCGCTCGGCGCTTGGCCGGGCTCGTGAGCAGGTGACGCAGCGCCGTTCTGGCATCGCTTCCCTGCCAGCCCTCCCCGACCAGAATGGCCCGCGGCGCAGCCGGCTCATGATCAAGTCGAGCGGCCGCATTGCGTTCGTGCGAATGGCTGATATCGACTGGTGTGAGGCCGCCGGCAACTACGTCCGCGTTCACGTTGGGCCGCAGGAACACCTGGTGCGCGACACCATGGGCCGCCTCGAGGGCGAACTCGATCCGCAGCAATTCGTCCGCATCCACCGCTCGACCATCGTCAACGTCGATCGCATTCAGGAAATGCAGTCGTCGTTCAATGGCGAATATGTCGTCCTGCTTCGAACCGGCGCGCGGCTCACCCTCAGCCGCGGCTACCGCGACACGCTTCAGGCGCGGCTCGGCAAGCCGATATAGGCGCCGGCGCGGGATCCCTGCATCGCCTTGTCGATGCAGATCTGATTGCGTCCGCCTGCCTTGGCGCGATACAGCGCCTCGTCAGCCGCTCGAAAGAACGCCTCACCGAAAGCGGCGAAGCCCTCATCCGATCCGGCCACATCAGGGCCCACGCGCGGCAGCCATGCCACGCCGATGCTGATCGTGAGCGTCGCAACCGGGAACGGCTTGCCCACGAGCACCGGCGCGACCGTACTCACCGCCCGGCGAAGGCCATCCGCAATGTCTGCGGCGCCGGCCTGGCTGATCCCCGGCAACGCCACGACAAACTCGTCGCCCCCGTACCGAGAGGCCACAGACGTTGCGGACAGACGTGCCGCGAGAATGCTCCCCACGGTGCGCACCGCTTCTGCGCCGGCGAGGTGACCGTGAACGTCATTGAGCGACTTCAGACGGTCCAGGTCGAGCACGAGGAGCGCGATCGGCGTTCCATTGTCTTGCGATGCCTTCAGCAGGCGCATCAGCTCCGCCTCGAACGAACGCAGGTTATGCAGGCCCGTCAGGTCGTCCGTCATCGCCAGCCTGCGTAGCCGTTCGGCATCGCGCCGTAACTTGGCGGTGACCATGCCCACGACCGCAAAGAGCGTCATCTGGACGATGTCCGACTGCTCGTATCGCGCCGTAAGCAGGTGCGGGTTCGCCAGGTGGTAGAGAACGATCGCCCCAGCCGCGGCCAACAGCCCGCCGCGCATCCGCAGATTGAGAGCGGCCAGAATGATCGGGAGGTAGTAGAGATGCTGAACCGGGGCGGAGCCAGTGCGGCGATCCAACTCCCCAACCAACACCAGGAGAGCGAGCACGACAAGGGTCGACCACACCGGTGACCGCCACCGAAATTCGGCGGGGCCTCCGCTCTCCGCCGGGGCGCCGGTTAATTGCATCAACAGACTGAAAGAGATTGCGATCGCAACGGCAATGCCGCGTGCGTAATGAATATAAGGGACATGCGCGGAAGCGCTTCTCGAAGCTCGAGTTGCAGCCGCGATTCGGGGACCGATGGTCCAACGTTGTGATGCCAATCGATCCGCGAAGGGTCAGCGAATCGATGCGTTCTGTCTCACACTGGGGCGGGAATGCGCGGACGAGGCAACTGAGCCTCTCATAAGAAACACGTAGCAGAATTCGTCACATTTAGCTTCAGCGCGGGGGGCTGATTCTGCAACTGGTTCGGTCCAATTCTTCAACGAGAGCCCGCCAAATCGAGCGCCGGCC
>Ga0111538_10000717_pt1 | contig 45593 bp, 42 predicted proteins | sample SoiMethybrSBSTD1_FD_79669 | JGI IMG/M metagenome (GOLD analysis project Ga0111538, IMG submission 79669) | Bulk soil microbial communities from a Populus tree surrounding site in Tennessee, USA - Soil MetaG P. TD hybrid SBSTD1 (version 2)... | ecosystem: Environmental > Terrestrial > Soil >...
ACGTGCCGATCAGCACGTACTCGATCAAGTCCTGCCCTTGGTCGTCTCGCACGAGACGGACGATCAGGCTCTTCATATGCACTACTCCTTTTCGGGATTCACGCACCCATGGCGCGCCCGTGGTGGCGAGTCGAGCAACGGCTCTGCCAATTCGTGTGCAAACAGCGCGGGAGCGGAATCCCCCGCGATTTGCACAAGAACATTCGAATCGGCGGCCGCGAACTCACCGCGTCTGCGACGCCGCGTTGTGGATTTCCCGGGATCGCCAGACGATCGTCCAGCCAACAGCGTGATTCCCGCCGACGCCCGGCGTCCCCGCATCCGTGCAATGGCGGCACGCAGCGAGTCGCGGCGCGGCGGCGACAGCGCCAGGAATTCGGCGCCAACCAGGCAGCGGCTGCGGCGACTCGTGTCGCCGTGCACGCGGCAGATGCGGAACCATTCGTGATGACGCTGGCCATCGAGCTCCACGGTCAGGACGCCTACCGTGCCAACCGGTATGAACGCGGCGAACTCCAGGAGACATCCGCCCGCACTCACGTCCCATAGGCGGATGCTCATCGTCTTGGTCAAAGTCGCTATCGTCACTAGTTTGTCGTCCGCTCGGAGAATCGTTCAGGGCCTCGGCACATCGGGGAGCTCGTACGCGTGGCGCGCCGGCGAGGCATGCAGCCTCATGCGATAGCGCGTCGCCGCCTCACCGATCGGCGGCTCACACGCGATTACGCCGACGGTCCATGTCGTGAGCCGTCCAGACGAATCCCGACACTGCATCAAGAACTCGTCGCCACGAGTCGCGCCGTGCGCGGCGGTGAGGACGACCTCGTCGCTCTGCCAACTCTCGATGACACCGTCGAAAGTGACGCGGGCAGTCAGATCGGCAGGAGCGAGACAAATGAAGCGCGACGCGCGTCGGCGGTTGCTCACGGCGGCACGAAGAGCAACTCTTTTGCCGTCGTCATCGATTTGCCGAAAGCGGTCATCCACGGCCCGCTTTACAGGAAAACCTTTAGGGGAGTCGCGAAGCGAGCGTTCGCGCGAGCGCGGTTGTTCTACCCGGACCCAGACGGTTATCGGGGTTGGGCGACAATACGTGCGCCGGCCACCCGGTGGACAACGAGACGGTCACCCTCCGTCAGACCGGCGCGCCTGGCCTGGCCCGCTGGCAGTTCAACGGTCGCCAGCGCGCGCAGCGAGCCGGCGATGCGCCACGCGGCGAGGTGCTCGACGATCTTCATCACGCGTCCATCTTTGGCAACGAAGACGGCATCAATCGCGAAGCGCATCCCGAAGGTGTGGATCGCGTTGCACGGCGCGAGGACGAGCGCCTGATCGTGTTGCAAACCGTCGCGTCCGAGGAGTCCCTTGCGTCGGCTTCGCGAATCAAGCGCAGCCTCTACGTCATGCGCAACGGCAATTCCGGTACGGTCGTTGACGAGCACGCATCGTCGAGCGCCGCGTGCGATCAACGGACCGAGGAAACTCATGGCATCTGCCGTGCGCGTCGCTCGTCGCGTCGCGATGCGGGGGGAGGCCCGACGGGAATGGTGAAGGGGGGTTCGGGCGGCCGCTCGCCTGAGACGCGGCCGGATCGGAAATCGCGGAAATTCACCGAGCAGTCGTGCGTTGACAGGAAATTGAGAAACCGCTTGTAGTCGTTGGGACTCATGCCGAGCAGCCGGAGCAGCGCCCGGTAGTTGCCACTGGTTTCGCTCAGCGCCTGACGGACGAGTGCGGTGATGTCGGCGCGTGTGATGTCGCGATTGATGAACATCGGATACACGTGCTCCCAGAACGAACACGATCGCGCCACGAGCGCCTCGTACAAATGATCGGAGACACGCTTACGACGTTCACGAGCCGGAACCACCGATCCGCACGACGACGCGACCAGTGTCTGCGGGAGGTCCTCCACGTCTATCGAGTCCCCGCCGGTAAGCCACGCCAGCTGTTCGACGACGTTCTGGAGCTCACGCACGTTGCCTGGCCAGTGATACCGCTCGAGCGCGGCCATCGCCTCGTCGGCAATCGCCAGCGACAACTGATCCCGATCGATGACGTGCGCGACGAGCGTCCGGATGTCCTCCCTGCGCTTGCGGAGCGGAGGCACCTCGAGGTGGACGACCATGATCCGGTACATCAGGTCTTCACGGAACAGTCCCCGCGCCACGAGATCGGGCAGGCTACGGTTGGTGGCTGCGATGACACGCACGTCCACCTTCGCCGACACCAGCTCGGATCCGACCGGTTTGACTTCGCCATTTTCGAGAAAGCGGAGGAGCAGCGCCTGCATACGCAGGCTCATCTCTCCGACCTCGTCCAGAAACACCGTCCCGCGATGCGCCAGCTGAAAGAGACCGACTTTATCGCGGTGCGCACCAGTGAAGCTGCCGCGGACGTGCCCGAACAGCTCCGACTCGAGCAGCGTCTCCGACACGCCAGCGCAATTCAGGGCCACGAACGGCCGCGTCGCACGCGATGATTTTGCATGAATGAAACGCGCGACCAGGTCCTTGCCCGCCCCGCTCTCACCAGTGATCAAAACCTTGGCATGCCCGGACGCGACGCGAGCGGCGGCCGCTCGCAGCCACACCATGGCTGGACTGTCGCCGAGCAACACAGGTTCTTGGATTGAAGGGATCGGCATGTGGTATCCGTCGGGATTCAAGGCACACGGGCGGCAATAATCGTCGCAACACCGCGAAGCGATTCGACTGACACAGGTCCCAGCGTCAGAAATTCTGCGGCGGCTTGGTACTGCCAGATCGTACCCGGCAGTTTTGACGAGCGCAGCAGCCGCACTGCTTCCGATCGACAGCCATGCCCGCCCTGCACCTCGACGAAACCCACTGTGCCGACATCCAGCCGCGCCGGTGTCTCCCAAACACAGCCCGATACGCTGATTTCGATCACTCGGATGGGCACGCGACGAATCACGGCGCCGATCACCGGACGCGTCGCCGCGTCGACGGTCACGAAACAGGGATTGAAACGCTCGGCCTCGCCGCTTCGCGACAGAATCTTCAGTCGCACGTCTCGCCGCAGGCCATCGTCACCAATGCGTACGAGCTGTTCAACGGCCAGCGCCAGCCGCGTGCACGGCGCCCCTTCTCGTTCATCCGGAATGTCGAGCAAGAGGCGTTCGCCTGGCGGAATGTTCCCACCGGTCACGATGGCGCTCGCCTCGTCAAGCTGACTGATCTCGACGTCCTGTACGATGCACAAACGTCCCATGCCCGGCTCGGTGAGCCGGTAGCGCGATCCTCTGCGGCGTTCCGCCATGTGTGGTCCGTGTCAGGCAACGGTTGTACCGAAGAGCCCGCGTTGCGAGACCGCAGGAATTCGGCTGTCGCGTCACGCGTCTCTGCCTGTGACCAGCCGAAACGTCTGACGTCTCGCAGACGCGGTGCTGATTGGTGCGCCGCTCTCAACGACTGCCGACGCGTCGCGCCGGCTGCGTCTCTGCGCTCGCGGCAGCGCGAAGCCCACGCGAGTCGAGTCGGATGTCGTGGGCCGCCAGGACATTCAAGAGCGCCTTGTAGTCCGTCTGGGCCATCCCGAACAACCGCAACAGACCGCGGTAGCTGCCAGACGAGGCCACCAGCCCACGGCGAATCAGCTCGCGGAGCTCGGCGCGGGTAATGTCGCGCGCCATGAACAAGCGATGGACGTCGTCCCAGAACCGCAACCCGCCGGACACGAGGCCTTCGTACAGTTCGTTGACCTTCGAGTGACGGCGGTCGTGAAGGACCTCGGTCGGCGCACATCGCTGCCTGAGAATCGCGGCTGGAAGATCGTCGAGATCGAGTGGCCTGTCACGAGCGATCGAGCCGAGCTGCTCGACGACGTTCTGGAGCTCTCGTACATTGCCCGGCCACCGGTAGCTCTCGAGGAGGCGGATGGTCTGTTCGGTAAACGTCAGCGCCACGCCGTGTTTCTCGGCCATGTGTTGCAGCAGCGGCCGAATGTCCTCGACCCGTTCCCGCAGCGGGGGCACCTCGAGATGCATCACATGAATGCGGTAATAGAGGTCCTCCCGGAACTTGCCCTGCCTGACCAACTCGTGGAGATCGCGGTTGGTCGCCGATATGATGCGCACATCGACTTGGATCGGGGGACTGTCGGAGCCCACCGGCCGGATCTCTCCGGTCTCGAGAAAACGGAGCAGCAGCCCCTGCATCCTCGGCCCCATGTCGCCGATCTCGTCGAGGAAGACGGTCCCCTGGTGAGCCTGCTCGAAGCAGCCGACCTTGTCCCGATACGCCCCGGTAAAGCTGCCTTTGACGTGTCCGAACAACTCTGATTCGAGCAGCGTCTCCGCCAGCCCGGCGCAATTCAGCGCCACGAAGGGTTTGTCGGCGCGCGCCGAGTTGGCATGCACGAAGCGGGCGAGGACGTCCTTTCCGACGCCGCTCTCACCGGTGATGATGACCTTGACGTTCTTGGCCGCAGCGTGCCCGGCGAGCGCCATCGTGCGCTGCAGCGATGGACTGGAGCCAATAATCGTAGGTTCCGCGACGCCGCGTACACGGTGGTCGTGCCTCATGTTCAACGAATTGCGATGCGCGATTGAGCAAGGAATCTGCCACGTGCTCCCCGGTTTGGAAGACGCCCAAAGAACGATGAACTCAGCGTTAATCTTTGAGCGATCTCGCGTACGGCCGTGCACGCACGTGAAACTCTGCCGGAGGTGGAAGTCTTCTTCGAAGCAGAAGAATGGCGGCGAGACCTGTCCTAGATGCGCTGGAAATTCTTTTCCACTTCGCGACGCGTCAGGCGCAGCATGACCGGTCGCCCGTGGGGACAGATCGTCGAGTACGACGTGCGACGCAGCTCGTCGAGGATGTGCGTCATCTTCTCCGGCGTCAGCGGATCGTTGGCCTTCACCGCGGCATGACACGCCATCGTCGCCGCAATCTTCTTGATCGCCTCGTCTACCGTCGCCGTCGTGCCGGCAGACTCGAGGTCTTCGGCCAGGGCGCGCAGCGCGGTCGGACATTCCTCGCGACGAAGCAGCGCCGGAAAGGCAGAAACCCGCAACGTGTCGCCGCCGAACTCCTCGATCTCGAATCCCAGGCGCTCGAGATCGGCTGCGCGCGAGACCAGCGTCTGGCGGCTGCCGGGCGGCAGCTCGAGGATCATCGGCTCGAGCAGACGCTGACTCTCCAGCCGCCCAGTCGTCAGCCGCTCGGTGATGCGCTCGAACAACACGCGCTCGTGAGCCACGTGCTGGTCGATGATCGCGATTCCCTCTTCATCGACCGCGATGATGAACGTGTCTCTGAACTGACCCAGCGCCATCATCGGGCGGATGGTGGGTGCGAAGGGTTCGGCTGTCGGTGCGATCGAGCTATCGCGCGTCGGTGCAAAGGCGGCTTCGCCTGTCGGTGCCAAAGCGGCGTCGCCTGTCGGTGTGGTGGTCCATCTGCTTGGGAACGTCGCCGTGTACGCATGGGGCAACGGCAACGTGGCTGGCTGTGGCGTCAGGCTCCGTGGCGCTTCGAGCTGAAGCTCCGGGACGGGACCGCGGCCGAGGGCGTCGCCAAGCGTGCGGCGGACCAGCTCGTGGATGTACGACTGATCGCGAAAGCGCACTTCCGCCTTGGTCGGGTGCACGTTCACGTCCACCGCGTCGCGCGGCATCTCGATGAAGAGATGCATCTCGGGACTGCGCTCCTTGATCGACGCCTGGCTGTAGGCATCGATCACGGCATGCGCCACCGTCCGATCCTTCACGATGCGCCGGTTGACGAACAGGTTCTGCGGGCCGCGCGTCGGTCCCTGCTCCGCCAACGCCGCGATGTAGCCGAGCAGCTTGACATCGCCGCCGTCGCGCCGGACCTCGATCAGATCGCTCCGATCGCCGTAGAGCTGATAGAGCCGTTCGCGTAAAGTCGTCACCGGAGGGCACTGCAGGACCTTCCGTCCTGCGCTGGTCAGCGTGAAGCCAACTTCCGGGTAACACAACGCCAGTTGCGTCACCACGCGCGAGACCTGCGCCGATTCGGCGCCGTCGGACTTGAGAAACTTGCGGCGTGCCGGAAGGTTGTAAAAGAGATCGGCCACCTCGATCGATGTGCCCTCGGGCATCCCGGCCTCGGCCACCGATGCGACCGCTCCCCCGTTCACTTTGATCTCGGTGCCAGCATCCATGCTGCGCGCGCGTGTGCGCAGCACGAAGTGCGACACGGACGCAATCGCCGGCAGCGCTTCACCTCTGAAGCCGAGCGTCGCGATCGCGGCCAGATCGTCGGCACGGCGGATCTTGCTCGTCGCATGCCGCTCGATGGCCAGCCGCGCATCGTCCGGATCCATCCCCTCGCCGTCATCGTCCACGCGGATCAACTTCTTGCCGCCCATCTCGACGACGATGTTCAGACGACGGGCGCCGGCGTCGATGGAGTTCTCGACGAGTTCCTTGATCACCGACGCGGGGCGCTCGACGACTTCGCCGGCGGCGATTTGGTTGGCGAGATCGGCGGGGAGACGTTGGATCTTAGGCATTGACGATTGACGATGTGCGACTGACGGATTTATTGACTGATTGAGCGGAATTCGTCAATCGTCCATCGTCAATCTCGCTATATCCACTTGTTGCGGCGGAAGAACATCAGCATCGCAGCGATCAGCGCGAGCATGATGCCGCTCACCCACCAGAACTGCACGTCGGGGCCGCCCGGAAAGTGCGGCAGCGGGATATTCATGCCCCACATCCCGGTCAGCACGGTTAATGGCAGGAAGATCGTGGACATCACGGTCAGCAGCTTCATCACCTGGTTCAGGCGATGCGAGACCGTGGACAGGTTGACCTCGAAGATGCCGGTCACACGATCCTGAAACAGGATCGCTTCCTCGGTGAGGCGCACGACGTGATCGTAGACGTCGCGGAACCGGTAGGCCATCTCGTCGGAGATCATCGGGAACTCGCGCCGCCCCAGGCGGCCGATCGCGTCGCGCTGCGGGATCAGCACTCGCCGCATCGCCGCAACCTCGCGTTTGAGCTTCATCACCTGACGGGATAAGCGCTCGTGGCCGGCAAACGCCTGTTCCTCCAGACGGCCGATCCGGTCCTCGATCGCCTCGGCCACCGGCCGATAGTTGTCCACCATCGTATCCACGAGCCGATGCATGAGCGCGACCGGTCCTTCACCCAGGATGTGCTCGTGACGCTCGCACACGGTGCGCAGCTTGTCGATCGAACGCGACTCGCCATCGTGCACGGTGACGAGATAGTTGCGTCCGATGAAGAAATCGACGTCCCGGGTCGCGAACTGCGTCTGCTGCGGCCCGCCTTCGCCTTTCGGCTTCGGCGCGACAAGCTTTGTGTCGATGCCGTGAAGCACGATATAGAGATAGCCCTGGTAGGCCTCGATCTTGGGATACTGCAGTGCGCTGACGGCGTCTTCAACCGACAGCGGATGGAATCGAAAGACGTCGATCAGCAGGCGACGCTCATCCTCACCGGGCGCCTGCATGTCCACCCACAGCGTCACATCCGACGACGAATCGAGCCACGCGGGCTCGACGTGATCCGCGCTGGATGTGACGCCGCGACGATGGACAAAAACGGTGGTCAAGATTTCATCGACAAGCGAGCCTGCGCGGCCGCGAGCCGCGCCACTGGGACGCGGTACGGCGAGCAGCTGACGTAATCGAGACCAACTTTCTCGAAGAACTGAATCGACGAGGGATCGCCGCCGTGCTCGCCGCAGATGCCCAACTTGAGATCGCGCCTGGCCTGCCGGCCCTTGGTCACGGCGATGTCCACGAGCTGCCCGACGCCGGTCTGGTCGATGGTGGCGAACGGGTTCTTCTTCACGATCTCGAGCTCGGTGTAGGTCGGCAGAAACGAGCCCGAATCGTCCCGTGACATGCCGAGACCGGTCTGGGTCAGGTCGTTGGTGCCGAAGCTGAAGAACTCGGCCGACAGCGCGATCTCGTCGGCGGTCAACGCGCCTCGCGGGACCTCGATCATCGTGCCAACCAGGTAGTGCAACTTCACCTTCTTCTCGGCCTGCACCTCGCGCGCGGCCTTGTGCACGACCTCGATCTGGAGGTCGAGCTCTTTCTTGAACGCGACGAGCGGGATCATGATTTCCGGCTTGACCTTGATCCCTTCCTTCTGCACGAGCGCAGCGGCCTCGAAGACGGCGCGCGCCTGCATCTCCGAGATCTCCGGGTAGCCGATGCCCAGTCGGCAGCCGCGGAAGCCGAGCATCGGGTTGAATTCGTGCAACTGGTGCACGCGCGATTGAATGGTCTCGACCGACACACCCATCTTTCTCGACAAGTCTTTCTGCTGCTCGGGCGTGTGCGGCAGGAACTCATGCAGCGGCGGATCGAGGAAGCGGATCGTCGCCGGGTAGCCTTTGAGCGCGCGGAAGATGCCGGCGAAGTCCTCGCGCTGATACGGCAGGAGCTTGGCGAGCGCCGCCTTCCTGTCCTCGACGGTCTCGGCCAGGATCATCTCGCGCATCGCGTCGATGCGATTGCCTTCGAAGAACATGTGCTCGGTGCGGCACAGCCCGATGCCGACGGCGCCGAATGCGATCGCATTCTGCGTCTGCTCGGGTGTGTCGGCGTTGGTGCGCACGCCCATGCGCGTCGCCTGATCGCACCACTTCATCAACTGTTGGAAGCTCTTGAACTTCTCCGTCTTCTTGGCCGTCTCGTCGCCGTCGAGCAGGCCGGCCACGATTTCAGACGGAGCCGTCTTCACGCGGCCGGCGTAGACCTTGCCAGCCGTGCCGTCGATCGACATCCAGTCGCCTTCCTTGAACACCTGGCCATCCACGGTGACCGTGCGCGCCTGGTAGTCCACCTCCACAGCCGCGGCGCCGCAGACGCACACCTTCCCCATTTGCCGGGCCACGAGCGCGGCGTGCGACGACACGCCACCGCGCGCGGTGAGGATGCCCTCGGCGGCGATCATGCCGCGCAGGTCTTCGGGCGAGGTCTCGACACGCACGAGCAGCACGCCCTCGGCTTTCGCACCATGCCCGCGTGCATCGGCGTCCTTCTGTGCCTGCTCGGCGGCCGTCACCGCACGGTCTGCATTCAAGTAGATCTTGCCCGACGCTGCGCCGGGACCCGCCGGCAGGCCAGTCGCAATAGCCGTCGCCTTCGCCACTTCCGTCGAGTCGAATACCGGCGCGAGGAGCTGTTCGAACTGGTCGGCAGGATTGCGCATCACCGCCGTCTTCCAGTCGATCAACTTCTCTTTGTGCATGTCCATCGAGAACTTGAGCGCCGCCATCGCCGTGCGCTTGCCATTCCGAGTCTGCAGCATGTAGACGACGCCGTCCTCGATGGTGAACTCGAAGTCCTGGACATCTTTGAAATGCTGTTCGAGCGTCTGTCGGATGCGCTCGAGCTCCTGATAGGCCTTGGGCAGGTGCTTCTTCAAGTCGGCCACCGGCTCGGGCGTCCGCACGCCGGCGACAACGTCCTCGCCCTGCGCGTTGATCAGGAACTCACCGTAGAACTCCTTGGCACCGTTGGCCGGATTGCGGGTAAACGCGACGCCGGAGCCAGACTGATCGCCGGTATTCCCGTAGACCATCGCCTGCACGTTGACGGCGGTTCCCCACTCGGTGGGGATGTTGTATTTGCGGCGGTAGACGATGGCGCGATCGTTCATCCACGACCCGAACACCGCACCAACGGCGCCCATCAGCTGATCCCACGGCGAGGCCGGGAAGTTCTTGCCGGCGCGCTCCTTCACGAGCGCTTTGAAGCGGCCGACGAGCTCCTTGAGATCCTCGACGGTGAGCCTGGTGTCCTCGATGTCCTGGTGATACCGCTCGTGTTTGAGCTGCTCGATGACCGTTTCGAACGGTTCGTGGTCCTCGCCCGGGCGCTTCTGCACGCCGAGCACGACGTCGCCGTACATCTGCACGAAGCGGCGGTAGCAGTCCCATGCGAAGCGCGGGTTGCTGGTCTTCTTGGCCAGCGCTTCTACGGTCTGATCGTTCAACCCCAAGTTGAGGATGGTGTCCATCATGCCCGGCATCGAGTCGCGCGCGCCGGAACGGACTGAGACGAGCAGCGGATTCTTGAGGTCGCCGAATTTCTTACCGGTCTGTTTTTCGATAGCCGCAATGCCGGCCTTCATCTGCGCCTGCAGTGCGGACGGATAGCTGCGCTTGTGGTCGTAGTAGTAGGTGCAGACCTCAGTGGTGATGGTGAAGCCGGGCGGCACGGGCAGTCCGATGCGGCACATCTCGGCAAGGTTGGCGCCTTTGCCACCGAGCAGCGGCTTCATCGTGCCGTTGCCGTCGGTCTTCTTTCCAAACTGATAGACGAACTTGCCCTTCTTCGCCGCCGTCGCTTTTGCCTTCACTACCCTCTTGCCCTTCTTCGCCATCGGTCTCCTCTACGCTGTGTTCCAGGTTCCAGGTTCCAGGTTCCAGGTTCCTGGTTCCTGGTTCCTGGTTCCACGTTCGTGTTCTTCGTTCTTAGTTCTTAGTTCAGTCCGTCACCATTTCAGAGATGTCGGCGATATCCAGAATCAATCCGCGCAGCGACGCCACGAGGGCGAGGCGTGCCGCGCGCAGACGTTCGTCATCGGCCATCACGAGCACATCGTCAAAGAACTTCGCAACTGCGGGTTGCAGCGATGCAACGCTGGCAAACGCCTCGCGGTAGTCGCCCCGCTCGACCGCCGCGCGAATCGCCGGCGCGCCCGCGGTCAATGCCGCGGCCAGCGCCTTCTCGGCGGGCTCGGTGAGGACGCCGTCCGTGCTCGGCAGCGCCTGCGGCGTCGCGACGCCCTTCGAAATGTTCTTCACCCGCTTGAGGAGCGCGGCCACTCCCAACAGAGCCGGCGAGCCCGTCATCTGCGACAGCGCTTCCAGCTTGCGACGCGCCTCGAGCGGACTGACGTCCTCAACGCTCCCGTGCATGACTGCGCGCACGCTGCGCACGTCGTAACCGCGCTCAGTCAAGAGATACGCCAGACGATCGCCCATGAAGGAGAACAGCGGGCCGGCCGCATCGCCGTAGCCGCCAAACGGAGCGGCGGCTTTCTCGAGCAGCGTGCCAAGCTTCAGCCGGCGATCGAGGCCGGTCAACTCCGGCAAATCGGCCAGTATCTTCACCGCTCCCTGCGCCTGACGACGGAGGCCGAGCGGATCGCGCGAGCCGGTCGGCCGCTCGCCAGCCGTGAACATGCCCACCACGGAATCGAGCTTGTCCGCGAGTGACACCGCGGCCCACGTCACCGCGGCTGCCGCCAGATGCGTACGTGTCGGCGGAGCATCGATCTCGACACCGATCGGCAGGTAGTGGAAGTAGATCGCCTTCCAGATCGTCTCGGGCAGCCTTTCTTCGCGCGCGTAGATGCCGCCCATCGTGCCCTGCAGCTCGGTCAGCTCGCGCACCATGTCGGTCGCCAGGTCGGCCTTGCACAGGCGACCAGCCTGTTCGGCCAGCGCCGCCGCGGCCGGTTGTCCGAGCGCGTCGGACGCAATCCACGACGCGAGTGCCGCCACCCGATCGGCCTTCTCGCGATACGTCCCAAGCTTCTTGTGAAAGAGAATCGTGGAGAGACGATCGACTCTCGACTCGAGCGTCGCCTTGCGATCTTCGTCGTAGAAGAAGCGCGCGTCCCGCAGTCGCGCGGCGAGCACACGCTCGGAGTTCCGCGCGATGATCTCCGGCTTCTCGGCCTCCATATTGGTGACAGCGAGAAACGCCGGCTTGAGCTTGCCGTCTTCGTCCACCACCGGGAAGTAATGCTGGTGATGGATCATCGTCGTCGTCAGCACTTCCTCGGGGAGCTGGAGGAATTCCACCGGAATGTGGCCGGCGATGACCGCCGGATACTCGACGAGATCTGGAACCTCGCGCAGCAATGACGACTGTGCCGCGAGTGTGGCGCTGACCCTGCCGCCGAGCCGCCGCGCGTGGGTTTCGAGCTCGCGGCGAATCTTCTGCTCACGCTCACGGCGATCGAGGATGACGAAGTTCTCGAGCAGCCGCTCCTGATAGTCGTCGAACGTCTTGACCTTGATCGCGCGGCCGGCACGCCCGCTGGTCGTCTGGAACCGGTGACCGTAGGTGTTCGGTCCCGAGCGGACGTCCTGCACCGTCGGTCCCTGTGCCTGATCGGTGCGCCGGATTACGAACGGGACGACGCGCCCGCCGTAGAGGAGCACGAGCCAGCGGATCGGGCGGGCGAAGACGAGGTCGCCCTTTCCATCCTCGAGGTACGCGTCCCAGCGCATCTGCTTGGGAAAGGTGAAGTCGCGCAGCACGCCGCCCATGACATCGGCGAGCACGTCCACCGTGGCTTTGCCGCGCTGGCGCACGCGATACGCGAAGTACTCACCTTTGGCTGTCTGCTGTCGCTCGAGCGCAGATAGCTCGACGCCGTATTTCTTCGCGAACCCCTCTGCGGCCTGCGTCGGCGCCGCCACCGGAGGACCGGTGACGAGCTCTTCGAAGTCGGTCTGACGCTCGGCGACACGGATGACTCGCGCGGTGAGCCGGCGCGGTGTGCTGTAGGCTTCAGCGGGCGCGTCGCTCGTCAGTCGCGCCTCTTTCAAACGCGCGTCCACGTGCCGCGCCATTTGCGCCGTCAGGCCGGGCAGCCAGCCGGCAGGAATCTCCTCGCAGCCGATCTCGATCAGCAGCTCGCGGTCCATGCTACCGATCCTCGCCGGCGTGTGGCGATTCCTGCGACTCGGCGTCCGCATACGCCCTGGCGATGCGAATGGCGAGCTGCCGCACACGAAGGATGTAGGCCGTTCGTTCGGTCACGCCGATACTGCCGCTCGAGTCGAGGATGTTGAACAGATGCGAGCACTTCAGGCAGTGCTCGAGCGCCGGCAGGATCAGATGCGAGTCGAGCAGCTTCTCGCCCAGCTCGAAGTCGCGATCGAAGAGCTCGCGATGGCGAGCGCCGAACTCGGCGGCACTGAGCCCGTCCACCTGCCCGAAGACGTACTTCGACTGCTCGATCTCTTCCTGCAGACGCACGTCGCGGTACTTCACACCGCCGCCCCACTCGAGGTCGAACACGTTGTCTACCTTCTGCAGGAACATGGCGATACGCTCGAGGCCGTAGGTGATCTCGCACGAGATCGGCGCGAGGTCCATACCGCCGACCTGCTGGAAATAGGTGAACTGCGTGATCTCCATTCCGTCGAGCATCACCTGCCAACCGATGCCCCACGCGCCGAGCGTCGGTGATTCCCAGTTGTCCTCTTCGAAGCGGATGTCGTGGAGACGCGGATTGATCCCGCAGTTCTCCAGGCTCTCGAGATAGAGCTGCTGCACTTCGTCGGGCGACGGCTTCAGGATCACTTGATACTGGTGATGTTTGAACAGCCGGTTCGGATTCTGTCCAAAGCGACCATCGTCGGGCCGCCGCGACGGCTGCACGTAGGCGACGCTCCACGGCTTGGGCCCGAGCACGCGGAAGAGCGTCTCAGGATGCGACGTGCCCGCGCCGACCTCGAGATCGAGCGGCTGCTGCAGCAGGCAGCCATGCGAGGCCCAATACGACGACAGCTTGAGGATGAGGTCCTGAAACGTCACGCGATCCTGAATCCTGCTAAGCGTGACGGCGAAGATCGCGAAGCACTCGATCCGATTTCAACGTCTTCTCCAGATGCATTGCGATCAACGTCCGATGCACGTTCTCCAGCTCTCGCAACACCTGCGCACCGGCGGGCACGCTGCCCACGTGCTGCGGCGCCACCGTGCGCGATCCCGCCAGGAAGGCCATCGCCGCGTCCGACAATGTTCCCCGCGACTCCGGATACACGCCCTGCAACCGCAGGAGCCAGTACTCGAAGTACCTGGCCAGCGGCTCGACGGGCGTGCCGGCCGCCAGCGCATCGAGCATCGAGGCGCCGAGACGATACAGCCGGTCGTCGGCGTCGGCCTCCTGGGCCCACTCGTCGAGCAGCTCGGCGAAATAGCTGACGCAGCCGAGGGCATCCGAAGTGCTCAGCACGAGCGGAGAGCGCTGCGTCTCCGCGTAGTTCAGTCCGACCAGTTCCCGCCGCTCTTTCTCGAAGTAGGCCACTCGCACTTCGGTGAGCGGCTCGAGCGCGCCGGTAAAACGCGACCGCGGACGTCGCGCGCCTTTCGCGACGCCTCGTTTCTTGCCTCGGTCGCGCGTCAGGAAGACGACAATCCTGTCGGCCTCACCCAGCTTGTAGGTGCGCAGAACCAATGCGTCGGCTGTATACAGCGGCACTAACCTGTCTATCTTACCTGTTCACCCCGTTCGCGTCAGGTAGTGGGCGAAGATCGTCGCCAGCCCCAGGAACGAGAAAAAGCCGAACACATCGGTCATCGTCGTGATGAACACCGACGAGGCGAGTGCCGGATCGATGTTGGCGGCCCGCAGCCCGAGCGGAACCAGCACACCCGCGGTGGCCGCCACGAACATGTTGATGACCATGGCCGTGCCCAGCACGACCCCGAGCACTGGATCGCCGCGCGTCGCCCAGGCGACCAGGGCAGCTACCAACCCAAGCGCCACCCCGTTCCCAATCCCGACCACCGCCTCCTTGAGCAGCGCTTTCCGCGAGTTGCTCCACGTCAGCTCGCCGAGCGCGATCCCGCGGACGATGACGGTCAGTGTCTGCGTGGCGGCGTTGCCTCCCATTCCCGCCACGATGGGCATGAACACCGCGAGAATCGGGAGCGCGTCGATAGTCCCCGTGAACAACCCGACCACGCTCGCGGCCAGAAACGCCGTCGCCAGGTTGACGCCGAGCCACGGCAACCGTTTGCGAAGCGATTCCCTGGCCGGCGTAAAGACGCGTTCGTCGCCAGCCACGCCGGCCAGGCGGTAGATGTCCTCGGTTGCCTCATCCTTGATGACGTCGATCACGTCGTCCACAGTGATGATGCCGACCAGTTTGTTCTCTTCATCGACGACCGGAATCGCGAGCAGGTTGTAGGCAGCCACCTGGCGGGCGACCTCTTCCTGGTCCATGTCCACGCGCGCGCTGATCAGATCGGCGGTCATAATCCGCTTGAGCGGCGTCTCGGGTGAAACCAGGAGAAGACGCCGCAGCGAGACGACGCCGACCAGGTGATGGCGCTCGTCCACGACGTAGAGGTAGAAGACCATCTCAACGTCGCGGCTGCTCTGGATTTCGGTGATCGCTTCGCCAACCGTGATGTCCTCGTTCAGCGCGAAGACAGCGGGGTTCATGATGCGGCCGGCGGTCCGCTCTTCGTACTCGAGCAGGTGCTCGACGACCTTCGATTCCTTCGGCTGCATCAACTCGAGCACGGCAGCCGAGAGGTCCTCCGGCAGGTTGTCGATCAGCGCGGCGGCATCGTCGGATTCGATGTCTTGGGCGAGGCGCGCAATCTCCTCCGCCGGGCGTGTCGCCAGGAGCGGCGCGCCGCTCTCGGGACCGAGCTCGGTGAGCGCCTCCATGGCCAGCCGGCCATTGCGCTCGACGAGCAATGTGAAGGCGGCTTCTCGTTCCTTATCGGGGAGCTCGGTAAAGACCTGGGCGAGGTCGGCAGGGTGCTGCTTCTGCAGCAGGTTCACCAGATTGGCAGTCGCACCAATGCGCAGCAGTCGCTTGACTGAGTCGAGCACGAGATCGATTCGACGCTGCGCGGCCATGGTAAACGACTAAATTTACCATCTCGGTTCCGTGTGTTCCTAGGAGGTTCTCAATCCGTCATGCCTTCACGTCGTCAGCGGCGCGAAGAAGGATGATGCCGAGCGCCACAAATTGGACGCTCCACGAGACAGTGGATACGTAGGGTATCGATGACGGCACCACGGCAGCGACGATCAGCGAGAGTCCAAAAACATGCTTCAAGCCAAAGAGACGCAACGGGCCGAGCAGAATCATCACACCGATGATGACGCCCGGAAGAGCGAACACGAGTCCGGCTAGCGAATACAGGGAATCGCGTTCGGTGGCCGCTGGTGTCACCGACGGAGACGGGACCAGAAGTCCCGAGAGCGATACAAGCACGATGGCGAGCAGACCGAAGGCAATGGCAAACCAGCCCACCGCTTCGAGGAGGAGACGCGGCCTCGTGAACTTGTGCCACATCAGATATCGCCGGAGGCCGAGATACGAGTAGCCGAACAATGCGACGTTCACACCGGCCACGTCCGCCACGATCAGGTGAGCCCACCCATATGGCGAGGCATTCAGCGTCGATTGCAGTTGGTCGGCGGACGCTGTGAAGACGAGCATGACGAAGCATGCCCAGCCCGCTCGTGCAAGCTGGCGCGACAGTTTACTGGCGTCAAATGGTGGCTCAGTTGCGACGTCGAGTGACATGAGCGGCCCGAGTGTAACCTCGGAATCGACTACGGTCGCAATCCAATCTCGTCCAGTAGCCGTTCGTCATCTCGCCACTCGGACTTCACCTTCACGTGCAGGTCGAGGAACACCTTCTGATCGAAGTGCTCCTCGAGACCGAGGCGGGCGGCCGTGCCGATCGCTTTGATCATCGAGCCGGCCTTCCCCACCACGATCGGCTTCTGCGACTCGCGCTCAACGAGGATCGTGCAATACAGCTTGATCAGTCCGGGCTCGGACTCGTCGAATGCATCGACGACAACGGCGGTCGAGAATGGCAGCTCGTCGTGTGTCAGCTGCAGCACCTGCTCGCGCACGATCTCGGACGCGAAGAAGCGTTCGGTTTGATCCGTGAAGTACTCCGGCGGATACAACGGCTCCCCTTCCGGCAGATACCGGAGAAAGAGCCTCTCGAGCGTGTCCACGTTCGTGCCGTCCACGGCAGAAAGGGGCACCAACTCGGCGAAGGTGTACGCCTTGCTGTAGTGGTCGAGCATCGGCAGGAGCTTCGGCTTCGAGACGAGGTCCACCTTGTTCAACGCGAGAATGACCGGCACCTTGACGTCTTTCAACAGTGTCAGCAGGTGGCGGTCGCCGGGGCCCGGCTTGACTGACGCATCGACGACCAACGAGACGAGGTCCACCGCGCGCATGGCCTCGAGCGCGGTATCGACCATGCGCACATTCATCCGGTGCGTCGGCTTGTGCACGCCCGGTGTGTCCACGAACACCACCTGCGCCTCCGGAACTTGTCCCGCCGTAGCCGCTGCGAGCGGCGAAGGCGGATAGTTCTTGACGCCGGCGACGCGCGTTCGCGTCGTCTGCGGCTTGTCGGACACGATCGCCAGCTTCTGACCGAGGATGCGATTGAGAAGGGTGGACTTGCCGGCGTTGGGACGGCCAAGAAGCGCGACAAACCCGGATTTCATCGCAGGCGCGCCTCGCAGGTCGCGGTGTCGCGCGGCCTTGGTCCTTGGTTCTTGGTCCGTGGTCCGTCCTGTGGTCCAAGGTCCTCGGCCCTCGGCAGGACGAAGGACAACGGACCAGGGACGGACAAAGCACCAAGGACTAAGGACACAGGACAGTTATGGCTCGGTCACTTCGGAGGCGACTTCACGGCGACGCGCGCGAACTTTGGTGATCCGCCGGCGTTCGACCTCGAGCACTTCGAATGACAGCCCGTCGATATCGATCGTCTCGCCGACGTACGGCATCCGCCCGAGGTGGGACAAGAGATACCCGCCGACGGTCTCGAAGCCCTCCCGCTCGATCTCCACGTTCAGCCGATCGCGCACTTCGTCCACGCTGACTTTGCCGCTGAAGACGAACGTGCCGTTGCCCTCGTCGGTCACGGTTTCGCTTTCGACGTCGTACTCGTCGCGAATCTCGCCGACGATTTCCTCGAGCAGGTCCTCGACGGTGACCAGTCCGGCCGTGCCGCCGTACTCATCGACGACAATCGCCATCTGCGCTTGCCGGCGCTGCATCTCCTTCAGCAGCTCCGACACTCGCTTGCTCTCGGGCACGAAATGCGCCGAGCGCATGAGCGTCGTCATCGGGGGCTCAGCCCCGGGCGGCAGTCCGACGAGATCCTTGACGAAGACAATGCCGACGATGTTGTCCAGGTTGTCGCGGTAGACCGGCATCCGCGAGTACTGCTCCTCGCGGAATACCGAGCGCAGATCCTGCAGCGTCGCATCCACACGTATCGCGATGATGTCGGGCCGAGGCGTCATGACTTCCCGGACCACCGTCTCGGTGAAGTCCACGATCGATTGCAGCAGCTCGCGGCCTTCCTCTTCGGAGATCTTTCCTTCCTCCTCCTCACCGCCCTTTTCACCGGCGCGTTCCGGCACCGCGTCATCGGAGCCGTTGCCGCCGTTGCTCGTCTCTCGCTCACGGCGTGGCGCGACAAGGCTGATGATGATGGTGGTGATCGGCACGAGCAGCGTCGCGACGGCGTGAAACGCCGGCAGGAGGACGTCGAGCACGCGCTCGGGGTCCCGCCGCACGATCAGCAGCGGCAGCAGGTGCTCGCAGACGACGACGAAGGCGACCAGGGAGACGATGAAGGTGACGATCGACAGCGCGTCGCGGACATCGCTGAGCCGGGCGATCAGCACGCCGGCCAGCACCGTGCACACGCCAATCAGAATCCGGACTGGAATGAAGAGCTGGAGCGGATCGTCCAGATACTGGCCAAGGCGGTCGTCGCGGCCTCCGCGTTCGGCCATCAACCGAAGCGAGAGTCGCATCAGCGCACTGAAGGCGGCCTGGATGGTTCCCAGGAACACCGTCGCGCACCCGAGCAGGAATAGTGTGAGCGGCGTCATGCGGCGAGGTCGTTAGTGCTCACCCCGTTCAATCAGCCCCTCGACGAGCCCGCCCTTACGGCGCAGGCGCCGTTCCAGGCGAGCCATCCGGCCATCATCGTGCTCGTGATCATAGCCAAGAAGGTGCAAGAGGCCATGAAGAGCCAGCACTCGCAGCTCGACTGACAGCGGGTGGCCGGCCCGGCGGGCCTGACGGGCCGCAACTCCCGCTGCGATCACGACATCGCCGAGCTCGCCGGGCTCCCCGACGGCAAAGGACAGCACATCCGTGACTCGGTCTTTTCGCCGGTAACGAAGGTTTAACGCGCGGACACGGGCATCTGGTACAAGGGCCACCGTCATCTCGCCTCGGGCGCGAGCGGGTGCGACTGATTGAAGCCAACGCGAAAGACCTGGCGCGCGAACGGCGCCGGACGTCACCACGTGAACGACAAGGGTTTTACGTTTGCCCACGCGAGCCCGAGAAGGCATCGTATGCCTTCACGATCTGCTGCACGAGCTTATGTCGGACGACGTCACGGTCATCGAAGTAGATGAAGCCGATGCCCTCGACGTCCTTGACGATTTTGAGCGCCTCGACGAGGCCGGACTTTCCCGGATGCGGAAGATCGATCTGGGTGATGTCACCGGTGACCACGGCCTTCGACCCGAACCCCAGACGGGTCAGGAACATCTTCATCTGCTCGGACGTGGTGTTCTGCGCTTCGTCGAGGATCACGAAGGCATCGTTCAGCGTTCGGCCGCGCATGAACGCGATCGGCGCGACCTCGATCGTCCCGCGCTCGACAAGCCGCGTCGCGCGCTCGACGTCCATCATGTCGTAGAGGGCGTCGTAGAGCGGACGGAGGTACGGATTGACCTTCTCCTGCAGGTCGCCCGGCAGAAACCCGAGCTTCTCACCGGCCTCGACCGCGGGCCGGGCGAGGATGATGCGGCTCACTTTCTTGGCCAGCAGATAGCTCACCGCCTGCGCCATGGCGAGATAGGTCTTGCCAGTGCCGGCGGGGCCGACGCCAAAAACAATGTCGAACTTCTCGATCGCCTCAAGATAGCGCCGCTGGTTGGTGCTTTTCGGATTGACGCGCCGCTTCGTGCCTTCGGGCTGCTTCTGCCCTTCTTTCAGGAAATAGTCGCGGAGGTTGACGGCGCTGTCGTCGGCAATGAGCTGCGCCGCCGTCTTTACATCGCCGTTGCGCAGCTCGTAGCCTTCGGCCATCAGACTTTTCAGCTGATCGAAGATGCGCTCGACGCGCTGCTCCGCCGCCTTCTCGCCCTCGACGATGAGCTCGTCGCCCTGCGTCCGGATCTCGACGCCCAGGAGCGACTCGATGTGCTTGAGGTTTCCGTCGTGCGCGCCGTACAGCGTCGCGATGCCTTCCTGAGGCAGGGCTATCTTCTTCACGTGTGTGGGAATCTCGGCTTCACGTCTTGCGAATCTGCAAGTGCAATTCCCGCAGCTGTTTCTGATCGACGCTCGATGGCGCGTCGGACATCATGTCGACGGCCGTGGCGGTCTTGGGGAATGCAATGACTTCGCGGATCGAAGCTTCACTCGCGAGCAACGCGACAATCCGGTCGAGACCCAGCGCAATGCCGCCGTGCGGCGGTGTGCCGTACTCGAGGGCCTCGAGAAAGAACCCGAATCGCAGCCTGGCCTCCTCCGCGCTGATATTGAGCAGCGAGAAGATCCGGCTCTGCAGCGACGCATCGTGGATACGAATGCTGCCGCCACCGATCTCGCTGCCGTTCAACACCAGATCATACGCCTTGGCCCGCGCCGCACCAGGCTCTTTGTCGAGCTTCGACAGGTCGGCGTCGTGGGGCGAGGTAAACGGGTGGTGCATCGGCGACCACCGCTTTTCCTCGGCGCTCCATTCCAGGAGTGGGAAGTCCACGACCCAGAGGAACTCGTACTTCTCGGGGTCGAGCAGCCCGTCTTTCTTCGCAATCATCAGTCGGAGTTGACCCAACGTCTGCGAGACGGTGTCGGGCTGGCCAGCCACGACGAAGGCCAGTTGTCCGTTCGACGTACCGGTGGCATCGAGCAGCTGGCGGACCGTTTCCTCGCCGACCGCCTTCGGGAATGACGAGGTGATCGTGCCGTCGTCCAGACGTCGCGCCCATAGGAGGTGCCGGCCCTGCGCCTTTTCCTGGTTGACGATGCCGTCAACCGCGCTGCGGGAGTAGTTCGTGGCATTCGCCACCACGAACGCGCGAACAGTGCCACCCTCGGCGACGATGTTCTTGAACACGCCGAAAGCCGACTCACGGAACAGTTCGCGGACGTCCTGGATCGGCATGCCCGGGCGGAGGTCCGGCTTGTCCGAACCGTAGACCGCCATCGCTTCTGAGTACGGCATGCGCCGGAACGGCGTGGTGATCTCGTGGCCAATCAGCTTGAAGATCTCGCGCATCAGCGGCTCGATGACACCGAAAATCGTTTCTGGCCGCGCGAACGACATCTCCACGTCCACCTGCGTGAACTCTGGCTGCCGATCGGCGCGCAGATCCTCGTCGCGGAAGCACTTGCAAATCTGCACGTAGCGGTCCATGCCCGCGATCATCAGGATCTGCTTGAACAGCTGCGGCGACTGCGGCAACGCAAAGAACTCGCCCGGATGCACGCGGCTCGGCACCAGGTAGTCACGCGCACCTTCGGGCGTGGACTTGGTCAGAATCGGCGTCTCGATTTCGAGAAAGCCGTTCTCGTCGAAGTAGCGCCGGACGATGGCTGTGAGCCGATGACGCAGGATGATGTTGTTTTGCAGCCGCGGCCGACGGAGGTCGAGATAGCGGTACTTGAGACGCACGTCCTCCGACACCGGCGTCTCGTCGGCGATCGGAAACGGCGGCGTCTTCGCCTCGTTGAGCACCGCGAGCTGCTTCACGACAATCTCGACCTCGCCGGTCGGCAGTTTCGGATTGACGGTTTCCTGCGACCGACTCCGGACCTTCCCAACGACCCCAACGACGAACTCGGAGCGCAACCGCTTGGCCTTGCCAATCAGCGCTTCATCGTCCTTGTCGAAGACGACCTGCGTGACGCCGGCGCGGTCGCGGACGTCGATGAAGAGCACCCCGCCGAGATCGCGCACGCGATGCACCCAGCCCAGAAGCGTCGCGTCGGCGCCGACGTGCGTCTGGCGCAGCTCGCCGCAGGTGTGCGTGCGTGTCAGGTCGCCGAGTTGCTCAGCCACGGTGCTTCAATCCCTCGAGAATTGCCGCGCCAGCCGCGGCCTGGTCGTAGGTGGTCTGGGTTTGCGCCGCCAGGTGTTTCACGGTGACGGTGCCGTTTGCGATCTCGTCGCCGCCCAGAATGGCGACAAACGGGATCCGCTGGCTATCAGCGTACTTGATCTGCTTCCCGATCTTGTCGGCATCGGGATAGACCATGACCCGGAGACCGGACGCACGTAAGGTTTGCGCAACCCGCAGGGCATGAGGCGTGTCCTTCGCATCGAACACCGCCACCATCACATCGGCCGGCGTCGTTGCGAGGCTGGGCGGGAACATGTTCCGCTCGCCCATGACGACGAGGATCCGTTCGAGCCCCAGCGAAAAGCCGCAGGCCGGCACGCTCTGACCGAGGAACATGCCAACCAGGTTGTCGTACCGGCCGCCGCCGCCCAGACTGCCGGCCAGGTCGGGGACGTTAGCCTCCATGATCGCGCCCGTGTAGTAAGAGAGCCCGCGCGCGAGTGTCGGGTCGAAGCGAAAGCGTTGTCCGGCACTCGTGACTGCCGCCAACGAGATGATTTCCTGAAGATTGATGATGGGGCCGCGAAGTGAATCTCCCGCGCGCTCTAACGCGAAGTCGAGTGCTTCCCTATTCGCCTTCTGCCAGTCGGTATTCGGCGCGCTCCAAAACGGCGCCTTGCGTAGCTCCTCGAAGTACCCCAGCAAGAGCTGACCCGCTTTTAGTTCGACGCCGCGCTCCACGAACTCTTTCTCGACGCCTTCGGCGCCAATCTTGTCCAGCTTGTCCAATGCAACGAGAGCGCTTCCGTGCAGTTCCGGTGGAATTCCAAATACCGTCAGGAGTCGTGCGAGTAGCTCGCGGTGATTGATTCTGATTGTGAAGTCAGTGAATCCCAGCTCGGTCAAGGCGTCCGACAGGGCCGCACAGATTTCGGCCTCTATGACGGGCGAGGTCGATCCCAGTGAATCGACGTCGCACTGGTAGAACTCGCGGAAGCGGCCGCGTCCCGGACGATCGGCTCGCCAAACCGGTTGGATCTGATACCGCTTGAACAACCTCGGCAGCTTCGCCTGATGGTGGGCGATCACCCGCGCCAACGGCACCGTGAGGTCGTAACGGAGTCCGAGGTCGGCCTGTCCCGAGGCTTCGTGCTCGCCGCGCTTGAGGATCTTGAATATGAGCTGATTGCTCTCCTCGCCGGCCTTTTCCATCAAGGTGTCGAGGTTTTCAACGGCGGCTGTCTCGAGCGGCTCGAAGCCGTAGCGCTCGTAGACACGCTTGATGATCCCGATGACGAATTCGCGGCGCCGCACGTCTTCCGGAAGGAAGTCGCGCATGCCGCGAGCAGGCTCTGTGCGAGTTGCCATGGCGCGGACTCAGTTACAGCCGCGGCAGCGTCAAACCCTGCTGCTTCTGGTACTTGCCCTTCTTGTCGGCGTACGAGGTCTCGCACACTTCGTCGCTCTGGAAGAACAGCACCTGCGAGATGCCCTCGTTGGCGTAGACCTTGGCCGGAAGGGGCGTCGTGTTCGAGATTTCCAGCGTCACAAAGCCTTCCCACTCCGGCTCGAACGGGGTGACGTTCACGATCAGGCCGCAGCGCGCGTAGGTGGACTTGCCGACGCAGACCGTCAGCACGTCGCGCGGGATGCGGAAGTATTCGACCGTCTTCGCCAACGCGAACGAGTTGGGCGGAATGATGCAGACGTCGGTCTTCATGTCCACGAACGAGCGGTCGTCGAAGTTCTTCGGATCAACGACCGTGTTGTTGATGTTGGTGAAGACCTTGAACTCATCGGCGACGCGGATGTCGTAGCCGTAGGACGACAGACCGTACGAGATCACGCCCGCGCGCACCTGCCGGTCCTCGAACGGCTCGATCATGCCGTGCTCGAGGGCCATCTTGCGGATCCATTTGTCGGCTTTGATTGAGGGCATCTCTTGGCTTTGGCCTTGGGCTCTCGGCTGTGGGCTACCTTTACCGTCGTCCAAAGAACATCATGATCAAGGTCACAACAATGCTCGCGATGATGGACGTCGCGAGTGGGAAGTAGAACGTGAAATTTCCCCGCCGGATCGTGAAGTCCCCCGGCAACCGGCCGATCGGCAGGCCGAGCGTCATCAACAGACCAACGCCCGCAATCAGGAGCCCCAGAACAATAAGCGAGCGTCCCATAGCCAAAAGCCCAGAGCCTACAGCCTAACGCCTATCTGACCTCAGATAAGCTCCATTCCACGGAAGAAGTATCCCAGCTCGAACGCCGCCGTCTCGGGCGCATCAGAGCCGTGCGTCGCGTTGCGCTCGATATTCGTACCGAAGTCCTTCCGCAGCGTACCTGCGTCGGCCTTCGCCGGATCGGTCGCGCCCATCGTCGCGCGCCACTTCATGATCGCGTCCGGCGCCTCGAGCGCGAGCAACACACACGGACCCGAGGACATGAAGTCGGTCAGCCCCCCGAAGAACGGGCGCTCGCGGTGCACGGCGTAAAAGCCTTCGGCTTCCTTCTTCGTCAGGTGATGCAGACGCATGGCGCGGACGAGGAACCCGGCCGCTTCGATGCGCGCGAGAATCTGTCCGGCCTTCTTCGCCTGGACAGCATCAGGTTTGATGATGGCAAATGTACGTTCCATAGATCTCCTGGCCGGTCCAAAGGGACCCGGCCCTACCGGCCGAGAGCTTCCTTCATCTTGACGCCCATGTCGGCCGGGCTCTTCGCGACGTGCACGCCGGCCTTGGCCAGTGCATCCATCTTCTCCGCCGCGGTTCCCTGGCCGCCGGCGATGATGGCTCCAGCATGGCCCATCCGTCGGCCAGGCGGCGCGGTCTGACCGGCGATGAAGCCGACGACAGGCTTGCGGAATTCGCCGGCGATGAACGCGGCCGCTTCCTGCTCCGCCGTGCCGCCAATCTCGCCAATCATGATCACCGCTTCAGTGTCAGCGTCGGCGGCAAACAGCCGAAGCGCGTCGATGAAGCTGGTGCCGATGAGCGGATCGCCGCCGATGCCGATGCAGGTCGTCTGCCCCATGCCCTGCTTCGACAGTTGATGAATGGCTTCGTAAGTCAGCGTGCCGCTCTTCGACACGATGCCGATGTGCCCTTCGCGGCAGATGTGACCGGGAATGATCCCGGCCTTGCCCTGACCGGCGGTGATGATGCCCGGGCAGTTCGGTCCAATGAGGCGCGTGCGCCGGCCTTCCATGAAGGTCAGCGCCTTGAGCATGTCCGTCGTCGGGATGCCTTCAGTGATGCAGACGGCGAGCGGAATCTCAGCGTCGGCCGCTTCCATGATCGCGTCGGCGGCAAACGGCGGCGGAACGAAGATCACCGTCGCATCGGCGCCCGTCTCGCGGATCGCATCGTGAACGCTGTTGAAGATGGGCCAGCCTTCGTGCGTCGTGCCGCCTTTTCCGGGCGTCACGCCACCGACGACCTGCGTCCCATATGCGGCCGCGGCTTTGGCGTGAAAGGTGCCCTCGCGGCCGGTGAGGCCCTGGACGATGAGACGCGTGTGCTTGTCGAGTAGAACCGCCACGTCAGCGCTTCTCTGCGAGCGCGACGACCGTGTCGGCGGCTTCGCCCATTGAATCTGCAGTGGTGAAACTCAAGCCGCTCTCGCGCAGCATCTTCTTGCCTTCCTCGACATTGGTGCCTTCCATCCGCACCACGATCGGGACGGGCACGCCAAGCTCGGTGACGGCGGCGATGACGCCCTGCGCCAGCACGTCGCAGCGCAGGATGCCCCCGAAGATGTTGATCAGCACGGCCTTGACGTTCTTGTCGGCCATCAGGATGCGGAACGCGTTCTTGATTTGCTCCGCATTGGCGCCGCCGCCGACATCGAGGAAGTTGGCCGGCTCGCCGCCCGCCAGCTTGATGATGTCCATGGTCGCCATCGCCAGGCCGGCGCCATTGACCATGCAGCCGATGTTGCCGTCGAGACGAATGTAGTTCAGCGAGAACTTGGACGCCTCGACTTCGAGAGGGTCTTCCTCGCCAATGTCGCGCAGCTCGCGCAGATCCGGGTGACGATACAGCGCGTTGTCGTCGAAGCTGACCTTGGCATCGAGCGCCAGCAGATCGCCGCCCTTGGTGAGGATAAGCGGATTGATCTCGATCATCGACGCGTCGGTCTCGATGAACGCTTTGTAGATCGCATCGAGCAGCTTGACCAGCTTGTTGGCCGTGGCGCCGCTCAAGCCCATGCCAAACGCGAGCTTCCGACCTTGGAACGGCGCGATGCCGGTGCCAGGGTTGATGTGCTCGCGCAGAATCTTCTGCGGTTCCTTGGCGGCGACCTCTTCGATGTCCATTCCACCCGCGGCGCTCGCGATGATCACCGGCGACGCCGACGCACGGTCAACGAGAATACTGAGATAGAGCTCGCGATCGATGTCGAGCCCTTCCTCGATCAGCACCCGGCCGACCTTCCGGCCTTCGGGTCCGGTCTGGTGCGTGACCAGCGTCATGCCGATCATCTGCTTGGCGAACTGCTCGACTTCGTCAATCGACTTGGCAATCTTGACGCCGCCGCCCTTGCCGCGGCCTCCGGCGTGAATCTGCGCCTTGACCACGAAGATCTTCCCGCCGAGCCGTTTCGCGGAATCGACCGCTTCCGTCGGAGTGAATGCGACTTCGCCGCGCGGCACAGGAACACCGAAGCGCGCGAGCACTGACTTGGCTTGATACTCGTGGATTTTCACTGGAGGGTGCGAGTCTCCGTCGTGTCCGCCTTCAGGCGGACGAACAGCCTCTCATCGTATACAATGCGCGCCAGTCTCTCAACTATCCTCGACAAGGAGAAGTGAATGACGCGTCTTTCATTTGGAGTTGTCGTCGGCGCCCTGGTGCTGACAGGGTCGCTGGGCATCGCCGCACAGGCGCCGCAAGGTGGTGGCGGAGCGCCGCAACCGCCAATGACGAACCTTCAGGTCTTCCCGAAGGACACGCCACGCCCGCAAGTCCTTCAGGCGATGCAGGCATTCTCGGCCGCGCTCGGCGTCACCTGCGCGCATTGCCACGTATTCAACGGTCCCGGTGACCCGATGAACGACATGGCGAGCGACACCAAGCCGACGAAGAACGTCGCGCGGGCGATGATGCAGATGGTGCGCGCAATCAATCCGACCGTGCAGAAGGCCGTGCCGTCAAAAGCCACCGACCAGGTGGCCGCCGTAGGGTGTGCGACCTGCCATCGCGGCAAGGCGATTCCGGTTGTCGAGCCCGGCTCACCGGGTGCGCCGCCGCCACCGCGTGGCGCCGGCCCCGGCGGTGCCGCCCCTGGCGCCGCGCCGCCGGCGAAATAGCCGGCGAACTCCCAATTCCCAACGCCCAACTTCCAACCACTCCCAATTCCCAACTCCCAACAACTTCCAATTGGGAATTGGGAGTTGGGAGTGGTTGGGAGTTGGTAGTTGGAAGTTGGTAATTAGACTCCAATCACGTCGGTGAGCTCTTTGACCGCCGCGGCCGACTTCTTCAGGGCCGCGTCTTCCTCTGCCGTTAACTTGATCTGAATGATCTGCTCGACGCCTCGCGCGCCGAGCTTCACCGGTACGCCGACGAAGAGGTCGCGAATCCCGTACTCACCCTGCAGGAACACCGAACACGGCAGAATCTTCTTCTTGTCCTTGAGGATCGCCTCGCACATCTCCGCCGCGGCCTGACCGGGCGCATACCATGCGCTCGTGCCAACCAGCTTGGTGATCTCTGCGCCGCCGTCAGCCGTGCGCTTGGCGATCGCGTCGATTCGCTCCTTCGGCAGCAACTCGGTCAGCGGAATGCCCGCGACGGTCGAGTAACGCGGCAGCGGCACCATCGTGTCGCCATGCCCGCCGAGTACAAACGAGTGGACGTTCTCGACCGACACACCCAGCTCCATCGCCACGAATGTGCTCATGCGCGCCGAGTCGAGCACGCCGGCCATGCCGATGATGCGCTCGCGCGGAAACTTGGTGAGGCGGAACAGCGCCTGCGACATCGCGTCGAGCGGATTGGCGACCGGTACGACGATCGCGTTCGGACAGTGCTGCACGAGATTCGGCGCGATGCTCTTCATGATCTCGAAGTTGTCGCGCACGAGATCGTCGCGGCTCATCCCCGGCTTTCGCGGCTTGCCCGACGTGATGACGACGATGTCCGAGCCGGCCGCGGCGCCCCAGTCGCCACCGCCAATCACCCGTGAGTCCGAGCCGATGATCGGACATGTCTCGTAGATATCCAGCGCAACGCCGGCAGCTTTCTGATCCGCGATATCGATGATGACGACGTCAGCGAGCTCTTTCTCCGCGATGGCGCGGGCCACTGTCATACCAACGTTGCCTGCGCCGCCTACCACTGTCACTTTGCGATTCATTGAATCCTCACGACTGTGCCGTTAGGGCAGTGTCCCTCGTCCATCTATGCCACTTCTCCACAGTTTCTGTGGAAACCCTGTTGAAAAGCGGCGTCCAACACGGCTATTGGACGCGCGATCCCGAGCGTTTTAGCGGTTTGCACTATCGTTGTGCGCTCGTCATATGGTCGTCGTTGCTGTTAATGGATACCGGAGTACCTAAAGGTGGAAGCGACGGTGCGCACAGCCGACAAGTATAATCTGCGATTCTGTGAGAATAGTTGTCGCCGACGATCTGCCCTCCTCCTCCATCGATCTCCTGCGCGCCGAAGGCTGGGACGTTGATGCGCGATCGGGTCGCACTCCCGAAGCACTCGCTGACGATCTGAAGACGGCCGACGCGCTCGTCGTCCGCAGCGCCACCAAAGTCACGTCCGCATTGATTGATGCCGCGCCGCGGCTGCGCGCAATCGCTCGGGCAGGTACCGGCGTGGACAACGTGGATGTTCCGGCCGCCAGCGCCCGCGGCATCGTCGTGATGAACGCACCTGGCGCCAACAGCGTCAGCGTCGCGGAACTGGCCATGGGATTGGTGCTCGCTCTTGCGCGGCATCTACCCGCGGCCGACGCCGCCATGAAGCAGGGCAAGTGGGAGAAAAAGAAGTTTCTCGGCGAGGAAGTCCGCGAAAAAGTGCTGGGGCTGGCGGGGCTCGGCCGCATCGGGCAGGAAGTCGCACGACGCGCCGCGGCGTTTGGCATGCGGCTGATCGCACACGATCCATTCATTTCCGAACGGATCGCGTCTGACCTGGGTGTGGAGCTCGTGTCGATCGACGACTTGTTCGTCCGCGCCGACTTCCTATCGCTCCACATGCCCTCGAACGCGCAGACACGCAAGCTGGTGAACGCGGAGCGTCTCGGCAAGGCCAAGAAAGGTCTTCGCATCATCAACACGGCGCGAGGCGATCTCATCGACGAGCAAGCACTGGCCGATGCCATCGAATCCGGACACATCGGTGGCGCTGCCCTCGATGTGTTCGAAAAGGAACCGACGGTCGATCAGCGGCTGCAAAAGCTGCCGCAGGTCATCGCCTCTCCGCACATCGCCGCGTCCACGCGGGAGGGCCAGGAATTGGTTGGCGAAGAGACGGCAGAAGCGCTTCGTGACTTTCTGAAGGAGGGCTTGATTCGCAACGCCGTGAACTTTCCCTCGGTGTCACCCGAGGAATTCAAGAAGTTGCAGCCGTACGTTGATCTGGGTCAACGACTGGGCACGTTCATTGCCCAGATGAACGACCAGCGGGTCACCTCGGTCAGCATCCGGTATTACGGCGAGCTCGCCCAGGGAAAGACGGCGATCATCCGGAACGCCATCTTGACTGGCGTCTTCACACCAATCCTCTCGACGGGCATCACGGTCGTCAACGCGGCCGGCGTCGCCGCCGAACGCGGCATCGACGTCGTCGAATCGCACAGTACGCGGACGCGCAACTATCCCAGTCTCATCTCAGTACGGCTGCGCAGCAGCCAGGGCGAGCGCTGGGTCGAAGGCGCGGTCTTCGAGCACGCGACGCCGCGCCTCGTGCTCCTCGATGGCGTGATGGTGGAAGCGCACCTCGAGGGTACGATGATCGTGACCTGCAACACGGACACGCCCGGCGTCATCGGCGCCGTGGGCACCATCCTTGGCAAGAACCAGATCAACATCGCGCAGTTCGCATTGGGCCGCGACGGCGACCGAGCCGTCGGCATCGTGACCGTGGACGAGCCGGAACCAGTTGCCGACAGCGTGTTGAATGAGTTACGGCAGGTCAAGGCAATCCGCGAAGTGCGCCTTGTACGGATCTAGTCAACTACCAATTCCCAACTACCAACTTCCAACCACTCCCAACTCCCAACGCCCAACGCCCAATTGGAGTTGTTGGTACTTGGGAGTTGGGAGTTGGCAGTTGGGAGTGGTTGGGAGTTGGATTTTGGAAGTTGGAAGTTCGCCGAGGTCAACGACCCGCGAGGCGAAGCGTTCGGTGCGAGCCGTCGGCCGGAGCCTCGAGCTCGATCGCGTCCTCGCTGATCGAGACGACCGTGTAGAGTCCGGCCACGGACTCCCCTTCACGAACGATCACCACACCGGCCGGCAAGCTGATCACCGCGGAGCGTTGCGGCTTGCCGTCCACGACGTCGCTGGCAATGCCTGACAAAGTCAGCACCGGCAGCGGCGGCGCGGGTGGAGTCACGTTGCCGACCACCGCTGCGGGTGGCGGCACGAACGCGGGTGGCCGCTGCACTCTGGTTTGGAAGTGGAAGGGATCGCGTCCCGGCGTGCGAAACACGGCGTCCGAATGCAGACGAACGTGCAGGCTGTCAGCGAGTGCCTCGATCTCGCTTTCCGCGGCGCTTGGACGAGACGATCGCGTCGCCGCAGCGGGCGCCGGCGACGCCGCGGGCGCGAGTTCCGGCTTCTGCACGGACACCAGATATGTCGCGGCGAAAGCCCCGGCCGACACGGCTGCGTATAGCTTCCAAGTCATGACGCGGAACAACTCATCTTAACATTTCGGCTCCTGCGCGCCGATGAATCACCCCTGCAGACCGTTCGGGGCGCAACCCGCTGTGCTATGATTCGCCGTGCCCCCTGTAACGTTCCCGAATCCTTTTCTGAGAACGTCACAGCAGCACGTCGTCGCCGTCATTCCCGCCCGTTACGAATCATCTCGTCTTCCCGGAAAAGTGCTTGCCGACATCGCTGGCCGCCCGATGGTCGAGCACGTCTACCGGCGTGCCGCCGAGGCGCGCGGCATCGATGCCGTGGTGGTGGCGACCGACGATGAGCGCATCGCGGGCGCTGTGGAATCCTTCGGCGGCGTCGTCCGGCTGACGCAGCCGGGACACCGCACCGGCACCGATCGCGTCGCCGAAACGGCGCGCGATCTGCGCTGCGAGATCGTCGTCAACGTGCAAGCCGATCTGCCGTTGATTGAGCCCGAGATGATTGCCGAAGTGATCGGGCCCTTCAGCGAGGATGCCGACGTCCAGATGTCCACGCTCCGCCAGGCGATCTCCGATCCCGCGGACGAAGACAACCCGAACGTCGTGAAGGTCGTCGTCGATCGCAGCGGCAACGCGCTGTATTTTTCGCGGTCGAAGATCCCGTACTGCCGCCAAGACGGCGTCTGCTTCAAGCACATCGGCCTCTACGCCTTTCGCCGCGAGTTCCTGCTCGCGTTTGCCGCGCTGTCGCAGACGCCGCTGGAACGTGCGGAATCGCTCGAGCAGTTGCGTGCGCTCGAGCACGGTCATCGCATTCGAGCGGTTGAAACCCGGTTTGAGTCAATCGAAGTGGATACTCCAGACGACTTGGAGCGCGTCCGTCGGCGCATGTCGGCGGCAGCGCGCGTGTGAGGTGGCATGACCCAACGACCTGACGGACGGCCTGTGAAGTATGTGTTCGTGACCGGCGGCGTGGTGTCCTCTCTCGGCAAAGGGCTGGCGGCGGCTTCCATCGGCCGGCTGCTCGAGGACCACGGCTACAAGGTGGCGCTGCAGAAGTTCGATCCCTACATCAACGTGGATCCGGGAACGATGAGTCCGTATCAGCACGGCGAGGTGTACGTCACCGACGACGGCGCCGAGACGGACCTGGATCTGGGGCACTACGAGCGCTTCACGAGCATGGTGGCGTCGCGGAACAGCAACTGGACCACCGGCAAGATCTACCTGTCGGTCATCCAGAAAGAGCGGCGCGGCGATTATCTGGGCCGCACCGTGCAGGTCATCCCTCACATCACCAATGAGATCAAGGAAGCCATCCGTCTCGCGTCGCGCGATGTGGACGTGGTGCTGGTCGAGATTGGCGGCACCGTCGGCGACATCGAGAGCATGCCGTTCCTCGAAGCCATCAGGCAGTTCAGGCTCGACGTCGGCCGGGAGAACACGCTGTACATTCACCTGACGCTGGTGCCGTTCATCGGCACCGCTGGCGAGCTGAAAACCAAGCCCACGCAGCACAGCGTGCGCGACTTGCGCTCGATCGGTATTCAGCCAGACGTGCTCCTCTGCCGCACGGATCGCTTCCTCGACGCCGACATCAAGCGGAAGATCGCGCTGTTCTGCGATGTGCCCGAAGAAGCGGTCATCACCGCGAAGGACGTGGACACGATTTACGAGGTCCCGCTCGTGCTGAAGGCGGAGGGCCTCGACCAGATCGTCCTGAAGCAGCTTGGGTTGCCACTCACGCGCGCGCGCACTGAAGCCTGGGAAGAGCTCGTCGATCGCATCAAGCATCCCACCGACGAATTGACGATTCACGTCGTCGGCAAATACACGGGCTACGAGGACTCGTACAAGAGCCTCAACGAGGCCCTCTTCCACGGCGGGTTTGCCCATCGCTTGAAGGTGCGTCTGAACTGGGTGGAAGCCGAGGCGCTCGAACGTGAAGGTGGCACAGCACTCCTCGATGGTGCCGACGGCATCCTCGTGCCCGGCGGGTTCGGTTCGCGCGGGACGCGCGGGATGATGAAAGCGGCCGAGTACGCTCGCGAGCACGTCGTGCCGTTCTTTGGGATCTGCTACGGATTCCAGTGGGCGACGGTGGAATTCGCGCGCAACGTCTGCGGCCTCGAGGGCGCCGATTCAACCGAGGTGGACGAGAACGCGCCGCACAAGGTCATCTACAAGCTCCGCGACCTGCTCGGCGTGGACGATCTGGGCGGGACGATGCGCCTGGGCCGGTACGAGTGCGAGCTGACCAAGGGCTCGATGGCGGAACGCATCTATGGCACGTCGCTCGTGTCCGAGCGGCATCGCCACCGATTCGAGTTCAACTGTTTGTACGAGAAGGAACTGGCCGACAAGGGGATGCGGGTCTCGGGCCGATCGCCGGACGGCAAGTTCGTCGAGATCGCCGAGTTGCCGTCGCATCCGTGGTTCGTCGCCGTGCAATTCCACCCCGAGTTCCAGTCGAAGCCGGACAAACCGCACCCGCTGTTTGCGAGCTTCGTCGAGGCGGCGTACCGGCACAAGTCGGGCAAGCTGGAACAGGTCGGAACGCGAGTGCAGGTTGGGCGAACCGAAAGACTAGAATAGTGGCGTGAAACCGGTTCCGATCGGCTCGTTTGCCGTTGGCGGCGGCAATCCGATTGCCCTCATCGCGGGACCGTGCGTCATCGAAAGTCCAGGGCACGCGACCGATGTGGCATTGGCGCTCAAGGGGATTGCCGCCCGCTGCGACATTCCCCTGGTCTTCAAAGCCTCGTACGACAAGGCCAACCGGACGTCCGGCAGCTCCTTCCGGGGTCCCGGCCTCGAGTCAGGGCTGCGCACGCTGGGCGACGTGAAAGCCCGAACCGGCCTTCCGATCCTCACTGACATCCACGAACCCTCACACGCCGACCGCGTGGCCGAAGTTGCCGACGTCATTCAGATTCCGGCGTTCCTTTCACGACAAACCGACTTGATCGTCGCCGCAGCCCGCACGCGCAAAGTGGTCAACGTCAAAAAGGGCCAGTTCTTGTCGCCGCGTGACATGCGTCACGTCGTGGCCAAGATTGCGGCGGAAGACAATCAGTCGATTCTGGTCACCGAACGCGGCGTGAGCTTCGGGTACAACAACCTGGTCGTGGACATGCGGGCATTCCCGATGCTGCGTGAGCTCGGATTCCCGGTGGTGTTCGACGTGACCCATAGTCTGCAGCTGCCAGGCGCCGGCGACGGCGTTACCGCCGGACTGGCCGAGTACATCGAACCGCTGGCCGCCGCCGGTGTAGCCGCTGGGGTCGATGCCATCTTCATGGAGGTCCACGAAGAGCCGGCGCGTGCGAAGAGCGATGCCGCTAATGCGCTGCAACTGGACAAGCTCGAGGCGCTGCTTCGCAAACTGAAGCGCATCGACGCGGCCGCACGTGAGACATCGATCGCGAACGGAGTCCGCGCGTGACGTTCGATATGGCACTCGCCAGAAAGGTGCTGCAGACCGAGGCTGCTGCGATTCTGGCGCTCGTCGCTCGTCTCGATGGCGCGTTCGAGCGCGCCGTCGCGCTGCTCCTTGAATGCCGTGGCCGAGTCATCGTCACCGGGATCGGCAAGTCCGGCATCATCTGCCAGAAGATCGCGGCGACGTTTGCGAGCACCGGCACGCCGGCGCACTTCCTTCATCCGGCCGAGGCCGTTCACGGCGACCTCGGCGTGCTGCAATCGGACGATGTCGTCCTCGCGCTGTCGTACAGCGGCGAGACTGACGAGATCCTCAGGCTGCTGGAAACCATCAAGCGGCTCGGCGCACGCTTGATTGCCATCACCGGCGACTGCCAGTCGTCGCTCGGCAAAGCCGCCAACGTGACGCTGGACTGCCGCGTCTCGGAGGAGGCGTGCCCGCTGAATCTCGTGCCGACGGCGAGCACCACCGCCGCGCTTGCCTTGGGCGATGCGTTGGCGATGACGCTGCTCGTCGCCAAGGGCTTCAAGCAGGAGGACTTCGCCAGCCTGCACCCAGGCGGTAAGTTGGGAAAACGGCTGATGCGCGTCGAACAACTGATGCACGGCGGCGAGCAGACGCCCGTCGTTCAAGTGGACACGTCGATGCCCGACGTCATCTACGAGATGTCGCGCAAAGGCCTCGGCATGTCGTGCGTCGTCGATGATGCCAATCACCTGGTCGGCATCATTACTGACGGTGACCTCCGGCGGCACATGTCGAACGCCACCAACATTCTGAGCCGACGGGCCTCGGAGGTCATGACCCGCCGCCCGGTCACCGTCTCGCCTGAGACGCTGGCCACCGAGGCGCTGCACGTCCTCGAACAGCGCAAGATCACGTCGATCGTCGTCGTCGATTCAGCAAACGTGGTTCAGGGTGTCGTCCATCTGCACGACCTCTGGCGCACAGAGATGATCTAGGAACCGCGCAATGACCGCGTACGCGCCGCTGCTCGCCGTCCTCGTGGCGCTGCTCGTCGGTCTTGCCGTCGGCAAGGCCTGGGAACGCTACAAACTGCGCGACGGCCGCTGGATCGATCGCCGCCGCCTGCGCGAAACACCGCACTACATGCTCGGTCTGAATTTCCTGGTGGACAACCAGGTGGACCAGGCGATCGACGAGCTGACCCAGGCGACCAGCACTGACACGGACGCGCTCGAGATCCAGATGATCCTCGGCAATCTGTACCGCCAGAAGGGACAGGTGGGCCGCGCAATCAACGTCCATCAGGCGCTGCTGCAGCGCACCGACCTGCGCACGCTCGAGCATGCCTACGTGCTGCTCTGTCTTGGCCTGGATTTCCGCCACGGCGGGTTCGTCGATCGCGCGCTCGAAGCGTTTCAGGAAGTCGTGCGGCTCGATCGACTGAACCGCTATGCCTTCGTCAACCTGCAGAAGCTGTACGAAGATCAGCATCAATGGGCAGACGCCGCACGCGTGCGTGAGCAGATCGCTGCCATCGACTCGCAGCGGCGTGAAGAGAACCAGCAGATCCTCGGATTCCTCCGCAACGAAATAGGCAGCGTGCAGGCGACCTCCGGTGACGTCGCCGGAGCGGCAAAGACTTTTCAGGAAGTAATCGACATCGACAGCCGTATTGCGCCCGCGTATCTCAATCTCGGCGACGTCCGCGAGCGGCAGGGCAACATCGCCGGCGCCGTCGAGGCGTGGGAAAAGCTTGTGCAGTCCGTTCCCGAGCGCGCGTATCTCGCGTTCGAGCGGCTCGAGCGTGCCTACGGCGCCATGGCCGCACCGCGGCGCTTCGTCGATCTCTGTCAGCGGCTCATTACCCGCGACCCGCAGGACTGGCGGGCACGCCTGGCGCTCTCACGTCACCTGGCGGCGAGCGGACAGCACCGGCAGGCGTTCGAACTCCTGCTCGATGCCCTGCCGCACACTCCGCACGGGCTCGTGATTCATCAGGAGGTCTGGCAGGCGTTGACCGCGCTCGGCCTCGACCCGTCTCTCGTGCGCCGCTACGTGGAGCTGACTCGTAACGCCGTCTTCTACCTCGACCCGCACGTCTGCGTCCGCTGCCGGTATCGCAGCACGGAGCTGCTCTGGCAGTGCCCGCAGTGCCATGAGTGGAACACCTTCATGGAAGAGCGCATTGCTCCTGCGAAGGACACGATCGTTGCTGAACTGAGCGAATCCTAACGGTCCTTGGTCCTTCGTACTTGGTCCTTAGTCCGTCCTGTGACCGCTACGCACCACCCAGCTGTTTAGCGACGTCTCGCACTTGACGATTGGTTTCTTCGGACGAACCATCAGTGGTGATGACGTAATCGGCTCGACGCGCCTTCTCCCCGATCGGCAGTTGCGCGGCGATTCTGGCGCGCGCCTCGGCCTCTGAAATGCCGTCGCGCGCGATAACGCGAGAGAGTTGTGTCACGGGCTCGCAGGCGGTGACGACTACGGCGTCAAAGTCACGATGACGGCCGGTCTCATACAGCAGCGGAATGTCGGCGATCGCGAAGCCGGGTGGCCGGTCGCCGAGCGAGTCGAACCAACTGTCGATCGCCTGTCTCACGGCAGGGTGGATGATCTCTTCCAGATCGCGTCTCGCCACCGGATCCGAAAAGACGATCGCTCCGAGTTTGCGGCGATCGAGCGCGCCCGTGTCGTCGAGCACGTCCTGACCGAAGCGGCTGATGACGGCTTCGAGTCCGGGAGTGCCAGCCGCGACGACGTCGCGCGCCAGCGTGTCGGCGTCGATGGTGGGGACACCGAGATGCTCGAACTGAGCCCGCACGTGACTTTTGCCCGTTGCGATGCCGCCCGTGAGCGCGACACGACGCATAAATCAACCACCAACCACAAACCACCTACGACCAACCACTTACCACTAACCGGCCAACGCCAAGCGATCGCGCGCCGCTTTGAGCGTGTTGGCCATCAACATCGTGATGGTGAGCGGACCGACGCCACCGGGCACTGGCGTCAGCGCGCCAGCCACGTCTTCGACCTCCGGGTGGACATCGCCGACCAGAATCGAACCCTTCGACTGAAAGAGTGCCAACCGTTTGTGTCCCGCGGGATACAGCCGCGAGGCCGTGGTCGCGTCGGTCACACGGTTGATGCCGACGTCGATGACGACGGCGCCCGGCTTCACGAAATCCCGTGTGACCAGGCCCGGCTTGCCGACCGCCGCAACGAGGATGTCCGCCTGCCGGCACACCTCTGGCAGGTTCGGGGTTTTCGAGTGACAGATGGTCACGGTCGCGTCGCGGTGCAGCAGCAGCATGGCCATCGGCTTCCCGACGATGTCGCTGCGGCCGACGACGACGGCGTGACGGCCGGCGATCAGAATGTTCTCGCGCTCGAGCAATTGGATGACGCCCCATGGCGTGCAGGCCACCAGCTTCGGGCGGTTTTGCACCAACAGCCCGACGCTCGACGCGCCAAAGCCATCGACGTCCTTGGCGGGATCGATGGTGTCGAACACGGCTTGCTCGGCGCCGCGGCCCATGCCCTTCGGCAACGGCGACTGGACGAGGATGCCGTCGTGATCGGGACTCGCGTTCAGCCGCCGGACAAGCGCGAGCGCGTCGGCGAGCGACGCGGTTGCGGGAAGGCGTTCGAGATCGACTCGAAAGCCGGCGCTCGTGCCGGCTTTGACCTTGTGGCCTACGTAGACTTCAGATGCCGGATCGTTTCCGGCGAGAACGATGCCTAAGCCGGGCGGGCGACCATGTTGCTGTGTAAATACGGCGACCTCTGGCTTGATCTCCTCTTGCATACGGGCAGCGAGCGACTGCCCGTCCAGGACGCGTGCGGTCATGCAGTTTCCATTCGACTCGGATGCTCCAATCGACTGTGCTGCCGGGCATACCCAAAGAACAGGACGAGACCAATCACGAGCCACACAGCGAGACGCAACCAGTTTGTCCAGCCCAGACCGTAGATCATCAGACCGCAGGTAATGATGCCGAGCACGGCTACGAGCGGCAGCGCTGGCACCACGAATCCGCGCGGGATATCGGGACGCCGAACGCGCATGATCCAGACGCCGGCACAGACCAGCATGAACGCGAACAGTGTCCCGATGCTGGTCATCTCGCCAACGATGTTCTCCGGAATGAACGCCGCGAAGAGCGAGGTCAGCACAAAGAAGATCATGTTCGACTTGTACGGCGTCTTGTAGCGCGGGTGCACGTCCGAGAAGGCCTTCGGCACCAGCCCGTCCTGACTCATCGCGAAGAACACGCGCGACTGACCGAGCAGCATCACCAGGATCACCGACGAGAACCCGGCGAGAATCGCCACCGTGACCAGCTTTGCCAGCCACCCGTAGCCGGTCATGTACTTCGTGATCGCGAAGGCCACCGATGCCTCGCGTCCACTCGTCCGGAAGTCTTCCACCGTGGCGACGCCGCTCAGGACGTACGAGAACAGCACGTAGAGGATCGTACAAACGACGAGCGACCCCAGGATGCCGAACGGCATGTCCTTCTTGGGATTCTTGGTCTCCTGCGCCGCGGTCGATACCGCGTCGAAGCCGATGAAGGCGAAGAACACCACGCCAGCCGCGCCGAGAATCCCCAGGACGCCGCCGTAGTTGTGCGTGATTCCCTGCGGCGTGACGTACGTCGTCGCCGCCGGGATGAATGGCGTGTGATTCGCCGGATTGATGAACTGCCAGCCGATCACGATCACGAGAAGGACGATGGAGACCTTGGTGATGACGATCAGGTTGTTGACCAAGGCTGACTCCCTGGTACCGCGAATCAGCAGCGCCGACAGAATCGCCAGGATGACGACGGCCGGTATGTTCATGATGCCGGAGACGCCGTCCATCGATTCAAGCGGTGAATGGCGCCATTGGTACGGGATGTTGTAGCCGATGAACTCGAGCACCCTATTGAAGTACTCGCTCCAGGCAATCGCCACCGTCGCCGCGCCCACGGCGTATTCGAGGACCAGGTCCCAGCCGATAATCCACGCCACGAACTCGCCCATCGTCGCGTACGAGTAGGTGTAGGCGCTGCCGGCGATCGGAATCATCGACGCGAACTCGGCGTAGCAGAGGCCGGCGAACAAGCAGCCCACTGCCGCCACAATGAAGGCAATCGTGACCGATGGCCCCGATCGCTCGGCGATCGCTGCTGCCGTCCGCACGAAGATGCCGGCGCCGATGATGCCGCCGATACCCAACGCGACGAGCGACCAGCCGCCCAGCGTCCGCTTCAGCGTGCGCTCACCGGTGGCCCCGGCCTCGGTCAGAAGACGATCGATGGACTTTGTCCGAAACAGTGAACCTGCCACAGTCCCTCCGTGTGCGACGACTATACGCGATGTTGCTCTATCCGCTGCAGATACGCTGCCACGCGTGCCTGCGGGTTTCCTTCAGTCAACAGATCACCGATGACCGCGACAGAGGTCGCCCCGGCCTGAAGCACTGACTCCGCCGTATCGAGGGTGATGCCGCCAATCGCGACGACCGGAATGCCCTTGGCCAACCGCACCGCAGTGGACACCAGGTCGAGGCCGACGGCCGAGTACCCCGTGTTCTTGGTCTTCGTTCCAAACACCGGCCCCACTGCCAGATAGCTGATCGGCTCACGAATCGCGGCTTCGATCTGTGGAACGCTATGCGTCGAGAAGCCAACGATGCGATCTGGCCCGACCAGACGGCGTGCGTCGGCCGGTGGAAGGTCGTCCTGTCCCACATGAACACCCTGCGCGTTGGCCATTACGGCGAGATCGGCGCGATCGTTGACGATCACCACGGCCGCGTACGGCACAGCCAAGCGAACGATCTCATCGCAGAGGTCCAGAAACGTCGCTGAGGATTGCTGCTTGGCGCGAATCTGCAGGAGTCGGGCGCCACCGTCCAGATAGGCGCGGGCGAGATCGGGCGGCGTCCACCCGACGCGAGCCGCCATGTCCACATCGACGATGGCGTGCAGACAGGACCAGGCACCAGGGACCAAGGACAAAGGACTGACTAAGCGCTCTCCGCGAGGCTGGTCTTCTTCTGCTTGGGCATGAAGCGCTCCATGAACCCCGTGCTGAGCCGGCCAGCTTGAAAGTCGGCCTCGTTGAGGATCTTCAGATGGAGCGGCACTGAGGTTCGGATGCCCTCGATGACGGTCATGTCGAGCGTGCGCCGCATGCGCGCGATCGCTTCCTGACGATCGCGTCCATGAACGATGATCTTCGCGATCATCGAGTCGTAATACGGCGGCACCGTGCATTCGGCGTGCGCGAACGTATCGACGCGGACGCCTGGCCCACCGGGAACGCTGAACGCGTGAATCGTGCCGGGAGACGGCGCAAATGTCTCCGGATCCTCGGCGTTGACCCGGCACTCGATGGAATGCCCGGTAAAGGTGACCTCGCTCTGCTTGAACGAGAGACGCTCGCCGGCCGCAATCCGGATCTGCTCTTTCACGATGTCGATGCCGGTCACCATCTCGGTAACGGGATGCTCGACCTGGAGACGCGTATTGGTCTCCATGTAGTAGAAACGGCCCTCGGCATCCATCAGGAACTCGAACGTCCCGGCGTTCGTGTACTGCACGGCCTTGGCTGCATCGACGACGATGCTGCCCATCTTCTTGCGGATCTTGTCGCTGAGCGCCGGCGACGGCGATTCCTCGATCAGCTTCTGGTGGCGGCGCTGAATCGAGCACTCGCGCTCGCCGAGGTGCACCACGTTGCCGTGATGGTCACCGATGATCTGGAACTCGATGTGACGGGGATTCTGCAGGTACTTTTCGACGTAGACGTCGCCGTTGCCGAACGCGGCCTCGGCCTCACGCTGGGCGGTGCGAAGTGCGTTGGGCAGCTCGCCGGGGTTGTTCACGACGCGCATGCCGCGACCCCCGCCGCCGGCCACGGCTTTGATGATGACCGGATAGCCGATGTCTTTGGCCACCTTGAGGGCCTGCTCTTCCCCGGTCACCGGGCCGTCGCTGCCTGGCAGCATCGGCACGCCAGCCTTCTTCATCGCCTTTTTGGCTCGCGCCTTGTCGCCGAGGAGCTTGATCACGCTCGGGTCAGGACCAATGAAGCGGATGTGGCAGGCCTCGCAGACTTCGGCCAGATAGGCGCTTTCCGACAGGAAGCCGTAACCGGGATGAATGGCATCAGCGCCGGTGATCTCGGCGGCGCTGATAATCGCCGGCACGTTCAAGTAGCTCTCCGCGCTTCGCGGCGGGCCGATGCAGACGTCCTCGTCGGCGAACCGGACGTGCAGCGAGTTCTCGTCGGCCTCGGAAAAGACGGCCACGGTCTTGATGCCCAGCTCGCGGCAGGCATGGATGACGCGCAGCGCGATCTCACCGCGGTTGGCGATCAGAATCTTTTTAAACATGGGGTTTGATGGCGAAGAGCCGCTCGCCGTAGTGGACGGCCTGGCCGTTCTCCACGTAGACCTTGACGATTTCGCCGTCGATGTCGGCGTTGATCTCGTTCATCAGCTTCATCGCTTCGATGATGCAGAGCACCTGACCCTTCTTGACGACCTGCCCGACGTCGGCAAACGGCTTCGCCCCAGGCTCGGACTGCCGATAAAACGTGCCGACGATGGGCGACTTCACGATCGCAAGGTCGATGTCCTCGCTGGCCGGTGCCAGCACCGGCGTCGGCGCAGCGCCGTCGTTGCCTGACGGGACTGCGGCGGCAACTGGCGGCACGAACGTGACCTGTGGCAGCGGCGCCACGGCGCCGTTCCACTGATTGCCCGTGTTCTTGCGGAGCCGTAACTTCACGCCGTCCCGTTCGAGCTCGAACTCGGCCAGGTCGTGCTCGCGCATCATTTCCAGAACTTGCTTGATCTCGTCTAGATCCATTCAATCTATCCGCAGACCCGCAAGTCGCGGGGCACAGACGTCAGGACTTCGCACCCTGTCTCGGTCACCAGGACATCGTCCTCAATCCGGACTCCACCGAAACCGGTCAGATACGCCCCCGGTTCGATGGTGAAGACCATCCCCGGCTCGAGCCGCACGGGTGGGACGTCTGACCGCGGCTTCGAAACCCGAGGTTCCTCGTGCACGTCGAGCCCGAGGCCATGACCGGTCCCGTGCCCGAACGCCTCTCCTAATCCATGCCCGACGAGCACCTGGCGCGCGGCCGCATCGACGTCGGCCGTCGTGATCCCAGGTTTGACGGCTTCGATCGCCGCCGTTTGCGCATCCCGAACCGCTGCATGGAGTCTGAGGGCGTCTGGTGACGGCTGGCCGACAGACACGGTCCGAGTGAGGTCGGAGCAGTATCCGTCCAAGACCCCGCCAAAGTCCAGCACCACCAGGTCGCCAGTGTGCAGCGTCCGGTCACCCGCCCGGTAATGCGGAAGGGCTGAATTCGGGCCGGAAGCCACGATCGTATCGAAGGCCGGCCGCTCGTACCCGGCCTCTCGCAGGGCCGACTCGATCACCGCAGCGACCTCGCGCTCGGCGATTCCTGCCCGTACCGCGCTCATCGCTTTCCCAGCGACTGCGGTCAATCCTTTCGCGGCCTGACGAAGAACCGTTACCTCCGCGGCATCCTTGATGGCCCGGAACCGCTCGACAAACCGCTCGGTGGACCGCAGTGTGATTTCCGCGCCGCGCGACTGCCAGGTTCGAATCAGCCACTCTTGACGGGCAACGGTCAGGTGCCCGGCTTCGATGCCAATCACCCTCCCGGGCAACGCCATGGTCGCTGCGACGAGCGCTTCGTCATAGCTGTCGGGCACATCGACGATGCCGAGACCGGGACAGGCGGCCGGGGACTCTTGACGCGCTCGAACCGACTCTTTGTACCGAAAGTCCACGAGGAGGTGCATGCCGGTCCTCGTCAGAATCAGGGTCCCCGCCGTCCCGACATGATTGGCGAGGTAGCGGATGTTGGCGGGCGTGGTGACGATCAGCGCGTCCAGACCACTCGCGTCGAGCGCGCCGCGAACGCGCAGGTGACGCGCCAAGAGGACGTCAGATCCCGGCAACCCGAGCGGCACGTTCCTCGGTGATGACTGCCAGCCAGGCTTCGAGCTCGGCGATGACCGGATCAAGGGGCGATGGCGGCTCGACGGCTGGACTCGGCTCATGTCGAGGAGCCGGTGTACTCGCACGCCGTCTTTCCTCGATATCAGCGAGCTCACGGACCGCGGTGAGATTATCGGGAGCCGCCTTGAGCACGTACTCGAATTCGCTGACCGATTCATCGAAGCGGCCCATTTCGAGCAGCGCGCGTCCGAGCGTGATCCGAGCCGAGAGGTAGGCGGGATGTTGTGCCAGGCCGGCCCGGCACACGCGAACTGCCTCGTCGAACTCGCCGGCCCGCCGGTGTTCTTCTGCAAGCTGCGCAAAAGCAATCGACGCCGGATCCTTCTGGATCCGGCGTCGAAGTTCTTCAATCCGCGAGTTCACCACGCGGGTGATTATGGCACGGCGATCGCGATCGGCTTGGTCACCGTCGTGGACATGCCCCTGCTGTCAGTGACCGTCAACGAGACGTTGAACGTGCGGTCGCGTGTGTAGACGACGGCCGGCGGAGTCGGGCCGGTGCCATACGTGCCGTTACCGAAGTTCCACTCATACGTCACGATGGTTGCGCCGTTGTGTGCCTTCGACTTGGTGCCATCGAAGAAGACCTGGTCGAAGATCAACGGGTCGGACGGCGAGAACGTGAAGTCTGCCGTTGGCGCAGCAGCCGCAGCGACATTCACGACTCGGCTCAGGGTTCGGTGCGTTCCGACTGGCGCCGTCACTGTCAGCGTCACGAGTTGCGGGCCCTCAGTCTCGAACCGCTTCGACGGGAATCGACCGGTGTCGGTCGAACCATCGGGGAAGGTCCAGTCGTAGGTGCAGACCGATCCGCACGGCTGCCCGCTCAGTGCCGAGGCGCTCGCGTCGAACCTCACCAACTCGAACATGACAGGCGCGGTCGGGGTGAAACTGAACGACGGCACTGGGATATCCGGGCCGAGCACTTCGATGATCAGCGACGTGCCATGCGCGTTGACGCGATCGCCCGCCTCGATGGGCGTCACGATGATCGTCACCGCGTTGACTGCCTCGTTCATTCCTGGGGCGACATATGTAGTGGTCGCCGCCCCGTTGCTGTTGGTGTTGACTTCAGTCGCCGTCAAGGTCCCCGCACTCGCCTCGAGGAGCAGACGCCGGTTGGCCAGTGGCGTGCCGTCCGCGTTGCGCGCGAGAACGCTGATGGTGGACATAGAGCTTCCATCGCGCGACAGGATCTGCGGCGCTGCCGTCACCTGCAGAGACTGTGCGAAGCCGGACGGCCCGGTCAGCGTGGGTGCGTCCTGCTTGTCCACCGCGCAGGCGGAGGCAAATGCCGCGATCGCGAAGATCACAGCCCTGTGGCGATGAAGCGTTCCGAATCGGCTGCTGCGTTCCATGTTTATCCCTTAGTCCTCGTCGGCAAAGTCGCCGAAGTCCACGCCCATGTATCCGGTGACGCTGATGTCGTTTCCGGCCTGGTCGTGACCATAGAAGGTGATTTCGGCGATCGTCGAGATGATGTCGAGGTTCGGACCGAGCGCACGAAGCGGTGCTTCCTCCTTAGCCGAGTGACGCACGAGCTGAAACGCCCCTTCGTTTGTGCCCGTCGCCGGCACCGTCATCGTGAATGCCGAATCGAAGGCGTACGGAACGTCCACGCCCGGGACGTTGTGGCCGTCTGCCCGGCGATAGTTCACGTGGTACCGGGTAATGGTCACGGCGTTGAGAGGGCTCGGCGACAACGGTTCGGATATCGAACCGGGATCCCGGAGCTCGAGTCTCATATCCACCGTGGCCATGTCGTTGAACGTGCACGGGAACTGCACCGAGCAGGGATCGGATGTTCTCCGCACGTCCGACAGCAGCGTGTTCTGGTCGTCATTGACCTGCAGCTGATTGATCACGAGTCGGACAGGCGAGCGGCCGTCGCGAACGAACTGACCGCCGCAACCGGTGGCCGCCGCCGAGATGGCGACCGCGCCGAGCCCCGCCAGCAATTTCTGAAGATTCGCAGTCACAGTCACTTCTCCCCTACAGCCTCGAGACCTTGGGCGTAATGAAGATGAGCAGCTCGCGGCTCTCATCCGAGAACTCGTCGCGGCGGAACAGCCAGCCAAGCAGCGGCAGGCGGTGCAACGCCGGGGTCCGGTCCTGGCTCGTCTGCTCGCGGCTCACGTAAATGCCGCCGATGACGGTGGTCTCACCATTGCTGACCAGCACCTGCGTCAGCGCACGCTGCGTGTCGATCGGCGGGATGCCGTTGACCGCGCGGCTGAAGTCGGGCGATGAGTTCTCCATCGCGATGCGCATGATCACTGTGTTGGCGGCGGTGATCTGTGGCGTGACGCGCAGAGTCAGAGCGGCGTCGCGGAACGACACCGTCACGGTGTTGTTGGCGACGGTCTGAATCGGAATCTGGATACCCTGCGTGATCTCGGCTTCGATGTTGTTCTGCGTCGAGACCTTCGGCGTCGAGAGGATGCGGCCCTGGCCGGAGCGC
>Ga0111538_10000720_pt1 | contig 45476 bp, 41 predicted proteins | sample SoiMethybrSBSTD1_FD_79669 | JGI IMG/M metagenome (GOLD analysis project Ga0111538, IMG submission 79669) | Bulk soil microbial communities from a Populus tree surrounding site in Tennessee, USA - Soil MetaG P. TD hybrid SBSTD1 (version 2)... | ecosystem: Environmental > Terrestrial > Soil >...
AGCCCGAGCCGCGCTACGTACGTCACTCGAGCCGCCTACTTTAGTCCTACCGCAAATACGTGCCTGAGTCCGCGAAAGAACAGCACGCCGTCTGAAATCGCGGGCGTTGCCATCAGAATCTCGCCGACGGGATTGGTCGCCAGCAGTTCGTACGTCGGACCGGCCTTGATCACAAACACGTCGCCGTCTTCGCTCGTGAAATAGACCTTGCCGTCGGCCGCCACGGGCGACGCGCTGAAGGACCCGCCATTCGGGCCGAGCCGCTCCTGATAGACGCGCTGCCCGGTCTTGACGTCGTAGGTCGCCACGACGCCGTTGTTCTGACAGACGTACAACTGATCGCGATAGAGCACCGGCGTCGGAATGTACGGGCCGCCGCGCTTCATGCTCCAGGCGATGGCGTCGCTCTTCGTCTCCTCGCCCTTCAGCGTGATGTCGCCGGTGGCGCCTGGCTTGATCGCGACAATCGGCTGCACGCCGCGGTACCCGTTCGTGACGATGATGAGGCCGGGCGCGATGATGGGTGTCGGAATGGCGATCTCGGAATTGCCGGACAGACGCCACAGCTCTGTACCGGTCGCGGGATCGTATCCGCGCGTAAATGCCGTGGCCTGTGTGACGAGTTCGGCATGGCCGCCGGGGTCGTAGATGGCCGGCGTGGACCACGACGGGATTTCCTCGCGCTCCGTGCGCCAGACCGGCTCGCCCGACGCGACGTCGAACGCCGCGATGAACGAGTTCTTCTGGATGTCGCACTGGACGATGACGAGGTGCCTCCAGATGATGGGCGAGCTGCCGAGCCCCCACTCGTAGTCGGGGTCGTAGAACCAGCCCGAGTTGAGGACGCCGAGATCGCGCTTCCAGAGGAGCTTGCCGTCGAAGTCGTAGGCGTAGAGGCCTTCGGATCCGAACGACGCGATGACGCGGCGCCCGTCGGTCACGGGCGTCGGCGACGCCTGGCTCGACTTCGGGTGACGCTTGGTCTTCGGCGTGCCTTCGTACGCGAGTCGATCCCAGATCACTTTCCCGGTCTTCTTGTCCAGCGAGAGCAGCCGCCACTGGTGGCGGCTCATGTCGTTGACTGGCTCGACGTCGCCGTACTGTCCCGTCCGGATGCCGGCGTTAGGATCGCTGCTGACCGCGGTCGAGACGAACACACGGTCGCCCCAGACGATCGGGCTCGACACGGCCATGCCCGGAATCGGTGTCTTCCAGAGGAGATTCTCGCCGGCCGGCGCGTTCCACTTTGCCGGCGTCGGCTTTTCGTCGGCGACGCCCGACGCGTTCGCGCCGCGGAAGGACGGCCACTGCTGCGCCGCGAGCGGCGCCGTGACAATGAGCCAGGCGAGGAGCACGGTGGTGCGACGCATCTCTATTCCCCTCCAACGCGCGCGTAGGTCGTCGGGCCGAGCACGATCGCGGTGACCTTGCCGTCTTCGATCTTGAAGACCACCCGCAGGCCGGGCGTGTCGGGATCCACGAACGTCGTCTCGTTGCGTCCGGCGAGGGCGATCTGCGGCGGGCCGCCGACACGGGACGCGTTCAGGCTGAGGCGTCCGGACACGATGGCGACCACGAGCTCGTTGCCGTTCGGCGCACGGTAGGTGCCGACGTACTTCGCCATCTGCGACTCATCCATCTTGAAGACGGGATAAGGCTTCGCGCCGGCGGTCTCGAGCATCGTCACGATCTCGGTCTTCTTCGCGGCGGTCGCGGCTTCGAGCGCGTCGGAGAGTGCCGCCGGAGGGAGTCCCCCGACGTCGAGAATGACTTTCACCATCGCGGCGTCCGAGGCGCCGACGGCGGAGGTGAGGGCACCCTCCTTGCCCTGCGCGCCCGCCTTGAGCAGCAGGCCGACGATCTGCGCGTGCTCGGGCTTGCGCTTCTGAGCCGGTCCGGCCGCCCAGCTGAGCGGCGTGGCGTTGTAGAACGTGTCTTTGACGTTCACGTTGGCGTTGTGGGCGAGCAGCACTTTCACGACCTCGAGGTGGCCGTGATCGGCCGCGTACGAGATGGCGGTGACGTCGTAACGGAACTTCGTGTTGACGTCCACGCCTTCGTCGAGCAGTTTGGCGACGGTGGCCGCGTCGCCCCGGCGGGCGGCGGCGCCCAGGGCCTCGGCCTTGTCGGCGGGCGTTGCCTGGGCCTGGGCCTGGGCCCGCGCCGCGAGCGGCAGGGCGACGAGCACGGCCAGGCAGACGCCGGTCAGGCGCGCGCGTGTCATCACGTCCTCCGTCAAGGGGTGGAGCCGCCAGCATAGCGCATGCGCGGCGATCTGCCGGCGACAGGCGCCGGATCAGTCAGACGGGTGAGCCACGGCGGCAGTTCCGTATAATCGGCGCCCAGCCTTCATGTCGTCCCCCACCCTCGATCGCGCGATTGGTCCCATTGCCGCGACGCTGCTCGTCATTGGCGGCATCATCGGCTCCGGCATCTTTCTGACGACGGGCCTCATGGCGGCGAGTCTGCCCTCGCCGACCCTGATCCTGACCGCGTGGGCGCTCGGCGGGCTCTTCGCGCTGGCGGGCGCGTTGAGCTACGCGGAGCTGGCCGCGATGTTCCCGCGGGCGGGCGGCGTGTACGTCTACCTGCGTGAAGCGTTTGGCTCGCTGCCTGCGTTCCTGTACGGCTGGGCGATGCTGCTGGTGGCACTGTCAGGCGGAGTGGCGGCAGTCGCGGTCGGGTTCGCCGACTACCTCAGTTACTTCTTTCCGTCGCTCTCGCCCGCGCACGTGCTCGTCACCGTGCCGATCGGGTCGGTCACCTGGACGCTGACCGCCGCAAAGCTTGTCGCGGTCCTGTCGATTGTGGCGCTCGGCGGGATCAACTATCTCGGCGTCCGTTCGGGGGCGGGCACGAATGCCATCCTGACCGTGGCCAAGATCACCGGGCTCCTGCTGATCCCGATCTTCGCGATCGCCGCGCCGCGCGTCTCTCCGGACTGGACGCCCATCGTCCCGCCCGACGTGCCCGAGCCGCTCGTCGCCTTCGGCGTCGCGATGATTGCGGTGCTCTGGGCCAATGACGGGTTCTATTTCCTCACCTACTCGGCGGGCGAAGTCCGCGATCCGACGCGCAACCTGCCGCGCGCGCTCACCTTCGGGTTGCTCACCGTGATTGCAATCTACCTGACGGTGAACCTCGCGTACCTGGTCGCCCTGCCGATGTCCGAGCTGGCGAAGACGTCGCGCGTCGCCGAGCGCGCCGCGACGGCGCTCGTCGGCGCCTCAGGTGCGACGCTCGTAGCGTTGACGGTGGTGTTCTCGACGTTCGGGTGCAACGCCGCGGCCATTCTCGCGTCGTCCCGACTGCTGTACGCGATGGCGGCAGACGGCCTGTTCTTTTCGGCGGCCGCGAAAGTGCACCCGCGCTACCACAGTCCGCACGTCGCGATTCTCGGCATCACGATCTGGTCGTCGCTCCTGGCGCTGTCGGGCACCTACGAACAACTCTTCACGTATGTCGTGTTCACGTCCGTGTTGTTCAGTTTGTTCGGCGGTCTCGCGCTCTTTCGCCTCAGGCTCGTCCGGCCCGAGGCCCCGCGGCCGTATCGCGTGTGGGGCTATCCGATCCTGCCCGGACTTTTCGTGCTCGGATCGGTGTTCGTGATCGCCAACACACTCGTCAAACGGCCCGTCGAATCGCTTGCCGGACTGGGGTTATTGGTAATCGGGTTGCCGGTGTACTTCTACTGGAAAAAGACGATGACGGAACCTGGAAGGACGAACTCTTGAAGGTGACATTCATCGGCGCCGGCGCCGTTGGCGGATTCTACGGCGCGCTGCTGGCGCGGCAGGGACATGACGTCAGCTTCGTGGCCCGCGGCACGCACCTCGACGCGATTCACCGCCAGGGGCTGCGGGTCGTGGGGCCGATTGGCGATTTCACCGTGCGCGTGCGCGCCGACAGCGACCCCGCGCGGCTCGGACCCGCCGATCTGGTCGTGCTGGCGGTGAAGACGTACGACAACGCCACCGCGATTCCGATGATTGGGCCGCTCGCCGGGCCGGGCACGACCGTGCTCACGCTGCAGAACGGGGTGGACAGCGCCGAGGAAGTGGCGGCAGTGGCGGGCGAGGCCGCCACGCTCGGAGGCGCGAGCTACGTGGCCACCGCGATCGAGGCGCCGGGGCTGATTCGGCAGACCGGCACGCACCGGCGCGTGGTGTTCGGCGAGTACTTCGGCGCGGCCGGCGCGGTGACCGATCGCGTCCGCGCGATCGAGCAGGCCCTGCTCGGCGCCGACATTCACGCCGAGGCGGTGCCCGACGCGAAGGCGGCGATCTGGGAAAAGTTCACCTACCTCGCGCCGTTCGCCGCGTTCACGGGCGCCGCCCGGCTGCCCATCGGTCCGGTGTGGGCCGACAAGTTCTGCCGCACATTGTTCATCGACGCGGTCGAGGAGGTCGCCCGCGTCGGCCGCGCCCACGGCATCCGGCTGCCGGACGATCAGCGCAGCCGCATTGAGGAATATGTGGGCAAGCTGCCGCCCTCAACGCGATCATCGCTCCTAATCGATCTCTCGCAGGGCAAGCGTATCGAGGTCGACGCGCTGCAGGGCAGCGTGGTGCGCCGCGGCCGCGCCGTCGGCGTGCCCACGCCAATCATCGGCGCGCTGTACGCGGTGCTCAAACTGCACGCGGATGGAGCTAAGTGACCATGGTTAATGAGGCAATGGGGCAATGGGGCAATGAGGCAATACAAACGCTTGTCTCCTCTGGCCCAGCCTCTCGCTGGCAGACCTCAAGTTGGCGCGGCAAGCGAGGACAAGCGCTTGCATTGCCCCATTGCCTCATTGCCCCATTGCCTCATTAACGAACCTCATCGCGCGAAGCGCGATGAGGTCAGTCGAACGTCCGCGCGCGCCCATGCCTTGTCGAACCGCGCCTGTACGATCGCGGCCTGTTCGTTCCTGCCCTGGGCCTTGAGGGCCTGAACGACGCCGACGAGCGACCAGCCGTTGTCCGGGAACCGGCGTAGGTCGTCCCAGTAGACCGTTTCGGCCTCGGCCGGGCGTCCCGCGTCGAGCAGCACTGCCCCGAGCGAATGGCGCGTCGGGAACATCATTTCCGAGGGCTCGGTGTAGACGAGGCCGTCCTCGAGGCGGACCGCACGCGAGAGGTGCGCGATCGCGGTGTCGTACTGCTTTCGCACGGCCGCGATTTCGCCCGCGAGCATTTCTGGTGCGACCGACAGCACGGCTCGCCCCGTGTTTGGTGAGAAGAGCGGCGAATCGAGCGATTTGTCCGTCAGCACCTGGCGGACGGCTTCGAGCTCCTTCTCCGCTTCCGCCAGCTGGTTCTTGCCGACGTGCGCCATGCCGCGGGCGAAGTGGTACGTGCCGACGAGAAATGCCGGCCCGGCCGCCGGTGCCGGTTCGGCGAGCATGTCGTCCCAGCGCCCGAAGCGGATCAACGCGTAGTACGGCACGACACGAAATGCCGCGAGCAGCGGGAGCTGCTTCATGCTCTCGGCGTCGACTTTGGAGGCGGTCTTCCTCGCCGCGTCGATCGCGAGCTGGCTCTGGCCGTCGAAGGTGGCCGCAAACCAGAGGAAGTGCAGGTTGTGCGGATAGTAGCCGAGCGGATAGAGCCCCTGCGCGCGACACTGCGCGATGTAGTCCTCGTCGGCGGCGATGGCGAGCTGGTTGCTCTTGATGGCATCGGCGTAGCGGCCAACACGCTGATAGATGTGCGCGGGCATGTGGACGAGATGCCCGGCGGCCGGGACGAGAGGCAACAGCCGATCGGCCGCCTGTTCGGCCTTCTTCGGCGCGATCGATTCCATCAGGTGGATGTACAGGTGGAGCGCGCCGGGGTGTTTCGGATTCCTGGCGATGACTCGTTCGACGATCGACACGGCTTCCGCGACCCCTTCGTACGGCTTGCCGTCGCCCATCCAGTAGCCCCACGGTCGGAGGTCCATCACCGACTCGACGTAGAGAATCGCGACGTCGTTGTCGGCCGGATACTGCAGATAGACTTTCCGCATGGCGGCCGAGTAGGCCTGGTCGCGGGCGGTGCGATCCTCGGGCTTGCCGGTGTAACGGTGGGCGAGCGCATCGATGAGCGCGCGCTCGCGGGGCGAAGCGTTGGCGCGAAGCGACACGGCTTTCTGAATCGCCGCGTATGCCGGCGCCTCGTCGGTCGGTTCCATCGCGGCGTTGATGTTCGGCCCGAGCACGAGCGCCTGTCCCCAATACGCCATCGCCAGTTTCGGATCCAGTCGTACCGCTTCGCGAAACGCGCGTCCCGACTCGGCGTGATTGAACGCATACGACAGATTCAATCCCTGGTTGACGAACAGTTGCGCGCGCGCGCTCTTCGTCGTGACCGGAAACACATAGCCGCCGAGATTCTGCAGTCGCGGCGCCAGTTGGCCCGTCGGCGACGCCTGCTGCATCTGATTCTCGTTCGCGACGTAATGCTTGTGCCCGCCCACCACCGGCGGCGCCGCGGACGGAGACGACTGACTCGACAGGTCGTTCGTCGACACTGTGACTGCCAGGGCGATGGCCAGGACGGAAATCAATCTATTGTGCATGACGGGATTGTATGACGAAGATTTGTTAATGAGGCAAAGAGGCAATGGGGCAATGAGGCAATGCAAACACTTGTCCTCTCTGGCCGTGGTGCGGTTCGGCTTGCTGGCAGAGCGCGGCCAGTGGGACAACGCCGGCGCGGCTAGTAGGACAAGCGCCTGGATTGCCCCATTGCCTCATTGCCCCATTGCCCCATTGCCTCATTAACGAATGAACGAATTAAGATGTAGTGTCCGTGTTCTCGGCGCTGCGCTTCCGCAATTTCCGTCTTCTCTGGATCGGCCTGATCATCTCGTTTTCCGGCTCGTTCATGCAGCAGGCGGCGCTGCTCTGGCATGTGGCGCTGCTTGCGCCGCCGGAGCGGCGCGGCGTCGCGCTGGGGATGGTCGGCCTCGTGCGCGTCGTGCCGATCATCGTCTTCTCGCTCATCGCCGGCGTGGCCGCCGACGTCTTCAACCGCCGCCGTCTGATGATGGTGACGCAGATCGGCGGCGCCCTGGTGGCATCGGTGCTTGCCGTCCTGGCCTTCGCCGGTCTCACGGTCGTCTGGCCCGTGTACCTGCTCGCGGCGCTTGGCGCCGCGGTCGGCGCGTTCGATCCGCCGGCGCGTCACGCGCTCGTGCCGATGCTCGTGCCGCGCGACGCGCTGCCGAACGCCATCAGCCTCAACACGGCGATGGCGCAAGCCGCGTCGGTGGCCGGGCCGGCGATCGGCGGGCTCATCATCGCGGTCGCGAACGTCGGGTGGGCGTATGCCTTCAACGCCATTTCTTTTGCGTGCGTGGTGATCGCGCTCGTCCGGATGCGCGACGTGCCGGAAACGGACCGCGATCCGTCGCGGGCGCGTGACATGATGTCGCTCGCGGCCGCGCGCGAAGGGCTGGCCTTCGTCTTCCGCTCGCCGATCATCCGGTCGACGATGCTGCTGGATTTTTTCGCGACGTTCTTCGCGTCGGCGCTGGCGCTGCTGCCGATCTTCGCGCAGGACATCCTCCACGTCGGCGCCCGCGGCTACGGCGTGCTCGCGGCCGCGCCCGCGATGGGCGCGCTCGCGGCAAGTGCCGCCATGATTCCGCTGGCCCACCGGCTGACCCGCCAGGGGATGACGCTCGTCTGGGCGGTGATGGCGTACGCGCTCGCGACGATCGTCTTCGGCGTCTCGCGGTCGTTCTGGTTGACGCTCGCCTGCCTGGCCCTCTCCGGCGCCGCCGACGCGGTGAGCATGGTCATTCGCAACCTCGTGCGTCAACTGGAGACGCCCGACGCCATGCGGGGCCGCATGATCGGCGTGAACATGGTCTTTTTCATGGGCGGTCCCCAGTTGGGCGAGCTCGAAGCGGGGCTGGTGGCGCAGTGGCGCGGGGCGCCGTTCTCGGTGATCACCGGCGGCGTCGGGTGCCTGATCGCCGCGACAGCCATTGCGGCGGCTACGCCTCAACTGCGACACTACCGGCGGTTCGAGCCCCGGGCCTCACCATGATCGATCCTCACGATCCTCCGGTCGAATCCCCAATCGAGCGATGGCGCGCGATTGCCGGTCGCGCCGGTATCGCGTTGATCGCGCTGGCGTTCGTCGCCGGCCTCACGCTTTGGATCGCGGGCCGGCGCGAGTTCGCGACCGATGTGTTGTCTGCCGGGTGTCTGCTGCTCGTGACGATGCCGATCGTGAACGTCGTCGCGGTGCTCGGCGAAGAGGTCCGCCGGCGCGACTGGCCGTTCGCTTGCGCCGCCGCGCTCGTGCTGCTGCTCCTGGCGCTGGGCGTCGCCACCCGGTTGTCCTGAGGTGAATGAGGTGACCAGACGGTGATCTCGACGCTGTTGTTCACCATCGCCGCCGGCGCCGGCGCCGGGCTCCTCGGGTCGATTCTCGGGCTCGGCGGCGGCGTGTTCCTGGTGCCCATCCTCAACAAGGTCGTCGCGCTGCCGTTTCTCACGGCCGCCGCTGTCAGCCTCTTTTCCGTCGTCGGCACGTCCACCTCGGTCTCGATGCTGGCAGCGAGCCGGCAGCTCCTGAATCTGCGGCTGGCGGTGGTGCTGCTCGTCGCATCGGTCCTGGGCGCGATGACGTCGGCGCGCGCGCTCCAGGCGGGTCTCGTGTCGAGTGCCGGCGCACAACGGATCTTCGGCCTGAGTGCCGTGCTCATCGCCGTGGTGATGCTGCAGCGGCTCGATCGCCGCAACGTCATCAAGGACGCCACCGCGTCGATCGGCGTCCTCGGCGGGCGGTTCCACGAGCTCGAGAGCGGCGGCGTCGTGTCGTACCGGGTCCGACGCCTCCCGGTGGCCGTGGCGTCGGCCGGTCTGGCCGGCGTCATCTCGACGCTCACCGGCGTCGGCGGCGGAATCCTGATCGTGCCCGCCCTCAATTCCTGGTGCGGTATTCCGCTCCGGGCGGCGGCGGCGACGAGCGCGTTCATGATCGGCGTGACCGCCGTCCCCGGCGTCGTCGAGCACTATGCGCTCGGGCATCTGACGAATCTCGAACTGGTCGCCTCGGCCGTGCTCGGCGTGCTCCTCGGCACGCGCGGTGGCGTCTGGCTCGGCGGCCGCGTGCCGGTGAAGTGGCTGAAGATCCTGTTGGCCACGCTGCTGGCGGTGGTGGGTGTCGGTTACCTCGGAGTCTGGTGATGAAGCGCGCGATCTTCTTCGTGGCCGTTCTCGCCGCCGGCGCCTGCGGGCGCGTTTCGGAGTCCGGTGACACCACGGCCGTCCAGCGGCCGGCCCGTCCGGTCCACACGTTTTCCATCGTCGCGCGCGATCCGGCGACGGGAGATCTGGGCGTCGCCGTCCAATCGCACTGGTTCTCGGTCGGTCCGATCGTCCCGTGGGTGGAAGCGGGCGTCGGGGCCGTGGCGACGCAGTCATTCGTCGATCCCGCGTACGGGCCGCGCGGGCTGGACCTCATGCGAGCGGGGCGCGCGGCGCCCGACGCGCTCAAGACCCTGCTCGCGGCCGACGATGCCCGCGACGTGAGGCAGGTGGCGATGATCGACGCGCGCGGGCGAGTTGACGCGTGGACCGGCCCGAAAGACATTCAGGCGGCCGGCCATCACATCGGCAAGGACTATTCCGTCCAGGCGAACCTGATGCTGAACGACAAGGTCTGGCCGGCGATGGCGCAGGCGTTCGAAAAGACGGCCGGCGATCTCGCCGATCGTATGCTCGCGGCGCTCGACGCGGCCCAGGCCGTGGGCGGCGACATCCGCGGCAAACAGTCGGCCGCGCTCATCGTCGCCACGGGCAAACCCACTGGCCAGCCCTGGAAGGACCGGACCTTCGATCTCCGCGTGGACGACAACCCTGATCCGCTGAAAGAGCTTCGCCGACTCGTCACGCTGCAGCGCGCGTACAACCACATGAACGCCGGCGATCTCGCGGTGGAGAAGAAGGACAACGCCGGCGCGCTTCGCGAGTACGGCGCCGCGGAGAAGCTCGTGCCGGGCAACGCCGAGATGATCTTCTGGCACGCGGTCGCGCTCGTGAACATGGGACGCGTGGACGAATCGCTCCCGCTCTTCCGGCGCGTGTTCAGGATGGACAAGAACTGGATCACGCTCACGCCGCGTCTGCCGAAGTCGGGACTCCTGCCCGACGATCCGAACGTGATCGAGCGGATTCTGTCGGCGGCTAGATAGCTATTCGTTAATGGGGCAAGGAGGCAATGGGGGCAATGGGGCAATACAATCACTTGTCGCGCATGCCCCACTAAGACCAGCGCTTGTATTGCCTCATTGCCCCATTGCCCCATTGCCCCATTGCCTCATTAACAGCTCATTTCATCTTGTACGCTTCCGGCACCGGTCTGAGCGGCCGCTCGAACCACATCGGGCGGCGGGTGCCATCGGGTCCGGGCGCCGGCCGCGTTCTGGCCATCCATTCCTTGTACAGCCGGTGTGACGCGTTGGTGTCCACCATGATGTCGCCGTAGCGATCGTCCGGGCCGGCCTTCTCGAGCTTCACGCGCTGGTGCCAGCAGTGCATGCCACTCACCGGATCCGGCTGCACGGGGAACGTCACGTTCTGGTGGACGCCCACCTCGCTCCACCAGATCCGCGACGAATCGGGATCGGCGCTCGCGAAGGGTTGTGCGCCGTGGATCTGCCGCATCGTGTAGCGTCCGGCGTCGTCACGCTCGATCTTGACGAGCGACGTCGCGGCGCGCGCGCCACCTTGATCTTCGTGCAGCCGCCAACGCCCCAGATGGTGCGACACGCCGACCACACCGGGGCGGATGCCCTCGGTGATCCACGCGCGCGTGACGAAGAAGCCGATGCCGGTCTGTACTTTGACCAGGTCGCCCGGTTCGAGGCCGAGCTTCGCGGCATCGCCCGGCGCAATCCATAGCGGGTTGTTGTGCGAGATCTCGTAGAGCCACTTCACCGGCGACCGCGTGTGGATGAGCGTCGGCAACCGGAAATTCGGCAGCAGATCGAACTCGTTCGCGCTCCGATCGAGATCGCGCCAGTAGACGTGGCCGGGCACGTAGCGGGGAATCGCGTGTTCCGGCCAGCCCCACTCGGCCAGCGTCGGTGAATAGAACTCGAGCTTGCGCGACGGCGTGTTGAACCCGGCGCGACGGACGCCGTCCACCACGACGCCGCCCGATTCGACCGGCTGCTCGTGCGCCTTGCTGTAGGCCACATCGTCCACCTTGAAGGCGCCGTACCGTCGCATGTACTCGAGCGGCGTCAGGCCTTCTTTGGCGGCAGCCTCGGGCAGGCCCGGGACCGAGTGCTCGAACATCCAGCCGTAGTACTCGTCCACGGTGATTTTCGCGCCGGGACGGTAGGGCGACTCGAAGAACTTCCGTATGCCGAGCGTCCCGTCCGGATCGATCTTCCACGACAGCGCGATCCAGAACTCGGACTCTTCCCAGACCTCGCCCGGGTTGGCGTCATAGGTGTGTTCGACGCGCTGACCTTTCTTCTCGAGCGCCACGCGCCTGACCGGCTGGCGGAATCCCAGCCAGCGTCCCGCGTGCGTCTCCTGACTCATGGTGTCGTGCCGTTCGGTGCCGAGTCCCATCGGCAGCACGTAGTCGGCAAACCACGCCGTCTCGCTCCAGATCGGCGTGAGCGCGATGTGCATCCCGATCTTCGATTCGTCCTGAAGGATCTCCATCCAGCTGAAGCCGTCAGGGTTCGTCCACAGCGGGTTGTAGACGCGCGTGAAGTACGTATCGAGCCGGCCGCGGCCTTCCTTCAGAAAGTGCGGCAGCAGGAAACTCATCTCGAAGAACGCGAGCGGAAATTCGGGTGGGAACAGCAGCTCGTTCCAGTACGACGGCGGCGGCGGCGGATTCGGGTGCTTGGGAATGAACTTGTTCGTCTGGTGGAGGTTCACCCCGCCGGGTTCACCGATCGCTCCCGTGAGGACCACAAGCAAGTACTGGCAGCGTGTGATCTGCCAGCCCCAGAGATGCCCTGCAGTCGCGGCGCGCCAGCTATGCGTGGAGAACGCGGTGCCGGCATTCGCGATGGCGTCGGCCGTCTCGATGATCTTCGCAGCGGGAATCCCGGTCTCGATTTCCGCGTACTGCGGCGTGAAGACTTCGTACTCCTGCTTCAGCGCCTCCTCGAACACCTCGAACGTTCGCGGTTGATCCGGCCGCGTGGCTTCGAGGTAGGCTTCCCAGTTGACCCACTTCCGCACGAAGTCACGGTTGTATCGGCCGGTGTCGAGGAGCCGGCGCGCGATCGCGAGGAGCAGCGCCGATTCGGTGCCCGGATTGGCGGGCAGCCACAAATCGGCTTTCGCCGACGTGTTCGACAGCCGCGGATCGATCACGATCAACTTGGCGCCGCGTGTTTTGCCCTCGATGATTCGCTGCGCGTGCGGGTTGAAGTAGTGTCCCGACTCGAGATGCGATGACAACAGCAGGATCGTCTTCGCGTTGGCGTGATCGGGCGACGGCCGATCGGCGCCGGTCCAGAGAAAATGCCCGAGGCGCGCCGACGACGAACAGACGTTGGTGTGGCTGTTGTGTCCGTCGATGCCCCAGGCCTGCAGCACGCGGTTCGCATAGCCGTCCTCGCCGGGCCGCCCGACGTGGTACATGAGCTCGTGCCGGCGATTTTCCAGAATCGCCTTCCGTATCCGGCCGCCGATGTCCTCGAGGACCTCGTCCCAGCTCACGCGCTTCCACTCGCCGCCCCCGCGCGCGCCCGCACGCTTCAGGGGGAAGAGCACGCGATCGGGATCTTCGAGTTGATTGGGCGTGACCACGCCCTTCGCACACGTCCGGCCGCGGCTGCCCGGATGCACCGGGTTGCCCTCGATCTTCCGGACGTCGAGCGTGTCCTTGTCGACGTACGCGAGGATGCCGCACGCCGACTCGCAGTTGAAGCAGATGCTGGGGATGATCCAGTAGCGCCGGCGTTCCTTCTTCGGCCAGCTCGTCGACTCGTAGTCGACGTAATCGTCCCATTGCGACGGGTCGGGGTGGGTGCGGAATTCGGCCATTCGGTTTGATCTTTGTTAATGGGGCAATGGCGCAATGGGGCAATGAGGCAATACAAACCCTTGTGTTCCCTGGCCGTAGCGCGGCTCGGGCTTTGAGCCGCGAGTTTCGCGCATCTCAACCCGATCCGCCCTACGAGGCGAGCAGCTGAGACAAGCGCTCGTGGTGCCCCATTGACTCATTGCCCCATTGCCTCACTAACCGTCAATCAGGAATTCGGAACCGATTGCCCCGCCTCGACCCAGACGTATTCCCACGCGAGACTGCCGGCCAGCGCGAAGATTGCCGCGGGGATGAGCACGCCGAGCGGGAATCCGACCGCTGCGGCGAGCCCGACGAGCAGGAGCGGCGCCAGCCCGCCGAGGCCGAGCGCGCCAAACCAGAACAGTTGCTTGTACGCGCCTGATCGCACGGCGCGGACCGCCAGCTCGTGGTGCAGCGTCGGGCTCGGCGAGAGCAGGTGCTCGAGAATCAGAATCGAAACATGACAGAGGGCTGCAAGCGCCAGACTGATGCCGAGGAACCGGATCGTCTCTGCTGAACCACCGGCGAGCGTCGCGGCGAGCAGCATTGCCGCGCTGCCCTCGGCCACGGCGAGCAGCATCAGGTCCACCGTCGAGTGCGGGCCCTGCCAGAGGTCTCGCGCGAGGCCCTGCGCAAAGAGCAGGCCCGTGTATGCCGTGGCACTCGCCGCGATCAGAAACGCGATCGGCGCGAGCGTGTTGATCAAGCCCGTCCACCCGAACAGATACGCGGCGACCCACCCGCTGCCGATGGCGCCGTGCGCCGTCAGCAGAAACGCGCCGCGCGCCATCCACGACGTCCAGTTGGGCCGCGTGAGGATGAGAAGGAAGCGTTCCGGCCGTTCGAGATCGACAATGAGCACTGCCGCGGTGGCCATGGAGAACAGCACCGACACGAGCGGGCCGGCGAGCCCCACGAGCGGCGTCCGGTCACCCATGATCCAGAGCACCGCCGACAGCATCAAGGCGCCGGTCGAGATCCCCTTCGTCAGGAGGTACAGCACGAGATCGAATCCCCAGGCCTTGTCGTGCGGCACGTCGTAGTCCACGCGGGGATCGCCAGGACGCCGCGGATCGGGATCGGCGGCACCGGCCGGGCGCAGGTGCACCTGGCCCTCGCGAAACATGAACGGTCGCGCCGCGATCTCCGGCCGGAGCGCGCTCTCATCGGCTCCGAGGTAGAAGACTTTCGGCCCCGTGCCCTTCTCGGGCTTCCGCACCATGAACGCCTCGCGCTGCACGATCTGCGCGACCTGGCTCGAGGGGTCGTCGAGATCGCCGAAAATCCGGCACTCGGTCGGACAGACGCTGACGCACGCCGGCTGCAGCTGATTCTCCACCCGGTTCGCGCAGAAATTGCACTTCTCGGCCGTGCGCGTGTTGGGATCGATGAAGAGCTGATCGTACGGGCAGGCGACCATGCACGCGCGGCAGCCGATGCACGCCTCGCCGTTCAGATCGACGATGCCGTCGCGGCGTTTGAAGAGCGCGTTCGTCGGGCAGATCTTCATGCACGGCGCTTCGGTGCACTGATTGCAGAGGACCGGCAGGAACAGCCGCTGCGTATCGGGGAACGATCCCTTCTCGACCGTCTTCACCCAGCAGCGGTTGACGCCGACCGGGATGTCGTGCTCGGCCTTGCACGCGATCGTGCACGCGTGGCAGCCGATGCACTTCGGCAAGTCGATCACGAACCCGTAGTTGGCCACCGCGCGCGACTATAGCACTATGCCCGGAAGGCCTTCAGCGCCAGTGCGCGCGTCTCAATCTCGACGAGCGGAAATCCGTCGACGAGCCGCGCAAACGTGGATGCGTCGATCTCGTACAGCTCGGCCACGGCGGCCTGAAGCGAGGCTTCGGCCGCGCGTGCGGACTGAACCGCCGCTGGCGCAGTCGCCGGATGCGACAACTGCTCCGCGAGTGCCGCGATCCGCCGCTCGAGACTGCTGTCCCGCCATGGCGGCGCCGGCAGATGCTCGACGAGGCTGGTCGTGACGTGACCGCCCATCAGCATGCGGACCACGGCATTCAGGACGTACGAATTGAACAGCCCGCACAGAAAGTGCTGCTGCACCTCGGACACCGCGCTGCGAAGGCAGAAGATCGTATGGGTCGAGACCACGTTCGCCGGCAGCACGGCGGCGATGAGCGAGGACCGATTGGTCACACCGGACACGTCGCGATATCCGAGCCGGGGCCGCCTGAAGCGACCGTCGGGCAGCAACCGGGCGGCACGCGGTTCTGATAACCGCACCGCCGGGCCCGCAATGTCCGCCACGAACGGCGTGAGGTGTTTCCCTTCGAGGACCGGCATCCCGCTCGAACCGAAGTGGTGACGATCGTCGGTTGCGTTCAGCTCCCGGCCGAACCGGATGGCCCAGCCGCGCGGATCGCCAAGCGCCGGACACGTCCGCGTCAGCCGTTCGAGCCACGCGAGATCTTCGGCATGCCGGACATCCGGGATCCGACAGGCCGCGCCGCCGACGGCAGCGAGCGTCTGGCGCGAGAGCCTGATCGGAAACGCGGACGCTTCGCCGGCGTCGTCCACGTCAGGCAACGTGTCGACTTCGGCCGTCGTGCGCAGACCGAACCGCGCGCGCGTCTCGCGCGGCTCGCCGCCCGGTTGCGCCACGATCACCATGAAGCGAAGTCCGCGGTGAATCGGAAAGAGCGCCGCGGCGTTGTCGAAGCCGGCAATGGTGTCGACGGTGCCCTGTTCGAAGAGCCGCCGCCTCAACGCCGCCGTGCCGTCGTCGGTCGCCAGCCCCCACGGGACGACGAAGCCGATGCGGCCGCCAAGCCGGACCAGCGACAGCGCCCGCTCCAGAAAGGGCTGATAGAGATTCACGTGGCCGCGATCGCAGCTCGGGTACTGTCCGGACTCGCGGATGAACCGGACGAGATTCTGCCGCCGTCCGCGACCGTCGAGAGCGCCGCCCGCCGTCGGGTCTGGCGCGCGGCCGCCGGATTCGTCTCTCAACATCTCCCATGGCGGATTGCCGATGACCGCGTCGAATCCGGGCCGCGCGCGCGGCTGACCCGCGCGGTCGTAGAAGACGTCGGCGAACTCGAGTGGCCAATGGAACATGCCGAGTGCGGACGCGAGCCCGCGTGCGGTCGAGATCCAGGACTCCACCTGCGCGCGGCCGAGGGTCGAATCCGATCGGAGTACGGCGTCGATGGCCGCGGCAAGCTCCGCGTCGGCAGGCGGGCGCGCTGCAGCCGTGGTCGCCTGCTCCCGCGACGACCAGAACCAGCGCGCGCACCAGAGGCTGCACGCCACACGCCAGGGGTCGAGCGGCGAACGCGCGCCGCTCAACCGGCTCCAGACCGCACTCTTGGCGTGGACGGCATCGACACTGTCGTCGCGCGTCGAGATGAGCTCTGCGAGGGGCCGCGCGATCCGGCGAAGCGAATCCTCGAGACGGGCCGCTTCGAAGAGCGACGGACTGTCGCGTGACGTTCGCCCTCGGCCCGGCCGGCGCCAGAGATCATCCGGCGAGATACCGACGAGGCTGTTACCGGTGCGCAGGCGGTGGTCGAGGAAATTGAGCGGCTTTCCGCGCGCCAGCGCCGTCAGCCACAACGACAGGCGGGCGAGTTGGACCGCGACGGGATTGAGATCGATGCCGGCGAGACAGTGCTCGGCCACGCGGCGCCGGATGTCGGCCCGCGCGTCCTGATCGAGGTCTGCCTCGACCAGGCGCCCCTCCTCGAGCAGGGCATGCTCGTAAGCGGCCGCGAGGTACCGGCAGGCGGCAACGAGGAACGCGCCGCTGCCCATCGCCGGATCCACGACGCGCAGGGCCAGGATCGCGTCGGCCGAGGCGCCGCGAACGAGCGGCCCGAGCGTGCGGCGCACGACGAACTCGGCCACCGATTGCGGGGTGTAGAAGGTCCCCGTCTGCTTGCGGCGATCGCTGTGGGCGCGGGCCTGTCGCCGGCACGGATCCGCCGCGCCGCGCTCGGGCGAGACGACCGCCTCCGGATCGAGATCGAGCACTCGCTCGTACACCGCCCCCAGTTGTTCGACGCCGAGGTCGGTGTAGCTGATCTCTTCGCGGCCGCCCGGTCCCGGCCGCGTCCCGAGCGAGACGAGGGCGTCGCCGATGGCGGCATCGCGCGCGGCGCTGGCACGCGTCATCCCGCCGGCAGGGCGGCCGCGTTCGAGTGACGGCGCCGAGCTTCTCGCAAACAGGCGTCCGTTGAACGGACGCACGATGAGATCGTCGGCGCGGCACCCCATCCGCGACAGCCGGGTGATCGCCGCGACGCTCTCCCACATCCCGGTCGGCCGCGCGGCGTCCTGCAACGCCGTCCGGCACAGCGTCGTCACCGCATACGCCGCCGCGTAGATGGGGTGGTCCCGCGGCACGAGCTGTCTGGACTCCACGAACAGCAGAAAGAGCAGGCGGTAGACGAGCGTCAACGCTTCATCGAATGACGCGCCGGGCGCCGATTGGCGGCCGACCGGAGTGACGGCCGATCCGATGGAGCGGAGCGCCAGGACCACGCCCTGTTGCAGGTCGTTCCGGACGCGATCCTGAAAGCTCGCCGCGCGCTGGAGCAGATCCTCGAGGCGCCTCGAGGGCGTCTCGAAAGCCGATGCGTGTGTGAGCGCCCAGAACGGCAGAAAGCTCTCCGGCGCGAGTACGTCGGGAAACGTGAAGTCGACGCTGCGCCGTACGGCTGCCGCGCGCGCTTCGACCACCGACACGAACGGCGGCGCTACGAGCAGCCCCCAGTCCGCGCCGAACCGTCCGGCCACCGTTACGAGATCGCGCCAGAGCATCGAGGGCGAGGCGGCCCACGGCAACACGACCAGACCAACCACGGCCCCGCCCGGCGGCGACTGCAGGCACGCTTCGACCCGCGTCCGCTCGAACCTCACCTGGCGGGCGCGGAACCCGAGCATGGCCGCGAGCGGCATCGCCACGAGATCGAACAGTCCGTGGAGGCCCGTCGCCGGGCCGCATTCGCGTTCGACGTGGCGCCACCAGGCCGCCAGCTTCCGGCGGCGCATCTCGATCGAATCCGCGGCGTGGGGCAGATGCTCGTCCCATGACACGGTCGCGAGGTACCGGCTCGGAAACAGCGAGCCGCTGATACCGGCGAGCGACGTCATTCGGCGCCGGTGTCGAGCACCAGCTCGAGTACCGGACGGCCGGCATCGAGCGTGGCCTGATGCGTCCGCCGATCGATTCGGACCGCGAGGTCCTGATCCACCAGCAGGCCGGCGCTTCGAGCCGCCTCGAAGCGTCTGGCTTCGCGCGCGTCGAACAGGCCGGGCTGGGCTTCGAAGGGGACCCACTCGAGCGCGATCCTGGCCGCGAGCGCGCGGTCGATCGCTGCCAGACGACTGGCCATCGCTTTGGCGAGCCCGCGCACGTGTGCCACGCGCCCCTGCCGGGCGCGCCCGGCGGCGTGCCGCGCGGCTTCGACCATCGTGGTGAAGTTCGCCGCGGTCAGCGATGTGCCCGATCCGACAACCACGAGGTGCCGCTCGACCATCGTCCCGGCGCGATCGAGGACGGGGACGGTGAACGCGAATACCGTGCGAGTGTCCGGCGGGAAACTCAGCCCCGCTCTGTGCCGGACGCGCGCGAACAGCGCACGCGACGCTTCGCTGTTGGCGCGCCATCGCGCGGTCAGTTGCCGTCCCCGCTGCAGCCGTCGCGCGATGAAGCGTGCCTGGCGGCGCCACACCCGGCAGATCGCCACTGACGCCGGCGCCGGCGGCGTGGTCAGGGGCAGGCGGTCGATGAGCGCCGCCCGCAGTGCCGACTCGTCCGGGACCGCGACGTCGAGCACGCCGTCACCGAGCGCGCGTCGCGCGCTGAGAGTGCGGCGCGCGAGGTTCACGAGCAGTCCGGCCTCCGCATCGTGGCGGCTGACGAGCAGTGTCGCGTGAACACCACGCGCCTGGCCGATGCGGTCCACCCGCCCGATGCGCTGTTCGAGCCGCGCCGGATTCCATGGCAGCTCGAGGCTGATCACCCACCGCGCGTGTTGCTGCAGGTTCAGACCCTGGCCGGCGACGTCGGTTGCCAGCAGGATCGACGCCGTACCGCTCTGAAACCGGTCCAGTTGCTGCCGGCGAACGAGATCGGTCTGCCCGCCATGCAGAATCGCCAGCGGCCGGACGAGCTGAAGACGACGCTCCAGGACGTCGAGCGAGTGCCGGAACTCGGTGAAGATGACAATCGTCTCCCGCGATCGCTGCAACAGCCTGACGAGATGCGCGACCTTGCTTTCGACCCGCTGAGCGTCGTCTACCAGCGCTCGGAGCCGGCGCAGCCAGGATCGTTCGTGTGCCGGGCGCATGCCCGAATGCAGAGTGAGCGCGGCGCGATCGTCGAAATCGCCATCGTCGCCCTCGCCGTCGAATCCGAACGACGGCTGCAGCCACTCCGGATCCTCCCGGCCTGCGTCGCCGAGCCACGCGAGACGACGGTCGAGCGATCTCGCCAGCGCGCCCATCGTGGACAGGGCCCGCTTCCTGAACACCGAGAGCAGCAGCAAGGCGTGCTCGCGGCCGGTACGTCCGGCAGACCTGAGAATCGCCGCCTCGAATTCGGCGAGCCCGGCCAGCACACGGCGCTCTGCCGCCGACAGCGTGATTCCCTGCCAGCGGATCCGCCGCGACGCCGCCACGTTCAACTCGTGCCGGGTTCTCCGGAAGATCGTCAGCGCGTCGTCGTTCACCGCGCCGAGTGCGAGCAGGCTCGAGAACCGCTGGTCGTCGCCCGAATGCGGCGTGGCTGTCAAAAGGACACACCGACGCGATCGCCGCAGGATCTCGTGACAGGCCTCATGCCGCTCGGAATCGCCGCACGCCAGATGGGCCTCGTCCACGACGACGAGATCCCAGGGCCGGAGGGGAAGCGCGTCGAACACGTGCGGCTGTTTGAGGAAATCGAGCGACGCGATCCAGATCCCCGGACGATCCCAGGGGTTCGCCGTCGCCGCTGCTGACCGGACCCGTTCGGCCAGGCGGTGCGCATCGGCCGCCCAGGCGGTGAGACGAAAGCGCGCGCGAAGTTCTGCCGCCCACTGATCGCGCAGCGGCGACGGGACGACGATCAGGACGCGCGATGACGGATCGCGGCGCGTCGATTCGGCGACGAGCAGACCGGCCTGAATCGTCTTGCCCAGCCCGACCTCGTCGGCGATCAAGATCCGCCGGGCGCCGGCAATCGATGCCAGCGCGGGTTCAAGCTGGTGCGGGAGCAAATCGATCGCGGCATCGACCGCAGATGCGATGGTTCGAATGCCGTACGTCCGTCCGATGAGATGCGCGAGCCGCGCCAGCGCGTGTTGTGGACGCACTCGCTCGAGCCTGTCTGATCGCGTGACGGACGACGGCCGATCGAAGGGCGCAAAAAAGGTCAGCCGGGCGTCGCGGTGAGCGACGTCGAGCCGGACCACGCTGCGATCGCGCCGCACGCGCTCGACCCGCCAGCGCCGCTGCCGAATCCAGACGAGATCCCCGGGCAGAGGAAGTGTGTGCACTTTTTGCCAGTCCTCACCGCGCGGCGCATTGCAGAAACTGCGACGTTCAGGTCGTTATTGCCGGAAACAGGGGCCGCGCGGGGTGGGAAAGGGCAAGGGCGATGCCAATTCTCGTTAATTGTTAATGAGGCAATGGGGCCCCATTGCCTCATTGCCCCATTGCCTCATTAACAATTAACCAACCAGCCGACAGTACGTCGCCCCCAAATGCGCTTCCGCGTCGTCCCAGAATTCGGCGACGAGCGGATGGCGATCGAGCGTGATCTGGACGAGCTTGCGCTGCACGCCGCGGCCGCGACCGTGGATGATGCGGAGGTCGCGTAGTCCGGCGGCGTGCGCGGCGCGGATGTACTCGTCGACGACGGAGGTGACGTCGCGCGGGGCGAAGGTGTGGAGATCGAGCTCAGGCTCGATCGGCAGCCGGTGCACCATGGGTCGCGGTCACCGTCGTGGTGATTCCGCCTCGCGCCGAGAACGCGCCGGTCACGGTCATCCGGCGCGGCTGGCAGACGGTCACGAGGTCGTCGAGGATCTGGTTGGTCGCCGCCTCGTAGAAGATGCCACGGTTGCGATAGTCGAGCAGGTAGTACTTGAGTGCCTTCAGCTCGACGCAGGTGCGGTCCGGGGTGTAGCGAATGACGATCTCGCCGAAGTCGGGCAGGCCCGTTTTCGGGCACATCGAGGTGAACTCCGGACAGCGGATCTCGATCTCGTAGTCGCGCTCGGGACGCGGATTGGGAAAGGTTTCGATCGTCAAGGACATGAGAGCCATTCTAGTCAGGTGGCGCCGTTCGAATGATTGACATCGTTTCCGGCACAAGGCTACGATACGGCCCGTTTTCGCCTGATTTGCCGTCCGGCCGTCCGCGCGCGCGGCTCGACGACTGTCTCGGTCCGCGCGCCCCAGCCAGGGAGATGAAGGCATGGCAGACGCCCGGCGCATGGGCAAGATGGAGCTCTTCGCGCACTTCGCGGAAAAGTTCGACATGAAGCGCACGGCTGTACGCGACCTTTTCGAAGAGCTGCTCCGCCTGTCGGAAAAGGAGCTGAAGCGGTCCGGCGAGTTCGTCCTCCCGGGCATGTGCAAGCTCGTCGTGCAGCGCCGCAAGGCGCGCGAAGGACGCAATCCGGCGACCGGTGAGCCGATCAAGATCCCGGCCAAAACCGTGGTCAAGGCCCGCATCGCCAAGCAGCTCAAAGACGCCGTCCTCCCCCGGAAGTAGCGCGGCTCGGCGCTCGTTGATCGAGCTGAAGCAGGCGAGGGGTGTTCCCGGTGTGCCATGTGGCGCCCGAGACCGTCGTTTGTGTGTGCCTGACAACGAGCGTCGTCGCCGCGTGTCGGCCGCCGCACCCGGTCGCGATCCCGCATCGACGCCAGCCGCCGGCAGTCTGGCGATAGACTTGTCCGAATGGCCGATCCGTTCGATCTCGTCGTCATTGGCTCCGGCACCGGCGGGTACGTCGCCGCCATTCGCGCTGCACAACTCGGACTGAAGACCGCCGTCGTCGAGCGGCAGCCGTCGCTCGGCGGCACCTGCCTGAACCTGGGGTGCATCCCGACCAAGGCACTGCTCGAGCACGCGCACGCGCTGAAGATCGCGCAGAGCGCGGCCGAGTGGGGCATCAGCTTCGGCAAGAGCGACGCGGCGCCGGCGATCGACATGGCGCGGGTCCACGTGCGCAAGAACAAGATCGTCACCGGGCTCACCAAAGGCGTCGAGTTCCTGTTCAGGAAACAGAAGATCGAGTGGGTGAAAGGCACCGGCCGGCTGATTGGCAAGGGGCAGGTCGACGTGACCGGCGCGTCGCCCCGGACGCTCGTCGCGCGCGAGATTATCGTCGCGACCGGGTCGGCCCCGCGCAGTGTGCCGGGTGTCGAGATCGACAAGAAGCAGATCATCACCAGCGACGAGGCGATTCACCTGGCGGACCTGCCGAAGTCGATCGCGATCATGGGCAGCGGTGCGGTCGGCGTCGAGTTCGCGTCGATCTTCCATCGCTTCGGCTGCGCGGTCACTCTCATCGAGCTCCTGCCACGGCTCGTACCGAACGAAGACGAGGCCATCTCGGCCGAGCTCGAGAAGTCGTTCAAGAAGCGCGGGATCGCGGTCCGGACCGCGACCCGGGTGACCTCGGCCGTCGCGAAAGCGTCGGGCGTGGTCATCGAGATGCAGGGCGGGTCGGGCAAGAACGAGTCGCTCACGGTCGACAAGCTGCTCGTGGCCACCGGTCGTGGACCCGTGACCGACGGGCTCGGCGCGGCCGAGGCCGGCCTCGTGCTCGATCGCGGCTACGTCAAGGTCGATCCGCTGTTCAAGACCAGCGTGCCGGGCATCTCGGCCATCGGCGACGTCATCACGCTCGGGAGCGGCGCGCACCCGCAGCTCGCTCATCTTTCGTCGGCTGAGGGGATCGTGCTCGCGGAGCGGCTCGCCGGTCGGGAGACCCGTCCGATCGACTACGACCAGGTGCCGGCCTGCACCTACTGCGATCCCGAAATCGCCAGCGTCGGTCTGACGGAGCGGGAAGCCGTCGCCCGCGGCTTCGACGTGCGCGTCGGCATGTTCCCGTTTGGCGTACTCGGCCGCGCGAAGATGATGGGCGAGACCGAAGGCTTCGTGAAGCTCGTCGCGGAGAAGAAGTACGACGAGCTGCTCGGCGTCCACATGATCGGCCCGCGCGCCACCGAACTGGTCGCCGAAGCGACGGTCGCCCTGCGGCTCGAGTCTACGGTCGAGGAGTTGATCCGGACGATTCACGCGCACCCGACGATGTCGGAGGCAATCGGCGAAGCCGCCCATGCGGTACATGGCGCAGCGATTCACATATAGTGATGCTTGAATTCAGAGATTCGGGATTCGGGGAATCAGAGATTCAGGAGCACAGCCGTGTCAACAGACGTCGTCATGCCCCAGATGGGCGAGTCGATTGCCGAAGGGACAGTGGTTCGCTGGATCAAGAAAGTCGGCGACGTCATCGACAAGGACGAGCCGCTTTTCGAGATCTCGACCGACAAGGTCGACGCTGAGATTCCGTCGCCCGGCGCGGGCGTCCTCCTCGAAATCAAGGTCAAGGAAGGCGAGACCGTGCCGGTCAACAGCATCGTCGCGGTGATTGGCGCCGAGGGAGAGAAGCCGACAGCGAGCGCGGCCTCCGTGCCGGCATCGGGCCAGGCCGGGTCAACGTCCGGTCCGGACGGATCAGACGGATCGGACTCGCCTGAAGATGCGCCTGAGAATGACGCGCCTGGGCGCGCGAATGGCGCGCCAGCATCCGCGGAGCCGGCGACGCTCGACGACCTTCGCCGGACGCGGTCGTCGCCGCTCGTCCGGAAGATGGCCAAGGAACACGGCATCGACATCCGGAATCTGAGCGGCACGGGCATCTCGGGTCGGGTGACGAAGAAGGACATGGCGGAATTCATTGCCCGCGGCGTCCCGGCGCCAGCCGGCTCGCCGGCGGCCCGGCCCGCGCCGACCGCGCCTCCGCCGCCGGCGTTCAAACCGGGCGAGAACGTGCGCATCGAGAAGATGGGCATCATGCGCAAGAAGATCGCCGAGCACATGGTGATGAGCGTGCACACCTCGCCGCATGTGTACTCGGCGTACGAGGTGGACTTCGGCAAGATCGACAAACTGCGGCAGGCAAAGAAAGCCGAGTACGAGGCCGCGGGTACGAAGCTGACGTACACCACGTTCATCGCCAAGGCGACTGTTGACACGATCCGCGAGTTCCCGTTCTCGAACGCGTCGCTCGACGGCGAGAACATCGTGTACAAGCGCGACATCAACCTCGGCATCGCCGTGGCGCTGGACTCGGGACTCATCGTCCCGGTCATTCGAAATGCCGACGAGAAGAACCTGCTCGGGCTGAGCCGGGCCATTCAGGATCTGGCCCAGCGCGCCCGGACGAAGCAGCTCAAGCCCGAGGAAGTGCAGGGCGGCACGTTCACGATTACCAACCCCGGGATCTTCGGCGCGGTCTTTGGCCTCCCGATCATCAGCCAGCCGCAGGTGGCGATTCTCGGCGTCGGCAGCGTGGACAAGCGCGTCGTTGTCGTGGACGACATGATCGCCGTGCGGCCGATGTGCTACCTCACGCTCGGCTACGATCACCGGCTGATCGACGGCGCGGATGCGGGACGATTCCTCCAGGCGTTGAAGAACCGGCTCCAGAACTTCGACGAAAGCTGGGTATGACGGTCCACCGCCTCGGTCGGATCGCGTACGACGAGGCGCTGGCGCTGCAGCAACGGTTGGTCGAGGATCGACGTCACGGCACCATCGGCGACACGCTGCTCCTGCTCGAGCACCCGCCGGTCATCACGCTCGGCGCGAAGAATCGCGGCCGCTCCAGCAATGTCGTCGCCACGCCTGCGCAGCTGGCAGACGCCGGCGTCGCGGTCGTGGACACGGGGCGCGGCGGCGACGTCACGTACCACGGCCCCGGCCAGCTCATCGGATATCCGATCTTCGATCTCAAGCCCGACCGCTGCGATGTGCGCCGGTACATCCGCGATCTCGAGGAGGTGCTGATCCGCGCCGTCCGGTCGTTCGGGATCGCCGCCGGACGCGTCGACGGCTTGACGGGCGTGTGGTCGGGGCAGCCCGGCCGTGAGGAAAAGCTCGCGGCCATCGGCGTCCGCATCAGCCGGTGGATCACGAGCCACGGCTTCGCCCTGAACGTGTCCACGGATCTCAGTCACTTCAATCTGATTGTGCCGTGCGGTATTACCGACCGCGGCGTCACGTCGATCGAGCGCCTGACCGGCCGCGCCGTGAAGATGACCGACGTCGAAGACGCGGTCGTCGCCGGCGCCGAATCAGTGTTTGGCGTCCTGCAGACTGTTTAGTAACTCGGTCTTTTCCTGCGGACTGAACGACGGGACGACGCGCTGGAGCACGCGGCCGCGCCCGAGCTCGAGCGGCAGCATCACGCCGACCCCGCTCACTCCGAGTTCACCCGCCAGTACCGTGACGGCATGGTGCAACCGCCGAGACCCTGAAATCAGCGCTTCGGTGGCGAGCGCAGTAGGCGCGGCAATCGCTTGAGCGCCGGGTGGCCAGAGCTTCGGCAACGCGCGCGAAATCGCGAGCAGACGGTGCGCGGGAACCCGGTCGGTCACGAGCGAGCCCCCGACGGTGGCCGACGACCAGCCGATGACGAAGCCCGGCGGCCTGCCGCCCACGCTCACGTTCACCCCGGTGTGACCGAGCTCGACGCCGGCCAGCGCGGCCACGGCGTTGACCAGCGCGGATGACGCCGTGCCGATCAGTCGATCGGCGGGCACCTTCAGCTCCCGCGCTGCCGCTTCGATCAGCCAGAGCTGACGCGAGCCGGCGAACACGAACGGCGCCCGCGTTCCGGCGCGGGCGAGGCGGCCGACGAGCGCGAGTCCACTCTCGCCGTCCCACTCGCTGCCGTCCGCGCGATCGGCGATGACGATCGCGTCGGCGCCGGCCGCCGCCAGGACATCACCCGTGGCCGACAGCCGGGTGTCGTAGCCGTCGACTGGTCCCGACTGGCGGATGTCGAGCGCCTTGCCCGCGGCGACGGCCGCACTCTCGTCGATGAGACAGATCTCGCGGACGCGGGCGCGTTCGGCGAGCTTGTGCGCGATCGCGGCGCCGAGCGGGCCGGCACCGAGAATCGCTACCATCGACATGACCGCGTATTCTAATGGAATGTCGCACCACGCCATTGTCACCGGGGGCTCGCGCGGGATCGGCTACGCGATCGCCAAAGCCATCGTCATGGACGGCGGCCGCGTTGCGATCACGGGGCGCGACCGCGACCGCGTCAACCAGGCGGTCGAGACGCTGGGCGCCGCGGCGGGCGATCGCGGCCGCGTCGCCGGCTCTGCGGTGGACGTCCGCGACCGATCGGCGGTCGAGCGATTGGTGGCGACCACGGTCGCCCAGTTCGGTCAGCTGGACACGCTCGTCAACAACGCGGGCGTCGGCGCCTTCGCCAGCGTCGCGTCGATGACCGACGACGACTGGGCCCGCGTCATCGATACGAACCTGACCGGGGTCTTCTATTGCACGCGCGCCGCGCTGCAGGAGATCAAGAAAGCCGGCGGCGGCTGGATCATCAACATCGCCAGCCTGGCCGGCCGGAACTATTTCCCCAACGGCGCCGCGTACTGCGCGTCGAAGGCCGGGCTCATCGCGTTCAGTGAAGCGCTCATGCAGGAAGTGCGCTACGACAACATCCGCGGCAGCGTCGTCATGCCGGGCTCGGTGGCGACCGAGTTCTCGCATCCGGTCGAGAGCGACGACGCCTGGAAGCTGACGCCCGACGACATCGCAGAGGTCGTCACCGATCTCCTGCGCCATCCCGGCCGCAGCCTCCCCAGCAAGGTCGAGATCCGGCCGTCCAGGCCAAAAAATAAATGACATCGGGAGTCGTCTTACGTTTTTCGTAAAACGACTCCCGATGTCTTTTCGCGCCACAACGCGGCCGGCACCAGCAAGCACGCGCCGATCACGAACGCCAGCGTCCGCGGCGACGCGTGCAGACGGTCGAGCGCCAGGGCGGTGGCGACCGTGAAAAACGCCTGCACGACCGAGAGCGTCATCAACTCGGCGGCAAACACGCGCCCGCGAAACAGGTCGGGCACCGACAGCTGAAGCAGCACGTTGCTCGCCACCCACAGGATCGACCCGAACGTGTGCGCCACGACCACGGTGAGCGCCGCAATCCAGATGGTCGGCGCGAGCCCGAGCGTCGCATACGCGATTCCGGCGGCCAGGTATGACGGCGCGATCCAGCGGATGAGCTGCGTTCCCGAGCGGCGCGCCAGGGCGGTCACCGTGAACGAGCCGATGGCGGCGCCGACGCCACGCGCCGCGTACAGGACGCCGATGCCCGCGTCGCCGCTGTCGCCGAGTCGAAAGACCCGATCGCCAAACACGGTGAGCAGCAGGAGCGCGCCGCCGACAATCGCCCAGCCGCCCTTCACGAACGTCACCCGGGCGACCGGCCAGTGCGACCGCATGTATTCGACGCCCTCGACCAGGCCATGCCACCCGGCGGCAGCGCGGCCCTCGGTCGTGCGCGGCGGCACGCGCAGCTGCCAGAGACAAATCGCCGAGAGAAAGAACGACAGTGAGTTGATCAGGAACGCGGCGTCGCGCCCCAGCGTCGCCGCCACCAGGCCGCCGACCGATCCGCCGATCGCCAGCATCGCCGACCAGGTTCCCGTGGATACGGCGTTCGCCGACACGAGATCCTCGCGCCGCACGATCGACGGCACGGTCGCCGATCTCGCCGGCTCGAAGAATCCCGACGCGGCGACGGTGACGCCGGTGACGACGTAAGCCAGCCACACCATCGACGCGCTGCGGACGAAGAGCAGGCCGAGGATCGTCAGCCCGCGGATGACGTCGGCGGCAATCATGATCCGCCGCCGATCGAACCGATCGACGATCACGCCGGCGCTCGGCCCGACGATCGCAATCGGCAGGATCTGGACCACCATCAGCGACGCCACGACGGTGGCCGACGCCGTCAGTTCGAACAGCAGCGCGTACAGCGCGACGTAATTGAACCAGTCGCCGAGCTGGCTGACGATCTGGCCGAGCCACAACAGGCGGAAGTTTCGATTGTCGCGAATCAGGGCGACGATGGCGCGCACGACGGATCAGGCCGGCCCGTCGGCGAGGACACGGTGAAGGACGCGGCCGTCCACGTTGCGGCCTGAGAGGATCACCCCGACGCGACGGCCCCGTAAATCGAGATCGCCCTGGAGCAGCGCCCCGGCCGCCGTGGCCGCGGCGCCTTCGGCGACCAGGCGATCTTGCAGGATCAAGTCGCGCATGGCGCGGGCAATGAAGGTCTCGCGGACGAGCAGCACGCGATCGACGAGATCGCGAACCAGATGGAACGTCACGCTGTCGGGCTCCATGTTGCCGGCCAGCCCATCGGCCAGGGTCGGCCGCACATCCACCGTGACCGGCCGGCCGGCGGCCAACGCCCCGGTAAACACCGGAGACGCGTCGGCCTCCGCCCCGATGACGGTGCCCTGCTGCACGAGCGCGCGCACGACGGCCGCTGTCCCCGACAGCAACCCGCCTCCGCCGAGCGGGACGACGAACGTGTCGAGGTCGGGCCGCTCCTCGAGCATCTCCAGCGCCACGGTCCCGGCGCCCGCGATGACATCCGGATGGCTGTATGCGGAGACGAACGTCGTCCCCGTTCGCCGAACATCGTCCTGCGCGGCGGCCTCGGCCTCGTCGTACGTGGGCGCGTCAACCATTTCAGCGCCCAGCCGCTCGAGCGATTGACGCTTGGCGTCCGGCGCGCCGGCTGGCAGATGGACGCGAACGTTGACGCCGAAGCGGCGTCCGGCAGTCGCGAGCGCCAGACCATGATTGCCGGCCGACGCCGTGGTCACGCCCGTGATCGACGGATTGGCCTCCTTCAGCCGGGCGACGGCGTTCGCGGCGCCGCGAATCTTGAACGAGCCGGTCGCCTGGACGGTCTCCAGCTTGAGCCAGACATCGGCGCCGGTGATCCGCGACAGCCACGCAGACGGCACGAGCGGCGTACGCCACGCGGATCCGACAATCCGGCGCGCGGCCGCCGCAACGTCAGGCAATTCGACCGCGCGTGGCATGCCAGAATGATACTTGCATGGAGATTGCCGCGGCGGCAGCGCCACCTTTCTTCAAGAACGGCTACGTCGTGTGGTCGGATCCGACGCGCGACGCCATCCTGATCGATCCCGGCGATGAGGTGGACGATCTGCTCGACGTGATTCGTCGCGAGCGCCTCAAGGTGAAGGCGATTCTGCTCACCCATGCCCATCTGGATCACACTTCCGGCGTCGGGCGCGCGAAGAGCGTCCTGACCGTGCCCGTGTGGCTGCACAGAGACGATCTCGTTCTCTACAACGCCACGGTTCAGCAAGGCTTGATGTTCGGGATCCGCACCGAGCAGCCGCCGCCCGTCGATGAGTTCTACGTCCTGGCACAGCCGTTCGTCTTCGGCGACTGTGTCGTTGACGTGCTCCACACCCCTGGGCACTGCCCCGGCGGAGTCTGTCTGGCGATCGGACATCGAGACGAGACCAGCCGCGAGCTGTTCGTCGGCGACACGTTGTTTGCGGGCTCGATCGGCCGGACCGACCTGCCTGGCGGCGACACCGACACGCTCCTGCGATCGATCAGGGCGGTGCTGTTCGCCTTTCCCGACGAGACCGTCGTCCATCCGGGCCACGGGCCGGACACGACGATCGGCGTCGAGCGTCGCACGAATCCGTACGTCGGGAACGGGCGATAGAGGCGGCCGCGCGACGAAGCGCGTCTACGACGCCGCCTGGACGAGGAACTCGACGCGGCCGACCGTGAGCTTGTCGCCGGCGCGAAGCACACCGCGATCGACGCGTTTGCCGTTCACGATCGTGCCGTTCGTGCTGCCGAGATCTTCGACGACGAGCTGATCGGACGGATCCGCCGTCAGCCGGCAGTGGAGCCGCGAGACGAGCGCCGCATCGACGATGAAGTCGGCGCGCGCGGTCCGGCCCACGGTCTTCACCGCGCCCGGCGGCAGCCGGAGCGTAATCGACGGCGTACTGCTGCTCTCGAGGATCCAGCCGGGCATCGCGCTCTTCTAGACTCCGAGTGGCTGCCGCACGCGCGGGTGGACGACGTCGCCGCCCTTGGTCACGACAATTTCCTTAGTGATCTCGTCGTTCAGGTCGAGCACGAGCTTCGGGGCGCCGGTCGCCTTGCCGTCGGCGCCCTTTTCGCGCTGCACCAGATGCTGCACGAGCGTGACCACGTTGCGCGCGTACATCTGGCTCGCGTGATACGGCACCGTGGCCGGCAGATTGGTCGGGCCGATGATGGTCACGCCGTTTCGCTCGATCGTCTGGTCGGCCTCAGTGAGCTCGCAGTTGCCGCCCGTGGCCGCGGCCAGATCGACGATGACCGAGCCGGGCGGCATGGCTGCCACCATCTCGGCGGTAATCAGCACCGGCGCCTTCTTGCCGGGAATCGCCGCGGTCGTGATTACGACGTCGGTGGCGGCGAGTGTTTTGGCCATCAACTCTCGCTGGCGGCGGTAGAACGACTCGTCCTGCGCCTTCGCGTAGCCGCCGGCATCCTGAGCGTCGCCGGCCTCGATCGGCATTTCAACGAAGCGCGCGCCAAGGCTCTGGATCTGTTCCTTGACCGCCGGCCGGACGTCGTAGGCCTCGACGCGAGCGCCCAGGCGCCGTGCCGTCGCGATCGCCTGCAGGCCCGCGACGCCAGCCCCGATGACGAAGACCCGCGCGGCCGCGACCGTGCCAGCCGCCGTATTGAGCATCGGAAACATCCGCGGCAGCGAGGTGGCGGCGAGCAACACGGCCTTATAGCCGGCAATTGTGGCCATCGACGACAGCGCGTCCATGCTCTGCGCGCGTGTGATGCGCGGTACGAGCTCCATCGCGACCAGCGTCGCGCCGCGGTCGGCTACGGCACGCGCGACGTCGGGCGTCGTCAGCGGTTCGGCGAAGCCGATGACGACCTGATCGCGCTGGAACATCGCAATGTCCTCGGTGCCTTTGACCGGATTGGCGCCCGGCGCCCGCACTTGCGCGACGATCTCGCATTGGAAGGCGTCATTGCGGGACCCCACCGACGCGCCCGCGGACGAATAACTGGCGTCCGGGAATCCGGCGTCACCACCGGCGCCCGACTCGATCACGACGTCGATGCCGAGCTTTTTCAGCGCCGGGAGGACGGCCGGCACGATCGCCACGCGCCGCTCGCCCGGAAATGTCTCTTTGGGAACGCCGATCTTCATTGCGGAATGAGTCTAACCCACAACCTTCAACTGGCCTTGGCGGCGAGGGTCGTCTTCAACCACTCGAGAATCGGCGTCGTGACTTCGGGCGCGATCGGTCCCGGCAGCGTCTCGTATTCGCCGACCTCGCCGGTCTTCGCCGGCACCAGCAGGTGGTTGACACCAGGGACGACGATCTTGCGCGTGGCGGCGGGCGGCACGTTCTTCCGGCTGCTGCCGATTTCCTGCAGCCGGTCGGCATGCGACGGCGGGATCTGCGTGTCCAGCGCGCCGTGGATGATGACCACCGGCTGCTTGATCTTACCGAGCGCGACCGCCGGATCGAACAACAGCCAGCTCTTGAACCAGGGTGTGTCGGCCTGCCGGCGCAGATCCGGGGGAAGCGCGTCCCACCCTTTGCCGGTGATGACCGCGTCCATGACCTTCGACTGAAGCGCGATCTTGGTCTGGCGGCTCGTTTCCGGCTCCTTCAGCTGGATCAGCAACTGTTGTTGCTGATCGAGCGTGAGCTCGCGACCGGTCTTGGCCGGCGCTTCGAGGAGCACGAGCGTCCGGATGCGGTTTTCGCGATCGGCCGCCGTGAGCGCGATGGCGGCGCCTTCGGCGTGCGCCACGACCGCGACGCGCTCACCGTCCACGTCCTTGCGCTTGCGCAGCCACGTCACGATCGCCACGACGTCCTCGGCGTACTCCGCGATCCCGGCGTGCTCGGTCCGGCCGCCGCTCTGGCCGATGCCGCGCTTGTCGTAGCGGACCACGAAGTAGCCCGCACCGGCGAGCCGGCCCGCGAGCTGGCCGAAGATCGGAACGCCGTAGAGCATTTCATCGCGATCCTGCCGGCCGGGTCCGCCGACGAGGATGACCGCCGGCGCCCGCCCGGCCGTCCCGGTGGGCCGCGTGATGGTCGCGGCGAGGCTGAAGCCGGACGCCGGAATGAACGTCGCGTCGTCGCCGGGGTTCTTGATGTGTTCTTCGCGCGACAGCACGGTCGCGAGGTCCTCGCGAATCACCGAGAGTGACGCCGCGGGCAGATCCACACGGGCGAGCCGCGACCGTTCGTCGACCCACACGTGCACGACCGAGGGGGAGGTGGGTCCGCCGACGCTCAGCTCGAACTGCTGCAAGTTCGCGCCCGAATCCGGCCCGACGATGCGCCGCGGCGTGATGCGGATGACGGTGGCGACGGCTTCGCCGTCCGGCGCGACGTAAATCGGCACGCGGCCGCCGACCGCGAGCGACGCGAGCCGCGCGGCCATCGCCTCGTAGGCGCCGAAGAAGTTGTTGGGCAGGACCACCGCGCGGGGGGTGATCGGCTGCGTCACCGATCCGCGTTGCGTCCCCTGCAGCATGTCGTTCGTGGCGGTCGTCAGTCCGAAGGTCGTCGCGAGCGTGATCACCTGCCCGCGCAACTGACCCTCGATCGAGAGCTGCTGCGGCTGCCAGTCCGGCGTGTAGATCATCTCGAAGCGGTTCGTCGTCAGATCGAACGGCGCGAGGATCTGTCCCGACGACGAGATCCTGATCATGTTCGGCGTCCGCGAGACGTCCACCGTCTCGGACCCGATCCGCACGCCTTTCATCACGACCGTGAACCGTGCCGGACCGTCGGCCGACGGAGCCTGGGCGCGGGCGGGCGCGGCCGTCACGGTTGTGACGCCGAGAACGGCAACGCTAAGATGACGAGCGAGACTCCGGGTGACCGACATACGGCCTCAGTATCGCATCATCGCGACCGGCGCCGGCCGGGCGCTCAGGCGCGACCGCGGCAGGCTTCGATTCGACGGCGCCGACGCCCGGTCGTTTCTCCAGGCGCTCGTGAGCAACGACGTCGAGTCGCTCGTCCCCGGTCGCGGCGTGTATGCGACCTATTTGACACCGCAGGGGCGGATGATTTCCGACCTGCGCATCCATCATCGGGACACGCACCTTCTGGCCGAAGTGCCGGCCACGATCGCCGCCAGGCTGGTCGCCGCCTTCGACGCCGTGATTTTTTCCGAGGACGTCTCGGTCTCGGACGTGTCGCCGGGGATCGAGCAGATGCTCATCGCCGGCGAACGCGCGGCCGAGGTCGTGGCGCGCGCGCTCGGCCTCGAGGTCGGGCAGTTGGACGCGCTCGCGCCGCTCGCGCATGTCGAGACCGGCGAGCGCTTCGTGGCCCGGAGCGACGATATCGGCGTGCCGGGCTTCGATGTGTTCGTGCCGTCGCAATTGCTGGATGAGACGATCGCCCGTTTCGACGGGACCGGCGCGATCGCGATCTCGCCGGAGCTGGTGGACGCGCTGCGGATCGAAGCGGGCAGGCCCGCGTACGGCGTCGATATGACCGAAGACACGATCCCGCTCGAAGCCGGTCTGCTGGAGCGCGCGATCAGCACGACGAAGGGATGCTACGTCGGACAGGAGATCATCATCCGCGTGCTCCACCGCGGGGCGGGCCGGGTCGCCAAACGACTGGCGCGTCTCGAAATCGCTTCGCCGAGCGTGGAGCCGCCGGCGCCGGGCGCGATCCTGTCGGTCGGTGGCCGCGAAGTCGGCAAGGTGACGAGCTCCGCGCCGTCGCCGAGCCGTGACCGGGTGATCGCGCTCGGCTATGTCCACCGCGACGTCGCAGAACCGGGCCAGCACGTCGTCATCACGACGCCCGCGGCCAGTGTCGAGGCCGTCATTGTCGGATTCGCCGGGTGAACGCGACGGCCGGTTCTTGAGACCCGTCGCAATTTTGGCTGTGTGATTCCGATTGCTTATAGTGGCGACGGCATGCGCCGTCTGCTCGCTCCGATTGCCCTCGTCATGGTCTTTCACGCGCCGCCTGCGTTCGCCCAATCGGCGCCTATTCCCACCACGATTCCGGAGATGTGGAACGCCTGGTGCGCGCGCTGCCACGGCCGCGATGGCACCGGCAAACCGCCGGACCGGCCCGTGCCGATCGAGCCGCTGGACTTCACGGACTGCCGGCTGGCGACCGCCGAGCCCGATGCCGACTGGGAACTGGCGATTTCACACGGCGGCCCGGCCGTTGGGTTGTCGTCTTCGATGCCGGCCTTCGGCGACGTCTTGACCGCCGATCAAGTGCGCGGCTTCGTTCGCCACCTTCGCGGGTTTTGCAAGGAAACGGGCTGGCCGATCGGGAATCTGAACCTGCCGCGCCCGATCTTCGCCGAGAAGGCGTTTCCCGAGAACGAGTTCATCATCGCCCCGGCGGTGTCACACGACCCGCACGATTACACCTCGTTCTCGCTCAAGGCCATCTACGAGCGGCGGCTGGGCCGGCGTGCGCAGATCGAGGCCGTGCTGCCGTTCGAGTCGATCAGCCGGGGAGAGCGCCGAAACGGCTTGGGCGATGTCGAGCTGGGACTGAAGTACGCGCTCACGCCGCGCGTGGCCCGCTTTCTGCTCTCGGCCGGCACCGACGTCGCCTTTGGCACGGGCCAGGAATCGGACATCGCCGGAACGTCGGGCGCAGTGATTGAGCCGTATCTTGCGGCCGCGACCGTTGTTGGATCGTCGTACGTGCAGGGTCAGTTCAAAATGGAGTTTCCGATCCTGGACTCCTGGCATTCGCGCGCTACCGTCTACCACGTCTATGTCGGCCGCGACACGAGCAGTTCTCCGAGTACGTGGACGCTCGGCCTGGAGTTCAGCGGCGAGAACCGCGAGCTCACGTTGACGCCGCAAATCAGGAAAGGCCTGACACGAACCGGGGCGCTGGGCGCCGCACTGGGCTTTGCGGTGCCGCTCAACGAACGGAACGAGAGAGGTTATCTATGGGTCGGGTATCTGTTGTGGGAGTATCTCGAGCCGGTCTTGCCGCGGCGTTAGCCGCCGTGGCGCTCGCGACCAGCCTGGTTCCCGCGGGTCGGGCTTCAGCGCACGCGCCACGCGCCGGATCGATCGTCGGCGTCGCGACGACGAAGGAGCCGGCGCTGAAACCTATTCGCGTCACGATCGACACCGCGACCTGCGGTGAGTCATTGCCCGACGAGGCCATCACGGTGGACGCGACGGGGAAGATCGCAGGTGTGGTCGTGTCGATTGCCGGCGCGAAGGTGGCGGCTCCCGCCGAAGCCCCGATCGTCAACGAGAAGTGCCGCTTCGTGCCGCGCGTTTCCGTCCTCAAGCCGGGCGGGGCGGTGAAGATGACCAGCCACGACCCGATGATCCACACGATGCACGCGGCCACCGGCGACGCGCGCGCGCTCTTCAACGTCAGCTTGCCGCTGCCGAACCTGACGGTCTCGCGTCCGATCGACCGCGCCGGCGTCGTCACGCTCACGTGCAGCACGCACACCTGGATGCGCGGCTATCTCTTCGTCACCGACGAGCTCACGGCGGTGACCGGCGCGGATGGCCGGTTCAAGCTCGACGGCGTGCCGCCGGGCACGCACCAGCTGAAGGTCTGGCACGAGGCGCTCAAGGTGGCGACGCCCGTGACGGTGACCGTCAAAGACGGCGAGACGGCGACAGTGACCCTGACGCTGGCGAAATGACATCGGGTGTCGTTTTACGTTTTTGGTAAATCGACACCCGATGTCTTTAACATTGCAATCAATTCCCGGTCCGCTTCCGGAAAATGCAGGTGTTCGAGATCGTCGCGGGAGGCCCAGCGGATCTCCTGCCCGAGCAGCGGACGTGGCTCGCCGTCGACCTCGACCCGGCGAAAGTGCAGGCGGACGGTCCGGTCCGGATAGGCGTGTTCGGTCGTGAGGATTTCGTCGCCGATGCGCGCCGCCACGCCCAGTTCCTCCAGCAGCTCCCGTTCGAGGCAGGCCTCGGGCGTTTCGTCCGGCTCGCACTTGCCGCCAGGAAACTCCCAGTAGCCCGACAGGTGGGTGCGGCCCACACGGCGCGTGACCAGCAGACGCCCGTCGCGCTCGACGACGGCCGCCAGGACCACGATGACGCCGCGTTCATCGCTCATGTTCGGGATTGAACGGATAGGCGCGGCACTTTGACGTCATCGGGCACATCATGCACTGCGGTTTCCGGGCGTTGCACAGCGTGGCGCCGAAATCCATCAGGGCCTGGTTGAAATCGAAGACGTGCCGGTGGGGCAGGACGGCGCGCGAGATCTCCCACAGATGTTTCTCCATCGCGCCCGAATCGCGGTCCCCGCGGCCGACGAAGACGCGGAACAGGACCCGGGCCACGTTCGTGTCCAGGATGGCGGCGCGTTTGCCGAAGGCGAAGCTCATCACGGCCCCGGCCGTATACGCGCCGATTCCCTTGAAAGACCGCAGGGTGTCCTCGTCGTGCGGCAGCTCTCCGTTGTATTTCTCGACCGATTCGCGCGCAATCGCCTGTAGCCGCCGCGGCCGGACGTTGTAGCCGAGCGGATACCAGGTCTTCACGACGTCCGCCTCGGGTGCGGCGGCCAGCGCCGCAAGCGACGGATATCGGTCGAGCCACTCCTGATATTTCGGCAGCACCCGATCGACCTGCGTCTGCTGAAGCATGATCTCGGAGACGAGGATGTGGTACGGGTCGCGGGTTTCGCGCCACGGCAGCGTGCGGCCGTGCTGCCGGTACCACGCCAGCAACCGGCGCCTGAACCACTGCCGGACGGGCGGCGTGGGCAGGTCCGGCAGCTTGCGCGGGGGGCGTCGGGGCACGGTGAAATAATATGAGGACGCCTGCCAATGCGTATTTACACCAAAACCGGTGACACCGGCGAGACCGGGCTCTTCGACGGCACGCGCGTATCGAAGGCCGATCCGCGCGTCGAGGCCTACGGCGAGGTGGACGAGCTCAACGCGTGGCTCGGGCTGATCCGCGCGTCGCTGGCAAGTCCCGATCTCGACGCGATCCTCACCGCGATTCAGCGCGATCTGTTCGCGCTGGGGGCGATGCTGGCGGATCCGAGGCACCGGATCGCGGCCCGCGTCGAGAAAGCCACGATCGACGCGGCCGATATAACGCGTCTCGAGCGCGCGATCGACACGCTGGAGGCCGAGCTGCCGCCGCTTCGCCGCTTCATCCTCCCGGGTGGGTCGGCGCCCGGATCGATGCTGCACCTCGCGCGCACGGTGTGCCGCCGTGCCGAGCGCCGAGCGGTCGCGCTCGGCTCGACGGCGGTCGATGGCGTCGCGATCACCTACATCAACCGGCTGTCCGATTTGCTCTTCGTGATGGCTCGCGCGGTCAACGCCCGCGCCGGCGCCTCCGAGACCGAGTGGTAGTCGAGGCCGCGTACGCCCGGTGCCAGCACCTCGCGCGCCAGCACTACGAGAACTTTCCCGTGGCGTCCCGCCTGCTGCCCAGGGCCGCGCGCCCGCACGTCGCGGCGATCTACGGATTCGCCCGGCTCGCCGACGACTTCGCCGACGAAGGGCGGCGCACGGCGGAACAACGGCTCGCGCTCCTCGACGACTGGCGCCGCCGGCTGCACGAGACCGCGGCGGGCCGCGTTCCCGACGAGGACTCCGATGCCGGCGCCATCTTCCTCGCCCTCGGCGACACGATGCGGCGCTGCGCGCTCGACGTCCAGCTCTTCGACGATCTCCTCAGCGCATTTCGTCAGGACGTTCTCGTGACCCGGTACGACACCTGGCCCGACCTGCTGGACTACTGCCGGCGATCGGCGAATCCGGTGGGCCGCCTCGTGCTCCGCATCTCGGGCTATCGCGACGCCGGGCTCGACGCGATGTCGGATGCGATCTGTTCGGCGCTGCAGTTGACGAACTTCTGGCAGGATCTTGCAATCGACTGGCAGAAGGGCCGGCTCTACGTGCCGCAGGCGGAGATCCAGGCGGCCGGCGCGACCCCGGACGATCTTGGCCGCCGCCGGATCAGCCGCGAATGGCGGGCCGCGCTGACGCGCGCGGCGGCGGAAACACGCGCGCTGTTCCTTGCTGGCCGTCCGCTCCCGAACGCCGTCAAGGGCCGCTTGCGCTGGGAGCTGCGCGCGACCTGGCTGGGCGGCACGCGTATCCTCGATCGGCTCGAACGGTCGGGGTTCGATGTCTTCCGGGCGCGCCCGACCCTCGGCTGGCTCGACGCGCTGCCCATCGGCTGGCGCGCGCTCACGTGGCGGTGACCACCGGACGCGATGCGTAAGACCAGTTTCTATTTCTCGTTTCTTTCCCTCTCGCGCCCGCGGCGCCAGGCCATCACCGCGGTCTGGGATTTCTGCCGCGCGGTGGACGACGCTGTCGATCTGGAAACCGATCCGGTGCGCGCCCGGGCCGCGATGGACGCCTGGCGTGCCGACATCGCGCGCATGTTCGACGGACGTCCGGCCGAGACGCCGCAAGCGCGCGCGCTCCAGCCGTTCCTGCGCCAGTTCAATCTCCCTCGCGCCCAGTTCGACGCGCTGGTGGACGGCGTCAGCATGGACATCGACCCGATCCGCTACCGGACGTTCGAGGATCTCCAGCCGTACTGCCATCGTGTGGCGTCGGCCGTCGGTCTCATCTGTGCCGAGATCTTCGGCTATCAGGATCGCCGCGTGCTCGATTACGCGCGCGATCTGGGCGTTGCCCTCCAGCTCACCAACATCCTGCGTGACGTGGGTGTGGACTACCGCCGCGGGCGGTTGTATCTCCCGCTGGACGATCTCGCGAGGTTCGGTTGCACTGAGGCCGACGTGAGCAGCGAGGTGGCGCATCCCGGCGACGGCGTGAAATCCGCCGCGGTGCGCTCGGTCCTCGAACATCAGGCGGCGCGCGCGCGCGTGTTCTTCGATCGTGCCGTCCGCGCGTTGCCGGCAGGCGACGCGAAGGCGTTCACGGCGGCCGAGATCATGCGGGCGATTTACTGGGACATCCTGCTTCGCATCGAGGCGGCCGGCTGCGACGTCTTCAGCCGCGTCATTCGCGCGCCGCGGCCGGTCCAGGCGAAATTGGCCATTCAGACGTGGCTCCACCTGAGACGCGCATGAGCGCGCCCGCGAAGCGCGTGGTCGTGATCGGCGCCGGCTTCGCCGGCCTGGCCGCCGCCGTCCGACTTGCCCACGCCGGGTGCCTGGTCGTCGTCGTCGAAGAGGCGCCGCGGCTGGGTGGCCGCGCGACGGCGTTCACCGATCGCGAGTCCGGCGAGCGGGTGGACAACGGCCAGCACGTCCTCTTTGGCTGCTATCGCGAGACCTACGCGTTCCTCGGACGACTCGGCACGGCCGTGCAGGCCCCGCTGCAGCGGCGGCTTCGCCTCGTCATGGTCGGCGACGATGGGCGCCGCTCGACGCTCGAATGTCCGAACCTGCCGGCGCCATGGCATCTGGTTGCGGGCTTGATGCGCTGGAGCGCCCTCGGCGTCGGCGATCGCTGGAGCGCCGTCCGGCTGAGCCGGGTGCTGCTCGCCGTGCGCCGGCGCGGCGCGGCGGCGGTGGCCGCCGAGGTGGCGCCGGACCTCACGGTGTCGGACTGGTTGGTCTCGCGCGGCCAGACGCCGCGGCTCCGCGACTGGCTCTGGCATCCGCTCGCGATTGCCGCGCTGAATCAATCGCCCGACGTGGCAGCGGCGGCGCCCTTCGTCCGGGTGCTCGGCGAGCTCTTCGGCCCGCGGCCCGACGACGCGGCGGTCGGGTTGCCGGTGGTGCCGCTCGACGAGCTCTACGCCGTGCCGGCCGAGCGGATCATCGCGAAGCACGGCGGCCGGGTGTTGACGAAAACGGCGGCGCGTATCGTCCTCGACGATCGCGGCGCCATCGCGGGCGTCCGCGCCGGAGACACGACCATTGCGGCCGATGCGGTCGTGAGCAGCGTGCCGTGGCATGCCTTCGCGCGACTCTGGACCGGCGACGTGCCCGAGCCGCTCGCGGCGATTGCGGCCAATGCCGCGGCGACGGGCAGCTCGCCGATCGTGACCGTCAATCTCTGGCTCGACGGCCCGATCACGTCGGACCAGTTCATCGGCCTCGTCGGCGGTCCGATGCACTGGATCTTCAACAAGTCCGCGTTGTACGGCGACAACACCGCGCACCTCTCGGTGGTCTCGAGCGGCGCCGAGGAGCTGGCCGCGCGCGACAACGGAGCGATTGCCGGGGAAGCGTGGGGCCAGCTCACCCGCGCGCTCCCGGCCGCCGCGACTCGTCGCGTCACGAGATCCGTCGTCGTGCGCGAACACCGCGCGACGTTTTCGCTCGCTCCGGGCAGCCCGCCACGGCCGGCGACGACGACCCGGATGCCCGGATTCTTTCTGGCGGGCGACTGGACGGACACCGGCCTGCCAGGAACGATCGAAGGGGCCGTGCTCAGCGGACACCGCGCCGCCGATGCGATTCTCGGGGTGACTGACAGATGACGTTCGCGCGCACGTCACTCCGGCCCTCAAGCGCACGTCACCCCGGACTTCGCAGTTCTCCTCACTGGACCTCAAGCGCTTTTCAGTCCAGGATCTTCTGTTGTGTCGTCCGTCATCGTTCACTACGGAGAACTGGCGCTGAAGGGCCGCAACCGGCCGTGGTTTCTGTACACGCTGGTCCGGTCAATCCGCGCGGCGCTGGCCGGGCTCGACGTGGTGGCGGTGCGGCCGATGGTCGGCCGGATCGTGGTTCGCCTGGGCCCGCACACCGACTGGGCAGAGGTGCGGGAACGACTGGGGCGGCTGCCCGGCATCGGCAATTTCGCGCGCGCGACGCACGTCGCGCCGGACCTCGACGCCATTGCGAGCGCGGTGGCCGACGCGGTGCGCGGCAGGAGCGCGCCGAGTTTCCGGGTCACCGCGCGGCGCGCCGACAAGCGGTTTCCGGTGCCGTCGCCCGCCATCGAGCGTGAAGTCGGCCGGCGCGTGCAGGAGGCGGCCGGCTGGCCGGTGAACCTGTCGGCGCCCGCGGTCACGATCCGCGTCGAGGTCCTCACCGCCGACGCCTTCTTCTACTTCGAGCGCGAGCCGGGCGCCGGCGGCCTCCCGAGCGGCACGAGCGGCAAGGTGATGTGCCTGTTGTCGGGCGGCATCGACTCGCCGGTGGCGGCGTGGCGCCTCATCCGGCGAGGCTGCCGCGCGACGTTCGTCCACTTCCACAGCTATCCGATCCTCTCGCGCACGTCGCAGGACAAGGCGCGCGAGCTCGTGACGCGGCTGACCCGTCACCAGCTCCGCTCGCGCCTGTACCTCGTGCCGTTCGGGGGCATCCAGCAGCGGATCGTCGTCGCGGTGCCGTCGCCGCTTCGCGTCGTCGTCTATCGCCGCTTGATGCTCCGCATCGCGGAGCGGCTCGCGGTCGTCCGGGGCGCCAGAGCCCTCGTCACGGGCGATGTCGTCGGCCAGGTCGCCTCCCAGACCATTGCCAATCTGGACGTCGTCGGCAGCGTCGCGACCTTGCCGATCCTCCGGCCCCTGATCGGGTTCGACAAGGAGGAAATCACGCTCGAAGCGCAGCGGCTGGGCACCTACGAGACGTCGATCGTGCCCGACGAAGACTGTTGCACGTTGTTTACCCCACGGTTTCCCGCGACGAGGACCACGCGCGAGGAGGTCGAGGCGGCGGAAGCCGGCCTCGACATCAACGAGCTGGTCGATCGTGCCGTGGCCGACGCCGTCGCCGAGGATTTCAGATTCCCGGTGCTAGAATTGCCGGTCGCGCGTACAGCAAACGGCGCAGGAGAAGAGCAGTGAAGTTCACCCCGGGAAAGCTCGCAGGCATGAAGTCAGTGTCGGACGGACGCGGCGTCATCGCCGCCGCAGCGATGGATCAACGCGGTTCGCTGCAGAAGTCGCTCGCGAAGGAGAAAGGCGGAGAGATCAGCGGCACGATGATGGAGGAATTCAAGTCCATCGTCACCGAAGTGCTGACCCGGCATGCGAGCGCGATTCTGCTCGATCCGGAGTGGGGCCTGCCGGCGGCGAAGCGCCGGGCCAGGAACGCCGGCCTGCTGCTGGCTTACGAGAAGACTGGTTACGACAAGACCGGCCCGGGCCGGCTGCCCGATCTGCTCGACGAGTTCTCGGTGCGGCGGCTCAAGGAGGCTGGCGCCGACTGCATCAAGATCCTGCTGTACTACACGCCGTTCGATCCGAAGGACGTCAACGACAAGAAACACGCGTGGGTCGAACGGATCGGCGATGAATGCCGGGCGAACGACATCCCGTTCTTTCTCGAATTCGTCGGCTACGAGGAAGGCGCCGACGAGAAGGGGCTCGAGTTCGCGAAGAAGAAGCCGCGGATCGTCACTGCCAGCATGGCCGAGTTCACCAAGGATCGTTACGGCGTCGACGTGATGAAGGTCGAGATCCCGATCAACATGAAGTACGTCGAGGGCGCCAACTCGTACGCCGGACAGAAAGCGTACACACGCGAGGAGGCCAAGGCGGCGTTCCTGAATGCCGCCAAGGTCGCGACCAAGCCGTTCATCTATCTCTCTGCCGGTGTGAGCAATGCCGAGTTCACCGAGTCGCTGGCGCTCGCGGGGGAGTCGGGGGTGCGCTTCTCGGGCGTGCTCTGCGGCCGCGCCACCTGGAAGGACGGGATTCCGGTCTACGCGAAGGAAGGCGCCGAGGCGTTCCGGAAGTGGCTCGAGAGCAAAGGCGTCGACAACATCAACAACGTCAACGCCGCACTCCAGCCGGCCGCGCCGTGGTACGCATTTTACGGAGCGACGAGCGCGGACGCGCTCGGGTGAAACGCTAACGCTTGCCCAGGATCTCGGTTCCCGAGACCGGTCCGAGACAGGTCGTGCCGGTGTACGGAATGCGAATCTGAGCATCGCTGAGCTGTGCCGTGCCTCCCAGCGAGACGCTGCACCCGGCCGGCGCGCCCGAACCGGTGGCGGTGCCGGCTGCCGACCAGTTGAGGCTCGTGCCCGATACGAGGCCCTGCGCCGAGCCAGTGATCATCAGAATGCCCATGCAGGTCGCGGTGAACGTCCCCGATCCGCTGTTGCCGGCGAAGTCGGTGACGCGCCAGGAGAAGTTCGTGCACGACTGGGCCGTGCCTCCCGGGCCGGTGCCCGGCAGCGACTGCGCGGTCGCCCAAACCCCGCCCAGCGCCTGCGCCGCCGCCGTGGACGGGCTGGTCCGGCTCGATTCGTGACTGAACGAATAGCAGCCCGCACCGGACACCAGGGCGGACAGCGTGACAACGAGCAGTTTCCGGGGCATCAGAACAGACTCCGTGACCGAACCACGCACGGATCGTATCGGTCCGGCGCATGGGCGCCTGCACCCTTGTCCATATAATCAGCCATGGCAATTTTGAAAGTGGCCCGCATGGGACACCCCGTGCTCCGCGCCAGGGCCCAGCCAATCCCGCAAAACGAAATCACGTCCGCGCGCATCCAGCGGTTGATCGACGACATGTTCGAGACCATGCACGAGTACGGCGGCATTGGATTGGCCGGTCCGCAGGTGCACGAAGGACTCAGGGTGTTCGTCGCCGGCGTCCGCGCGACTCCCGTGACACCGGAGCTCAACGACGACGCGGATATGCCGCTCCTCACGCTCATCAACCCGGAGGTCACGCTGGTGAGTGAGCCGACCGCCTCGGGCTGGGAAGGGTGCCTCAGCATCCCGGACATTCGCGGGATGGTGCCGCGCGCCGCCAATGTCCGCGTGCAGGCGTTCGACCGGACGGGCCGTCGTGTCACCCTCACCGCGCGAGGCCTGCCGGCGCGCGTGATACAACACGAAACCGATCACCTCGATGGCATCCTGTTCTTCGACCGGATGGGGTCGTTCGAGTCGCTGACGTTCATGGACGAATACCGGCGGTTCTGGACCGAGGACGAAGACGAATGACATTCACCGCATCCGAGGCAACAGCGATCGCGCCGTACTTCACGAACGTCGATCAGCCGGTCTTTGCCCTCGTCAACCTGCCCGAGACGGTCAAAGGTGCGCTCTTCGCCAGGTACTCCCGATCGCCGAAGTCGTTGCGTCGGCTCTTTCTCGACGAGTTTGCGACGTCCGTGTCCGCCGCTGGAGCGCCCGCGCCGGGAGACGACGTCGGCACGGCCCGGGCCGAGCGGCTGTTCCAGAAGGTGTTCAACGAGTACGGCGACGACTCGGTCGCGCAGCTGGGCGGCGTGCACATCGCTGTCGAGGACGCGTCGAACATCCTGACCAAGGTCCTCGAGCGCGGCCGCCTCATGGCGTACCTCGAGCAGTCCACCCGGTACATTCCGTACACGGAGCGGCGCGGCGACAGCTGGCGGTATCTCGTGCCAGCCGAGCTCGATGGCCACCCGCTCCGCTCGAAATACGTCGCGACGCTGGATGCGGCGTTCGAAACCTATTCGCGCTGGATCGATCCGATGCGCGAGTGGTTCGCCTTGCGTCACCCGAAGACAGCGGCCGATTCGGATGCCGTCTATCGTGCCGCCATCCGCGCGAAGGCGCTCGACACGTTGCGCGGTCTGCTGCCGGCGGCGACGCGGTCCAACGTCGGCATCTACGGCACGGGACAGGCGTACGAGGCGCTGCTGCTGCGGATGCGCGCCCATCCGCTCGACGAAGTGCGGGCGACCGCCGACCTGATGCTGCAGGAACTGCGCAAGGTCATCCCCGCGTTTCTCACGCGTGTCGATCAGCCCGATCGCGGCGGCCGATGGACGGCGTATCTGGCCGGCGTGCGCGAGCGGCTGGCCGAGACTGCGGTCCGAATCGGCACTCGATCGGAAGCGGCCGCCGTGGCCGAGGTCACGCTCACCGATTTCGATCCGGATGGCGAAGTGAAGGTCGTGGCCGCGGCGCTCTATCCGGCTTCAGACCGACCGGACGCAGCGCTGCAGGATCTCGTCCGGAGGATGACACCACGTGAGCGGGAGGCTGTCCTGGCCGTGGCCGCCGGCGAACGCATGAACCGCCGCCACAAGCCCGGCCGCGCGTTCGAACGGACGAGCTATCGCTTCGACATCCTGACCGACTACGGCGCCTTCCGGGACTTGCAGCGCCATCGGCTGCTCACGATCGACTGGCAGGCGCTCACCGCCCGGCACGGTTACACCCAGCCGGACGCGATCGTCGAAGCCGGCGGCGATGCGGAATGGCGCGAGATCATGGACCGGTCGGCGGAGCTCTACGAGGCGCTGGCCGCCGCGGGTCTGACACAAGTGGCGCAGTACGCGGTGTCGATGGCCTATCGCGTCCGCTTCGTGATGGATATGAACGCCCGCGAGGCGATGCACGTCATCGAGCTGCGCACCGCGCCGCAGGGGCACCCGGCCTATCGCCGCGTCTGCCAGCAGATGCACACGCTGATTGCCGGGCAGGCGGG
>Ga0111538_10000722_pt1 | contig 45432 bp, 47 predicted proteins | sample SoiMethybrSBSTD1_FD_79669 | JGI IMG/M metagenome (GOLD analysis project Ga0111538, IMG submission 79669) | Bulk soil microbial communities from a Populus tree surrounding site in Tennessee, USA - Soil MetaG P. TD hybrid SBSTD1 (version 2)... | ecosystem: Environmental > Terrestrial > Soil >...
CAACTCGCGCATTCGCGGCCTCGAAACGCGCGTCGGTGACGTCAACACCCGCCTGGCGGCGCTCGAAAACGATCTTGCGCTGCACCGCCGCAAGCTCGATCGGCTGACAGAGCTCTTCAGGGTTCAGACGAGGCGATATTCGCTGCTGCGGGGCCAGTACTCACTCGCGCTCGCGCGCCTGAATGCCCGGCTCGTCCAGGTCTACGAGCAGGGCGACGTCAGCTCACTCGACGTCGTGCTGGAAGCGCGGAGCCTCTCCGACCTGATCGACCGACTCGAATACGTGCGGCAGCTCGCGTCTGAGGACGATCGGATTGCGACGAGCGTCGGCCGGGCCCGGGACTCTGCCCGGGAAGCTCGGGCCAAGACCCGGAAGCTCCGCGGCGTCGTCGCCGCCGAGACCCGGGCAGTGCAGGCACGCACGGAGCAGGTGCGAGCCGTCCGGGACGAGCTCCTTGCGAATACGCGCCAGCTCGTTTCCGCGCGTTCGACCAAGCGGGTCAACCTCGCGGACGTCAGGGCGAGCGAGCGCCAGGCTGCCGCTGAGTCCCAGGCCCTTGAACGCGTCAGCGCTGCCCTCGGCGCCCAGATCCAGGCCGCCCAGGCAGCGTCCTCGTACAGCCCGCCGAGCTCGGCGCCGTCCTCGAGCGGGTTCATCTGGCCCGTCAACGGCCCCGTCGTTAGCCCGTTCGGGATGCGCTGGGGACGCATGCACACCGGGATCGACATCGGCGTCTCGTACGGGACACCGATCCATGCCGCGGCGGCGGGCCAGGTCATCTACGCGGGCTGGATGGACGGCTACGGGAATCTGGTCTTCATCGACCACGGCCGCGGTATCTCGACCGGCTACGCGCATCAATCCGGCATCGCCGTCTCGAACGGCCAGTCCGTCGCGCAGGGCCAGGTGATCGGCTACGTAGGCTGCACCGGCCACTGCTTCGGCCCCCATCTCCATTTCGAAGTGCGAGTCAACGGCAGCCCCGTAGACCCGCTCGGATACCTCTGATCCTCCCGACCGTATCGAGATTCTCAGGACATACGTTTATGGCTTATAACGCGTAAGCCGTGAGCGGGGGGATGACAACCTCAGGTTTATGCGCACCGTCTCCCGACGATCACCGGCCGTCTCCCCCGGGGCGGCCGGTATAGCTTGCTCGAGCTCCTTTACGTGAACACTTCGTAGAGCAGGAAGACGTTGAGCGCGGTGATCACAGCAGCGATCAGCGCGGCGACCACGGTCGTCGACCGCTGGTTCGTCAACGCCCCCATGATCTCCCGCTTGCCCGTGAAGATCACGAGCGGGATCAGCGCGAACGGGATCCCGAACGAAAGGACGACCTGGCTGATCACGAGCGTCCGCGAGGGGTCGAGACCGATGCCGATCACGATCAGCGCCGGCAACATCGTCACGAGGCGGCGCACCCAGACGGGGATCTGCCAGCGGACGAACCCCTGCATCACGACCTGGCCGGCCAGTGTGCCGACGGTCGAGCTCGACAAGCCCGATCCGAGCAGCGCGAGGGCGAAGAGCGTGCTCGAGTAGCCGCCCAGCAGCCCGGCCAGCGTCTTGTGCGCCGTCTCGAGCGATTCGACGTGCGTGAGGCCGCTCTTGTAGAAGGTGCTCGCCGCGACGACGAGCATCGCGATATTGATGAACCCGGCGATCGACATTGCGATCACGACGTCGATACGCGTAAACCGATACAGCCGGCGCGCCTCGTCCTGGCTCTTCGGCAAGACGCGGCCCTGCAGGAGCGCAGAGTGGAGGTAGATCACATGCGGCATCACGGTCGCACCGAGGATGCCGACTGCGAGCAGCACCGACTCGCTCCCGGCGAACTGCGGCAGGAAGGCGTGCTTCGCAACGGTCCCGAGCGGGGGCTTGGCGTAGAACAGCTCGCCGATGTAGCAGACACCGATCATTCCGACGATCCCGGCGATGACGGCCTCGAACGGGCGGAACCCGAAGCGCTGCAGGCCGAGGATCAGGAACGAAGTCACGCCGGTGATCAGCGCGGCGGGGAACAGCTCGATCCCGAGCAGGAGATGGAAGCCGATCGCCGCGCCGAGGAACTCCGCGAGGTCGGTCGCCATCGCGATCACCTCGGCCTGGATCCACAGCAGGAACGACGTGCGCGGCGAGAACTGCTCGCGGCAGACCTCGGGAAGGTTCCGTCCCGTCGCGATCCCGAGCTTCGCGGACAGTGTCTGGATCAACATCGCCATCAGGTTCGCGGCGACGATCACCCAGACCAGCGTGTAGCCGAACTTCGAGCCTCCAGCGATGTTCGTCGCGAAGTTGCCAGGGTCGATATAGGCGACGCAGGCAACGAACGCCGGGCCGAGGAAGGGCAGGATCCGGAAGCCGCGCGTGCGCTCGCCTCGGAGCACGCGGCCAGCGTCGTAAGCCGTGCGCGCGGTCGCGTTCACGCCCTCAGTTTAGCCGGTAAGTTAGGTGCGCCTAAACTTTGCGATCCGCAGCTCGGGCAGGTTCCTGTGCCGCTCGTCGAGGTCGAATCCGTAGCCGACGAAGTACTCGTCCGGAACGACGAAGCCCACGTAGCGAACGGGCAGGTCGTCGACGAGCCGCCGGTAGGGCCGGTCGAGCAAGGTGGCAATCGCCAGCGAGGCCGGCCCGCGCAGCGCGAGCAGCTTCCTCAGGTAGTTGAGGGTGAGGCCGGTGTCGACGACGTCCTCGACGACGAGCACGTGTCGGCCTTCGACGGAGCCGTTCAGATCCTTCAGGAGCCGGACGCGCTCGTGGCCGCCGGGCGCCGCCCGCCCGTACCCGGCGAGCTCGACGAAATCGACTTCGTGCGGCGCCCGGACCGCGCGCGAGAGGTCGGCGAGGAAGAACAACGAGCCCTTGAGCGGCGCGACCAGCACCGGGTCGAGCCCCGCGTAGTCAGCCGCGATCTGCGCGCCCAGCTCGGCGACGCGTGCCTGGATCTCCTCGGCGGTGAGGTACGTCTCGCCGACCCGGAGGTCGTCGCTCAGCGGCCGAGGTCGAGCCTGAATCTCTGTGCCAGGCGCTCGATGTCGCGCCGGTAGAAGAGCTTGATTCGGACGTCCGGATACCGCTCACGAAGTTTCCGCAACTTGCGGTTCTTTCGTGTCACGAGGGCCTGCTTCATCACCGTCACCTCGACGTAGAGGTCCTGCTCCGGAAGGTAGAAGTCCGGCGTGAAGGCTTCGGTCACACGCCCGTCTTCGGCTTCTTCCAGCGCGAAGGTGTGCGGCTCGTAGTCCCACCGGACGCCGTAATAGTCGAGCAAACGGGCGCATTCGCGCTCGGCGTCGTTCGCGAAGCGCGGAGTCCGCACGCTCCGGGCTGGCTCGGCCCCCACTCGGCCGAACGTAGCAGTAGACCCGGATGCCGCAGCGGAGGGCCGCGCTGAAAATGCGTAGCATTTTCGGTCGTGCGGATCGCCCACATCTCCGACATCCATTGCGGCGAGCCGCACTTCGTCCCGGGATTGATGGAGCGCGCGATCAACGAGATCAACGACGGGCAGCCCGACATCGTCGTCTGTTCCGGGGATCTGACGGCGATGGGGTTCAAGCACGAGTACATGCAGGCGAAGGCGTACCTCGAGCGGCTCGAGTGCGACAGCGTGGTCGTCATCCCCGGCAACCATGACTCGCGCAACGTCGGCTATGTCCACTTCGAGGAGATGTTCGGGGCGCGGAATCACGTCGTACAGCGCGAGGGCGTCACGATCGTGGCCGTCGACTCGACCGAGCCCGACCTCGACCACGGGCAGATCGGCCGCGGGCGCTACCCCTGGATCGAGCAGCAGTTCCAGGAAGGCCGAGCCGAGCTGCGGATCTTCGTGCTCCACCACCACCTGCTCCCGATCCCGGGCACCGGGCGCGAGCGCAACATCGTCTACGACGCGGGGGACGCGATCGAGTGCCTGCAGCGCGCGGGGGTCGACATCGTCCTGTCGGGCCACAAGCACGTCCCGTACGCCTGGCGGCTCGAGGATCTGTTCGTGATCAACGCCGGGACCGTCTCCTCGCAACGCCTCCGCGGCAACACGCGACCCTGTTACAACGTGATCGAGATCACCGACCACCACGTCGACGTGTGGCGGAAATACCCCTTCCACGGGCAGGAGAAGATCATCCAGTTCTCCACCGAGACGCGCTCGTTCGAGAAATACACCGCGCGGATCGAGGACGAAGTGACCCCGGCGCGGTCGTGAGGACGCTGGCGTTGATCGACGGGGAGCACTATCCGGGGACGGTTCGGGACGCGCTCGCCGAGCTGCCGTACGAGTTCGTCGGGGCGCTGATGGTGGGAGGGACCGAAAAGCTGCGCGAGGACGCCGACTACGGCGTGCCCGTGTACGACGAGCTCGAAGCGGCGCTTGCGGCCCTCGAGCCGGAGCTCGTGTTGGACCTCTCCGACGAGCCCGTGCTGGGACCGGCGGCGCGCCTCCGGCTCGCGAGTCGCGTCCTCGCGGCCGGAATCCCGTACGCGGGTGCCGACTTCAGGATCGAGCCGCCGCAGCTGGCGCCCTTCCCGCTGCCGTCCTTGTCGGTGTTCGCGACCGGCAAGCGGGTGGGCAAGACCGCGGTCTCGGCGCACATCGCGCGGTTCCTGGCGCGCGACCGCGACGTCGTCGCAGTGGCGATGGGCCGCGGCGGCCCCCGGGCGCCGGAGGTGATGGAGTCACCGCCGGGCGTCGAAGAGCTGCTCGCGCTCGCGCGCGACGGGCGGCACGCGGCCTCGGACCACCTGGAGATCGCCGCGACGGCGGGCGTCGTCACGGTGGGATGCCGGCGCTGTGGAGGCGGGTTGGCCGGCGCCGTCGCGACGGCGAACGTCGCGGCTGGCGCGGAGGTCGCACTGGAGCGCTCGCCGGACTTCGTGGTCTTCGACGGCAGCGGAGCGGCGATCCCGCCGGTCGCGACCGGGAGGCGCGTGCTCGTCACGACCGCGTATGACCCGCCGGAGCTCGTGACCGGGTACCTGAACGCGTATCGCATCCTGCTCGCCGACCTGGTCGTGATCACGATGGCGGACGCTTCCACGCGGCACGAGGCCCTCGCCGAGGCGATCCGCGAGGTCAAGCCTGAGGCGCAGGTGATCGCGGTCGGCTTCAAGCCGCGGCCGCTCGCGCCGATTGCCGGCAAGCGCGTCGCCTACTTCACGACCGCTCGGGCGCCAGCTCATGCGCGCCTTGCAGCGGAGCTCGAGGGGCTCGGCGCCGAGGTCGTCCACGTCTCGGGCAGCCTCGCCGACCGTGTGGCCCTGCGGCGCGAGCTCGAGGGCGTCGACGCCGAGGTGTTCCTGACGGAGATCAAGGCAGCGGCAATCGACGTGGTCGCCGAGGCCGGAATGAAGCGCGGTATCCCGGTCGTGCTCGTCGCCAACGAGATCATCTCGGTGGCCGGCCAGCCGGAGCTCGAGCCGGCGTTGCTCGCGCTTGCGGACCAGGCGCAGCCGGAGCCCGTCGCGTGAGTGAGCGGCGTCACCGCGAGCCGCTGCCGCTCGGCGGCGAGGACGGGCTGCCGTTCTCGAAGGGCCTGCTCGCACGCGCACTGATCGCGACCGGCGTCGCCTCTGCGAAGGCCTACGAGCTTGCGCTCACCGCCGAGGCCGACCTCGCGGCCGCCGGAAGCCGCGCTGCCTCGCTCGAGAGGCTCCAGGAGCTTGCCGTGGGAATGTGGGGCGAGGAGGAAGGTGCGCAGGTGATGCGCAGGCTGCGCCTCTTCCGCCGGCTCGACGACCTCGATTTACCGATCGTCGTCCTGATCGGGGGCGGAACCGGCACCGGCAAGTCGACAGTCGCAACCGAGCTCGCCTATCGGTTGGGCATCACGCGCGTCACGTCGACGGACTTCGTGCGGCAGACGATGCGCGCGTTCTTCTCGCAGGACTTCATGCCCGCGATCCACTACTCGAGCTTCGAGGCGGGCGCGTCGCAGGACGAGGACGACGAGGACCGCGTCCTGCACGGGTTCCTCGCGCAGACGCGCAACGTTCTCGTCGGCGTCCGCGCTGCGATCGACCGCGTCATGCAGGAGGGCTGGTCGATGGTGCTCGAGGGCGTTCACCTCGTTCCGGGGATGGTCTCGGCAGAGATCGAGGGCGCGCTCGTCGTCCAGTTCGTGCTCGCGATCGACGACGTCGAGGCCCATGCGAGCCACTTCTGGCTGCGCGACACCGCCTCCGGCAGCGCCCGGCCGTTCGAGCGCTACCTCGACGCGCTCGGCGACATCCGGGAGATCCAGGACTACATCGTCGCTCGCGCGGAAAAGGCCTCCGTGCCGGTGATCGAGAACTCGAACATCGAGCTCGCCATAGGCCAGGCGATGGAGCTCGTCCTGGAATCGGCCGAACGGTTCGAGAGGGTCGGATGACGGAAACGGTGCCCGTTCGGTTTCAGGGCGACCGCGCCGGCGTCGGCCGCTACTGCCTGTGCGAGAGCTACGCGCGCGTGACCGAGCGCGCGGCGCTTTCGGGTGCGCGCTGGCTCGGGCGCGCCGACCAGGACGGAGCCGAGCAGGATGCGGCCGACGCGATGCACCACGCGCTGGAGATGCTGCCGATCGACGGCCAGGTCGTCATCGGCGCAGGCGGTGACGACGAGACGCTCGGCCTCGGCCAGCGCCTCGGCGCAGGGGGCGAACAGGTGGATCTCGCGCTCGACCCGCTCGAAGGGCGTGGCGTGGTCGCGCGCGGCGCGGGTGGCGCGATGTCGATGATCGCGGTCGGCGAGCCCGGCTCTCTGCAGACCCTTCCGGACATGTACATGCGGAAGATGGCGGTCGGCCCGCTCGCCCGGCAGGCCATCGATCTGCGGAGGCCGGTCGCCGACAACATCCGCGGGATCGCCGAGGCGTTCGGGCGGAGTGTCAACGACGTGACGACGATCGTGCTCGACCGACCCCGACACCATGACCTGATCGAGGAGATCCGGGCCGCCGGCGCCCGAATCAAGCTGATCCAGGACGGCGACGTGACGGCCTCGATCTCGGCGGCGATCCGCGGCACCAACGACCACCTCTCGATCGGGATCGGCGGCACTCGTCAGGCCGTGATGGCCGCGGCCGCGCTCCGCTGCCTCGGCGGCGAGCAGCAGGCGCAGCTCTGGCCGACCACGCGGGGCGAGATCGAGCAGGCGAGCGAAGCCGGGATCGAGGACATCGAACGAATCTTCACGACGGAGGACCTGGCGCCCGGCGAGGTGATCGTCGCGGCGACCGGCGTCTCGAACGGCGACCTCCTCCGAGGCGTCCGCTTCCTCGCCGACTCCGCGCGGACGCACTCGCTCGTCATGTGCACGCGCTGCAACTGGGTGCGCTTCGTGGACGGGATCCACTTCTTCGCCCGCGAGCGCCGCGAGGAAGTGCGCCTACTCGGCTAGTCTGGACCGGTGCCTTCAAAGGAAGATGTCTTCGAAGCGCTCCGGGCCGTCGAGGACCCGGAGCTCGGCATGGACATCGTCGAGCTCGGCCTCCTCTATGACGTCGAGGTCGACGGGCCGAAGGTCAAGGTGATCCACACGCTGACCTCGATGGGCTGTCCGGTCGGGCCGATGATCCAGGAGAACGTCGATCAGGTCGTCCGCGCGATGCCCGAGGTCGAGGACGTCGAGGTCGAGCTGACCTGGGATCCGCCCTGGTCGCCGGAGAAGATGTCCGACGACGCGAAGTTCATTCTTGGGTTCGGATAGCGGGTTCGCGCGCTCCTAACGCCCGCCCGGAGGCGCCTCGAAGCGTTCATCGCCCATCATCGCCACCGCTTTCTTCGCGGCGAACGCAACCCGCGGGCGTTCGGCTTAATGCTGTGGATCTCGGTGCCGCGTCGCTCCTTCTTCGAGCAGGCGCCGGAGCTGCTCCAACTCGCCTTCGATGCGGCGTCGAAGCGCTTCCGGACGAGTGCTCCCACCCTCGAGCGGATTCCGGCGGGCGTGGGCCGGATCGTGAACGAGACCTCCGTCGCGTCTCCGCCCGCGGTGAACGCGTAGATACCGGTCGTGCCGCTCGCCCATGTAAAGCCGACGAGGCGGTTCGGCTCGAATGACGTGACGGTGAAGTGGCTGCTCGTCGTGCCTGCGCCCGCTCGCAGGACCTCGGCGTACCGCGCGCCGAGGCCGCTCGTCTCCGTCTCGCGCGTCATCTCAAGTACGACTCCAGGCTTCCATCGCAACTCGTTCTCGAAGGTGGCGACTAATTCGAATACGTCCTCCAGCGGCCGCCGGATTTCGACTCGACCCGTTGCCTGGCCGGCCATCAAGACGTGACGACACGTCGGAGCGGCCGGGCAGTCGCGCGCGCCGCGCGCGAGGCCGTGTCGGCTGCTGCTGCCGCGGCCCCGACGGCGCCGCGGGTCACGAGGACGTCCTCGAGTCCCGGGTCGCGGCTCGCGATTCGGTACTTGTAGCTCTCCGACCCACGGAGGAAGCGGTACTCGCGCGTCCCGTCGCGGAGCGACTCCCGGAGCGAGTGGGCGAGGACGACCAGGCCGACGGACGACCGTCGCCAGTCCGGATCGCGGCCGCCCTGATAGTGCGACTCGACCCCGCCGAAGCGGAAGCCGTACCACGCGGCCGCCGGGCGCTCGTCGACCTCGAGGAACCAGAGCCGCAACCAACCGCGCTCGAACGCCCGATGTGCGAACGCACAGTGGAACTCGCGGTGCCGTGTCGAGAATGCGGAGCCTGGCCACCGCGACGCGTGCAGGGCGAAGAGCGTCTCGAGATCGGCGTCGAGGCGCGCGCGGTCGTTTGCAAGCCGGTACGAGATCCTGTGCTCGCGGGCGAGCTTGCGCTCATCGTGACGGATCTCGTGTCGCAGGCGCGGGCTCAGCGTCGCGAGGAAGTCGTCCCAGTCGCGACTGCCGTCGAACTCGACGACCGGGCTCGCAGCCGTTCCGACGATCTTCCCTCCGAGCAGCGCGCTCCACCCGTCGCTCGCCGGAAGCAGATCCCCCGCCAGCACGTCCCAGTCCTTCGAGCCCGACATTGCCCTGCGCAGCGCTCGCGCGACGCGGGGTCGGTCGATCGGATCGCAGACCGGGCCGAGCTGATCCGCCGGTCCATGCCCGATGAATCGAAGCACGCGAACGGGCCGCCGCGATGCAAGGTAGAGCGGGACGATCGCGACGATCCCATTACCGTCGCGGCAGACGCTGATCCTGCGTTGCCCGCCGCCAAGGTGCTCCCACCAGCTGGCGGCCCACTCCCAGGTCCCGAAGATGTTCCCGCTCGCCTCCGCGAGCGCCGTCCACTCGTCGCGCACCGTCTCCGGGTCGTCGACCGGCTCGACCGTCAGCTCCGTTCGTCGCCGGCGCGGCGGCTCCGCGGCGGCTGCGATCCGCTCGATGTCGCCTGCGCGAAGCTCCTGATGGACGGGCAGCGCGACGAATCGCCGCCGCCATGCGAGCGCGTTCGGGAAGTCGTCGATCGGCAGCGCCGGATGGAGCGCGGTCCAGAACGGCGCGGCCTCGACTCCGGCGCGCCAGAAGCGTTCGACAGTGCCTTCGACGTCGTCGGTCTCGAACGGGAAGACCAGCGGCGAGGCGCCGTCGGGAACATGCGCGAAGGCGTCCGGCACGCGTCCGTCGAGGCCGGCGAGGAGAAGCTCGAAGTTCGCTCTTCTGCGCAGCGCGACCCGCGGATCCGCGAGCCGCCGAAGGAGGAATCGGGTCACCGAGCTCGCCGGTGCGCCGTCGTCGACGAGGCCGAAGATGTGCTCTGCACGCGTGGCGTCCGTCTCCACCGCCACGGAGGTCGAGGCCGGGCGTCGCGGCGCGCCCGGCAGGGCGTGCCGAACCTCCGCCGCTGTCCTGGATCGGGCGGCGAGCCACGCGGCATGCAAGTTCGCCGCAGGCGCCACGCCTTTCCGCCCGCCCGTCTCCGCGGCGCGTACCGGCACGCGCGAGACGACAGCGCCGCCGTCCGGGATCCCGACGCTCTTGTAGAGACAGAAGATCGCGAGGTCGCCCGCGGTTCCGACGGGAACGCCGCCGCTCGTCGCGAGCCACGCCTGCGCGGCGTCCTCGAGAAGAAGGAGGCCGCGGTCGTCGCACCACGCACGCCACCGCGCGCAGTCCTGCGGGAACCCGTAGTAGTGGATCACGTAGAGCGCGCGTGTCCGCTCCGTCAGCAGGCCGTCGAGCACCGCCTCGTCGGGCTCGAGGCTCTCGGTCGCGTCGTAGAAGCGGCAGACGACGCCGGCGGCGATGAGTGCTTCGACCTCCGTGCCGTGGTGGTACGCCGGCATGAGCACCTCGTCACCGCGCTCGAGGCCGAGCGCTCGCGCTCCGTGCAAGAGACCGTGTCGCGCATTCACGAAGATCTCGCACGATTCCTCCTCGAGCGGGAACGGGAGGCTTTCGCGCGGCCTGCGCACGTAGACGCTCGGCGGGAGCGGCGGCCACATGCGGACGAACGGCTGTCTCATCGTCGTCGCGAGGAGGTCAGGTGGAAGCGCCGCGACAGTCGCCGCGCGTCCACGACCTCGTACCGTTCTGTCGATGCGTACCCGTGCGTCCCGATGTTGCCCTCGAGCCAGCCCGGGTCGATCCGCGCCACCGACGTCTCCTGATAGTCCCCTTCGTCGAGCAGGTCGATCCGATTGAAGACGACGGCGCGACCGTACGCTCGGGTGCAGTCCTGGCTGGGCCTGACCAGAGCTTCGTCGTGCTCGAAGATCGGACCTGCGGGTCGCGCCCGCCCGGCGTCGGCGACGATCGGATTCCGTCGGTGGGGCCGCCATGGACCGAAGAGGTCGTTCGCCGAGAAAAGATGAAGCTCGGTCGAGATCGCGGTGCCGCGACTGGCGATGTTCACGAACAGCCAAAGTCGCCCGGCGTGCTCGATCAACGTCGAATCGACCGCGACGAGGTCTCGCATCAGCAGCCGATCGAGAACCCACCGGTCGGGAAAGCGCTCCGCTCGATAGAGCTCGATCGTCTTGTTCTTCGAAGTCTCGGGCAGCATGAAGAACTCGCCGTCCCACCGAAAGACGAACGGGTAGGACAGGTGGTACGGCCGTTCGAGCACGACCTGTGGCGTCGATGCGAGCCCGCCGGGGCCGAGCTCCACCGTCGCGATCGTCGCTCGGCGCGCCTCGAAGCTGTAGTTCTCGAAGAAGAGGTGCGTGCGCCCGTCGACGTCGATCACGAACGGATCCATCACCGAGTCGCCGAGCGTCGGGGGCAGCGGCACGAAGCCCTGCATCGTCTCGAGCGCGCTCAGCGGCGGCCGGCGCTCGCGGTAGGCGATCAACCATTCCTCCCGGAACAACCGACTCCGAAATTGGCGCTCGCCTGCGCGGCGCCCGACCGACGCGACTCTCCTCAGCGTGCGACCGCCGGGCCTCGCGCTGGGCCGCTGCTTCGTGTCGATCCGTCCGGGCGCGCGGGGGGCCGACCGCTCCTCGGCGAGCGAGCCCAGGACCTTGGCGATCATTCGCGCGCCTTGCCAGTAGGCGTGGTTTCGGTTTCGGTGCAGCGAGATCGGATCGACTGCGACGCGCGCTCGCGCAATGACGGACACTCTCTGCGCGTTCGGCTCGACGAGCTCGACGGCGACATCGAAGGCGGAATCGCCCGTCGCGACGTGGTCGAAGAGGTCGACTCCCGACGTCGAGGCGTCAGCGAGTCGGATCAGCCCGAGGCGTGCGGCCGTCGCCAGCTCGTGGCTCTTGGGATTCGTCAGCGCGACGACGACGTCCGCGTCCTCGGCGCGAACGACCTCTGCGGCCGCCGCCTGATCGGACGCCATGCGGGAGCGGCGTGCGATCCCCGGACCAAGTGGCGCGGTCGTGAGCGCGTCGTCGCCCCTCGCGAAGACGCGACGGTCGAGGGCGGTGTACAGCCGGAACGCGGCGTTTGCCGGTGAGGTCGAACGGTCCGCCTCTCCCGGCGCGCCGAGCACGACGATCACGAGCTCCATTCGTTCATCGGCCGCCAGAGCGTCGAGTACTTCGTTGACCCACGCAGGCACGACGCCGGCCGGTACGACCGCCGCGATTCGAAGCCGGGCATCGCGTGTCGCCGTCGCCTCGCGAGCAGGAGCAAGCGTGATGGCATCGCGCGGCATCGGCGTCATCGCTCTTTGTTTATAACCGCTTGTCCGCGCCGGCGCGAGCCGTCCTTCCTTGCGCGCATGCGCGTCGCTCCCTTGCTTGGAAGGCGCATGCGCGGACCGTTAGCTCAAGCGTCCGAGCCTTCGCGCGCTGCGGAGAGCGAGCCAGGCTGAGCCGTTAGAGTCGAAGCGAGGGAATGGAGCCAGTTTGTGTGCTACGACGCGAAGTTCATCCTCGAATTCGGCTAACCACAACGTCCCTCCCCGCGGTTCCCCAAGACTGGCTCCTCCGCCTCGAGCGCATTGGAGCAAGCGCCGCAGAGATTGACCGCTGTCTTCGCGAGGTGGAGCAGGTGCGCGAACACGTCCGGCGGGAGGTGGGACGAGCCGAGGTCGATCTCGAACTTTCCGGTCAGGACGTCTTGGCCAGGCGCCCCGCGCTGCGAGAACGTTTGCACCGGGGCCTGCATACGCCGGAGACGCCGGATGTCGGCGAGCGCCCGGGCAACGGTTCGTCGCTGGGTGCTGTCGAGCTTGCAGGGCGCCGGCGCGGTCGGCGTGCCGGCAGCAGCAGTCGCGCCAGAAATGCCGCTGCTCTTGCCGCAGCCGGCGGCCACCAACGCGAGGCCGGCGACTGTGAGCGCGAGAGTTCCGGTGAACCGCGACACTGCGGCCGACCTTAGCGGGAGCTGATGTAGAAACACCACGTGTTCTCGGGCCTCGGCCTCGCGCCGCTCGTGCTGATCTTCCTCGCCGCGGCCGGGGTGGTCTGGGCGGCGGGCGGCTACCTGTCCGACTCGACGGACGCGCTCGACAAGCGGCTCGGGCTGGGGGAGGCGATCGGCGGCGTCATCCTGCTCGCGATCGCGACGAACCTGCCCGAGATCGCGATCACCGCGTCGGCGGCGCTCGCGCACTCGATCGGGATCGCGGTGGGAAACATCCTGGGTGGGATTGCGATCCAGACGGTTGTCCTCGTCGTACTCGACATCGCGATCGGGAAGCAGGAGGCGCTGACGACGCGCGCTGCCTCGCTCGTGCTCGGGCTCGAGGGACTCCTCGTCGTCACCGTGCTCGCGATCGTGATCATGGGCGCGCAGCTGCCGGCGTCGCACCTACCCACGCACCTCGAGCCGGCGTCGGTGCTCATCGCCGCTTTCTGGGTCTCGGGCATCTTCCTGATCAACCGAGCCAGACGCGGTTTGCCCTGGCACGACACGGCCGGCACGGCGCCGGGTGCCCAGGCGGAACCGATGGGCCATTCAAAGGCGGTGGCCGCGGAGAAGATGGGCCTCCGCCGTGCCGGCTCGATCTTCGCGGTCGCCGCGGCGGTCACGCTCGGGGCCGGAATCCTGCTCGAGCAGAGCGGGGAGGAGATCGCCGGCCACCTGGGGCTCTCGGGCGTCGTCTTCGGCGCGACGATTCTCGCCGCGGCCACTGCGCTCCCCGAGGTCTCGACGGGAATCGCCTCGGTGCGGCTGGGCGACTTCCAGCTCGCCGTTTCGGACATCTTCGGCGGGAACGCGTTTCTGCCCGTGCTCTTCCTTCTCGCGAATATCCTCTCGGGCCAGGCCGTGCTCCCGCAGGCGCAGAAGACCGATATCTACCTGACCGCGCTCGGGATCGTCTTGACCGTCGTCTACCTCTGGGGGCTGATCACCCGGCCGCACCCCCAGGTATTTCGGATGGGCATCGACTCGCTCACGGTGCTCTTGCTGTACGCCGGCGGCATCGCCGGGCTGATCGCGGTGAGCAACAGCTAAACCCTCCTAGTCCCCGATCCGCAGGACGATCTTGCCGAACTGCTCCGCGCGCTCCATGCGCTCGTGCGCCGCCCGAGCTTCTTCCAGCGAGAAGACCTCGTCGATTACGGGGCGCGCTCGGCCGGACGCGACGAGCTCGAGCACGCCGGCGAAGTCCTCGCGCGTGCCCATCGTCGAGCCGTAGATCGTCAGCTGCTTCCACCAGACGCGATGTAGCTGGGCCGGGGGGTTCGGGCCACTCGTCGCGCCGCAGACGACGATGCGGCCTTCCCGCTTGGCGACGGCGAGCGAGCTCCTCCAGGTTGCCTCGCCGACGTGCTCGACGACCACGTCGACGCCGCCTCCGGTCGCCTCGTTGATCGCCGCCGCGACGTCGCCGTTCGCGTGATTGACGACCGCGTCCGCGCCGAGCTCGCGCGCCCGCTCGAGCTTCGCATCGCTCGACGAGGTCGCGACGACCTGTGCCCCGAGCGCCTTCGCGATCGCGAGCGATGCGAGCGCCACGCCGCCGCCGATGCCCCAGGCGAGCACCCACTCTCCCGGCTGCAGGCCCGCCTTCGTGACAAGCATCCGGTACGCCGTTTCGAAGGTGAGCGGGAACGCCGCGGCTCCCTCGAACGACATCGCGTCCGGGATCGGGTGCACGTACTCCTCCGGCAGGGCGATCAGCTCGGCGTTCGTGCCGTCCCGATGCTCGCCGAGCACGTGGGCGCCGTCCTTGAGGCCAGGGTTGATGAGGACCCGCTCGCCGGTGTCCACCCGTTCGCCGGCGCCGTCCGAGCCGAGGATGAAGGGTTTCGGCACAGAAGGCTGCCCTTTGCGAATCCAGAGGTCGATGTGGTTCAGCGCGGCCGCGCGAACGCGCACCAGAACCTCGCCCTTTGCAGGCGAAGGATCCGGCGCTTCTTCGTAGCGGAGAACCTCCGGTCCCCCGTCCTCGTGAATACGGATCGCCTTCACGGGGGCACAATCTTCCATATGCAGGCCGTTCAGCTGGCCCGGTTGGCCGAGGAGCTCGGCATCGACGTCATCGGTGCCGCGCCTGCGGAGCCGTACGCCGAGACCGAGCGCCACATCCGAGAGCGGCGCAGCCGCGGCCTCTTCGCGGACATGCGCTTCACGATGGCCCAGCCGGAGGTCTCCTGCCACCCGGAGAGGCTGCTGCCGCATGCGCGCACGGTCGTCTCCGCGGCTCTCTGCTACTACGCCGAGGAGCCGGCGCGACCGCCCGGGTACGGGAGGCTCCCCCGCTACACCTGGTACGACGCGTACAAGGAGCTTCGGGAGAAGCTCGGCGAGCTTGGGCGAAGGCTCGGCGGTGACTACCGAGTGTTGGTCGACGAGAACCAGCACGTCGACCGCGAGGCCGCCGCGCGCGCCGGGGTCGGGTTCTACGGCAAGAACACGATGCTGATCACACGCCGATTCGGCTCATGGGTCGTGCTCGGGACGCTCGTCACCGACCGGGAGCTCGAGTCGACGCCGCCGCTCGAGCTTGACTGCGGCTCGTGCACGCTCTGCATCGAGGCTTGCCCAACCGGCGCGCTCGACGACCCGGGCATCCTCGACGCGACGAAATGCCTCTCGTACTGGACGCAGTCGCCGCACGAGATGCCGCCCGAGTACGGGCCGGAGCTGGGCGCTCAGGTCTACGGCTGCGACATCTGCCAGGACGTCTGTCCCTGGAACCGAGGGATCGAGAAGCGCCGCGCCGGGCAAGCTCCTCCGGCGGGCGCCGAGCCGCACGTGGACCTCGTCGAGTGGCTCGAGTCCGATGCTGATGAGCTGCGCGGCCGCTACGCGCGGCTCTACGTGCCGCGCAACGACGGCCGCTTCCTGCAGCGGAACGCGCGCATCGCGCTCGAGAACGAACGGCTGGCGGTCCAGTGACCCCCGAGCTCGAAAGGCTGCGAGCAACCGAGCGCTGGATCGCGTGGGTCCGGCTCGCCGCGGTGCCGTTCGCGGTCGTCGAGGTCGGCCTGCTCAGCACTGACTATCCCTCCGGCTACGAGAGCCTGGCCTGGTTGACGACCGGCCTCCTCGCGCTCGGCGGCGTCCTCTTCTTCTTCGTCAGCCGCTCGGAGGCCTTCGATCACGCGCCGCGGCGCATCGGCCTGCTCGCGCTGGCGCTGGACACGGTCGTGGTGGCGGGGTTCGTTCTGATCTACCAGTACGAGATCGGCTCGCCGGTCAACCAGCTTTTCTTCGTGCTCCTCGTCGAGGCCGCGGTCAGGTACGGGATCCGCGGCGGCGTCGGCATGCCGCTGGTGATCGCGCCGCTGCTCGCCCTTGCCGAGTGGTCGCGCGAGGCGCGGTTCGACAACCCGCCGTCCGGCTACCAGGTCGACCACGTCATTTTTCCCTGGGGCCTGCTCACGCTGACCGGCTTGATCGTCGGTTGGCTCGTCGACCGGCTCCGGCACGAGAGCGAGGTCTCGCAGGCGCGGGTAGCGGAGGCCGAGTCCCTGCGCGACGAGCTGGGCCGCCGCGCCGACGTGATGGAGGCCGCGACGCGCTGCGCGAGGGCGCTCAGCTCGTCGCTCGATCTCGACGAGGCCTTCGAGGCGTTCATCCGCGAACTGCGCGGGCTCGTCCCCTTCGACCGTATGGCGATCGTGCTCGAGGAGGGCGGCGCCGCACGCGTGATCGCGGTGGCTGGGGTCGGCGCGGACATCGTCTTCACCCGCGGCTCGGGGGCCCCCGTCGGCGAGACGCTGCTGGGAGAGATCATGCGAGCCGGCCAGCCGGTCTACCGCGAAGACATGAACGACCGGCTGTATCCGGAGGAAGACGAGTTCATCGAGCTCGGCCTGCGTTGCCGGATCGCGGCGCCGCTGCTCCAGGGACCGCGCGCGGTCGGGATGATTTCGCTCGTCCGCCGGGAGGCGAACGCCTTCAAGAAGCAGGAGCTCGAGCTCGTCGCGCTGCTCGGGCGCCTGGTTGCGAGCGCCGTCCAGAATATCCGGGCCTACGAAGCCGAGCGCAGTACCGTCGAGGAGCTGCGCAGGCTCTCTGCTCTTCGGGCCGACTTCGTGTCGCTCGTCTCACACGAGCTGCGCGCGCCGATGGCCTCCGTGGTCGGCTCCGCGCAGACGCTGCGCGAGCGATGGCGAGAGCTGACTCCCGACCAGCGCGAGTCGTTCCTGGCCCTGATCAGCAGCGAAACGGAGCGGCTGGCAGGGCTGGTCGCCGACGTGCTCGACACCTCGCGGATCGAGGCCGGAACCTTCACCTACCGATTCCGAGACGTCGACGTTGCCGCGCTCGTCCGCGACGCAGTCGCCGGAGTCGAGCTCATGCAGGACGAGGTACGCGTCACCGCCGACGTCCTCGGCGAGCTGCCGCACGTGCGCGGCGACCGCGACCGCCTTCAGCAGGTGCTGACGAACCTCCTCGACAACGCGATCAAGTATTCGCCGGCCGGGGAGGAGGTCATCGTCAGCGCCTACCGACAGGACTCGCGGGTCCACATCGAGGTCGCCGACCGCGGGCCCGGCGTGCCCGCCGACCAGCGTGGCCTGATCTTCGAGAAGTTCGGGCGCGGCGCGACGGCAGGCTCGCCTGGAACCCCGGGCACCGGGCTCGGACTCTTCATCGCCCGATCGATTGCCGTGGCACACGGCGGCTCGCTCGAGCTCTCGCCGAACCGCGGCAAGGGGGCGACGTTCGCGTTGACGCTTCCCGGGAGCGTCAGCTCGCCGAAGGCACCCGCACGCGGCTGAGCCCGAGCTCGGCGAGAAGGGCCCGCGCGCGCTCGGCGATGCGGCTCCGCAGTTCGGTCGGCTGCAGCACCACGGCCTCCCCGCGGAAGGAGAGGATCTCGCCGATCAGCCATTCCTCGCCGCCGACAGGCACCTCTTCGATCGCAGAGCCGTCCTTCAGCTCGCGGGCAGTGCCACGCTCGAGGCGCCAGCGCGCGACCTCGGGCGAGTACCAGATCTGGACCGGCCGGGCGTCTCTGAGCCCGCGCGGCTCGAACTCATCACGCGGCTCGAAGCGCTCGTCGAGCAGTCGCGCGCTCCGCATCCGATCGAGGCGGAACGAGCGCTCGGCGTCTCGTGTCCGGTCCCAGGTGTGCACGTACCAATACGGCAGCCGACGCTCCATCGAATACGGCTCGACGAGGTGTGCGGACGTCGACTCCTCGCCTTCCTTGAGGTAGTCGAGCTCGATGAGCCGCCGGTCGCGGATCCCCTGCGTCAGCGTGGCGACGAGCCCTTCCTCGTCCTCGCCGACGTGGGGCTCCGGAGTCTGGGTGAGGTCGAACTCGCCGAACGTCTCCTCGAGCTTGCGGCGGACGCGGTCGAGCGGCGTTCGCGCATCCGCGGCGATCATCGGGCCGACGAACTCGAGCGCCAGCCGGATCGCTCGCGCCTCGAGCGGCGTCAACCGGGGCGGGGCGCGGAAAGTGTCGCCGAAGAGCTCCTTGTCGACGCGAACCTGCCCGTCCTCGAGCTGAGCGTAGATCGCGTAGCAGCCGCCGCCGAAGTTGACGAGATTGAGCAGCGAGAGATGCTCCTCGAGCTCGTCGGGTGGGATGTGGAAGCGATCGATGAGATCTTGCGCAGGCACGGTCGCTTCGCCCTCGTCGCCCGCGCGGTCGAGCAGGTAGGCGAGAAGGGCCTGGAGAACCGCGAACCTCTCCGGCGCGACCGGCCCGGTCACCCGCTCGAGCGGTTCGCCCTCGCGCGGCTTCGCCTCGGCGGCCGGCTGCGGGGGAGGACCTTCGTGCCGGTCACGGACCAGCCGGAGCGCTCGTGCGACCTCACGCCGAAGCTCCGGCGGCGCGGTGGGCGTGGCCCGGCCGTCCTGGCGAACGATCCACGAGGCGAGCTGGCCGGCATTGGAGTATCCGGTCACGAACACGCCGTTCTCGACGTCGCCGTGGCTGCCGTACGTGCGCTCGACCCACCAGGCGGTGTCGTCGCCGACCTCGATCCTTCCCTCCGCGACGAGATCGCCGATCTGCCAAGGCGGCCGGTCGCGGTAGCGCTCGATCTCGAAGTCGGCCGGCACGCGGAAGTCGCGCTCACGTCGCGTTGCAAAGCGGATGTCGCCGCGGATCCGCGAGACGCGGAACGTGCGGATGTCTTCGCGCACGAGGTCCTGGCCGACCACGTACCAGGCGCCGTTGTCCTGGAAGAGCGCGTACGGATTGAGCGTCCGCTCCTCCTCGGAGTCGCGAGAGATCGACCAGTAGCCGAACTTCACGGTGCGCTGCTTGGAGATCGCGCCCTCGAGCTTGCCGAGCCGGCCGGCGAGCTCTGCCGAGTACTCGGGGTCGAGCACCTCGACCCGCAGCGCGGTCTCGGTCGGCGCCTCCGCGAAGCCGGGCCGGCCGAGTGCGAGATTCTGGAGCGCGAGCCTCAGCGGCTCCGCGTAGGCGAACTTGCCTTCCAGCAGGTAGAGCGCCGTCTGCAGCGCGGCCAGCTCATCGTCCTTGAGGTCGAGCTGCGGCAGGAAGTAGGCCTCGGACCGCATCGTGTAGAGCTCCTCGCCCGTGTACTCGTCGCGCTGCGATTGGAGCGGCACGCCGAGGGCGATCAACTCCGCACGGTCGGAATAGAAGCGCCGGGCGAACGCCTCGTCCGACATCTCCTGGTAGCCCTCGACGTTCCCCTTGATGTCACGCGCTGTCACCGCTCGACGCTCCGCCATCAGGAAGGCGACCAGCGAGAGTTGCCGTATCAGCTTGTCTGTGTCATGAGACACGTCCGCGAGGGTATCGCGCGAAGCCTGTGGATAACTCGGGAGTCTCTAGGCAGCGACTCGAGACCGTGTCTCGAGATGCTGGTGCGAAGGGCAGTATTCGCGTTCCGGCAGCGGCGTACGCTGGCAGGGCTTGCCTTTTCGCGTCGTTGCCCGGCAACGGGAGACGCCGCCGTCGAACGCTCCGGCTTCGATCTGCGATTCGATGAACGCACACGCGGCCGAGACGCCCTCGCTGACCGCCCAGGCCACCTGGGCCTGTGAGGTGATCGGGAAGTAGCGCCGGATGTCCTGGAAGAGCGCACGCTCGGGCTTCGCGAAATAGAGCGGGTCGGTCGCGAGCCGCTCCATCGTCTGCTCGCATGCGTCGAGCACCTGGCGGCGGTATTCGAGGCGGGTCTCGGGGTCGACGTACGGGTCTACGAGGTCCTTGATCGAGCGGTAGATCGCCCGGGAGTACTGATACATACAGGCCTGGATCTGAAGCATTCGCTCGTCGGAAATCAGTATCTCGTCCAGCCGATTAACCCCCCGCAAAGCTTTGTTAAGTGCCGATTAACCCTCGCGTCAGCATCTCCGACCGGGAGAAGCTTAAACAGTTTTCGGCCTGTTACAAAGTCCCGCCCGGGTTGCCTTGTGAGGAAACGCGCGAGCGGCCCTGGGATGCGAAGTTTCGCTTCGCAATCGCGCTCATGGCAGCCGGGATTTACCGGCCCGTACCGGCAAAGCCGCCACGGCCTCCAAGCGGCATCGCCTGCGACGCCTTGGGACTCAAGGCGTGATCTGACGCGGAGAGGCGCGGGGATATCCGTGCGAGCGAGCGGTCGTCGTGGCTGTGTTCGCATCGTCGAAGGAGGTGTAAATCCCGGTGAAGAGCAGGTAGTAGCCGGGGTGGAGGCTTGCGAACTGCGACGAATCGATGATCCCGACGTCCTTGAGGCCGCTATGAACGGCGGCGCGGGCCTGGGCGATCGCGAAGGGCCGGCCGTTCGTCGCGGGAAGCGACTGGAGCACGACCGTCCAGCCGCTCCGGTCCGCCGGCCACGCCTTGAGCGCGGGGGGCGCCGCCGGAATCTCGCTCGGCGCCGGCGGCTGGGTGCCTGTCGGGGTCGGGGTGGTCGCCGGCGACGTCGGCGTGAGTGTGGTCTCTCCGAGCGGCGCCGTCGTTGCAGGTAGCGCGCCCACAGGGCTGGTGCCGGTCACGTAACCGACGCGCTGTTCGTCGTGGGAGACGAAGGCCGCGGCGCCGATGCCCGCGAGCGCCGCAATCACGAGGGCGAGCAGCGACGGCCAGACCCAGTCACCCGGATACCACCCGAGGCGGCTCCGCCAGGCGCTGCCCAGCCTCGGGACGACGCCCCTCGCCTCCGACGGAAGACGCAGCCCGCACTCGAGGCAGTACTCCTGATCTGGCTCGTGCGGTGTGCCGCAGCGGGGACACTCCGTCCGCCCGAATGCGTCGCGGCCTTCCGGCTGGCCGGGCTCGCTCACGGCCTACTCCTCCCAGCTGTCGGGCTTCGGGCCTTCCTTCTCCTCCGCTGCCGCGGCGGCGTTCGGCCGTGCGCCGTTCCCCGCATTCTCGGCGGCCTTCCCGCAACTCGGGCAGAAACCGGCGTCCGCGGGCAGCGGATGGCCGCAGTTCGTGCAGGAGACGACCGCCTGCTCGCCCACCGGCCGGCCGCAGTTCGCACAGAAGTGCGAGCCCCAGATGATCGGCGCGCCGCACTCGCAGCGACTCGCGGTCGTACGTCGCCCGGCCGCGGCAGCCGCAAGCATCGAGTCGAGCTCGTGGAGCCGCGCCTCGAGATTGGCGATGTCGCGGGCGTGCTCGCTGAGCAGGTCCTCCCTGAACTGCTCCCGGCGGTACATCTCCATCGCAAGGCCGCCGAGATCGCGTAGCAGCTCTTCTCGGGCCTTCAGAATCGCGCGCCGCTCCCGGCGGAGTGCGCCTGGCGAGCCCGCACGGCGAATCGGGCGTGGCGGTGCGGGATTGGACGGTGCGGGGCCGGGCTCCTGCGGGCTGCTCTGCCGCCTACGGCGCCCGGGCAGGGGAAGTCGCGGCACGAAGCCGACTGTAGCAGCGGGTTCGGGCGGCCCCTGGGTGCCTAGAACTGATGCGGTTGTGTGCGGTCCGTTTCCCGACCGACGCCGAACAGGAAGGCGATGAACAGGATCGCGCCGATGATCCCGACGACGACTCCGACGTAGGTCAGGAAGAACAACAGGACGATCCCGACCACGATGAGAACGAGCGCAAGGGCGAGCATGGCCCTCTCGTTCCCGGCATCCGCCCGTCCAAACCGGTTACACGGCGATGACGACCAGGTGCTCTTCGGTCAGCTCGCGAACGGCGTATGCAGGCCCTTCGCGGGTGTTCCCGGAATCCTTGACGCCCCCGTAGGGCATCTGGTCGGCGCGGAACGTCGGCGCCTCGTTGACCGTGACGCCTCCGAACTCGAGCTCCTGCGCGGCTCGTAGTGCCGTCTCGAGCCCGGCCGTGAAGATCCCGGCCTGGAGGCCGTAGCGTGTGCCGTTCGCGAGCTCGAGCGCCTCGTCGATGGTGCCGACCGAGGTCACGGTGCAGACCGGGCCGAAGACCTCTTCGCAGTTCACCTTCAGCTCGGGACCCGCGTCTGCGATCACGGTGGGCCTGATCAGCTCGCCGTCCGTGTCACCGCCGCTCAGCACGCGGGCGCCGGACGAGCGGGCCTCCTCGACCCACGCGAGGATCCGCTCCCGCGCGTCGTCGTCGATGACCGGGCCGACGTCGGTCTCCTCGTCCGCCGGATCGCCGACCTTCAGTGCCTCGACCTTCGGCAGGAAGCGCTCGAGGAAAGAGTCGTACACCGGCGCCTCCACATAGATCCGCTGCACGGAGATGCAGCTCTGGCCCGCGAACGAGAAGGCGTTCGCCGCCATCGCCTGCGCGGCGGCCTCGATGTCCGCGTCCGCCGCCACGATCGCGGGCGTCGAGTTGCCGAGCTCGAGGTTCACCTTCTTCTGCGGCGCCCGTCCTGCGAGCTTCCAGCCGACCGTGCCGGAGCCCGTGAACGTGATCGCCCTGACACGCTCGTCCTCGATCAGAACGTCGCCGATCTCCGAGGCAGGTCCGACGAGAACGTTGAGCCAGCCCGGCGGCAGCCCTGCCTCGGTCTCCAGCTCGGCGAGCAGCAGCGCGGACAACGGCGTCTGGCTTGCAGGCTTGAGCACGACTGGGCACCCCGCCGCGAGCGCGGGCGCGAGCTTGTGCGCGACGAGGTTGAGCGGGAAGTTGAACGGCGAGATCGCGCCGACGACGCCGATCGGCTTTCGCAGAGTGAAGGCGAGCTTGCCCTCGCCGGCCTGCGAGGCGTCCATCGGCACCACGTCGCCGGCGAGCTTCCGCGCCTCGACCGCCGCGAACGTGTACGTCGACATGGCGCGCCGCGCCTCGACGCGCGCAGCCTTCATCGGCTTACCGGCTTCGTCCGAGATCTGGCGCGCGACCTCGTCGTGCCGGCGGCCGAGGAAGCCGGCGACCTTGACGAGGATCTCGGCGCGCTTGTGCGCCGGCAGCGGCTCGCCGAGCGCCGCCTCGGCAGCATCGACCGCACGCCGTGCCTCGTCTGCTCCGGCCTTCGCAACGCGTGCGACGCTCTCGCCCGAGTAAGGAGACTTGACCTCGATCCAGTCGTCGGTCTCGACCCACTCGCCGCCGATCAGAAGCTTCCTCTCGAGCGCGGTTGTTGCCATGTCGCAAGTCTAGGAGACTGCTGCGCGTGGGCCTCGACATCCGCTACGCGCGCAGCGGCGGCGTCTCGATCGCGTACCAGGCGGTCGGCAACGGGGATGTCGACCTTCTCTACGTCCCGGACTACGTCTCGAACCTCGTCTATGTGCTCTTCGGATCCCATGACGGTTGCTCGATGGCCGTCCTCTACGCGGCGTCGTACCCCGAAAGGAAGCGGGCGCTCGTTCTGTTCCATTCCGTCGCGCACGATCCCGAGTGTGATTCGGAAGCTGCGCGGCAGGACCTCGCGCGGCGGCTTCGCGATTCGTGGGGAACGCAGGAGTACTCCGACGAGCTCCTCGAGCAGACCGAGCCATCCGTCGCTGTTGATCCCGACGAACGGCAGTGGTTTGCAAACTGGCTTCGCGTGGGCGCGAGCCCCTCGGTCGCTTACGCGCTGAACCGCGCCTGGTTCCAGACCGACCTTCGCGAGATCCTCCCGTCGGTGCGCGTGCCGACGCTCGTACTCCATCGTGCGTCCTTCGCCGAGGCGAACGCGCTCGATGTTGCCGGGCGGATCCGCGGAGCTCGCGCCGTGCGCGTCTCCGGCACCGACTACGGGAGCGTCTACCTCTCGCCGGAGATTCCCGACGAGATCGAGGGCTTCGTCGCCGGCGAGGAGGCCCCGGCGGTACCCGAGACGGTCCTCACCACCGTGCTCGGACTGGAGGTGCGCGCCGGCGTCCACACCGGCGAGTGCGAGCTTCACGAGGGCAAGGTCGCCGGCGTTTCGGTCGTCATCGACTCGCGTGTCGCGTCTCTGGCAGAGGGTGGCGAAGTCCTCGTCTCGCAGACGGTCAAGGACCTCGTCGCCGGCGCAGGACTCGCGTTCACGGACCGCGGCGCCGCGGAGCTGAAGGGCGTACCCGGCGACTGGCGTCTCTACGCAGTCGCGGACGGATGACCCGCTGGTTGCTTCTCCGCGGACTCGGCGACCGACCGCTCAGCCGCCGGGTCGACGCAGCGTCGATCAAGGCGCAGTCCTCGTCGAAGCGGCCGTCCGTCGAGCCGGGCGACCCCGCGATCCTGTACGCCTCGGTCTGGCAGGCCATCTTCGGCGTCGCCGAGATCACGGGCGAGCCCGAACACGACCCGGCGCGGGACCGCTGGGCCTGGCGCTTCGCGATCCGGCCGCTCGTTGTCGTGACCGACCTCGAGCGCGCCCCGGCCGTCGAGGAGGCCGGGATCTTCCCGCAGAGCCTCTGGCGGCACTCGCATATCCGGTTGAGCACGGAACAGTTCGAGCGCGCCAGGGAGCTGATCGAGGCGGCGGCGTGAGGCTGCTCGATTTCAATGGCGGACGCGCCTTTGCGATCTCGGGTTTCGGGAGCCGCTCCGCAGGCGTCGCCGCTGACGCTTCCAGATGGCGATGCACATGTCGTCTGTCTCCGAATCGGCGCCGGAGGAGTTCTCGGCCGCCACTCGGCGTCCGTCGGCCAGATTTTCGTCGTGGTCGAGGGGGAAGGCTGGGTGAGAGGCCCTGACGGCGAGCGGGTTCCTGTCACGGCCGGGAAAGCCGTCTACTGGGAGGCCGGCGAGGAGCACGAGTCCGGCAGCGACAGCGGGATGACGGCCATCGTCGTCGAGGCGGAGCGGCTGATTCCGCACCTCCCCTAGGATCGCGGGCCATGGTGATTCGCAAGGTAGGGGTGGTCGGGCTCGGCACGATGGGCGCCGGGATCGCGCAGGTGAGCGTCCAGGCCGGCTGCGAGACGGTGGGGCGGGAGGTCTCGACGGAGCTCGCGGAGCGCGGGCGCGAGACGATCGAGCACTACCTGGGTCGCGCGGTCGAGAAGGGACGGATGACGGCCGAGGAGCGCGACGCCGCGCTCGGACGGCTGACGCTGACGACCGAGCTCGCAGACCTCGCCGACTGCGACCTTGTCGTCGAGGCGGTGCTCGAGGAGCTGCCGCTCAAGCGCGAGGTCTTCGCGGAACTCGACCGAATCACGCCCTCCAACGCGATCCTCGCGACGAACACGTCCGCGCTGTCGGTCGGCGAGATCGCGGAGGCGACCGAGCGGCCGGAGCGAGTCGTCGGCATGCACTTCTTCAACCCAGCCCCGGTGCTGCCGCTGGTCGAGATCGTGAGGACGTCGAGGAGCTCGGACGACGCGGTGCGCGCAGCCTACGAGTGGGCCGAGACCGCGGGCAAGCAACCGGTCAAATGCAACGACACGCCCGGCTTCATCGTCAACCGGATCCTGATCCCGCTCTTGAACGACTGCGTCCGGGTCCTCGACGAGGCCGGTGTGACGCCCGAGGACCTCGACAAGGCGATGACGAACGGCGCCGGCTGGCCGATGGGGCCGTGTGCTCTCGTCGACCTTGTCGGAATCGACGTCCACGTCCACGCCTCGGAGGCGCTCTACGACAAGCTCCGCGAGGAGCGGATGCGGGCGCCGGAACGTCTCCTCGAGCTGCAGCGAAAGGGGCGCCTCGGGCGAAAGACCGGCGCGGGCTTCTTCGAGTACTGAACGGGCCCGTTGGCCGTGTCCCTGGTGCCAGGCACGAGGCCAGGTCCGGAGGGGACACAACGCCTGGAAACGACCCAGCAGGCCGGAAGGCGACGGACGTGTCCGAAGCGCGATTCGGTGCCAGGCACCGGGACACGCCCCGTTTCGCCAGTCTGGCTAGCCTTCGAAGCCGGCCGCGTGGCGCTTGCGCTCCGGCGTCGCGAGCCATTCGAGCACCGCCTGGCGCGAGAAGCGCCAGTGGCGGCCCACCTTGCGGCCCGGCAGGTCGCCCGCAGTTGCGAGCGAGCGCACGGTTTTCTCGTCCACCTGCAGGAGCTCTGCCAGCTGCGGCAACGTGAGCACGTCGGGCCCGCGGAGCTCCGGCGCGGCCCGCCCGACGACGACGTCTTCGGCCCCGAGGTAGCGGTCGACAAGATCCGCTACGAGCTCCCGCTTCGGCGTCTTCAGCTCGAACGCGGCGCGGCTGAGCTTCTCGGCCGAGGCCGCCGGCAGGCGCACGAAGAGCGGCAAGGTCGGCTCGGAGGGCATTCGGATATCAGAATATCAAGCTGCTATCGTCGCCGGCCGTGGCGCGGCGTGCGTTTCTGCTCGGCGGCAGCGGCCAGACCGGCCGGGCGCTGATCCCGCGCCTCCACCAGCGCGGCTGGGAGATCGTCGTCGCCAGCCGCGGCGAGCGAGAGGTCCCGGCCGGTGTCGAACACGTCACCGTCGATCGCGGCGTCGAGGGAGCACTCGAGAACGCGGTCGGCGATGGCGCCGACGTGCTCGTCGACTTTGCCGCCTTCGAGCCCGAGCACGCCGAGCAGTTGCTCGCTCTTCGGGACCGCATCGGATCCCTGGTCGTGTTGTCGAGCGCGGCGGTCTACTTCCCCGAGGACGAGGCCGACTTCGCGCGGCTGCCCGTGCCGATCGCCGAGCGCACCGAGACGGTCGCGCCGGGCCCCGGCGGGTACGCGACCAAGAAGCGGGCGATCGAACTGGCGCTGCTCGAGCAGGATGCGCTGCCGGCGACGCTGATCCGCGCCGGAGCGATCCACGGTCCCTGGTCGACGTGGGCACGCGAGTGGTATTTCGTGAAGCGCGTCCTCGACGGCCGCCGCGCGATCGTGCTCGCCTATCGCGGCGCGAGCCGCTTCCACCCGATCTCGGTGCACAACCTCGCAGAGCTGATCTGGCTCGCCGCCGAGCGCCCAGGCCGCCGCGTCCTGAACGCAGGCGACCCCGAGCCGCCGACGGTGGTCGAGATCGCGCGCGCCGTCGCAGCCAACCTCGAGCACGACTGGGCCGAGGTCCTGATCGACGAGCCCGTCGGCAACGTCGGCGAAACCGTCTGGTCGACGCCGCACCCGGTGGTGCTCGACATGACCGACGCGGAGTTCGAGCTCGGCTACCGCCCCGTGACGACGTACGAGCAGGCGCTCCCCGAGACGCTCGCCTGGCTCGTCGAGGCGACCCGCGGCCGCGAGTGGCGCGAGGTCCTGCCGACCACAGCGAAGATCATGGAGAGCTCGTTCGAGTACGCCGCCGAGGACGCCTTCATCACACGGCTCACGGCCGACTGAGCCGCGCCCAAACATTGTTCAACAGCTGCGCGACGGCGGGCTGGGTGACCGATGCCGCGAAGTTGAGCGCGCCGCCTGCGAAGACCTTCGCACCTTTCGGCGTCTCGTAGTAGGTCATCTCGGCGGTCCTGCCCGGTCCCATCAGGTCAGGGGCCGATCCGAGCACCACCGTGCCGGGCGGGCTGGCAGGCGAGCGCATGTCGATCTCGTAGCCGTAGCGGCCAAAGCGATTCCCGGTTGCGAGGCCGGTTCCGGCAAAAGCCCACGGCGCCCCGCCCGTGTCGGCGATGTACGGCGCCTGCTGGGCGCCGTAGTTGCTCGCGACGTACTGCACGCCCACGATGGCCGCCTCCGGCTGCCCGAACGCTCGCCACTGCCCCACGCGGCGCATCACGTGTCCGCGGAAGACCACCTTCCAGAAGAGATTGTTCGCCGACAGGAACATCAGGTTCCCGCCGAGGTCCCGGTAACGCCTGATCAAGTCGAACTCGTGCGCCGTCACGTACTCCTCGTGGCCGGGGAAGACGATCAGGTCGTACTTCGCGGCAAGAGTGTCGGCGCGCGCGACGTGCTCGAGATCGAGGTCGGTGAGGTAGTCGAGGTTCCCGCGGCCGGTCAGCCAGCCCTGGATCGCGGCGTCGAAGTCGCCGAAGCGGTAGGGAACGCCGTAGTCGACGTAGGGCCGCTGTATGTCGACCCTGCGGAACGCTCCGTTCACGTACCAGCTGTCGCCCCAACCGTCACCGTTGGCGTCGTCGAAGTTGTACGCCTGCCAGGTGTTCGTGGGGAGGACGACCGCGATGCGGTTCAGGCCGAGCACCCGTGGGCGCACGACGAACGGCGCATAGCCGATGCGGCCGTCGCGGGCGCGGACCCGCACGAAGTAGAGGCCGCTCGGCCAGTCGCCGATCCGGATCCGCACCGTGCCCGGCGCGTTCCGGTGTCCCCGCCACGACAGCGCGACGGGTGGCGCGATCGGTCTGGCCGTGGTCCGCGCGTCAGACGCGCCGGTCCCGATGCTGAAAGACAGCATGTCGAGGTCGAGCCGGCGGGCGTCGGTGGCGATCCGGACGACCGCGGTCTGGCCCGGCATATACCTCGGCCCGATCGACACGCCCACCCGCTGGATGCGGACTACCGGCGCCCTCACCTGCACTTGGCCCGCAAGCGGAAAGTCGTTGTAGACCCGCTTGCGCCCCTGCGCGTCGACGACAGTCAGCTCGAGGACGTAAGTGCCGTTCGGAACCGTGCGCGCTGGGATCCACGCGAGCCGGTGCCGCCCGGCTTCGAAGGAGTAGCTCTGGGTCAGGATCGTCCGCACCACGTTCTGGCCGCGCTTGACGTTCAGCGTCTGGAGGACGTCGAGCTGCACCGTGGCGGCGGCGTCGAGACGGAACCTGACGACCGCCTTGTCGCGGAACAGGTCTCCGTTCGGACTGACGGTCGTCAGCAGGCGCCGGTCACCGGCGAACGGTGTGGAGCCGTTGCCGACCCGCAGGTCGAGCAGGCGCGGGACCGGCGCGGCGCGGCCGGCGGGTGCGGCCGCCGGCACGGCTGCGGCGATGAGGAGTGCGAAGAGGGCGGCGCGAGTTGCCACCGGGCAAAGTTATCCCTGCATATCCACGTTTACGGACCCCTTACAATGCCCTCATTGGCGGCACAACTGCGGCAACGATACTGCGCGCGTCGATGAGGCGTCTCATCTCGCTTACCGTACTTGCCATCGCCCTGGCCGTACCTGCGGTCAGCTACGCCGTCGAGGGGGGCAGCTCGGATGACGGCACGCTTTCCGTCAAGGCCGGCGTCGGTCGCGTTTACCTGAACATCACCGGCACGGTCGTCGGCCGTCTGGGCGAGGGCTACATCCGGGTTACCGACCTCAACCCGAACGACGGGCAGAGCTTCCAACTCTCCGGCTGCGAATTGACGATCGAAAAGGCCGCCTCGACCACCTCGGTCTGCCACAACACGGACGGCGTCGCGCGTTTCAAGGCGATCGGCAGCAAATACGTGATCACGATTTTCAAAGCATCAGGGATCTTCCTGTCTGCAGTCGGCCACGGCTACACGACTCTCAACGGGGCAGGCGAAGATCCGAGCATCCCCGGGACCTTCGATGGGACGTTCTCCATCAACGATGGGCCGTACAAGTCGTTGCCCGACGACCCTCACGCTTTCCCGCTCGCTGCGCCGGCCGGCGGTTGACCGGCCTGAGATCCTGACGGCATGACAGCACAAGGCCAGACGGTGCTCGTGGTCGAAGACGAGGCCTCGATCGCGTCGTTCGTCGCGCTCTACCTGAAGAACGCCGGCTATACCGTCAAGGCCGTGGCCAACGGAACCGATGCGCTCGCCCAGGTCGAGGCTGAGCAGCCTGCGCTGATCGTGCTCGACCTGATGCTTCCGGACATGGACGGGATCGAGGTCTGCCGGCGAATCCGCCAGCGCCGCGACGTGCCGATCCTGATGCTGACGGCCCGCGACGAGGACATCGACAAGATCATCGGGCTCGAGGTCGGCGCCGACGACTACATGACGAAGCCGTTCAACCCGCGCGAGCTGGTCGCGCGGGTGAAGTCGATCCTTCGCCGGTCGGCGACCGAGCGCCGCGAGTCGGAGACCGCCGAGATCCGCCACGGCGACCTGCACGTTGATGCCGGCAGGCGCGAGGTCCACATCGGCGACGAGGAGATCCAGCTGGCGCCGAAGGAGTTCGACCTGCTCTGGGAGCTTCTCGACCATCGCGGCGTCGTGCTGACTCGCGACCAGCTCCTGGAGCGGGTCTGGGGTTACACGTTCGCCGGCGACACCCGGACCGTCGACGTTCACGTCAGGCAGGTCCGGCGCAAGCTCGGGGACGCCTCGCCGATCGTCACCGTGTGGGGCGTCGGGTACAAGGTCGCACCCGCACGGGATTCGGTGAGCGCCTAGCGAAGAAGGCGGCGTGTTTCGATCGCTCCGCTTCCGGCTTCCCGCCCTGTTCCTTGCGGCGATCGTCATTGCGGGTCTCGTCTCTACGGCGGTCGCCGTCAGTGTCTCGCAGCACTACGCTCAGAACAGGCTTCGCAAGCAGGCCTACCGTGAGCTCGACCGCGAGGCCCGCGGCATCAATCAGATCTACACAAAGCATGCGGGCGGGCAGCCGCCGAAGTCGGGAGAGCTCGAGCTCGCCTCGGGTGACCGGGTTTTCTACGTCCAGCGGGCGAGAGGGATCGACCTCTATCCCGGGCCGACGAAGGCATTCACGCTGCTGCCGAAGACCGTTCTGGACTTCCGCCGCATCCTCGTCGACGAGACCGTCTCTTTCGAGTTCACGCGCAGAGTAAAAGGAAAGGCGACTCGGATGCTGGCTGTCGCCCGGCCCGTCAAGCTCGGCGGGGCGGTGTTCGGAGCCACCATCCTCGCCCGGCCGACGACGCGCCTCAACCAGGGCATCCTTCCGCTCGTCTGGCGGCTCCTCCCCGCCTTCCTCGCGGGGATCCTGGTCGCCGGCGCGCTCGGCTGGTACTTGTCCCGGCGGATCACAAAGCCCGTACTCGCCCTCTCTGACGCCGCCGACGCGGTGGCCGCGGGGCGCTACGGCGTCACCGTCTCCGAGGTGCCGGGCGGCGGCGAGATCAGCCATCTCTCGACGCGCTTCAGGGACATGGCCTCCCAGCTCGAACAAGCCGAGGCGCTCGAGCGGAACTTCCTGATGACCGTCTCGCACGAGCTGCGGACCCCGCTCACCGCAATCCGTGGCCACGTGGACGCGCTCCTCGAGGGCGTCGTCGAGGACGAGGAGACGAGGACAGACTCGCTCGAGGTGATCAGCCTCGAGGCGAAGCGGCTCGAGCGGCTCGTGGGTGACATCCTCGACCTGGCGAAGCTCGACACCCACCGCTTCGCGCTGCGGCGCGAGGAGGTCGAGATGGAGCGTCTCGTCGATCGCGCCTACTCGGGCTTCAACGAGGAGGCTCGGCGGCGCGGCATCGACTACCGGCGCACGATCGCGGCCTCCCCGGTGCTCGAGACCGACGGCGACCGCGTCCTCCAGATCATCTCGAACCTGCTTTCGAACGCGTTTCGCTGGACGCCGGACGGCGGGCGGGTCGCGGTCGCGCTCATGCAGGTGGACGGGACGATCCGCGTTGCGGTCGAGGACAATGGGCCGGGCATCCCCGCTGAGGAGCAAGAACTGATCTTCCGCCCGTTCTGGTCGCGAGACGGCGACGGCACCGGCCTCGGGCTCGCGATCGCCGGCGAACTGGCCGCCGCGCTCGGCGGCCAGATCGAGCTGGAGACGGCGCCCGGTGAGGGCAGCCGCTTCGAGCTCGTTCTACCCGTGAGCTAGGTGCCCGTGAGGCGGTCTTCGATCCGGTAGACGACCGCGCCCTCGTCGGCACCGAGCGTGCGCTCGATGCGGACGAGCCGCTCGTCCACGCCCCGCCAGCCTGAGGTGATCAGGTCGATCAACAGCGCGAGATCGTCCACCCGGGCGTGCCGCTCGGCAAGCAGGTCGGTCTCGAGCCGTTCGAGCCGCCGCACCGTGTTCGCCGACAAGCCCCGCACCTCGGCCAGGTGCTTCGCGACCGGCAGCACCTGCTCGCGAAGCCCGGCTTGCACGGCCTCGCCGACGCGATCGGGCAGCGTTGCCTCGAGGCTGGCGGCGGTCTCCGCAAGCGACTCGACCTGGTGCCGCGCCCGCTCGAGCGCCGCCTCGGCGACGACGGGGTCGATCCGGCCTTCCGCTGCCTGTCTGAGCCGCTCGTTCGCGCGTTCGATCGCGAGTGGATTCATGGGCGGCAACGCTAGCGTTCGCATCGGATGAACCTCTCGGAGCTCGACTACTCGCTTCCGGCCGAGCTGATCGCGCAACGGCCGCTCGAGCGCCGCGACGACTCGCGGCTCCTCGTCTACGAGCGGGCGAGCGGGGAGATCAGGCACCGGAGCTTCTCGGAGCTGCCGGAGGAGCTCGCGCCCGACGAGCTCGTCGTCGTGAACGACAGCCGGGTGATTCCTGCGCGGATTCCGATCGAACGGCCGCGCGGCGAGGTCCTGCTGCTGGAGCGGACCGGCGTCGACGGCTTGTGGGAAGGCCTCGCGCGCCCGACACGACGGTTGCACGCGGGGCGCCGGTACGGGCCGGTCGAGCTGGTCGAGCACCTGGGTGAGGGACGCTGGCTGTTGCGGCTCGACGGCGAGCCCGCGGGCGAGATGCCGTTGCCGCCGTACATCACTGAGAGGCTCGCCGATCCCGAGCGCTACCAGACCGTCTACGCCGATGCGGAGGGGTCAGCGGCGGCCCCGACCGCGGGGCTGCACTTCACACCTGAGCTGCTCGCCCGCCTCGACGTCGAGCGGGTCACCCTCCACGTCGGTCTCGATACCTTCCGGCCGGTCTCCGCTGAGCGGCTGGAGGAGCACCAGCTACACAGCGAGCGGTACGAGGTCGACGCGGCTGCGTGGGGGCGGATCCAGGCTGCGAGCCGGGTTCTCGCGGTGGGGACGACAACGGTGCGGGTGCTCGAGTCGCTCGCGCGCGGCGCGCCGCCTGCGGGTCGCACCGATCTGTTCGTGACGCCGGGCTTCGAGTTTCGCCGCGTCGACTCGCTGCTTACGAACTTCCACCTACCGCGCTCGACGCTGCTCGCCCTCGTGATGGCCTTTGCCGGCGTCGAGCAGATGCGTCGGCTCTACACGCTCGCGATAGAGGAGCGGTACCGCTTCTACTCCTTCGGCGACGCGATGCTGATCCGGTGAAAGTGACCGCAACCGACGGGCGGGCGCGCGCCGGCGTCCTCACGACTGCGCACGGCGACGTGCCGACCCCCGCCTTCATGCCCGTCGGCACGAAGGCGACGGTCAAGAGCGTCGACCCGGACGAGCTGCGCCAGCTGGGCGCGACGATCGTGCTCGGCAACAGCTACCACCTGCACTTCCGGCCCGGCGCCGAGCTGATCGCCGAGCTCGGCGGCCTGCACTCGTTCATGGCCTGGGATCGGCCCATCCTGACCGACTCCGGCGGCTTCCAGGTCTTCTCGCTGCGCCACACGATCCTCGGCGTCGACGATGAGGGCCTGACCTTCCGCTCCGTCTACGACGGCGAGCCCGCGCGATTCACACCGGAGTCCGTGGCACAGATCCAGGCGCAACTCGGCTCCGACGTCGCCATGTGTCTGGACGCCGTGCCGCCCGCGGACGCGCCGCGCCCCGCCCTCGAGGAGGCGGTGCGCCTGACGACCCATTGGGCGAGCCGCCAGCGCGACGCCGCGCGGGCTCCCGGCCAGCTCGTCTTCGGGATCGCGCAGGGAGGCACCGACGAGGAGCTTCGCACCCGCTCGATCCAGGAGATCACGGCACTCGGCTTCGACGGCTACGCGCTCGGCGGCCTCGCGATCGGAGAAGACCGCGACCTGATGTTCGAGACGGTCGGCTGGGCGACACCGCTCCTGCCGGCCGAACAACCCCGCTACTTCATGGGAATCGGCGATCCGCAAGGCGTGCTCGAGGTGATCGAGCGCGGCATCGACATGTTCGACTGCGTCCTGCCGACCCGCAATGCGCGAACCGGCACCGCGATGACGTGGGAGGGACGGCTGAACATGCGCAACGCGCGCTTCGCCCGAGACCACGCGCCGCTGCAGGAAGGCTGCGAGTGCCCGGCGTGCACGCGCTTCTCCCGCGCCTACCTGAGGCACCTCGTCAACCAGCAGGAGCTGCTCGGCCACCGGCTGCTCAGCCTCCACAATCTACGATTCCTCCTCGACTTGACGGCGGGCGCGAGAGCGGCGATCGAACGCGGCGAGTTCGCCGGGTACAAACAGGAGGCGATCACGCGTCTCGGGGCTCCCACCGAAACGGAGGCGATACGGGCTACCTGATCGTGATCGTGGCGCTGTTCGTGCTCCTCTATCTGCTGATCCTGCGCCCGCAGCGTCGTCGCACGACCGACCAGCTGCAGATGCAGGACACGCTCCAGGTCGGCGACGAAGTGATCACGGCAGGCGGCATCCGCGGCGAGGTGCGTCAGCTGGACGAGGACGTGTTGAAGGTCGAGATCGCGCCCGACATCGTCGTTCGCGTCGACCGGCGGGCGATCGCCGCGGTCGTCGGCGAGCACGAAGATGACACAGACGCGCTAGAGGAGGGTGAGCCGGAGGGAAGCTAAGCTTTCGTCTCTCCCGCGGATGCAAAACCGCCGTTCTTACCTCATCCTCGTCGGCCTGATCCTCGCCGCACTGGCGGGAGTGGCCGCGCTTGCCATTCCGGGCTCCCCGGCGCATAAGAAAGTGACGCTCGGGCTCGACCTGCAGGGCGGTCTCGAGGTCGTGTTGAAGGCGCAGCCCGCGCAGGGTCAGAAGCTCGACTCGGCCGCGCTCGACCGCTCCGTCTCGATCATGCGCGAGCGCGTCGACAAGCTAGGTGTCGCCGAGCCCGAGATCCGCAAGCAGGGCTCGAACCAGATCGTGATCGAGCTCGCCGGCGTCCACGATCCAGCCAAGGCGGCGGCGATCATCGGCAAAACCGCGCAGCTCGAGCTCTACGACCTCGAGACCTCGCTCACGGGCCCTTCGGTCTCGGCTTCGGGCGATCCGCAGACCTCGCCGAGCCTCGACGCGCTGCTCTCGCAGGTCCAGTCGCAGGCGAAGCAGGGCACCCCCGAGGGCTACTACGTCGTCGGCAAGAACAAGGAGAAGACGGTCGGCCCGTTCCAGACGCGCGCAGAGGCGCTCAAGGAGGCGAAGCTCGCCAAGCTGAAGACGCCTTACAAGGTGCTCGCCGTCCCACACAACACGGTGGTCGTCACCTGCGACTCGAGCGAGGTGGTCTGCCCGGGCCCGAGCGGCCGGCAGGGTGGCAACACGGTCCCGCCCCCCGCCAAGGGCAAGAGCTACTACTACCTCCTCAAGCATGACCCGAGCCTGAAGAACTCGGTCGGCGACGTCACCGGCGTCCCGCAGCTGACCGGCTCCGACCTGAAGCTGTCGGGCACCCGCCAGGACTTCGACCCCACCACGAACGAGCCGGTCGTGCTCATGCAGTTCACCGGCCACGGCTCGCACAACTTCCAGCAGGTCACCTCCGAGGAGTACAACCGGGGCCGCACCCGGCAGATCCCCCAGCACTTCGCGATCGTGCTCGACCGCGAGATCCGCTCGTTCCCGCAGATCGACTACACGAACTCCAACCTCGCGGGCGGCATCAGCGGTAACGCCGAGATCTCGGGGATCAAGTCGATCGGCGAGGCAAAGGACCTGGCGCTCGTGCTCCAGACCGGTGCACTGCCTGTCAACTTCGTCCAGATCGAACGGACCGACGTCTCCGCGACGCTCGGTAAGGACTCGCTGAACGAGGCCAAGAAGGCGGCGTTGATCGGCCTCCTGGTCGTCGCGCTCTTCCTGCTCGTGCTCTACCGGTTCCTCGGCGTCGTCGCAGTCATCGGCCTCGGCATCTACGCGGCCTTCCTGTACGCGGCGATCCTGCTCTTCAACGTCACGCTGACGCTGCCGGGCTTCGCGGGACTGATCCTGACGATAGGCGTAGCCGCCGACGCGAACGTCGTCGTCTTCGAACGGATCAAGGAAGAAGTGCGCGCCGGGAAGTCCGTGCGCGCCGCGGTCTCGGCCGGCTACGCGAAGGGCTTCCACACGATCATCGACGCGAACGTCGTGACGCTGATCACGGCATTCGTCCTGTTCGCGGTCGCGACGGCAGGCGTGAAGGGCTTCGCCCTGATGCTGATCATCGGGACGGTGATCTCGCTGATTACCGCCGTCGCGGCGACCCGCGCGATGCTCGGCCTGCTCTCCGGCTTCTCCTGGTTCGACAACCCGCGCTTCATGGGCGCCGCCGGCCAGCAATCGGCGAGGTGGCTGCAGATCGACTTCATGCGCCGCCGCAACCTCTGGTTCGCGATCTCGGGCGTGATCGTCGCGATCGGGGTCGTTTCGCTCGGCGTCAAGGGGCTCAACCTCGGCATCGACTTCAAGGGCGGAACGCAGGTGACGTTCAAGACGCCGCAGCCCGTCTCGCTGAACTCGGTCCGCACGCAGGCGAAGGACATCGGCCAGTCGGACGCGGTCATCCAGGGCCGCGGCAACACCTTCGGGGGCGACAAGTACGAGAACTTCCAGATGCGGATGAAGTCGCTTTCCCAGGCGAATCAGAACAAGCTCGGCCAGGACCTGACGTCGCGCTTCCACGCCAAGAACTACCAGATCACCAACGTTTCCTCGAGCTTCGGAAGACAGATCGCGCGCTCGGCGATTCTCGCGATCATCGTCTCACTGCTCCTGATCGTGCTCTACATCGCCGTCCGGTTCGACCTCAAGTTCGCCGGGCCGGTGATCGTCGCGTTACTCCACGACATCGTGATCACGGTCGGCATCTACTCGCTGACCGGGCGCGAGGTCTCGAACTCGACGGTGGCCGCTGTCTTAACCGTGCTCGGCTACTCGATCTACGACACGATCATCATCTTCGACCGAATCCGGGAGAACATCCCGCTGATGCGGCGTTCGTCCTTCGCGACGATCGCGAACGTCTCGCTCTGGGAGACGATCCGCCGCTCCCTGGCGACGACCTTCATCACGCTGCTGCCGATCATCTCGCTGCTGATCTTCGGCGGCGCGACGCTGAAGGACTTCGCGTTCGCGCTGCTCGTCGGCATCGTCTCGGGCGCCTACTCGTCGATCTTCATCGCGGCGCCGCTGCTCACGATTCTCAAGGAGCGCGAGCCGGAGTTCGCACGGCGTAAGGAGGTCGTCGACGTTGCCGGCGACGGCCGGGCGGGCGAGCTCGTTCTCGAGGAGGCGGAGGAAGCGGCCGCCGCGGAGCCTGCCCCGGACCTGTCGCCGGTCGACGCGGTCGAGCGCGTCGCCGCCTCGGCCGAAGCGAAGCGGGAGCGGCGTCGCCAGCGGCGGCGGGCGCGTCCGCATGGCCGAGCCCGGTAGCGGGGTGGCCGAGGCCTCCCGGCGGCTCGGGCGCGATCAGGCAAAGGCCCTCGCCGAGGAGCTGAGCGCGCTCTGGCGTGGTGACGCGGCGGTGACGGACCGCGCTGCGGCTCGGCTCGCCGGGATGTTCCGCGAGCTCGGGCTCGTCACGCGCGAGGAGCTCGACGAGGCGCAGCTTAAGATCGCGCAGCTCGAGCACCGGCTGCGGCTGCTCGAGGACGGCCGGCCGCCTGCCGCGTGAGCGTCGCGCGGGTCTGGGGCGACGACCCGAAGAAGGTCTGGCGCGTCGCCCGGCCGATCGTCCAGCCGATCACGCTTGCGCTGGCGCCTGCGGCGGCGTACGGGGTCGAGAGGATCCCTCGAGATCGCGGCGCCGTCCTCGCGGCGAACCACTTCTCCGGCATCGACCATCCGCTGATCGGCTCGTTCGTCCCGGGCGTCACGTACTTCCTCGCGAAGTCTGAGCTGTTCAAGATCCCGATCCTCGGTCCGATCCTCGCCTCGATGGGCGTGATCTCGATTCGGCGCGGCGAGAGCGATCGCGACGCTCTCCGCCGCTCCCGCGAGGTGGTGCGGGACGGCCACCTCGTCTGCGTTCACATCGAGGGCACGCGCCAGCGGCTCGGGTATCCGGGCCCGGTCCACACGGGCGGTCTGATGATCGCGATGCAGGAGGGCGCTCCGGTCGTCCCCCTCGGCCTCGACACGTTCGGGTGGTCGCCGTCGAACCGCCGGCTCTGCGCCCTGGTATTCGGGGAGCCGCTCGAGCTCGACGGCCTGCCCCGGAACCGGGCGGGGTACACGGAAGCCGGAGAGCTCGTGCGCACAGAGATCGTGCGGCTCTGGCGCCTCGCCGCGGAGGCCGCTGCGGCGGGCCTGCCGCCCGAGCTGCCGGACGGGACGCCCAGAAACGCCCCCGTGTCAGACTGACCGCATGGCTCAGCCGGCCACGCGGAACGTTCGCCGCCTTTCCGAGATCGCGCAAGTGGCGGTCAAGCACGGCTTTGGATACTTCTTCGAGCGCCACCGCCTGACCGACCTGTTCCCGTGGATCGACCGCGATGGACGGGACGAGACGCCTTCCGACCGCGGCCGGCGGTTGCGCGAGATGCTGGAGGAGCTCGGCCCGACCTTCGTCAAGTTCGGCCAGCTCCTGTCGACGCGCCCGGACATCGTGCCGCCCGACGTGGTCGTCGAGCTGCAGAAACTCCAGGACGACGTCAGGCCAATTCCGTTTGCGGAGGTCGAGCGCGTCGTCCGGGAGGAGCTCGGCCTGACGATCGAGCAGGCCTTCCTAGAGTTCGACGAGCGGCCGACCGCGGCGGCCTCGATCGGCCAGGTCCATCACGCGCTGCTTCCGAACGGCGAGCGCGTGGCCGTGAAGGTGCAACGCCCGAACGCGCCCCGCCAGATCGAGTCGGACATCTCGCTCCTCTTCCAGGCAGCCCGGCTCGCGAAGGAGAGAGTCCGGGCGCTCGACTTCATCGACGCCGAGCAGGTTGTCGACGAGTTCGCACGGTCGATCCGGGGGGAGCTCGACTACCGGGCCGAGGCGCGGAACGCCGAGGTCTTCCGCCGGAACTTCGCGGGCAACCCCGAGGTCAAGATCCCACGGGTGTTCTGGTCATACACTCGGCGACGGGTGCTGGCACTCGAGTTGCTCGAGGGGACGCAGCTCGCGGACATCGACGTGGCCTCTCTCAGCGCCGCGGAGCGCCGCGACCTCGCGTACCGGGCCGCCGAGATCTGGATGACGATGATCTTCCGCCACGGTTTCTTCCACGGCGATCCGCACCCGGCGAACGTCTTCGTCCTCGCGGACGGTGGCGTGATCGGTCTCGTCGACTTCGGCCAGGTTGGGAAGCTCACCGACGACGACATGTCGAAGCTCACGCGGCTGTTCATCGACGCCGCAAACGAGCGCGTCGACGTGTTACCCCGCCGGCTCGCCGAGCTCGGCGTCCGCTACCCGCGCGAGCGGGAGGAGGAGTTCGCCGAGGAACTGCGCGAGATCTACTACCGCTACTACGGCGTCAGCCTCGCCGACGTCGACCCGCTTCAGGTCATCCGCGAGGCCTTCGATCTCATCTACAGCATGAACCTGCGCCTGCCCACCCGGTTCGTGCTGCTCGACAAGGCGATCGCCACGCTGGCCTCGGTCGGCATCGAGCTCTACCCGGACTTCAACGTCTTCGAGGTCGCGAAGCCGTACGCGCGCAACTTGCTGGTCGAGCGCTTCTCCCCCGAGCGCGTGCTCGCACGCGCCCGGAAGGAGTCGGGCGATCTCGCCCGGATCGGGGCCGCGTTTCCTTACCAGGTCTCCGACTTCATGGAGCAGATCCGAGACGGGCAGCTCGAGGTCGGCTTCGTGCACAAGGGCCTCGACGACTTCATGCACAAGGTCGACGTGGCGTTCAACCGGCTGGTGATCGCGCTGATCGTCGTCGGCGGCCTGATCGGTTCGAGCCTGATCGGCATCTTCTCGAAGCACGGGCCGTTCGTCGCGGGCGTCAACTTCCTCTCGTTCATCGGCTTCCTGCTTTCCGGCGCGCTCGGGATCTGGCTCCTCTGGGCCGTGATCCGTTCCGGACGGCTTTAACCGCGAAAAATGCTTCGCACTTTTCGCGGACTAGCTTGTCGCGTCGCTTCGCTCGCGAGATGGACTTGTCCTCGTCCGTCGGCTGTCGAAAGTCCGGTGGATCTTTGGTTGCAGATTTGCCGCAAAGGACATCTGGCCGACGCACGGGCCCCCGGTTACCGTCGCGGCCATGAATGCCGCCCTGTTGCTCGCCGAATCGGAGGCGGCCACCCGGGAGTTCTTGCAACGGCACCTCGCGGACGACGGCTTCGACGTGCTCGGCGCCGAGGCGGAGCGCGAGGCGCTCGAGCTGCTCGAGCGGGTGAAGCCGTCGCTCGTCCTCTCATCGCCTGAGCTCTGCCGACGCCTCCGTGAGGGCGAGCCGGGGCGCTCCTGGGACCGAGCGGTACCGGTGATCGTGCTCGGCCGCAGCGAAGCGGACACCGTCGACCGCGTCCGCGCCTTCGACCGCGGCTGCGACGACTACGTGCCGCGGCCCTTTCACTACGACGAGCTGCTCGCGCGGATCAGGGCGGTTCTGCGCCGAACCTCGCCGTCCCGCGGCGATGTGCTCGAGGCGGGGCCGCTCGCTGTCGACCTCGTCACCCGCCGCGTGAGCGTCCACGGGCGCGCGATGACATTGCCCGCCAAAGAGTACGACCTGCTCGCCAAGCTGGCGACCGAGCCCGAGCGGGTCTTCACGAAGGAGCAGCTCCTCCGCGAGGTCTGGGGCTACATCTCGCTGGGGCGGACGCGCACGCTGGACTCACACGCGTCACGCCTGCGTCGCAAGCTCCGCCTGGCCGGCGCCGGCCCCTGCGTCGTGAACGTCTGGGGCGTCGGCTACCGGCTGCTCGGCGAGTAGCGCGTCAGCGACGCCCGCAACGAGTACGTGCCGTCCAGGACGCTTTTTCCGAGGTAGGCATTGACGTAGGCGACGCGGGTCTTGCCGCTCGCGTTGGTCGCGGTGGCGTGCGGTGTGCGGCTCGGCCCTCTCGCGGCGAGCAGGTCACGCCGCTTCGCCGCGCCCTTCTCGTGGACGGTCTGCGTCCTCGGGCCCCAGAGCTCGACGCTCGTTCGCGCACTCGCGGAGACCTGGACTCGGAGCCTGCTGTGCGGCGGCAGAGCCACGCGGAAGACGTCTTCGGGATCCTCGGTCGCGTCGAGCCGCGCGCCGAACGATGTCGAGCGCCGACCGCCGCCGAGGATGAACGCGGTGCCGTCGCGGAAGAGGCCGTTCGGCTTCACGAGGTAGACGTCGTCGTTCGGTTCTTGGGGATCGACCGTGGGCGCGGGGAAGCCGAGCGCGTTCGCGATGTCGAGCACGCCGAAGCCGGTGTCCTTGTCCCAGCCCGGTCGCCAGACGTCGCGGGCCGAGCGCCGCATCAGCTCGAAGAGCTGCGTCGCGTCGAGTTTCGGACGCGCCGTCCAGACCCAGGCCGCGGCGCCCGAGACGAGCGGCGCCGCGAAGCTCGTGCCGTCCGCGCGTACGTAACCGCTCGGGCTCGTCCAGACGGGAACAGCAACGGGGATGTGCTCGCCGGGAGCGGCGATGTCCACCGCATTCGACGAGCTCGAAAACGGCGCCGGTGCATCTACCTCAGTGGTCGCGGCGACGGTGAGCACATGCGGATAGCTCGCCGGGTACAGCGCGGGGCCGTTCGCTCCTGAGTTGCCCGCCGACGCAACCACGAGCGAGCCCTTGGCGAACGCAGCGGCGATCGCCTCCTGAAAGACGAAGTCGCGCGAGGTCCCCCCGACGCTCAGGTTGATGACGCCGGCATGGCGCGAGGACGCCGCGAGGACGCCGTTGATGATCGAGCTGTGATCGAGAAGCTCGTCCGGGCTGGCGTCGAACGCCTGCAGCGCCGCCTGCGGATAGATCCCGACGACCCCGACGCCGTTCTCAGGAGCCGCGATCACCGACGCCACCGCGGTGCCGTGGGCTTCGTCCTCGTCGCCCGTGGTCGTCTGCGCGTTGAGCGCTACCGTGTTCGGGCGCGCCGAGAACTCCGGATGCGAGAAGTCGAGGCCGGTGTCGACGTCGGTGACCGGCACCCCGGCCGGAGGAGGGACGACGGTGTTGGCCCGGATCGCCGGCACCCACCACTGCTGCGCAGAGAGCGGGTCGCTCGGAGGCCAGGCGGCCGGCGCGCGTCGAGTTCGAAGCGTTCGATCAGGCTCGACCGCACGGAGTGCATGCAAGCGCTGCACCCTTGCGATCGCCCGCGCGCCGCCCGGCCCGCGGAGCCGCCAGATGCGTAACTGCGGCCCGATCTGCTCCGCACCTGCAGCGCGAAGCACGGTTTCGGCGGCACGGGGGGCGGCCGGCGTCAGCTGAAGGATCACAGGCGACTCCCGCGCGAAGAGCTTGAGCTCGCCGGGAGTGGGGAGCGGCGGCGGAACGAATGCGCGGCCGGCGTGGGCGGGAATCGTCGCGTGCGCCGCCGGGGCGAGCAGCGCAGTCGCGACACCGAATGTCGCGACTGCGCGTCTCAGGCTGCGGCGCACTTCTCAGTTACTTGAAGATGCCCAGCAGCTCCTGGAAGACGTTCACCGTCGCCGTGTTGGGCTGCCTCACGATCGGCGGCGTGATGCGGGTGATGGTCTGCAGCTGGCTGCAGGTCTGGTAGTCGTTGACCGGGTTCGGGGGCGCCGCGTAGCCGGCGATACCCGAGCCTGCGAGCGCGTCTGCCGTCACGGCTGAGTTACAGCCGCCGTAGAGAAGCGCCACGACCGCGACTGCCTCGGTCTGCAGGAGCGTCGTGTGGTCTTTCTTGACCTGCTTCTGAAGCGTTTTTACCTGGCGCTGCAGGACCCGGATCTGCGCCGCCATCCGCTTCACGCTCGGCGTCGCCGCCGTCGCGGGCACAGAGAGCGCCAGCGCGAGTGCGATTGCAAAAAGGGCTGGAAGTGCCCGCCTCATGAGATTCCTCCTCGTTCGGTAGACCCCGTTTCGACCTCTATATCCCACGGGGGATGGGCGGGTCAAGCCAGGAGAGCGCCCTCGAGCCGCAGCAGTTGCTGCTTCCGGTCGAGGCCCCCGGCGTACCCGACCAGCGCGCCATCGGCGCCGACGACGCGGTGGCAAGGCAGCACGATCGGAATCGGGTTCCGGTTCATGATCGTTCCGACCGCACGGGCGGCCCGAGGCTTGCCCGCGCGGGCAGCGAGTGCGCCGTACGTCGTGACCTCGCCGAACGGGACTCGGCCGAGCTCCTCGAGCACGACACGGCCGAAGTCGCGAGAGAGCCGGAGGTCGACGTCGAGGTCGAACCGGCGGCGCTTGCCCTCGAAGTACTCGTGGAGCTGGCGCTTGGCGGGTTCGATCGGCCGCGGCGAGCGGAGCACGCGCGACCCGAAGCCGCGGGCGAGCCGCTCGGCCTGATCCTCCGCGTCGGTGTCGTAGGAGATGACGCAGAGGCCGCGGTCGGAGACGCCCACGAACAGGTCGCCGACGGGTGACTCGAGCACGTCGTAGGCGACGTCGAGCAGACCTTCCGCCGCCGCCTCGGCGCGGAAACGGGCGTCGAGCGTGGGGGGGACGGTGTTCACGGTTGCTTGCTCCTTTCTCGCAGGCGGCGGACTCCGGAAGAGGCCGCCTGGCGCGCCGCGTCCTCGGAGGACCCGAGCGCGGCGGCGATCTCGTCGTAGGGAAGGTCGAAGCCGTAGCGCAGCACCACCGCCGCACGCTCCTTCGGCGGAAGCTCGTCGGTGAGCGGGCCGAGCTCGGCGTGGGGAGGGAGGCCGTCCTCGGCGGCCAGCTCCGGCATCGCCCCGCGGGGCCGCTGCTTGCGCGCCTCGTCGATGGCGATGCGTCCGGCGATCGTGAAGACCCAGGCGCGCAGGTGACGCCCGTCTTTCAGCCTCGGATAGGCCCGAAGAGCGCGGAGGAACGTCTCCTGGAAGGCGTCCTCGGCCCCGTCGCCGAGCAGCCGGCGCAGATGCGCGAAGACAGGGTCCTTGTTCTGCTCGTAAAACGATTCGAAGGGCGGGATGCGCATCGCCTGCATCTTCTGCTGAAACGGACGAGCGCGTCGAGCCGTGAGATGTGGTGTAAAAGAGTTGCTAAGTGGGGAGAAGTGGTCTAAAGTGGTGCGAAGTGGACCATGTTGGTAGGCGAGTACGACCACACGATCGATGACAAGAACCGCCTCACGCTTCCGGCCAAGTTCCGCCAGGCGTTTTCCGAGGGACTGGTCCTTTCGCGGGGGATCGAGCGATGCCTCTATGCCTATCCGCGGGGCGAATGGGAGGCGAGCGTCCAATCGCGGCTCGGAGAGCTCGATCTGTTCAGCAAGGAGGGCCGCGTGATGCAGCGCTACTTCTTCGCGGGTGCGGCCGAGGCTGAGGTCGACAAGCAGGGCAGGGTGATGGTGCCGTCGTCGCTCGGCGAATACGCCGGGCTGGGGAAAGAGGTCGTCGTGGCGGGGATCCACGACCACCTCGAGATCTGGGACCGCGCCGCATGGCGCGCTCACCTGGACGAGATCGAAGGGAGTGCGGAGGATGTTGCCGAGCGTCTTGCAACCAAACGCGACTGACCACGTCCCCGTTCTCGCCGACGAGGTCCGGCAGCTGCTCGCGATCCGGCCCGGCGAGACGGTCGTGGATGCGACCTTCGGCGCGGGCGGGCACGCGGCGTTGCTCGCCGCGGACCTGCGCGGCGACGGCCGGCTGATAGCCGTCGACCGCGATCCGGCCGCCAGGACGTACTTCGACCGGTTCCGCAAGCAAACCGGCGTCAAAGGCCGCTTCCTTCGCGGCGACTTCGCCGTCGTGCTCGAGCAGCTTGCCGACAACGGCATGCGCGCCGACGCGATCCTGTTCGATCTCGGGGTCTCCTCGATGCAGATCGACCGTCCCGAACGCGGCTTCTCCTATGCCACCGACGCGCCGCTCGACATGCGCATGGATCCTTCCTCTGACTTCTCCGCCCGGGAGCTCGTCAACGAGGCCTCGGAGCGGGAGCTCACCCACATCTTCCGCTCCTACGGCGAGGAGCGCTACGCGAAGCAGATCGCCCGAGCGATCGTGAGGCGACGGCGCGAGCAGCCGTTCGAGCGCACCGGAGACCTCGTCGACACGATCAAGGCCGCGATTCCGGCGCCGGCGCGCTTCGGCGACGGCCACCCGGCGAAGCGGGTCTTCCAGGCGCTCCGGATCGCCGTCAACGACGAGCTGACCGCGCTCGAGGATGCGCTTCCCGCGGCTGTCGAGCTCCTCAAGCCCGGCGGGCGGCTTGCCGTGATCAGCTTCCACTCGCTCGAGGACCGGATCGTCAAGCAGTTCCTGCGCGACCAGGAGCGCGGCTGCACGTGCCCGCCGGACTTCCCGGTCTGCGTCTGCGGCCGCGAGCCCGTCCTGCGCGCGACGCCGCGGCGTGCGATCCGGCCGAGCCAGCGCGAGCTTGCGAGCAACCCGCGCGCTGCTTCTGCGCGGCTGAGGGCCGCCGTAAAAGTCTAGTGGCTTCCTGGCACGCCGTCGCCGCGGAGGCGCCCGCTCGCGCGCGACCGCCGCGCGCAAGGCCGAGGCCGAAGCCCGTCGCGAACCCGCGCTCACCGCGCCGCAAGGCGAAGAAGCGGAGCG
>Ga0111538_10000723_pt1 | contig 45403 bp, 78 predicted proteins | sample SoiMethybrSBSTD1_FD_79669 | JGI IMG/M metagenome (GOLD analysis project Ga0111538, IMG submission 79669) | Bulk soil microbial communities from a Populus tree surrounding site in Tennessee, USA - Soil MetaG P. TD hybrid SBSTD1 (version 2)... | ecosystem: Environmental > Terrestrial > Soil >...
GGTCACACCTGATGCTCACGGGAACGTCAGTTGAGTAGGTGCGCGTCTCAGTCTTCGTTTGAACGCTCACTCGCGCTCCCGTGCTGGATCGGGCGCGTCACGATCCCGGTCTTGGTTCGAGACTTCGCTTGGACGCCACATCCCCTGCGGCCCGACCTTCTCCCCGTACTCATTGACCACGGTGGCAGGTATCCACTCAATCTCTGGTTCACTTGCTGGACTAGAGGCCGTGCCCGCCCAGATCAGGGCGTTACGCAAGCCGACGAACGAGGCCATGAACTCGTCGCGCGACCAGATTGCGAACTCTCCATCGTTGGCGTCCTCGGCCCAGAGGTCGTACTCATGGAGAGTCTTCGCTGCCGCATCGCGTAGCGACTCGAACTGCTCAAAGAGGCCGTCCACGGCCTCGTCAGCCGCTCTGATCGCGTTCGCATGGGCGGCGGGCCAATCGCTACCGAACTCGTCCCGTAGTTGAGGGATCGTCCAGTGGCGAATCTGCCGCTCACGCTCGACAGTGGCGCGGGGATCCGAATGTGGTTTGTGTTCCGTGGTCACACCTTCTCCTCGTCACAGATGACGGGCGGCCCCCAGGTGTGAGCCGGCGTCTCGCGTCGGGCAACTTCCACGACGCCCGACTTCCACATCGTCACGAGAACCGTTCGGGCCTCGTTGACCCAGAGCCGATACTCCGGTTCCTTAGACACGTTCTGTTCGCTAGGCGCCACGGCACCCCCACCCGCTGAACCCATACCGCCGCCAGATCGCGAGCGCAACCTCGTATTGCTGGCGCGGAGTCGCGAGGTACGCCTCGCTCGGGTACGGACTCGCCTTCGGATCGGCGTAGGGTACGAAGGCGTCCCAACTCGAGCGGTGGAAGCCGAACGCGCCCTGGTAGGTGCCGCTGTTCCACGTCCACTGCCCCGGCCGGCGGCCGTAGCCCGTCTCGCAGGCTCCGATCCGCTGCCACTTGTCCGGTAGCCACACCTGCCAGGCGTAGTGGTAGCGGTGGTGTTGCCGGGCGATGGCGAGGTAGCGGGTGAGAGCTCGCCGCGCCATCTTCGCCCGCTGCTTCCACAGCCGCGCCAGGTAGTGCGCGTCGGCGCAGTTGCGGGGCTTGCGGGGGCGGAGGATGCGGCCCCCCGCCCCCATCTTCGCCCGATGCTCCGCGTAGCGCCCTCGGTAGAAGGCGAGACCACGGCGAGCGTCGGGACATTTCTCGGCCACCGCTGTATACGCAGCCACGCTGGATTCCGCCGCACTTTCCGCTTGCGCGTACTCGTCGCTTGTAACCGCTCCCCGGCTAAGGGGCGTAGTGGTGGCCGATCCTGCGATTCCTGTTCCTACGAGTGTCAAGACGATCGCGCTCACTATGACTCGGATTACTCCCTCTCCTCTCGTGGCTCTCCCCCGTCTTCGGCCGAGGGTTGGTCGTGCGTCAGGTCCGCGATCACGAACCCCGCGAATGCGATGAGCAGGCCGAGCCCGATCCACTGCTCGACGACGAGAGCGAGAATCACTCTTCCTCCCTCCACGCCCGAGCGAACAGGCGAACGGTGTCTGCGGCCAACGCCCAGAACACGATGAAGAACACTATGACCACGAGAGCGGTCAGAATCACTCCTTCCATGCATGTACCTATATCACAGGGGGAAGATGGAAGTCAAGCTAGAGATGGATGCGCCCGTTATGGACTCCATCGTGGCAGGGCCGGCACAGCCAGACGAGGTTACGGGCCTCGTCGTCACCGCCCCGCGAGCGGTAGCGGCGGTGGTGAGCATCGGTGCCGGGACGGAGCTCGCACAGCTCGCACGGCTCCCCGGCGTGCTCGAGCCGGAAGCGCGCGAGCGCGTCAGGATCCCGAACGCGCTTTCGCGGCTTGGGATCCATAGTCACGGAAGTGCTCCCGGCAGAGCATGAAGCGTACGGTCCCGATGCATACAGACCAGGAATCCTCCTTGAGCGTGATCTTCTTCTCGCACACCGAGCACACCCGCGTCTCGCCCGGTCCCCATGAGTTACGGGAGGGTGCGGCCACGCTTAGCGAGGTCGTAGGGGCCGCGGTCGATCTCTTCCAGCGACCCGTCTTCCAGGAGGTAGTGCGTCGGACGTGACAGGAACCTTCGGCGCTCGCGCTCACGGATACCGTGGCAGTGTTGAAGATTGTGTCTTGCCTCGCGCAGCGTGCGACAGGTTCCTCCACGCGCGAACGCCCACCCGTCCTCGTACTCCCAGAAGTACCACCACTGGACGGCTTGCTCGTCCTGCCGCTTCGTTCCAACCCTGACGTAGCCAAGGCTCACAGCGGCCTCTTACAGCACTCACAGAGGGAGGGGCTACGCGGCAGGGGAGTAGCCCCTCCCTCTCTGAGTGCATCGCGTAGCTGGTGATGGCTCAGGTTCTCGTCGGCAGCGCGCCGTAGCCACTCCTTCTGCTCAGGGGGATCAAGGGCAGCTACGGCGCGATGGTGTGACCAGGATAGGCCCTTGCGCCGGCGCGAGAACGGCACCCGCCGGGACACGCGCGCGTACTCAAGCCGCGCGTCCTCGCTCAACTGCATCGCCTCGTACGCCTGCTCGCACTCCTCGCCGTACAACTCGGGACCGACGAGGAGCGCGTCCCCGATGGCGAAGCGCACCGCCTCGTGGAAGCGGCCGAGCATCCAGCACAACTGCTCGAAGTCCTCGAAGGGCAGATGTGGATCGCGGAGCTTGAGCCCGATGGAGGAGAGATCCCAGCCGCCGTTTCGCTCCGCGGGGACACTCACTAGCTGAACTTCAGCGCGGTCTTCGTCTCGACTTCGACCGTGACCGGCTTCCAGGAGCGGGCGGGGACGGCCACGAACGTACCTCCGAGCGTGTTCCCCTCCAGCCAGTGCTGAATCGCAGCTTTGGCGGAGCGCGCCTTGATCTCGAACTCGCTTTCTGCTCCCTGAGCTACGCGCGCCCAGGTGTTCTCATGGTCGATGTAGTGCAGCACTACATAGTCGGTCATGCGGGTTCCTTTCCGTAGTGCTCGGTGAGGATGTCCAGCACGATCTGCCGCTGCGTGCGCACCTCCCCCACGATTGCCTGGAAGAGCTCCGGCTGGAGACGGAGGAACATGCGGGTCGCCCCCTTGTCGTCTTCGCCCCGGTAGCCCTTCGTATTCACGGGCGGGCACTCGAGCCCGTAATGCGCGCACAGCGCCGCGCGGATGGTGTCCGCCAGGCTCAGGTTCTTCTCTTCTGCTTCCGCCGAGATCGCCTCCCGCATCCCCTCGGGGATGTCGTTCAGGAGGTAGGTCGGCCAGGTGGATACGGATGCTCCCATGCGGCTGACTATATCACCACCGGGAGCCAGGATCGGCAGCGCGTGCAGAAGGACTGATCCCCGTGAACGTAGGCGCGTACACGCTCCCCGCCGCAGTAGATCATCACGAACCTGCGGCGAGAGTGGCCGTTCGCGAAGCGCCGCGCCGTCCTCGAGGGGCGCCAGCGACCAGAGATCGCGGTCCCGCACCCGCACTCGCACACTCCCTCTAGCGCCCGCATTCGTCCAGAATCCGGAACGCCTCGTCCGAGATCTCGTCGATCCACAGATAGGGCTCGTTGAGGATGCGAATGGCATCGCTCTTCTCCGCCTCGCTTGGTGGGTCGAGCGGCATGTGGTGGCGCCGGCGCAGGTAGCGCTCGTACACCGGGCGGCGTGGCATCTTGTCAGTCTCCGGAATCACGGCTCCCCCACAGGGTCGACATCAGCTTCTTGGCTTCCTTGAGGTTCTGCTCGCGGCGCGAACTCGGGAGCGGCTTGGGATTCGCGAAGCGCGCGCGAGGACGAGTCTCCTCATGTACGCGCTTCCAGTGCTTCGCGAGCGCGCTCGGCGTACAGAGCACGTCAGGCATGAGCGAGCGGTACAGCTTCGCCCGCTCGTGGATCTCCGCCGAGAGGAGGTAGGAGTCCTGTATCTCGGACTGCTCACGTATGGACTTCAGTGCTGCGTTTAGCTCTCCTCGTCCGGCTTGCATATCGGTAGCGGTGACTTCAGCCAACGCTTCGTATGCGTAGTCACGCTCACGCATCAGCGCCTCCATTTCTCGCTCTGCTCGTCGCTGCCTTTCCTTTCTGCGCGGAGCCGAAGGCGTAGCGCGCCCGGTCCCACCCCGACCGTTCGCCGTCGTCGCTCAGTCTCGCCGCACGCGAAACACAGCCGCGTGGAGCCGACGCAACGCTGGCGGTGCTATAGACAGCCGCCCGATGCGCTAGGATTTGTCCTGTTCGTAGGCGATACGAGCACCTTACTCCGGTTCGCGGCCGAGGGCAAGGTCTGCGAGGGGCTCTCATTCGGGAGCCCCTTCGCTTTCCAGGGTTGCTTGCGCCGGCGCGACGTGCGCGCGCAGGGCGGCGATGCAGGTCGAATGCGCGAGCGCGCCCGTCTGCCGCATCCCCGTCATCGCCTTGGCGCCGCGTGGGTTGACCCAGCCTTCGGCCTTCCGCCACGCCTCGCGCGGGTTCTCGATCGGCTGCTGACACAACTCGCAAAGCATCACTCCTCCTCCAGTCTCATCCCGCAGCGTGGGCAGCGGGCGATCTTCGCTTGCGTCTCGGTGCGTGCGGTTCGGGGCGGGAGCTCGGGCGCCGGGAAGCGCTCCGCATACTCCTCCCGCAGCTTGCGCCGCTCGCGGTAGATCGGAGCCAGCCGTTCCTCGAGCGAGACGAGCGCGGCCCTCCACTCCTCCTGCGAGCAGAGGACCTCGCCCGTCTCCGGGTGGACGTACTCAGAAGGGGACATTCTCGCCCGTGGGATCGTCTCGCTCCGCGATCACGCCCCGGTGCCACGCGAGCGCCAGGTGCATCGTCCGCTCGTGGAAGCGGTTCAGATCCTCGGTCGACGGATCGCTCGGGATGGTGTGCGTGAGCGCCGCCGCCGCCGTCTTGATGCAGGCCATCTTGTGAATGGCGGAGTCCTTCCGCTTCCAATCCTCCTTGCTCATCTTCTCTTCCGGCGGGGGAGTAGGGGCAGGCGCTCCCGCCGCAGCAGGAGCGCTTACAGCGCCTTCCTCGGCCGGTTCTGAGATCCACAGGCTGCGCACCTGCGCCCCGGAGTTGTTCTGCCAGTAGGAGGCGCTGCACACGAACGCCCCCTGCTGACCGAGCTTCTCGCTCAGACTCTCCACGAGCGCCTTGTCCTTCGTCCATAGGTTCTTCGTGTATTGCGAGCCCTCCGGCTTGACGGCTACTTGCCAGGTGTCGGGGCGCTTCTGTGTCACTCCCTCGATGACGCCGGCAACGATCTCGGTTTCCTTCTCTTCGCTCACCTCAGTACCTCCTTGAGCGATCGCCGCAGTTCCTCGCTCGGCGTTCCCGATGCGAGGTATTGATCGAGCGCGCTCCGTAGCTCCCGGCGCGCTCCCTCGGGGTTGCTCTTGATGATCGGGAGCACCTGCGCGATCGTGGTCGAGAGCACCGCGTTCCAGGTCGGGTGCGCCTGCCGGTACTCGTCCGGGATGAGGGAAAGAACGTCAGCCATCACTTGCCCTCCCGGTACACGTCCCACAGGTCGACGTGCGTAGAGTGGTGGCGCGGGTGCTTGGGATCGCTCCGCTCGTACGCTTCGCTCTCCGGGACACCCGCCGCCTCCAGTAGCTCCACGTCGCCCGGCTCGATGTGCTCGGCCAAGCCCTGAAGCTCCGCAAGCTCGCCGTAGCTGATTCGCTCCGCGCGCAGTTCTCCGCGCAGATACTCCAGGCGCTCCACTTCCTCCGCTCCGCGCTCGAAGATCCGCCGCACGCTCGCGGCCTCCTCCGCCCATGGCCCGATGACGTTCTGCGCCTCGCGCAGTAACTGCGTCGCGCAGTCCTGCACGTTGACGCGCAGGTGCCCCGCGTCCGTTCTCAGGACGAGGTAGAACCCGTCCTCGTCCGTCTCGATTCCGATCTCATATGCGCGCATGGTGCCCACTCCTTCCGTAGTGTGTTAGAGAGTATATCGCTACTCGGACGTTCTATCTACGTGATCTCAGCAACCTCCCCGCATCGCTTACGTTTCGCGGGGACGGAAGCCAGGGACTGACTAGCCATTTCTGGCCCGTCTCGCCCTCGGTGTCCAGCACCCCGACGGGACACTCGCTCCACTCGCCTTCGCGCCCCAGCGTCACGAGCGTGACTCCGACCGCCTCAGCGCTCGCGCAGGTGGCGACCAGCTCGAGCGTCCGGCCCTCCCCGCGGCAGATAGGGCAACGCTCCGAAGTCTGCACGCCGTACTCCACTTCCCAGCGTGCTAGCTGCATCGGATACGTACCGCGGCCCTTCCCCTCGCACTCGGCGCACTCGCACAGCCGGTACAGCCGGAAGCGTTGCTTCGGATCCCCGCGCCCGCTAAACTCGTCCCATGTGAGCGTGTCCGTGGGTGGCTCCGCCGTTACGTTACGTCTGGCGGCTACCTCTTTGCGCCACTGGTTCAGGTCGCGGCGGCGCATGATTGCGACCTCGCGCGTTTCCGCGTAGTAGTCGTCGCTGGCGCGGCCGTGCTTGTCTACCCAGCCCGTTTCCGGGTCCCACAACCCATAGTGGTTGTGCTTTGGATTGAACCGGATACGAACGCTCACGTTCCCCACCTCCCCGCTAGTTGCGTCCGCGTAAGCGCCCGGTAGCCGCGCAGGGCTCCAAGGTAGAACGCGCCCACGCCGTCGCGGTCGATTGTGTTGCGAACGAGCGCGCGCCATTCCTCGAGCCGGTCCGACGCGGGCGCGTGCTCGTGTAGATCATCTTCCGCGTACTGCTCTCCCCGCGCGTAGCCTGCCGCGTACCACTCCGCGCGCGTCATGCGCTCACCATCCCGGTTTCGTCGTACTCCCAGTGGAAACCGCGCTCGGACATAACGCGCTGGAACGTGTCGAAGGCGTCGTAGGTGATGTCCAGCTCGAAGCCAAGCTCGGACACGTCAAAGAGCGTGTCCTCGTCGAAGTATGCGCGCCCCTCGTCCGTCGCGGGATATGCGTACCGCTGTCCGTACTCGTCCGCGCCAACGTAGAAGGCTGGATCTCCCAATGGCATCGTGCTCACTCCTTCCCGCCGCTTACGCGGCGCCCCGTAGGTGGTAGTAGACGCCGGCCTCCGTGATTCCGCCGCTCCGCGCGATCTGCGGCACGGTATGTACCTCGCGCGCCGCGCGGATAGCGGCGATATAGGCCGCGTGCGCGCGTGCGAGCTCGGCTTCCGCCGCGTCGCGTTCCTCGCGTGCGTGCTCGAGCGCGACTAGCAGCTCGGACGCGCTCATTAGAGCCACCTATGCTTCAGCGCGTAGCCGCCATCGGGATCGAACGCAAGCGGCTCGTTGCGCCAGTAGCCTTCCGGCGTGTCGAATCCCTCCGGCCAGAGAACGCGGCCCAGGTTGTAGACGAGGTAGAAGCCCATGTCCATTCCCGCGCCGCTGATCTTGATACCGCCGCGGTCGCAGTCGAGCCGGTCGCCCATTGCGCGCGCGGCCAGCCAAGAGATATCGAAGGGCTCCCTGTCGTCGAGGACGATCAGGCTGATACTCCGGCTCATGCCGGAGCGTGAGACGTGGCGCAGCACCGTGTAAACGGTGTCGCCAGGCTTGAGCATGTCGCGCAGCTTCGCGACCGCTTCTCCATGCTCTGATGTTGCAACAGGCATGTCACTCCTTCCGCTCGATTACCTCAACCCTACAGTACGCTAAGCGATATGTCAAGTAGCACCGCGTAGGCTCGTCCGACCGTGCGCGCTATCATCGGCCGCGTGAGCGTCGCAGAGAACAGCGCCGAAACAGCGCCGAAGGTAATCGGTCGACCGTTCGAGCCCGGACGCTCAGGGAACCCCGGCGGGCGTCCGAAGGGGATTGCGCGCACCGTGCGCGAGCAGGCCGGCGGTAATCCCGAAATGCTCGTGGCGCTCCTCCTCGAGATAGCGCAGGATCCGCGCGCTGTAGTGCGCGATCGCCTGGCGGCCGTGAAAGAGCTCCTCGATCGCGGCTGGGGGAAAGCTCCGGCGTTCTCCCCGATTGAAGGACGGGACCCGCTGGAAGAGGACGAGATATCCAGCGCCATTCGCGAGATAGCGGACGAGCTCGCGGCGCGCCGAAATGGAAAGGGGACCGCCGAAACGGTCCCCGATCCTACGACGTAGCGTGCGCCTAGCGCCCCGCGACCGCTCGGTGATTCGCGCGGCAACACTTGCCGCACACTGCGCCTAGCATCCGCTCGGCTGGATTCATGGATGCGCCGCATTGCTCGCACGCGAACCCGAGCGAGCGAGCGAGCGGGGACGCGACCTCGTTTAGACGCGGCGCGAGCTTCTCCATCGCCTTATCGTGCTCGCTCCTCGTCATCGGACCTCCTCAAGCCTCACGGCCGTACGCAGCCAATGCGCATAGCCTTCTCTGGTAAGGACGATCAGCTTCGTAGGATCGGCGCTTAGGGCCGTCACTTGCCCGATCACGGCGCCCGTCCTCTTGTCTACAGCGATGGTCATAGCTAGTTCACTCCTTCCGTAGTAGACACGGCCCGGTCTTAGCAGGGCGGACCGAAACGACTACGCGCGACGGCTGCGGGACAGCCGCTCATTGTCAGCGTTCCCGCACCGCCGTGAGTGCGCGGTACTGAGCGTCCATCTCGCGGTAGCGCCTGTCGGCTGCATCGCGTCGGACGGTCACTACAGAGAGCGCGACGTGATCCGTGACACCACGAAAGCGCATCTCATCCAGAAGCCACTGGCAAATGTCAGCCTCATGCGCGGCCATGATCGTCTCGTTGTAGGTGTGTTCTGCGGTCATATTCACTCCTTCCGCGCGGGTAGATCCCGCGCCTCGCTCGCCTTTCCCTGTCTCACTCACACACAAAGCATACAGCACGCTACAGGGAACAGGGTCTAGGATAGACCTAGACTTTCGGCTAGTTCTCAGGGCTCGAGCCGGGCTGCGCCGGCGCAGCTGCGAGAGCTCAGCCGTTACTTCCCTGCTACCGGGGAGGGGGGTGGCTGGGAGGTGAGCGCCGACGCCTCCCGAACAATCGCACCACTTTTCATACTCGGTATCATTCTGGTTGCATAGTGTGCTAGGGTGGTACCAGACTGATGCCAGCGATCTCCCTCAGACTTTCCGACGATGAACTAGCGCAGTTGCGCGCCTGGGCGACCGACTCCAAGCGCTCCGTGCAGAAGGAGATCATCTGGCGGTTGTTCACGAGTCGGCCGGCGGTGGAGCGCGCGATGGATCCCTCGGTTCCACTGGCGCCTGAGGCCGACGACCACTTCAAGCCCGATTTCGGGGGGAAGCTCAAGTGACCCGCGACTTCCAGATCTTCGGAACGGCCTGCTGCATCGGCATCCCCCTCCTCGCCGCCTGGGTGAAGTTGTGGCTGTGGGATCGGCAGGCCCGCCGAGATGCGCAGTAACCTGCCTGTGTGAGCGATCTCCTCTCCGAGCTACCGGCCCGAGTTCGCGAGTGGCCCGAGGAGCGAAAGCGCGAGATCCTGGTCGCGCTTCAGAAGGAGCGCTGGCTGGAGCTCGCCCGGCCGGAGCAGGTGCCGCCGGAGGGGGACTGGCGGGTGTGGTTCTGCCAGGGGGGGCGCGGCGGGGGGAAGACACGCACGGGGGCGGAGACGCTGGCCGGCTGGGAGGGGGATCACGAGCCCGGCGAGTACGCGATCGTTGCCCCCACCTTCGCGGACGCGCGAGACACCTGCGCCGAGTCCTCCTCGAGCGGGATCATCCAGGTGCTCGGCGGCTTCCCCGGCCCGCGCATCGCCGAGTACAACCGCACCTACGGGCAGATTCACCTGAAGTCGGGATCCACGATCTTCCTGGACGGAGCCGACGACGGGGCGCTGCGCATCCAGGGCAAGAACCTGCGCGCGGCCTGGTGCGACGAGGCTGGTCTGTGGAAGATGTGGGACCGTACCTGGAACGAGTCCCTGGCCTTCGCGGTGCGCCACGACCCGGCCAAGATCGTCGTTACGGGAACGCCGAAGATGGGGCATGGCCTGGTCAAGCTCCTCGTCGAAGATCCGAAGGTTCCGGTGTCGCGCTTCCGCACCGTGGACAACGCTCACAACCTGGACCAGATCGCGGTCAAGGAGCTGTACGAGCGCTACGCCGGCACCCGGCTCGGAAAGCAGGAGTTGGACGGGGAATGGATCGCGGCCCTGGAGGGAGACCTCCTCAAGCGCGCCTGGTGGCGCTACTACTCTCCGCGCGAGCGCACCGAGTCGAGCGAGGCGTTCGTGAAGCGGATGCCCCGCTTCCAGTGGGTGATCGTGTCCGTGGACACCCCTCTCAAGGACAAGGAGTCCTCGGACAACGTGGCGATCCAGGCGTGGGGCGTGGACCGGGCTAACCGCTACCTGCTCGATGCGCGCGTGGACAAGATGGGCTACGACGCGGCACGACGGGCGATTCTGGAGATGAGCCGCTGGGCAAGGCGGCTGTGGCCCTGCCAGCACCGGCTCCTGATCGAGAACCAGGGCTACGGGATCGAGCTGATTACCGACCTCAAGCGCGAGCTCGGGGGCGTGGAGAAGATCATCGTGGGACCGGAGGGCTCCAAGGGGATGCGCGCGCTCGCCGCCTCCGACGACCTGGAGACGGGCAACGTCTTCCTGCCGGGACGCATGAACGACGATCTGACCGGCCCGGACGATTCCTGCCCCGCACTGACTCACTCGCTCGTGGACGAGGCCGCGCTCTTCCAGATGGACGGCTCCCACGAGTCCCACGACGATCAGGTGGACGCCTGGAGCCAGTGCATGAACTGGCTGCGCAAGCGACAGACCCGCTCCGCTCGGGCGTGGTCATCGTTCAAGGTGAGGAGGCCCGATGCAGCTCCGCGTCGTTCAGTACGCTCCTAAACTGATCCTGGAATGGGACCCCGTGCCCGGCGCTGCGGCGGGCTATCGCGGTCGGGCCGCCGGCGTCAGCAAGTGGACGCAGACCCAGGGCACGCGCATGACCTTCGCGGCCAACGCAACCGGGATCGTGGTCCAGGCGCTCGGGGTGGAGGACGAGGGCACCTATCCACCCGTCACTCCCCCGCCGCCCACGAGCCGGCGGGGTGTCTCCTACTTCAAGGACGGCAACGGCGAGCTACCGATCTCGCACGTCGCGGACTACGACTTCGTGTTCACGTCCTGGGGCGGCGCACCAGCAGCAGGCTCGAGCGCGGCGAAGAAGGCGCTCGTCTACATGAGCGCGATCTCGTGCAAGCCGTGGACCGGATGGCACTACGGCGTCACCGCCGAGGAGCTGCGCGCCGGCGGCTGGCAGATGAAGGACGCCGCCGGGAACGAGCTCGTAAACGTCGCCTACGGCAACGTCCCGCTCGGTGATCCGGGGCTTCCGGGTTATCAGCAGAAGTGGATCGCGAACGTCTCCGCTCTCGTCGACCAGTGGGGCGTGGACGGGATCTTCATCGACGACTTCGGGCGGCAATACAAGTCCGTGTCCGGTGGGCGTGAGTGCGACCGCTACCGGGGTCCGGCGAACGCTCCCATTCCCTCCTACGAGGCCGCGCTTGCCTCGTTTGCCAATGCCGTCTACAGCCACTTCCATGCGCGGGGAAAGTACGTGTGCTGGAACGCGCAGCCCTACATCGGAGGCTACGCGCCTTCGGACACCGGAGGCTCCGCGCTCGAGTTCTGGCCGCTGATCGTCGACCACGCGGACGGGCTCATGGACGAGTTCTGGAACACGATCGGGCAGACGAACCCGCGCTCTCTCTCCGAAGCGTGGCTCCCGAACCTGCGCGAGCCGGCCTTCTGCGAGACGAACGGCGTGGACTTCCACTTCCACTGGCAGGGCTCGGAGGCGATCGGGAACTACCTCTTCTGCTCCATGCTGCTAGAGCACGTCGGCGCGATGGCGTGGTGGAACGGAAGCCGCAACCAGTGGCTCCCGCTCTACGACCGGCTCCCTCTCGGTGCCCCGCTCGGGCCGAAGACGCAGAATGGAAGTCGCTTCGAGCGCCGCTTCCAGAATGGGACCGTGTGGGTGGAAGCCGAAGCGGAGACTGGCGGGATCAGCTAGTGGCCGATTCGGTCTTCTTCGACGGCAGCGATGACTCGATGACATTCGGGATCGGGAACGCGGACATCCCCGCCGGCCCGATCACGATCGCCATCGTGCTCAAGGACAACTCCTTCACGCTCGGTAATTACGACGCGCTGCTCGTCTCGGAGGACGGCGGCACGACCCGTTGGTGGAGCGCGTACGTGGCCGGTGACGCCGACGCGCACTTCCTTCTGGGCACGACGGCAGGGGACGACACCTCCGCAGCGGTGGTCGCGCTGGAGACGCTGGGCCTGATCGGGGAGTGGGTGATCTGCGCCGTGACGAAGGCCAATGGAGCCGTGGCCCCGCGCTACCACCGCTTCGATCTCGCGAACGGGTGGGACCACCAGGACTCTCCGAACACGCTCGCGAACGGGACGACACCACCTAGCACGGCCAAGATCCAGCTTGGCCTCGACTCCATCTTCGGCTCTCCCGCCGACGTGAACATGCTCATCTTCGGAATCAAGGACGCCGTGATGAACGACGCCGAGATCGAGGAGCTGTCCAATGGTTACCAATCCTGGGTGGACGCGGGCTTCACCGAGGGGGTGCGCCTGGATGCGGTCACAGGGCTGACCTCCTTCACTGGCGGGACGATGGCGCTGGAGTCCGTTACGGGAGCGGTGCTCGATCCTGGCGATGCTCCCGCCTGGTGGGTGGAGCCTGAGGACGAGATCTCTTACAAGCGCTTCTTCGGCCCGGCACAACTGACCGGCACAGCGGCCACGCTCTACACCTGCCCCACCGGGAAGCGGGCGCGCGTGCTCAACATCCATGCCTCCAACCCCTCAGGCTCCGAAGTCGATCTCAACCTCTCCATCGGAACCGACGCTACGGCGACGCGGGTGTACGACGACTTCCCACTTGCGCGTGACTCTGTGGAGTCCACCTACGATCCCTACGACCTGGCGGCTGGGGACGAGATTCAGGGCTGGGCGGGAACGGCAGCGACGGTGGTGCTGACCATCACCGGCTACGAGGTGCCCGAGTGATAGACGTGCTCGTGCCGATCCTGCGCCGGCCTCCGCACGACATGATCGACTCGCTCGAGCGCTCCACGGAAACGGAGTTCCAGGTCTACTTCATCTGCTCCCCCGGAGACGACACCGCCGAGGAGTGCCGCGTCCACGACCGTTACGTTACGTGGGTGGTGGAGTGGGAGCCCGGCCGGGCCGACTTCGCCAGGAAGATCAACTGGGCCTTCGAGCGCACCTCCGCTCCCTGGATCTTCACCGGGGCCGATGACATCCGCTTCTCTCCCGGCTGGGACAGCGAGGCGTTGAAGATGAACGCGCAGGTGGTCGGCACCAACGACCTGCACAACCCCGGTGTGAAGGCCAAGACGACCGCTACCCACCTGCTTATCTCCCGCGCCTACCTCAGCGAGCGCGGCGGCACGGTGGACGGGACGGGCGCGGTCTTCTCGGAGGTGTATGACCATCAGTACGTGGACATGGAGCTGGTGGAGCTCGCCAAGCGTCGGCGCGCGTGGGCGTTCGCGGAGCGCTCGGTGGTGGAGCACCTGCATCCGGTGTGGGGCCTGGGAGAGTGGGACCCGACCTACGAGAAGGCGTTTCGCGAGACGAATCAAGATGCGGCCCTGTTCACCTCCCGCCTGCGTGCAATCCGCCACTCGCGGTGATATAGTCGCGAGCATGAGACTGATCCACGACCTCCGTAACGTAACGGCGCTCCTCGATCTGGCCCGCCGTCAGCGCAAGGCGATCAGCGAACTCCAGAAGACCAACATGCACCTGCGCCGCACCGCTCTCGATCTGGCGGTCGCCTGGCGAGTGTCCCTGGAGCAGCCCGAGGTGGACATCCGCGACGACCTCCAGACCATGATCGGAGAACTTCAGGACGAGTTGGCGCGGCTCGAGGAGCACTACGTTTGAATGTCTCCATCCTCGTTGCCACCTACGGAGAGGAGTCCTGGCGGACGCTCGCCCACGAGCGCGCCCTCCCTTCGGCCCGCGCGCAGGAGCCCTACGAGGTTCTGGACGGTCACGCCCTGGATGGAACGATCTCGGAAGCCCGGAACGCGCTGGCAGAGATGGCGAAGGGCGACTGGCTCTGCTTTCTGGACGCGGACGACGAACTTGGCCGCGGTTATCTCGCGGCCATGCAGCAGGCGTACGAGCGGAGGCGTAGAGACGACGGCACTCCGCCTCTGCTCACGCCTGCGGTCTCCTATGTGCGCAAGGGCAGGCCGCAGCCGGCGCGCTTCCTATCCGGCAACGACCTCTCCAAGAACAACTACCTCGTTGTGGGCACGCTCGTCGAGCGCGATCTCTTCATGCAGGTCGGCGGCTTCTCCGACTACCCGCACGGGTTCGAGGACTGGTCGTTGTGGGCGAAGTGCTGGAAGGCCGGAGCGGAGGTCGTGAAGGTGCGCCGAGCCATCTATTTCGCCTACTGGAACCGCAACTCCAAGCACCGGATCGCGTGGCGCAACCGTCGCTGGCAGGTGCAGATGCACCAGCAGGTGCAGCGCGATCTCTTCCCGGAGACGTACGCATGAAGCTGCACACCGTCTTCATCACCTACAACCGCCTGGAGTTGACCAAGCAGGCCATTGAGTCCTACCTGGAGACGGTGACGCTTCCCTTCGCGTTCGTCGTCTATGACAACGGATCGCAGGATGGGACTGCCGATTGGATCAGAGCCAAGGGCTATCCGCTCATCGGGGACCACGAGAATCGTTACCCAGGATTCGCCGCCAACCGTGGCTGGTCACATTGGATGAAGGCCGACACGACGCATCTCCACCGAGCCGACAACGACTTCGCCTTCCTCCCCGGCTGGTGTGAAGAGGTGGAGCGCATCTTTCAGTCCGAGAAGGTCGGGCAGGTGGGTCTGCGCACGGACGAGGAGGAGATGTACGCGCGCTGGAACGTGGGAGGCAACTGCGTCATCCGCCGCGAGTTGTGGGATCAGGGCCTGCGCTACGACGAGCGGCCCTGGCCCGAGTACCCGCCCGGCTACTCCGAGGACTCCTTCCTCTCTCCCGCGGTCGTGGAGATGGGCTACACCTGGACGCGCGTGAAGCGGCCCTGCATCCGCTCGCTCTCGCAGGAGTCATGGGACGACCCCTACTACGCGGGCTCCTGGGGCGACCGCAACATCAAGCGCCCGCCCGACTCCGCTCCTGCTACTCGTTGATCTCGGTCGTCATCCCCACGATCACAGGCCGCGAGAACTCGCTCGCGCGCACGATCGCCGCCTACAACTTCACGACCAACGCGAAGATCGAGTGGCTGATCTACAAGGATCGGCCCACCTGCGGGATCGCCTGGAACGAGGGGATCGCGGAGGCGACGGGCGACTACATCCACCTGAGCGCGGACGACCTCGAGCCGCAGCCCGGCTGGTACGAAGCTGCCTGGTCGAAGATCAATCACGGCTTCCTGCCCGCTCCTCGCATCCTCAAGCCGGACGGAACGCTGGAGTCCTGCGGCTGGGACGATCAGGAGCGCCCGGATGGTACGCCGGAGGAGTTCTCGAGGATTCCCTTCGCTCCGAAGGAGTGGTTCTGGGAAATGGGGCCGATGCTGGAGACCCACTACATGGGTGACTACTACTTTGGCGCGCTCGGTCGGAGGATCGGGATCCTCACCGTCATCGCCCGCGACTACCTCTTCATCCATCACCACGAGATGACCGGCCGCCTGAACACTCTGAAGTCGGACTGGAACGAGTACGAGCGCGCCCTCCGAACGCTCTGACACAATCCGCGCGTGAAGATCCTCGTCACGGGCGGAGCAGGGTTCCTCGGTCAGCACCTCTGCTTCGAGCTGGAACAGGCGGGGCACGAAGTCGTCGTCGTGGACGTGGCTCACACCCGCTGGCACGACCTCCGCTTCCCGGAGATCGTGGACTCGGTGTTCGACGAGCACTCCGACTCCGATATCTGCGTTCATCTGGCCGCGAAGGTGGGACGGCTCTTCGGGGAGGAGGAGCCGATGGAGACGATCACCGACAACGTGGGCATGACCGCGCTCGTCGCGCAGGCGTGTGGACTCAGGAAGATCCGTCTCGCCTACGCCTCCACCTCGGAGGTGTACGGGGACAACGGCGAGGAGGAGTGCGACGAGTACGACGGCCCCTGGTCGCTGCCTCACAACCTGTACGGGATCTCCAAGCTCTTCGGGGAGGATGTGTGCCGTCACTACGCGTCCGAGGGACTGACCATCTTCCGCTTCTCCATGCCCTACGGCCCCGGACTCCCCGCCGGCCGCGGCAGAGCGGCGATCATCAACATGCTCCACCAGGCGCTGCACGAGAAGAAGATCCCCGTCCACGACGGAGCGGAGCGCTCCTGGTGCTACGTCACGGACACCGTGCGCGCAGCGCGCATGGTGCTGGAGCAGACCGACGGCGGTGCCTTCAACATCGGGCGAGACGATGCGCCGGAGTCCATGAAGTACGTAGCCGAGATCGCCTGCGAGCTCGCGGACGCCCGCCCCTTCCTGATCGAAGTCGTGCCCGCCCCCAAGATGCAGACCGTGGTGAAGCGGCTGTCCACGAAGAGGATTCGCGACCTTGGCTGGGAGCCGGAGGTCGATCTGATCGAGGGGATGGCAAAGACGATGGAATGGGTACTGACCCTGGACGAGAAAGGTGCAGTCGCCGCGTAGGAGGTGAGTCATGGCTGGCAAGAGAAAGGCACCCGCGAAGAAGCCCGTGTCCCTGGTGTACGAGGGGACGCAGTGGTACATCGTGGACGGGAAGAAGAAGCTGGACGTAGGGCGTAACCGGAGGGTGGCCGAGCGCTACCTGGCCGAATACACGTCCGGTCGCTGATATACGCTCCTGCTCTGGCCTCCACCTTCCATCGCAACTTCCTCTTCCTCGACAACCCGCGCGGAGGAGTAGAGAACCTCTCCGACATGAAGGCAGCCGGGTTCACGGGCGTCTTCTGCAACGTGCGCGACTACGCGCCCGCGGAGTGGGAGAAGACGGTGCTCCCTCGAGCGAAGTCGCTCGGCATGGTGTGCGGTCCCTGGGGGCGTACTGTCGTCCCCAACACGCACACCTTCGACGAGGCCGTGCTCGACCTCATCGTCGCGACGGCCGACCGCTGGCAGCAGCCGCTGATCGTGAACTCGGAGAAGGAGATCGACAACACGGGCGCGACCCTGACCACCCTCATCGCTCAGAAGGTCGGTCAGCGCGAAGCCGCGATCTCGATGGAGCCGTTCCTGTTCTGGGGGACGGACTGGAAGCCGGTAGCGCACCTTCCGATGCTGCTCCAGATCTTCCCCGTGGAAGCGCCCTCCGCGAAGGACCCAGAGGGCTGCAAGCGCTGGGCGCACGAGCGCGGCTGCGAGTGCGTCTACTTCACCTTCGGCACCTACGGCGGTCAGGAGCCTTCGGACTTCAACCTGCAAGCCCCCTACTCTCTCTTCACCGCCGATGCGATGGGGGCGAGCTATCCGCCCTGGAAGCCAACGTCGACAGGATTCGTCGCCTGCAAGGAGGCACCCGTGCCCGAGACTCCCTGGTATCTGAAGCCGTACAAGAAGGGAGCGGCCATCGGTCCGAGCAAGCTGCCGCGGGTGCTGAAGCCGCCGGCGGGCGGAGTGGTCATGGCCGGAGCCGACGTGACCGCCATCAAGCGCACGGTCAGCCATGCGCAGCGCTGGCTCCCCTGGGAGCCCTCTCAGTGGGACGATCGCTACCGCGAGTCCTTCGCGATGGGCGCAGGCGGAGGCAAGGTGGCTACCTCGGGCGTGCGCGGGTTCCAGCGCCAGGAGGGGCTACCGCAGACGGGGATCGTGGACGACGCGACCTACCAGCGGATGCGTCGCGCACTCATCCCCATCGGGCCACGCGCAGGCGATCACATCCTGGACGGGCTCTCGATCAATCTGATCAAGGAGGCCATCGCGGAGTTCTCGCCGGCCGCCAAGATGCAGAAGGTGCGCGAGGAGATCGCGGACTTCTGCCGCCGCTCCGAGCTCTCCGAGGATCTCTGGCACTACTCGCAGCAACGCCCGTACACGGGCCTCGGGGTGCTACCGGAGCGGAACCACGAGAACGACTGCTCGAGCTACGTCATCCTCGCCTACTGGTGGGCGCGAGAGCAGACCGGCATCCTCGTCCCCGATCCCTCCAAGTACCGCTACACCGGGTACGGGAACACCTGGGACGATCTGGACGGGCACACGCGGGTCACGAGCGGCAACTACTACGTCGGGGACCTGGCGCACTACGATGGGCATGTGACCATCTGCCGCAAGGCCGGGGATGCCTCCTCCTCGGTGTGGTCATCCTTCGGAGCCGAGGACGGCCCCGAGCCTCTCCCCCTTCACTACCGCGGCGACTTCATCAAGGTTGTGCGACCGCCACTTCTGCCATGAGGAGGAACCATGCTGGCTGACGGCGTATATATCAGCGGAGGCTTCATCGTGCTTGTTCTCATCATCGTCCTGATCGTGTGGCTCATCCGATGAAGGTTCAACTGTTCAAGGGCAGCGGCATCCAGCCCTGGTATCTGCGGCTCGTCTCCTCGAACGGGCAGGTGCTCGCCGTCTCCGAGGGCTACTTCTCCAAGTGGAACGCGAAGCGCGCAGCCCGTCGCAACTTCCCCAACGTCCCGCTGGTGGAGGTATGAGCATCCCCAACTGGTACGAGGCAGCCCTGCTCGCGCTGGCCGCCTGGCGCATCTTCCAGCTCATCGCCTTCGACTCGATTCTCGACCAGCCTCGCCGTTACGTGACGAGACTCGGCAAGCAGTGGGAGAAGGAGGGAGACGCGATCCCCAAGGAGTACCGCGAGAAGTGGGCGCTCTTCCTCACCTGCCCCTACTGTCTCGGCTTCTGGATCACGCTCGCGTGGTGGGGCGCATGGCAGTTGTGGCCGCACGGAACGCTGGTCGCGGCGGCGCTCTTCGCACTGCACGCGGGCATGGTCGCGGGGCACAAGCTTCTGTCGTCCGACTAACGGCGTTACTATGCGCGGCATGTGCGGATGTCGCAAGCCCAAGCTGCCCGCAGGCGGAACACCCCCACCCGGCAAGTAGGACTGAGTGGCGCTACCCACTCGGCGCGTCCCTAGACGTGCGCTGACGGCATCCGCCGTCCGAGTCGGCAACCGCACGCAGTCCTCGTACGTGAAGCGGCTCGAGGAGCCGTGGCAGACGCGCGCCTTCTTGTATTGCGACGAGATAGGCGAGTGCCGCGCGGCCTCGCAGTTCATCGCACGCATGATGAGCCGCGTCACCTACTTCCCCGCTCGCCGCCTCCCCGACGGGAAGTTGGAGCGGATCGAGAGCGGCCCGCCCGTCGAGCGCCTGAACCGAATCCAGGATCCGGGCGGAGGACGCACGCAGCTTCAGTTCCAGTACGGCCGGCTCATGTGGATCACGGGCGAGCTGATGCTCTTCGGCTATCGCCTGGACGAGCCTGACGAGCGCTGGCGCTGCCTCTGGAACGAGGAGATCAAGGTGCTGGAGGATGGCACCGCGGTTCGCCTGGACGCGAACAAGAAGGAGACTTCCGACCGCGGCGTGGCCTACCGCCTGTGGACTCCCTCGCCGCAGCACTCCGAGATCGCGGATTCGCCCATGAAGCCGATCACGCTGATCGCGGAGGAGCTGCTGGTGCTCACGAAGTCGGTCATGTCCACCGCCCTCTCTCGCATGACCAACGGTGTCGTGGTGATGCCACTCGAAGGCATCCCCGAGGATCCGCAGCAGCCCGAGGGCGGTGACGAGGATCCCGAGAACAACGTCTTCCTCTCCGGCTACATCGACCACGCGACCAACCAGACTGAGAACCCCATGTCACCGGAGGCGCGGGTGCCGTACCTCTACACCCCGCCGTACGAGTATGCGGACCGCTTCACCTGGGTCAAGACGCACGATCCCGCGACCGACTACCTGGAGCAAGGGCTACGCAAGGAGTGCATCGAGCGGCTGGCTCTTGCCTTCGACATGCCGCCGGAGGCGCTACGCGGGATGACCGACGCGAACCACTGGACGGCGAAGCAGGTCATGCACGACATGTGGCGCTCGTACGGGATCGTAAAGGCGCAGCAGTTTGCGGACGAGCTGGCCGAGGTGTACCTGCGTCCAGGTCTGGAAGAGGATGGCTACGCGGAGTGGCCGGAGGTCGTGATCGGGATGGACGACTCGCAGGTGGTCATCTCCCCCGATCGAACCGAGGACGCGGACAAGGCGCTGGACAGGATCGCCATCGGCTTCCCCGGCTACCGGAAGATGAAGGGCATCCCCGAGGACATGGCCCCCACCGACGAGGAGAAGGAGTTTCTGGCGGCGCTCAAGATCCGGCAGGAGGTCGAGCTGGAGGACGGCGAGCTCGTCATCCCGCAGCGCGGCCCTATCCCCCAGAACGGCAACGGGAACGGCAACGCTGCGGACGGGCCTCCCGATCCCGGCGCGAGGCTCGTATCCCGTCAGGAATCGCGCACTGCTTCCGCTGAGGTCAAGGGTGCCGCAAAGATGGCCCTGCGCCGCTGCCGCGAGACCGCCGGCGCGCGCCTTCGCCGCTACCAGCAGACCTGTGACGAGTGCGAGGCGCTGACCGACGGCGCTCCCAACTCCCTCGTCGCCTCCCTGCTCGGGCAGGAGCGGGTGGAGGGTCTGGGCGTTGACGCCTTCAACCTCACCGCCGGAACCGCGGTCGGCTTCCGCGGCTACCTGGAGGACGAGGGGCTGAAGCCCGCGCACGCGACCGCGCTTCAGCAGATGCTGGAGGTGTACGCGGCGCGCACGCTGTACGACGACGCACAGCCGGAGCTACCGTCAGGATTCGTGGCCCAGGTGGAGAAGGCGCGGGAAGTCTCCGTCGCCGTGGCACAGTAGGAGGGTGAGATGACGATTACCCCGGAGGAGTACGTGAAGATGGCGAGTCTCGTCAGTGCCGTCGCTCCGCTCAAGCCGTCCCGCTCGCTCTTCGAGCGACCGGAGCCGGATCGCGTCACGCCCATGACCTACGAGGAGGGAGGGGCCGTCTATGGACATCTGGCTCCCTGGGAAAGCTGCCACGTCGGACTCTCCGCCGGAGCCTTCGACGAGTGCGTTGTGGCTCCCCGGTCAGTCACGGACTATCGACAGTTCCACCTCGGAGAGCTCGAGACCGACGACGGAGGCCGCATCGCCGTTGGCAAGATCGTCCTCGCCACTGGTCACGCCGCGGCGAGTGCGGATCTCACCGCTGCCACCCGGCACTACGACGATACGGGGGCGGTAGGTGCCTTCGTCCGGGCCACCAACGGACGACACGGAATCTGGGCATCTGGTGTTCTACGCTCCGATCTCTCTCCCGAGCAACTTCGCGATCTCAGAGCTAACTCCGTATCTGGTGATTGGAGAGCGTTCAATGGGAATCTGGAACTGGTGGCTGCCCTTGCAGTCCCCGTACCGGGCTTTCCCATTCCTCGTGCGCAACTGGCTCTCGCAGCTTCCGGAGAGATCCGAACCCTGATCCTCTCGCCCGAGCCCATCGTCGCATCCTTCTCCGCCACTCAGCGGCGGCGGCGGAAGGAACTGTCCGCGGAGATGGCCGCGATCTGCGAGTCGTAGCCCGCATCCAGGGCCACCCCAGCCGCGCTCACCTGCATCAGCCGCTGGCCGACTCGCTCGGCCTCCCCACTGAGGTCTGCCTGCACGCGAGCGAGCCGCCGAATCCGTGGGCCGGGTATCGCCGTTGCCTCGATACGAAAGTAGAAGCGAGCCACCTGCTCGTCGTTCAGGACGACGCGAAAGTGTCGCTTCACTTCTCCGCTGCCGTGGAGCAGATCGCGGAGACGAACCCCGACACCGTGACCGTGCTCTACCTCTCCTGGCTCCCTCGCCGCCTCTCTCGCCTGGCACTCGCAGCGCAGACGAAGGGACAGCGCTACATCACGACCGAGTTTCGGCAGATGGAGTTCATGCCGGTCGTGGGCGTTCTGTGGCCGAAGCACAAGGCGCGCGAGTTCCTACGCTGGACGGAGACAAACCCGCGCAGGCTCGGGCACAAGCAGCCGCGCTCAGACGATCACGTGGCGGGCCGGTGGGCCACCTTCACCAAGCAGACGGTGCGCTTCACGGTGCCCTCGATCGTGCAGCACCCTGACGAGGAGAAGAGCCTGATCGGGCGCAAGGCGCACTGGGGTAAGGACAAGGGCCGCACCGCGCTTCTCTTCGCTGAGGACGCCTCAGTATTTTCCTGGTAGCGCCGTCCGACGGCCGACGCTATTATCGGCGCAGCACTGACGGCCACATGCCCGACGTGCCAGGCGGAGCCATAAGCCTCCTCCGTTACGTAACGACCTGCGTAAAGGAGTTGAGATGGATCCGCTGTTTCCCGAGATTCAGGACGATCTCTCGGGGCTGACCGACGAGGAACTGACCTCGCTCATCCAGGAGCACCGCGATGCGGCTGTCCTGATCGACGACGAGGACGAGAAGTTCACCGCCGGCCGGACCGCCGAGCAGATCATGGCGGAGTACGACCGCGGCATCGACCAGGCGAAGAAGCTCGTCCTCGAGCAGAACTCGCGCGTCGAAGCCGCCGAGACGTACTCGGCAGAGAAGAGCAAGCGCACCTCCGCGTTCTCCGAGTTGTTCGCAGAGCCGGAGGAGGTCATCACCGACGAGGATCCCGGCGATCAGGACACGCCGCTCGAGGTCGTGGCCGAGGAAGAGCCCGCCCCGGACGACGGGGACGACGAAGGCTCAGGAGACGAAGAGGAGTCCGTGGTGGAGGAGCGCGAGCTCGTCCTGGCGGACGCCGCCCCGCCCGAGCCCGTGAGGATGCGGCGCTCGGCACCGATGCCCTCCCCGGAGAGACTGCCGGTGCAGATGGCAGATGAGGGCGCAACCGCTGCCCTTCTCCCCTTCGGCCCGATGGCCCGCTCCAACGCGGAGCCGTTCGATCCCTCCTCGCTGGCCGCGGCCATGCAGGACGCGATGCGCTCCGTGCAGCACATCCCCAAGTCGCCGCACGGTGGCGGCTACCGCCAGGGCGGTCACGCCGTCCCGGTCGCACGCGCAGAGATCCCATACTCGGACGACCGCACGCTCACGAACGACCGGGCATCGGACGCCGAGAAGCTGGCAGAGGTCATCGTGGCCTCCGTCCCCGGCGGGATCGGCCGCTACTCACTGGCCGCCTCCGGCGGTCTGTGCGCACCGCCCACCCCGTTCTACGGCATGGTCAACTTCGCGACCGAGGCCGAGCCGGTGTGGGATGCCCTGCCCAAGTTCCGGGCAGTGCGCGGTGCGGTGTCCATCCCCGAGTCGACGTACATCGCGGACATCACGACCGCGATCTCGAACATCTCGGCGGACGACGACGCGCTCGGGGGAACCTTCGCAACCAAGTCCTGTCAGGACATGGACTGCGCGGACTACACCGACACGGCGGTGCAGATCCTGGCGCACTGTCGAGAATTCGGCAATCTGAACGCGATCTCGTGGCCCGAGAGGATCCGGCACGAGAACGAGCTCACGATGGCCGCGCTCTCGCGCACGAGCGAGACGTTCATGCTGGACAGGCTGAAGGCGCTCTCGATCAACGTCACCAACGGGGCCGAGACCCTCTCTGCCTACGTCTACGTGGTGGATGCCATCGTGAAGGCGAAGTTCGGGATCATGGGGCGCTTCAGGATGCCGCGGGGCGCACGCTTCGCCGCCTACCTGCCCTACTGGTTCGCGGACATGCTCTCGCTGGACACGGTGCAGACCATCGACGGCAACAGGTTCCGCAGCCAGGGCGAGCTGATCGCCTACCTGCGTGACCTGGGCATCGATCCGGTCTTCTACCTCGACAGCCCGACCACGGGCACCACGCAGCTGCCGGACTCGGCGCAGACTGCGGCTGCCATCGACGGTCTGCCGAACGAAGTGCAGTGGGCGCTGCATCCGCAGGGCGCGTTCATCGGTCTGGACATGGGAACGCTGGAGCTCGGAATCGTCCGTGACTCCACGCTCAACCACGTCAACGACTTCGAGATCTTCGGGGAGCGGTTCCGCAACGTGGCCCGAGTCGCGCCGGCGCAGTCGGCTCTCTGGGTCACTTCGGACATCTGCCCGGTCGGTCAGTTCCCGCCCGCGGGGACGGCAAGGACCTGCGAGTAACGAGTGGCTGAGGAAGGGGGCTCGAGATGAGTTCGACTGGAGTAGGCCCGGCGCTCGCTGTCAACGGCCCCCTTCCGGTCGCACCCGAATACGGCCTGCTCTCCGTTGCGAACGTGCAGCGGGGGGCAGGCCCGTGGCTGAACGGAGTCAACGTCTGGGCCTACCCAGGAGGGGACTCGGAGAACCCGTCCGGCGTCGCCTTCTGGGAGCCCTGCACCTCGGGCACGTTCAGGACGAAGGACGAGGGCGGAGATCAGGTGTCCGCCCGCTTCGACTCCATCGTGGCCTACGTCTCCGTCACCTGCTCCACGCTGGTCGGAGATCCCGAGGCGTTCGCAGCGAGGGCGCGGGCGGCACTCAACGCTCGTGAGTCCTTCGCGGCCGAGGCGATTCTGGCGAAGGGCCAGGCGGACTCGGCCAACAAGTTCCTCGGAGACGCCGACCTGACGGTGCTGGGGACGGGGGCGCAGGATCCGAGCGAAGGGCTCTCCTACCTGGAGAACGCGATCGGGGCGACAGGGATCGGCGGAGTCATCCATGCGACTCCGGGGATCGCCGCTCAGTGGGGGTTCAACAAGCAGGAGACGAACTCCGTCGTCTACACCTCGCAGGGCACACCGGTCGCCATCGGCGGCGGCTACATCGACACCGATCCGGTGGGAGAGACAGCAGCAGATCCCTCCGCCGGTCAGGAGTGGGCCTTTGCCACCGGCCCCGTGGAAGTGCGGGTGGCCGAGATGCGGCTCGATGCCATCGAGTCCATCGACAGGACGATCAACGAGATCACGTACCGGGCTGAGGTAGCGCTCCTGGTGTTCTGGGACACGCTGCTTCAGGCGGGCGTGCTCATCGACTGGGTTTCGTGATCCGAAGGGAGGTTCGTTAGATGGCTTTCAACTGTGGAGTTTCGTTCGGGGCCTGCCTGGTCAGGATCACGCGGGTCGACGAGAACGGCAACGTGATCGCGGGCAGTAACGCATACGTCTCCGACAAGCTCATCTCGGTTCAGGTCAGCCCGAACATCGAGACGGGCGACAGCTTCAGCGTTCGCAACGGCTGCGGCTGCTCCATCGCGAGGCGCGCGTTCCCGGACACCTTCAACTGGTGGGAGCTCACCGTCAACACTGCGGCGCTCGAGCCGCAGATGATCGCCTTCATGCTCGGGGCGGAGACCATCGAGGACGGAGCGGACGTGGTGGGCGTTGCCTGGCCGTCAGCTCTGGCCTGCGACGAGCAGAGCCCGCTGGTTGCCTTCGAGTTCTGGACGGAGCACACGGTTGGCTCCGGTCTCGACGCGACCTACCCGTACTTCCATCATGTGTACCCGGCTGTGTCCTGGGTGATGGGAGACAACACGTTCGAGGCCGGCCCTGCCGCTCCGACGCTGAACGGCAAGTCCAAGACGAACGGCAACTGGGGCGACGGTCCCTACGGGGACGGCCCGCCGGACGGACAGGACATCAGCGAGGGTGGATTCTGGGCGACCGGCGATGCGCTGCCCGAGGCAGCGTGCGCGGCTACCTCGGTCACCTCGACGAGCTGAGGACATAGGGAGAGCGCCTGATGCGAGTTTTCGCACTCGCCACAGGCGCTCTCGCCTTCTCGCCTGTCTTCCATTTCGTCGCTCAGGCTGTCCAGCCTGGAGGTACTGGAGGGACAGGCCCTACGGGGCCTACAGGCCCTTCGGGGCCGACCGGAGCGGGTGCGACGGGGCCTACGGGAGCCACTGGCCCATCCGGTGCAACCGGCCCTGCCGGAACGGGCGCAACGGGAGTCACCGGAGCAACGGGAGGGACGGGATCTCAAGGGGCAACAGGCCCGACCGGTGTCACGGGAGCCACCGGAGTCACTGGTGCGGGGGCCACAGGGCCGACTGGAGCTACGGGTTCCACCGGCCCGAGTGGAGCAACTGGGGCAACAGGAGCGACCGGAAGTGGAGCCACGGGTGCAACGGGGCCGACCGGCTCTGCGGGCGCGACTGGGCCAACCGGAGCGACGGGCGCTACTGGAGCTGGCGCGACCGGAGCGACAGGAGCCACCGGAGCTACGGGCACTGGCGCGACCGGTCCTACGGGGGCCACCGGTTCCACGGGTGCAACGGGAGCAACCGGTTCGGGGAGTGGCAGCGGTGAGGCTCTTCAGCGTGCCGTCAGTCAGACCGGACACGGATTCGTCGTGGGTGACGTGGTGCGGCTCAACGGGAGCACTTGGCAGAAGGCTCAGGCAAACACCTCAGCCGATGCGGAGGCCATCGGGATTGTGGCTGCGGTGGCTGGTTCCAACGATTTCACGATCCACTTCGGCGGACGCATTACGGGTCTGTCCGGGCTCACCGCCGGCGCGGTCTACTTCCTGGACGACGACACCGCTGGCCTGCTCACCACCACCGAGCCTCCGGACGTTGGCGATGTGTCCAAGCCCTTGCTCGTTGCCGACTCCACCACTTCCGGCTACTTCTTCAACTGGCGCGGAGCGATCAACACGACCTCGAGCGGCGGGGGCGGAACAAGCGGCCCCGACTACGTGACGGCTTTCCTATTCGCAGGAGCGTGACATGACGCAAACCATCATCTCCCCCCAGCAGCTCAATCCAAGCGCAGCCACGCTCACCGAGATCTACGACGTGCCCGATGGCGCGAGTTTCGTAGGGCGACTCAACATCTGCAACCGAAGCGCGACGGCTACCTCCTTCCGTGTCTCCATCGAGGTCAACAACGAGGCGACCGGGGACAAGCAGTATCTCGCCTACGACACTCCCATCGAGGGAGGACAGGTCATCTCCATCGACGCAATCACCATGACCGATGACGACCGACTCATGGTGTATGCGACCCTCGCCACCCTTAGCTTCTCGCTCATGGGAGTGACGAATACATGAGAACCATCGCTCCCGTTGACATGGCTCGCCCGCGGCTTGCGCGCCAGGGACGCATCATCACCACAGCAGACGAGGAGTTCGGGTGTGCCTCTGTGATGTCAATGGGCGGGACTACGGTTTCCGGGTCGTGGCCGTCTGCCAATGATCCCTGCGCCGTCCCTTTCACCATCACCGAGGCGCTGGTGGTCACACACCTCGGCTGGCGGAACGGGTCAGGAGCTGGATCGAACCACGACATCGGCATCTATGACGAAGCATGGAACCGTCTCGTCTCGGCGGGTTCCTCCGCAGCCGGTACGAGCTCGCTGTGGAACTTCGTCAACGTTACGGATACGCCGATTGCAGCCGGACGCTATTACCTCGTGAAGAACATCGACTCAACGACGGCCAACCGCGCGCGCTATTGGTCACACGCGGCGACGCTCGGATTTATGACCATGCTCGGGATGAAGGAGACAGCCACCGACTCCTTCCCCCTCCCCAACCCGCTCACGAACATGACCGATCCGATCACGCATACGCGCGTGCCCATCATCGCCCTGACAGTGAAGGCTCCGCTGTGAGGGTCTCTACCTCTGCGATGTACATGATTCCTACGCCCTGGGTGTCATCGGCGTTCTACGCGGCGATGGCTGCGGCGGCAGGGCCGGCGGCGATCGTTCCGGCGGCGGCGGCATGGCCCTCGGCCAACCGTGCCATCTATATCCCCGTCTGGTTCCCCTTTTCGACTTTGATCGTGGACATGCGCGTGGGCTTCACTACCGCCGCAGGGAACTACGACATCGGCTTGTATGACTCGAACTTCGGGCTCATCGAGGCGAAGGGGTCTGCTGCCGTTTCTAACGCCGCCCATATCTTCACGCTGACCAAGCCACAGCGTGTTCGGGCAGGTGCCATCTACTACGCCGCCCTCGTTCTCTCTTCGATCAGCGACTCCTGTTATCGCTCTGCGCCTTCCGGTGTGGCTGGAGTCTCTTCCAACTTGGCGCAGGAAGCGCTCGGATCTACGACCCTGCCATCGACAGCAACTCCGGCAGTGCAAAGCGATCCCTGTTACGTCCCTCTCTTCGCCTACGGGTTGCGATGAGTGCCTTCGAGCTAGAACCTGGCGCAACTGGCCCGACCGGGGCAACCGGTGCAACCGGTCCCGGTGGTGGGGCTACCGGCCCTACTGGTGCGACCGGGGCCACTGGCTCGGCTGGGGTTACAGGCGCGACGGGCGCTACAGGAAGTGGAGCCACGGGTGCAACCGGCCCGACTGGTAGCACGGGGTCTACAGGCTCAACTGGCGCTACGGGGGCGACTGGCTCCGGTGCGACTGGTGCCACGGGGCCAACCGGCTCCACCGGGCCAACAGGAGCTACCGGAGCTACAGGAGCCACGGGCTCGGGAACCACAGGCGCAACGGGAGCTACGGGGCCAACTGGCGCAACGGGAGCTACAGGAACGACCGGAGAGGAAGGCCCGCCAGGGGACGATGGGCAACAGGGCGCGACCGGACCGACTGGCGCTACCGGCTCGAGCGGAGCTACCGGGAGCACGGGAGCCACTGGTGCTACGGGAGCGACTGGCTCTGGGGCAACTGGTGCCACAGGCCCCACCGGAGCGACCGGCTCTACGGGTGCCACTGGCAGCACGGGAGCAACCGGACCCACAGGATCCACCGGGGCAACTGGAGTCACCGGAGCGACGGGATCTACCGGAGCGACGGGGAGCACGGGCTCTACAGGAGCGACAGGCGCTACTGGAAGTGGAGCGACGGGCGCTACGGGGAGCACGGGGGGCACTGGTCCAACTGGGGCCACCGGTAGCACGGGCGACGAAGGGCCTCCCGGCGGCGACGGGGATCAGGGGCCGACTGGTCCTACGGGCGCTACCGGAAGCACAGGCGCTACCGGGGTAACGGGACCCACCGGCTCCACTGGGAGCACTGGATCTACGGGAGCTACCGGTCCTACCGGTGCGACAGGCTCCACAGGCGCAACTGGCAGCACCGGCCCGACCGGAGCGACGGGAGCGACTGGTAGCGGAGCCACAGGCGCAACCGGGAGCACAGGGGCTACGGGACCGACCGGATCTACTGGCGCTACAGGCGCGACGGGTTCCGGTGCCACGGGAGCGACTGGACCTACGGGCGCAGAGGGCGACATCGGCCCGCCCGGACTCGATGGGAACGACGGTGCTACCGGCCCGACCGGAGCTACAGGATCGGGCGCTACCGGACCCACCGGAGCAACGGGTTCGACCGGGGCAACTGGAACTACGGGGGCCACTGGCGCGACGGGATCGGGCGCTACCGGGGCGACAGGCGCTACTGGCGCTACGGGAGCTACCGGTGTCACGGGAGCGACCGGTGCTACGGGAGCTACGGGTTCGGGGGCAACCGGGGCGACAGGCGGGACGGGAGCAACAGGTCCCAGCGGTGCTACGGGCACGACCGGAGACGAAGGACCGCCTGGTGGAGATGGCGACCAGGGGCCGACCGGTCCCACCGGAGTCACGGGCTCCACCGGGGCGACGGGGCCAACCGGAGCAACCGGGGCTACCGGATCAGGAGCTACGGGAGCCACTGGTCCGACAGGGGCTACGGGTACGAAGGTAGCCGGACAGATCTTCCTCTCGGCTGCCGGGATGTGGCCCTCCACGACCAACGGCGCAGCCACGAACGCGAAGGTGGAGTTCACGACCAACGATCAGGATCTGTACGTCCTGGACTTCGCAGACGGGGCGACCAAGCTCTTCGCGCAGGGCACCATCGCGATGCCGAGTGACTGGGATGGAGGCACCATCAGCGCCACCTTCTACTGGACGGCGAACACGACCTCCACCAACAACCTGCTCTGGGGCTGCGCCGGCCGCTCGTATGGCAACTTCGAGACCATCGACCAGGCGTGGGGCACGGAGCAGACGGTACAGGACGCCCTGAACGGCACCGCCAACCAACTCGGGATCTCGGCGGCAACCTCTGCGATCACGCTCTCCGGTACTCCCGCCGCGGGAGAGCTCGTGCAGTTCCGAATCTCGAGGGATCCGACTTCCGGCTCTGACACGCTGGCAGCAACGGCCCGGCTTCTCGGCGTGATGATCGGCTACACGAGGACAGCCTGATGACCGTACCGCCCGGCGTCACCTTCCCCACGCGCCGCTTCGTCGCCACCCGTCTGGACGAGGAGACGGGCGTGGAGACCATCGTCATCCAGTCGACGGCGCTCCCCAACAACTTCACTACCGACGCGGCGGTGCGGCCGGGGATGATGGAGAACGCTCGCAACTTCATCGCGGCCAACCCCGGCGTCTACATCATCTACGGCCCCTGCTCGGGGGCGTACTACACGGACGGCGACCGGGTGTGGGACTCCAGGGTGAGTGGACCGCTCTGATGGCCGCTCCGAGTTTCATACAGGCTTCGACCGGCGCGACCGATGCTACGGGCGCGTTCACGTTCACGGGAGTCGCCACCGGTGACATCGGGAATGTCGTCATCGTCCACATTGGCATCGACGGATCGGGCGCGATCTCCTGGGGGACGATCTCGGGCACGAACATCCAGTCGCTCGCAGCGGTGAACAACACCTGGACCGAGATCGGCGCTTTCTTTTCCGGCGCAGCTGTCCAGCAGCGGCTTTTCATCGGGCGCAGGACGAGCGCATCCTCCGCTCCTACATTCACCACCACTGCCAACACCTCTGGCGATGACGTGTACGGGCGGATGTACGAGTTCGCGAACGTCTCCACCGGCACCACGCTCGCTGAGGTTATTGAGAACGGCACGGCCGGGAGCACGACTACTTCAGGTGCGACGGCCTCCGGCACGATCGCGGACGCGTCCGTCACCGTGTTAGGGAGCGACCGTCTCGCCCTCAACCTCGTTGCAATCAACGACGACAACGCAGTCGCAGCGTTCACCGGAATGACCGGAGGGACGTGGGGTGAGGCCGTCGCCGAGTATGCAGACTCCGGCGGAACGGATGCAAGTATCCAGTTGCAGGCAGCCTGGCCCAGTTCGTTTGCAGCACCCATCAGTCCGCAGTCTTCTGCCGCCGTCATACAGGGCGATGGCGGCGTCAGCAGCGAACAGGCGGCCCAGGAGTTCACGACAGTCGGGGCACTCACCGTTTCCAATGTCATGCTGATGTGCAAGAAGAACGGCTCGCCTGCGGACGATCTAGTCATTGAAATCCAGACCGACTCCGCTGGCATTCCATCGGGCACGGTAGTTGGTTCAGCAGGGGCGCTCCCCGCTGCGAACATTGACAGCACCACCACGTACAAGGCCTACAGAGTCGCCCTCTCAGCGAGTCTTGCAGCGACCACGACGTATCACCTTGTTCTTCGCCGCAGTGGCGCACGAGACGCAAGCAACTACTTTCAAGCCTGGATTGGCGGCGACACAATCACTGGGGGAGTAGAAGTCAAAGGCGGCGGTACCTGGACGAACGCAACAAATAACGACTTGGTTTTCGCGCTTCAGGCGGATGGCGACCTCCTCTCCGGTGCTGTTATTGACGGTGGAACGGCCACCAATGTCGATGCCGCTGATACCTGGGCCGTCGTCGGCTTCGCGCTCATCGGGACGACCGTTCCGGATGTTGTCGTCTACGTTCCCCGTCATCCTGCACATGACTTCGGAGCAATCACACCCAACTAGGAGGTAGAAGATGCCCCGCACTCCATCGAGACTGGCAGGCCCGGCGCTCGTCTCGAACACCGCAGCTACGAAGTTCACGTCCTCGGGCACGACCCTCGTGCGCTCGATTCACGTGTCCAACCCGACCGCCTCAGCGGTGGACTTCACGCTCTCCATCGGCGCGGATGCCTCCGGGACGAGGCTGTATGACGGCCTCTCCATCGCAGCCGACAGCGCCAAGACGTTCTGGTGCTACCACGCGCTCGCGAACAACGAGACGATTCAGGCGTTCGCGGGCACGAACAACGTCATCACTCTCACCATCGACGGGGACCTCGTGACGTGATCGGGCTCGTTCTGATCTGCCGGAACGAGCAGAACTTCATCGGGCGCTGCCTGCGCTCGGTCAAGCCCCTTCTCTCCCACTGGACGATCGTGGACACCGGCTCGACGGACAAGACGAAGGAGATCATCCGCAAAGAGTTGAAGGGGATCCCCGGCGAGCTCGTGGAGAGCGAGTTCGAGGACTTCGCGACCAGCCGCAACGAAGCGCTGGCGGCTGCGAAGGACAAGGCTCCCTGGCTCCTGTGCCTGGATGCCGACGAGACAGTGGAAGCCCACCCGCTGCTCCTCACCTTCCTGTCGGAAGATTCGGATCCAGGGGTGGGCGCGTGGATGGTAGCGATCCACGACTCGGGCACGACCTGGCGGCGACCGCTCCTCATCCGCGGAGACGGAGACTGGCGCTACATCGGCCGCGTCCACGAGTACCTGGACACCTCCGCGGTCAGAACCCGCCACCTGCTCGGCCTGGACGTGACCCACCACGGCTCCTCCCGGCACCCGGTCACGAAGTTCGACCACTACCTCACCCTGCTCAAGCCGGACGTGGAGGCAGGCGATCCTCGAGCGGTGTTCTACTCCGCCGAGTGCTACCGCTTCCTCGGCTGCATCCCGAAGGCGATCGAGATGTACCAGCAGCGCTCCTCCATGAACTCCTTTGAGGAGGAGGCCTGGTACGCGGAGTATCAGGCGGCCAAGCTCTCTCGTAACGTAACGGCGCTGCTCAAGGCGTACGAGCGGAGACCCTGGCGCGCGGAGCCGCTTTGGGCAGCGGCCGATATCGCTCGTACACTGCCAAACGAGGACGTTCTCTTCCTGGAGGAAAGATGATCGGACCAGGCTATCCCGGACAGCCGATGGAGGCGTTTGCCGAAGGCTTTGCCTGCGGTCAGGTGGGGATCATCACCATCACCATCGACGACGGCGACGGCAACAACGTCGTCCCCCAGACCACCAACGGCATCCTCCAGATCGAGTGCGGAGACGATGGTTTCGCCGTCTACCGCTACCTGGGCGTCTTTCCCTCCTTCTCTGCCCTCTCTCCCTACGTCATCACCTGGGAGGGCGCGAGCGCCACCGATCCCGGCATCGACACGACGGCTACGGAGGAGATCTTCGTCTCCGACCAGCCCATCGCCCCGCCGTCCAATCTCGGCCCCTGCACGGACTGGATCACCGGGGACGATGTGATGGAGTGCTGTGGGGTGGAGGCGAGCGCGGGGACGATCTTCGACGACGTGGCGGTGCAGGCTCAGAATGTGCTCTACCAGCTTTCGGGCAAGAAGTTCTCCGGGCTGTGCGGGCCGATCACCGTGCGTCCCTGCCGCGACAACTGCTCCTGCTTCCCCGCGCAGCGCCTGGCCTATGCCTCCGGCGGCTCGAGGCTGATCTGGACAGGCAGCTTCTGGGGAGCGGGCGCGGACTCGCGCAACTGCGGCTGCGGCTGCCTCTCGCGCGTGCTCCTCTCCGGGTATCCGGTGCAACTCGTCACCGAGGTCAAGATCGACGGCGTGGCGCTCATGGGCGATCAGTTTCGGTTGGACGAGAACCGCTACCTGACCCGCGTGGACGGCTCCTTCTGGCCCTCCTGTCAGGACCTCGCGCTCGAGGACACCGAGGAAGGAACCTTCTCCGTCTCCTACGGATACGGGGCCAATCCTCCCGCCGAGGGACAGGCGGCGGCGGCGCAACTGGCCTGCGAGCTGTACAAGGCGTGCAATGGTGACTCCACCTGCGCGCTCCCCACGGGCGTCACGCGCATCTCCCGCCAGGGGATCGTGATCGAGAAGGCTTCGTTCACCGCCTGGTCCTTCGACCGGCTAAAGGGATGGCAGACCGGGCTCTCCCTCGTGGACGCCTTCCTGAACGCACACAACCCCTACGGGATGCGCCGGCGGCCGATCTTCTGGGGGCCGGGCAGAAGGTACGCGAGGCCCGTTGGATGACCGTTCGCCTGAACGAAGCGGCGATCTCCGCGTTCTTCAGGAACCCCGAGGGAGCGATGGCCCGGAACATCGAGACTCGAGCGCAGAACGTCACCGCCCTCGCGCAGCGAAACGCCCGCGTCATCATGCACTCCTACGCCGGAGATGCGGGTTCCCTGATCGGCTACCGCATGGAGCAGGGCGCAGACGGCATTCAGGCGGTCGTGGGAATCCAGGATCAGGGCAAGATCGCGAGCTACCTGTCCGAGAAGGAGGAGCGCGAGCGCGTGTGGCTCGTCCCCGCGTTACGCGACGGGCTTGGTAGCTGATGGCCGGTACGGACGCAACCGATCTGCATGACGTGTGCCTGGCGCTCCTCGCAGCAGCAGAGGAGGCGCTGAACACGATCCCAGGATCCGCTCCGGGGCTTGCGGGTGCCCCGGAGCGGGTGTTCGTCTCGGCCGGGACTCCGGTGCTCGACTGCTGTGACCAGCTCACGGTTCACGTCGGCCCTATCGCGGAGGATCCCCTTTCCCCCTCGAGCGCCAACTCGGGCCAGCGCGCTCGCTTCGACGCTCGCAAGAACCAGGTGAATCTGATCGTGACGCTCGGGCGGTGCATGGACCTGAGCGCGCTCCCGACACCTCCCCCGGTAGCGACGCTGGAGGCGGACGGGGAACAGCACAGCGCGGATGGATGGGCACTCTGGAACGAGCTTTGGAACCTTGTGCGTTCCGGTGACCTCTTTACACTCTGCGCAGACTCGAAGCCGGTGCTTCGCCCCCTCGCGCCCTCCGGGGGCTGCTCGGGGTGGACGCTGACCTATCAAGTCTGGATCGAAGGATACGAGGCCCCCTAACCCGCAGGAGGCAGTAATGCTCAGAGAGTTCAGCAAGGAACTGGCAGAGGACCGCGACTTCGAGTTCGGAGGCGAGGTCTTCAAGTTCCGCTACCCGCACTGGGAGGAGGGCGCGGCGCTCTTCGACGAAGACCTGACCGCAGCCGACTCCAACGGCAACTTCTCCTGGAAAGCTGACACGGAGATGGCGATCAAGCGCATCCCCATCTTCCTCGACCCCGACGCTGACTCGCACAAGCGCTTCAAGGCGCTCCTCGCGCGCAAGACCAACCCCGTCCCCCGGCATCAGATCGTGGCTCTCTATCAGTGGCTCGTGAGGGTGACCAGCGACCTCCCTACGGAGCCGCCCTCGGCCTCGGAGCCGTTGGGTGGAGCAACCGACACCTCATCTGCGGAAGGCTCGTCCTAGCAGGAGGCGATCCAGACAGGATGACCCTCCGAGACTTCCTGAACGCCTCCTACGCGCTCCTCGTGGAGACGTGGACGACTGTCCAGGCGGGCCGGATGACCCTGATCGAAGCGGTGGACAAGGTGGAAGAGCACTGGCCGAAGGAAGGGCGGAAGGCTCCCGAGGTGGTCACGACTCCCAACGCTGAGATGCAGATGCGCGCGATGCTCGCCGGCGTGAAGGGAGCCCCCGTTTGAGCGACTTCTTCGCTGAAGCCGAAGTCCTGATCCGTCCGAATACGGCCGGGTTCCGTCCCGCGCTGGAAGCGGAGCTACTGGCTGCCACTCGCGGTCTGACCGTTCCGGTTTCAGTCATCCCCACGACCACAGGGGCAGGACTGGGGGCGGTGCAGGCCGAGGCGCGCAAGACCACTGCTGCGCTGGATAGCGTGCGAAACGCAGAGCTTGCAGGAATCGCGGCTTCCAGGGATGCGAGTAGGGCCGCGGCTGTTCATGCGAAGCAACTCGGGCAGTTGGAGAAGGGCGCTCTCGCTGCTTCGCTCTCGTTTACTGGACTTCGTGGGGCCGTTCTTGCAGCCAGCGCTCCCTTCCTTTTGGCAACGGTGGCGGTTACCGCCTTCGCCCGCGGAATCCAGCAGGCAGCGTCCTTTGAGCGCGAGCTCAACGTCTTCCAGGTCACCGCTCGCGCGACCGCGGACGAGATGGAACGGGTGCGGGAGGAGTCACGCGCGCTCGGTAGGGACATCTCACTTCCGGGTGTCTCTGCGGCGGATGCAGCACAGTCGATGACGGAGCTCGCCAAGGCGGGTCTGGACGTGGAGCAGTCGCTCGCGGGAGCTAGGGGCGTGTTGCAGCTTGCAACGGCAGCGCAGATCTCCAACGCCGAAGCAACCGAACTGGCGGCGAACGCCCTCAATGCCTTCAACCTCTCCGGCGACCAGACGATCCACGTCGCTGATTTGCTCGCGAACGCGGCCAACGAGTCCCAGGGCTCGATCCTGGATATGGGGATTGCGCTCCGTCAGTCGGCCGCGGTCGGCAGGCAACTCGGACTGTCCCTCGATGAGACGGTCACGATGCTCACGATCCTTGCGCGCGCAGGACTCGCCGGATCGGATGCGGGAACGTCTCTCCGCGTTGCCCTCACTCGTCTGATAGCCCCCACAGGAGATGCGGCGGAAGAACTAGACAAGCTGAACGTCTCTCTCCGGGATGCGCAGGGGAACCTCCGCCCCGACGTGTTCGTGCAGATCGGTGAGGCGATGGCAGACCTCGGCAAGCAGGAGCAGGCACGGGTGCTGTTCGAGATCTTCGGCCAGGACGCGCAGCGCGCCGCTGCCATCCTCGCCCGCGAGGGACTTCCCGCTCTCCAGGAGATGACTCTGGCTCTTCAGCGGCAGGGAGCAGCAGCGGAGATCGCAGGAGCGCGCACGGAGGGATTCTCCGGGAAGTTGGAAGGGCTCGGCTCCGAGTTGGAGACGGTGGGCACGAACCTCGAGTTCCTTCTCATCCCACTGGGAGGGGTCGTAGATCTCTTCCGCGCGCTGGCTGAGGGGATCAACTCGTCTTTCGACTTTCTACGCAAGCTAGGGAAGGAGATCGACCAGGCTTCCAAGCCAGCCGTCAACTTCGCCGGGCGTATCAAGGATGCGAGCGACAGGACGGATGCCTTCGTGGGGAACTTGCTTCGTGGCATCCCCGGCATCGACCGTGCGGCAGATGCCCTGGACAAACTCGGCTCTGACGCTCCGAACCGGATCGCTCAGGTTCAGGAGCTGTCCAGCAGATTCGAAGAGCAGGGGAGCGTCCTTGCCGACAATGCGAAGTTCCTGGACGAGATCATCACCCGGCTCGGGCGGCTGCCGACAGATGCCGAGGTGGTTCGCATCACTCTCGACCCGAGCCAGGCGCGATCCGCTCTCAAAGAGGTCGTAGACGACGCGCGCGAGAACGGAACACTCTCCGCTGAGGCGTTGGCAGAAGCATTCCGCCGCGAGTCTCAGGCGAGTGCGGGGACCCTTACCGAGCCTCTCCGCCGTGGTCTCAGCGACTTCCAGGCCGAGGCCGGAGCCCAGGGACAGGCCGCAGGGGAAGCGTTCATCAGAGGGTTCAACGACGCTCAAGTTCGAGGACAGCTTCAAGCTCAGAAGACCGCTGTGGCGCAGGCGCAGGCGTTCGGTGAGACGGGCCTGGAGGAGCTTCAGGCGGAACTGGATCGGATCGACCGCATCCTCGCCTCCAAGCGTCGCCCGACCGGGCCGGCGCTGGAGTCTCTGTTCAACGAGCGCATGGCTGTCATCAACGAGATCAGGTCGATCCAGGAGCGTGCCGCTTCGGAGACGAAGGCCGCCGCCGACGACGTTCGCCGCGCGCGAGACGAGCAGGATCAGGCCATTCTCGATGCGATCGGCCTGGAGGAGCAGCGTCGCCAGAACGCGATCATCAGCGCCCAATCCGACGAAGCGCTCCAGAACGACCTCCAGGCTCAGATATCCCTGCGCAACTTCTACCGCTCGGCGCTTGCTGAGGTGCGAAAGACGGTCCAGGATGCTCAGACGAAGGCACAGGCCATCGCCGGACTCACGCAGGATCTGATCCGCGCGAACCAGGCGATCAGGCACACGCGAGAGCAACTGCGCGAGCAGCGCCAGCAGGAGCGCCGTGACCGGATTCGTGAGCGGCAGGAGGGGCTGGAACTCGACCTACAGATCGCTCAGGCCACCGGCAACGTGGGGGCACAGAGGCGAGCGCTCCAGGCCGAGATCAAGTTCTACCAGGAGCGCATCCGGGCCACGCGCGCAGGCTCCAACCAGCGCAAGCGCTGGATCCTCGAGCTTCGCCGCGCGCAGGCCGAGTTGAGGGAGTTGAAGGGCGAGGGAGCGAAGACGCAAGCCGCCTTCAAGGAGCTTGCCTTCGAGTTCCTGACCACGCAGCAGGGCTTCGCTGCCAACCTCTTCGGCAACCTCATCCCCACCTCCGCCACCGGCAACCTCGTCTCTCCCGGCGCGGCGGCACAACCCGCCTCCCGCGTCAACCAGGCGGCGGCCCTCGCCCAGACGCAGCAGGGCTTCTCGAAGTCGGAGGTTGCGACCGAGCTCGACCTTCTGCGCATGATGCTCGCGGAGCTGAAGGCGATCCGCTCCGGCAAGGCGTTCCCGGAGGCCACCTACCAGCGCCACCAGACCGCAGGAACGATGGAGACTCAGTAATGGCCGATCTCTCGACTTCTTACGTCCTCACCACTCCCGGCCCGGACATCACCTTCAACTCAGGCGACCTCGGAGACGGGACGGACAAGTACTGGATCCAGGAGATCCCCGGCCTGGACGGGCCGGACGTGCGCGCACCCATCGACCCGGTGCCCTTCGGGGATGGCGGGATCATTCACACCTTCTGGCAGGGGCCGCGGCAGATCACCATCGACGGCGTGCTCATCATCGAGACGGTGGCGCTCAATTCCGCCGCCTGTCAGCAGGCGCTCAACGTCATGGAGGACAACCTGCGCCAAGCGGTCGTCTCCATCATCGCCGCCGACGGCACACTTGCCTGGACACCGGCGGGCCTCTCTGCGCGCTCCCTCACCGTGCGCCACAACGGGCAGCCGCGCCTGGACGTCCGCCCCATCGAGAACTACCACCTGCGCCAGTTCATGTTCAGCCTCGTCTCCGAATCCTCGAGCTGGGCATGAGCCTCGCGGTCGCCATCGACGGCTCCAACGTCTCCACCGTCTCCCTTTCCGGATCAGTCACCCGCCGCCTAAACCGACCGGCGCAGGCGCGGGTCCGGATCCCCTACGACTCCGCGGTGGGAGGCGCAGGCTCCCGGCTCAAGATCACGATCAACGGCTCCCTGCACTTCCACGGCTTCGTGCTCCTGTGCGAGCTCGACTCCGGAGAGGACGACGGCTACATCATCTACAACGCCGAGGACCCGATGGAGCTGTGGCGCTGGCGGCCCGCTCGAGACGGCCCAGCTTCCGCCGATCCAGGAGACTTCTCCAAGCCCACCTTCTTCGAGAACCTCCTCTACGCCCCACTCATCATGGAGGACATCCTCACTCAGTCCGAGGACGATGCTGACCCCGCACTCGGGGAGGGGCCGCTCTTCCTGGACATCGGGACGGTGGAATCGACGACCGTGGACGTGAGCGGGGCACCGACCGACTGGCCGATGACCATCGCGGAGATCCAGAGCCTGCTCGCGAACGCGGGCGTGCTGGACACGATCATCACCCCCACCGATCCCGGTGGCGGAGTGATGGGAACGGTCGATCTCTACAAGGGCGACCACGGGACCGACCTCTCCGGCTCGGTGGTGTTCGAGTACGCGACGGGCGCGAAGAACGTGCGCCGCGTGCGCTGGAACGACGACATCACGAACATGTGCAACAAGCTCTGGTACTACCTCGGTCCCAGGGTGGGCACCGCTGCTGACCCGGCCGGCGACCAGCACTGGTGCGCCAACGTCACCGGCACCTCGACCTTCCCCTCCACGGTCATCGGGGCCGGGGACCTCACCTCGCTGCTCTCCGAGCGCGACTCCTCCCAGGACTCCTATGGAGTGCGCATGGACATCAAGATCTGGGACGCGCAGGGTGACTGCTCCTCGCCGGTCATGGGCTATGACCTTTACAAGCGCCTGTGGGTGATCGAGAGCCGTCTGCGCCAGCGCGTCCACTCTCTCATCCACATCACCCCGACGAGGGACGCCGGGATCCTCGCCTTCGACATCGGGGACCTGGTGGGGGTGGAGATCTCCTCCGCCATCCGCGGTGGTGTCTCGGCGGCGCAGCGGGTGTACGAATACACGATCTCCTGGGAGCCCGACGGCCCCTTCGAGTTGAGCGAGCTAGTGACGACAGCGGTACAGGAGGGCTTCTAGATGACCAGACCCGTAGGTGAGCCATCCATCTCCAAGGAGCAGGGCTCGCAAGACTTCGGCATCCGCCAGCTCTTCCGGCGGCCCGCCCAGGACGCCTGTCCCTGCCCGGTCCCCTGGGCTCGTCTCTTCTTCGGAGGGAACACGGCTACGACCGGTACCTGGACGAATGCCAACATGACGGATGGTGAGAGCTATGGAGAGGAAACACCTGGAGACATCTTCACGTTCAACGATCTCGGCTCAAGACTCGCGCTGATTCTGGAAGCGAACGGGCTCTACCTCGTGAACATGATCGTGACCTGGACGAACACATTTCCTGAGTACCGCGCAATCGACATGCAGCAGGGGCTGGGAGATCACCTACACGGCGAGGGCTATGGGTTGACGCAGAGCAAGGGGCCATTTCCCACGGACGGTAACGACTTCTTCCTGGTCGATCATGTGACCTCGTTCATCTTCAAGAGCGATAGCGTGAACACGCCTGATCCAACGCTAGATCCGCGGGTGATCCAGTTCTCGGGGGTGAACCGCGGCTTCGATGTTCACTCGCTCAGAGTCATGTATCTAGGAGAGATGGGTGCCGAGGCCGATTGGAACTTCTTTAGCGCGTGAGCGATGACGCAGATCGGTATCGGTGGAGGGATAGTCGTACTCATCTCCGAACGGAGACGACATCGTTGTGAACGTCCCCAACGGATACGCAATCGCACGTTGAGGCATCCGCCGTCTGCCCCCATACTCGCCGGAAAGGGGAGAGGGAGCGTGTGATTGCCGAATCGAGGAGCATCCGACGAGGCGCGCTGGCGATGGTACGGGCAGGTGCGGGATCTTCTCCTGCTGATGGTCGGTATCGCTCTGGTCTGGTACGAGGCCGTCTCCGGGCATAGCGATGTCCCGATCCTCGTCATCGCCGGCGGGTGCATGGGCATCTTCACCATAGGACAGGTGACGAGATGGTTCGTGGGAAGGAACGGGAATGGAAAATGAGTGAGGCAGGTGAAGCTCGGGTCATCCGTTTCGAGGTCATCCTGGGACTGCTGTACGCCGTCCTCTTCATCGCATTCATCGTCGGTGGCTACCTCTTCGTCGGCGCGCGCAACGAGCTCCGGCAGGAGAACCTGCGCGCCAACGAGATTCGTTCCATCGAGAACTGCAACGACGTGCAGAAGCTCAAACTCTCCATCCGGCAGTTCCTGGTCGACATCGACGCTGACCGGACAACCATTCTTGCTGCGGACCGCGCCTTCTCCCCTCTTCCCGGAGGTTCCTTCATCAACGAAAGGGGGGAGCGACAATGGCGAGGGTGTGGAGAGTTCCCGCAGCCGCTGGGCTGATCGGCGCGCTCGTTCTCGGCTTCGGCCTGAAAGGTGAGAGCGCGAGCGCGTGCAAGACCGGAGAAGTGCAGGGATATGCGCTCGTCACCGGCACACGCCTGACCGGGCCGGGAGGGATCCCCCCCACGTTCACGAACGCACAGCGCTACTTCGGCCGCCGCTACAACTGCGCGGGGCGGCTGGTGCAGGTGCGACGAGTGGACGACGGCTCCTACATCGTGCGCTTCCCCGGCAACCGGGCGGTGGCTGCGCTGGCCGACTCCGCCACCGCCGACGGCTCTTCCTCGAGCGCGGTCGCCATGGGCAGAGGGCAGTTCCATGTGCGCATTCTCGGCCCCGGAATCGAGCGTAACGTCCTAGAACCGCGTGATACTCCCTTCGTCATCGTGCTCGTCTAAGGAGGAGCTGTGGTCACCCTGCTCAATGAGTTCACCGAGGATCCGACCGTCGTAGCGCTCGCTGCACTGGTTGCGCTGGACGTGATCCTCGGAGTCACATCCGCTCTCGTGCGCAAGACGTTCAAGCTCGTTCTCGTCTCGGACTTCCTGCGCGCCGACGTGCTGGGGAAGCTCATCCCCTACTACGCGGTGTGGGCGGCGGTCCACGTCACGGGGGATGTCAACCTCGGGGACTTCGGAGTGATCGAGGAGACGACCGGCGCGCTTGCCATCGCCGCCATCGGTGCCTCCGTGCTCAACTCCCTGAACGAGCTGCGGCTGCACCAGGCGGCTCAGCCGTCGCTGACCGCGACTCAGGTGCTCGCCTCCGACGACCCCACGACTCCCGGCTAGAACGAGAAAGGCCCGACGAGGGGCCGGGCCTTTCTACGGGGAAGGAGTGAACTTCCGCGCGCAGTATAACGTGCGCGCCTCTATATCTCAACTCCGTTCAGGAATGCTCGCCTCTTGACCTCGGCGGCGATCTCCTGCCGCTCTTCCTTGCTCATGTCGGGTTGCCGAACAAAGGAGGGGTTGCCCTTCCTGCGGTAGCGCTTGGGCCGAAGGTTCGGATGGGCCTCTCTGCGGTGCTGTCTCGCCTCCTCCCGCGCTTCCAGCGTCGGCCCGGTGTGCGACCACTCCGGGCAGAACATGCAGCGGATGGTGACCGGGATCGCGTTCCAGCGCTCGAGCTCGCGCTCGCGGTACTCAGCGGCGTTGTAGGCGCGCACTTCGGTCACGTTGTCGGCTTCGAGGTTTCCCTCATGCCTGTTTGACCAGCCAGTAGGCGAGGGCGAGCAAGAGGATGAATGGCGAAAGGACGATCAGGAGACTGAGCGCAGAGACAACCAAGCCGAACGCAACGATCAGCCACTCAATCGGACTCGAACCGCCATTAGAGGCCATTTGCGCTCCAGGCAAACTGCTTCCTTGACATCCACGCCGAGCGGTGGGACCATGAGCGCGTCAGGGTTCCCAACGTAGGAGGCAGGCGATGAAGGTAAGCGCGTATCTCGAAGCTCACGGCTGGCAGAGAAGTGACGAACCCGCCGGGTTTGTCGGAGAGTGCGGAGCGTCCAGCGATACGGTCGGCTACTGCGAGAAGTCGGCTCGTTGGAGTCGAGGCGGAGGGCACCTGTGCGCCCAACACGCAGCGCAGGCCCAGAGACTTGAGGATGCTGCCCCTTGGCCGAAGATCGCGGCGGTGCGGGAACCCTGACAAGCTCTCGCCTCCGGCCGCGTTAGCCAACGTGGGGTAGGGGCAGGCGTCCCTGCCCCCGTTCGGCTGCTCGGCAGCCTCAGTCAACCCACCATGACCGAGCTTGAGAAGCACAGAAGGCGTATTCGAGGTTTTGCTCATACCGCAGCCTCCATGTCCATCTGTTCACGCTTGGCTGCATCGTCGCTGCCGGAGCGTGGATGCGTCAGCGGTAGCCGCGTCTGCCGTTTCCAGGATTCCCAGCAGCGGGTGACGATGCCTGAGCCGGGGAACAAGTCGTGGAGATCGTCGCCGTCTTCAAGGTTGAGAAGCTCAAAGATCCAGAAGCAGAACGCCTCCGGCTTAGATCCTTTCGTGCCGTTGTGGTTGCGAAGAACAATGTTCGCGCTGATCCAGTCCTTGCCAGCGCCCGCGCGCCGAGTGTCCTTCCGTCCGCCGCGCCAGATGACCGGTTCCCAGGCGTAGGAGATGCGGACGTTCTTCTTGATGACAGCGAAGGGCTTGACCCAGGCACCCACGCGCACGTCATCAGGGCACAGAGGCAGCAAGACACGCAGCGAGGGCACATGACAACTGAGCGCCCAGCCGTCCGGGTATTCGCTTGCGAGGCGCTGGATCAGCGCAGGGTGGTCGACCTCGCCCGCGTAGTCGGGATGGTCTTTGTAGTGCTTCCTGGACTGGCCGATGTACGGCGGATCGGCGTAAGCGACCCTCACCGGCCCGATCCCTTCGGATCAGGCGTCAGGCAGCTAACAGCGGCGCAGCTCGTCAGGCGTCGAATCCCTGCGCTCGAGGGGTTCGAGGCGACAGGAGTCAGCGGCGTATTCGAAACTTCTCTCGTCACGGGACTTGACAAGGCTCCCCCAACCTGTCAATATGTGTGACATGGAGACAGCGACTTATGAGTACAACGCAGCGGCCGTCAACGCCTACAGCAGCAAGTTCGGTGGCCCTGGCATCGACATCGGCTACGAGCTTCTCCGCCGCGAAGTCGGCAAGCGCAAGTGGGAAGTCGTCGGCAAGACCCAGGACTGGCGGGAGGCTTACGATTGGGCCGCCCAGTCCGGCTTCATCCTTCGTCAGCCCCGCAACTGATGACCCCGCTAGATCAGATTCGGAGGCAACGCCAGAACAGGGACGAAGCGCAAGAATGGATGGAGAAGCACATTCGCTACGCGCACAAATGTGGCATCTCGCTGAGGGCGATAGCCGAAGCTGCTGGCATGAGCCATGAGTCCGTGCGCCGCCTGATTCGTACAGATCAGGCGTCAGGCAGCTAACAGCGGTACGGGTGCCGCTGCCCCATTTACGAGGCGGCGTGTAGAGCCGCATCCCCCACCACGCATCACGACTCACGATTCGGCCTTCGTTTCTGTGTTGGGAACCGCCGCCAGATACGCCTCGATGCCGATTCGCAAGGCATCCCGCGTGCCCAGGCGCATGATTGAAGAGTCCTTGCCGTCCGGCTCCCGGATGACTAGGCCGTTTCCGCGATTCAGGACTCCGATCCTGGCGTCCCGCAGTTCCACGAGCGTATCCGAGAGAGCTAGGTGCGCGGCGGTTAGAGCTTGCTCGTCCAGGCTCATGCGCCCTCCTTCGGAATGGAGTCTGTGTTCGAGGCAATCCGCTGCACGGCTTCCAAGTAGGGACGAACTCGCTCGGCCTCGCCCTCGATGACGATTCGTACGCGCCCTGTGCGCTCCGTCTCCACCACTCCGAGCGTCCAGTTGTCGCGGTCTGCCCGCTGCCACTCGACGTTCACCGTCAACTCACCGACCGGATACGGCGGCGGGTCGTAGGGCTGCACTCGAGGCGGATTGAAGAACTCGTGGTTCATGCTCCCCCCTTGGGAATGGAGTCTTGGTTAGAGGTCGAGCACTTCAAACACGCGCCGCAACAGACGCAGAGCTTTGGCGGCGTCCTGCGATAGAGGTTCGGATAGGAGCACTCGCCACAGCGAATGATCGAACCGGGCACGCTCGCCGCTCGCACGCCCGTGTGCCTGTCGTCCTGCAAGCGGTAGCGTCTCACGTCTTCGGCTCCATAGCTGGATCGCGCTCCACTGGCGCTCGGTCTTGGTTAGAGGTTGCCGTGAACCACGCCTCCAGCTCGGGTACGCACCCGTCGCACAGATCCCATTCGCGCCCGTAGCCGTCGATATTCGACCCGAACCAGAACCCGTCAGCCCGAATCCTTCCGCCTGCTCGCGAGGACGGGCCGAGCAGGATTTCCGAGTCGCAACGGTCACACCTGATGCTCACGGGAACGTCAGTTGAGTAGGTGCGCGTCTCAGTCTTCGTTTGAACGCTCACTCGCGCTCCCGTGCTGGATCGGGCGCGTCACGATCCCGGTCTTGGTTCGAGAC
>Ga0111538_10000724_pt1 | contig 45396 bp, 34 predicted proteins | sample SoiMethybrSBSTD1_FD_79669 | JGI IMG/M metagenome (GOLD analysis project Ga0111538, IMG submission 79669) | Bulk soil microbial communities from a Populus tree surrounding site in Tennessee, USA - Soil MetaG P. TD hybrid SBSTD1 (version 2)... | ecosystem: Environmental > Terrestrial > Soil >...
CGCGAGGTGTACTTCCAATCCCCACGCGGCTGGCCGTGCATTATGAAATTTTAACAATCCTTTTTTGATGAATCTTTCGAGATCGATACCGACGGAGCGCATGTTCCGGATGATCTGCTCCTGCGATTCTTCGAACGCGAAGAATAGGGCGCGCTCGCCTCGTAAGCAGGCTGCCTCGATGAAGTGTGCCGAGAGTGTGCTCTTGCCGGTTCCCGCTGTTCCCGAAACCAGGATTGAGCTACCACGGTAGAACCCCCCTCCGCTTAACATCGTATCGAGGCGTTTGATACCGCTCGAAACGCGGTCAGTTGGCGCTTTGTGAACCAAACCCAGCGAAGTAATCGGTAGAACAGAAAATCCCTTCTCGTCAATGAAGAATGGGTACTCATTCGTGCCGTGCGAGGTGCCGCGGTACTTCACGATCCGCATGCGACGCGTTGAAATCTGGTTCTGCACACGGTGATCGAGAAGAATGACGCAGTCGGCGACGTACTCTTCGAGACCGTAACGAGTCAGGGTTCCGTTACCGCGTTCGCAGGTGATGACTGCGGTCACGCCGCGTTCTTTGAGCCAGCGAAACAGGCGGCGCAACTCGGCGCGGATGATGGCTTCGTTGGGAAGCGCTGAGAAGAGTGCTTCAAGGGTATCAAGAACAATACGCGTTGCGCCGATCGACGTGATGGCATGATCAAGCCTCAGGAAGAGGCCTTCCAAGTCGTATTCGCCTGTCTCTTCAATTTCGGAGCGCTCGATGAAGACGTAGTCGAGCACGAGTTTCTTTTGTGCAATCAGCTCGTTCAAATCGAAGTTCAGCGACGCGACGTTTGTGGCGAGCTCTTCGTCTGACTCCTCGAACGAAACGAATACGCCCGGTTCGTCGAATTGCATCGCGCCGCGTACCAGAAACTCCATCGCGAAGAGCGTCTTGCCCGCGCCTGCGCTGCCGCAAATCAGGGTGGGTCGTCCTTTAGGCACACCGCCCCGGGTGATCTCATCGAATCCGGGAATTCCAGTCCGTTCCTTTTGTAGAGCTGTCGGTTTTGAACGCGTACTACGGGAATTTGTGGTCACGAAGGCTCCTCCGGGCACACTGAGACACAAAGATGGCTGGGTTTAGTACGAGGGGGTTCAGGGGAAGTGAATTTATAACATACTTGCGTTTTGTTGGGGTAGAGCCACTTTGGAGTGCGGCGGCCTGGCGCCGCTTTGGTATTGATCGTGTGCGATAGATAACAAAGCGGCGCCAAGCCGCCGCACTCCAAAGAGGGGTTAAAGGGCGATGCCCCAGGGACCTTCGCCGGCTTTGATGGTCGTGATTACCTTGTTCGTTGTGGTATCGATCACTGTCACGTCGTTGGATATTCCGTTGGCTGTGTACAACTTACGCCCGTCGGGGGTGAGCGCGATGCCCCAGGGACGCTGGCCGACCGGAATGAGTTCGAGCAGCGTGAATCGCTCACCGTCAATCACGGCGACGCTGTTCCCCCGGCCGGTCGCGACATAGACCCGCTTGCCATCCCGAGATACAGCCACGCCTTTCGGTTTCAACTGAGAGTTACCTTCGCCGCGCGGCAATGCGATCGTACTAACGACCGCATGGTCTTTGGTATCGACTACCGAAACCACATTCCCATTCTCCGCAGTGATGTAAGCCCGGGCGCTGTCGGCGGTGAAGACCGCTTCGCGTGGCCGGGCGCCGACGAGAAACTGCTTCACCACTTGCCCCGTTTGCGTGTCGATAACACTGACGCTGCTGCTCGATTCCGAGGTGATATACACCCAACGGCCGTCAGGACTCATCGCCGCGCCTTCAGGTTCGAGCCCGACCGGCATACTCGCGATGACGCGATTCGCTTTAACGTCTGTAATTGACGCCGTGCCGGCATCCTCGTTAGCGATGTACAGACGTGTCGCGTTGTAGTCGACGACAAAATTCTCCGGATCGGTGCCTGCTTCGTATTTCGCAATGACGTTGCCCTTCAAATCGAGTTCGGCAATCTTGTCTTCGCCCTGCGACTGGTTACTCGGATAACTTATCGCGACCCAGATCCGAGATCTGTCCGGACTCAAACGGATCCCACGCAGGCGGCCACCGACTTTTAACGTGGAATAAACCCGATCGGTCTTAGTATCGATAACAGTGATCGTGCCGTCGCGTTCGTTAGTAACGAACGCCAGCGGACCTGCGGGTTTACTTGTGCAACTGCTAAGAGCGAGCAGGAGCACGAGTATCTTCTTCATGTCGGATACTGCTCCTCCTGCATCGGCAACAACTCATTTACGTCACAAAGCACACGCGGGTGCCCGGGATCGGAAAGATCAATTTGATTCCAACGAATCCTGTAGCCTTCCTTTCGCCTCCCAAACACTCGCAACATGGCGCGCCCAATGCGCCACACTGCGAGTCGTTCCAAAACAGCGTACTTGCCAACGAGAAACTCCGATACAAAGTAGTGACCCTTGTTGACTTGTGTACGGATCTCTTCCAGTCTGCCGATCGGGAGTCCGTTCAGTGCAAAAACTTTCTCACCGAGTAAAAGTTCAACGTGTATATGCTCTCTACTCATTTATGCCCCCGGAATTCGTCCTATAACTTTCTTTCGCAACCACAACTCCCACTCCAACGCCGGCGACTTCTCAGCTTCGACATCAGCGCGAACTTCGTTCAGTCCGACTTTGACTTTGCCCCACGCAATTCGATACGGATCCGGCGAAATATCGAGACGCTTCAAAAGGCGCGCCACAACTTTGCCGACGCGCACGCTCAAACGATTCATCAGCGTCGTGACCCCGAGCTCGATGTAAGCCACTCGTGGCGGCCGACCCGTTTCAAGCTCGAGAATGATTCCGTCCACACGCCCCATTCGACGTTTGGCGCGATCCTCGATCTGTTTATCGAGACAGTCTCGAATCAAGTCCATCAACTTCCTCCAAAGATCTGCAGCGGTATCGCAACCACAGCCAGCACAAACGCCAAACCGATAAGCACAATCACAACGGTATTTGAGAACCACCCGTTTCGATAACCCCGAACGTAGCTGTAGTCGTTCATCAGAAAAAGAAACGGGACGATTGAAACCGGCAGAGTCGCGGCGGTTACCACCATCGAGAAGATCGTGAGCTTTAAAGGATCGATGCCAATGAGTGATGCCACCGCGCCGAGAATGACAATCACAGTGTAAGTAGTGCTGAACCGCGCTTCGTCAAGCGGGCGTTGATTCTCGCTCCAGTTCCAGCCAAACCCCTGGGCGGTGAAATACGCCATCTGCAACGTGATTTCCATTGCTGCCCCGAGGCAGGCGATTCCGACCGAAGCAACCAGCAACCAGAATCCCCAGTATCCAAATACCGGCACGAGCAGTGTTGGCAGTTGTGAATAGTGTTCGAATTTAATCCCGTGCGGCGCGAAGATCATTGCCGCGAGTATCAAGACCGAAATCGAGATGACTGAACCAAAACTCATTCCTCCGGTCGCGATCACGCGATTGATTCCAACATAGCCTTCATGCCACTCATCTTCGATCGCGCCGGACGCATAGAAGAAAAAAAGATATGGAGAGATGGACGCGCCGAGGATCGAAACAGCAACCAACCAGTAATGCGCTCCGTCATGTTTAGGAATGGAGGGCAAAGCACTCTTGATCACCTGCCCCCACGGCGGGTTAACGATCCACGCCCCGACAACGAAGCAGATTGTGACCAGCCCGAGCATTGACACACCCTTTTCGATTACTCCGAATGTGCCTTTCCAGATCACGAGCCAGATCACGAATGCAACCGGAATGGCCCACCACGGAAAGCGAATTCCGGTGGCGAGTTCCAGTGCAATGCAAACGCCGCCGATCTCCGCGGAAAGGACCAGCAGACTCACTAACGTGAGAACCAGAAAGAGAAACGCGAAATAGTTGAAGCCGAAGCGTTCACGAATCGCATCCGGAATCGTGCGGCCGCTTACTGCGGAGAACCTGCCTGCCTGTTCGACGAGGAAGATGATGGAAAGTCCGCCGAGAACAATTGCCCAGATCAGTTGAAAAGAAAAATCTGAGCCCGCTTGTGCGGCGGTGGCAATCGAGCCGATTTCGAGGAAACCGCCGACACTCGTCACAATACCCAGCGCTATCTCCATAATCTTCTTCATGGAGCCGGCTCCAAACTTTCGCGTCGTTCCGCGCGCAGATCAGCTTCACGCAACCAGCCGGCAAACAGAGCAAGTCCGGCAATCAAGTAGACCAGACCCGCTGGGATCCACATGATCAAACCTCCGAGTTGCTGGTCTTCAAGCGGTGTTAGACCCCAGGACGTCGTGAGGCCTACATAAGATGGGTACCAAACCGATCCGGCGACAGTGAGGAGAGCGCCGAGCGCGCCGCTGTGAATTGAAGTCGTGAATAGATACAGAACGGCGGCGCCATACCCCATGGCGCCCTGTGGTCCATGGATCAAAGCCCACCAGAAAAGGAGCGCTGAAATCAGAAACGAGAGATGCTGTGCAGTATGGATTGCTTCGTTTCGCTGGACTGCCTCAAAGAGGAGTGGAATATGCCACGTCCAGAGCGCAACCGCATGGACGACCCAGGCAACGAGTGGAATCGTGACGATTTTCCAGAGACGATTGACCGTTGAGATCTTGCCGAGGTTGCCGATCCGTCGCGACCACTTCAACGGCAGTGCCCACAGAAAAACAACCAGTGGACGTCCTAAAACCAGTAACGGTGCGGCCACGAGCATGAGGATTTCGTGCTGCGACATGTGCGCCGAGAACAGCACGCGTCCCCACGCATGCAGCGGCGATACGAGCGCGACGAACAAAGCCAGCCATCCACCTGCAAAACAGAGTGCTTCCCACGTGCGCAGCGATTTGCATCGACGCAGGCCAACGATAAATAACCCCGCTGAAATTATGAGACTGATAATGACTAGCGGCTCAAAGCTCCACGCACGCACGAGGTCGTGCCAGTTGTGTGGTTGCCCCCCGTGAAACAGGAGCAGCGGCAGGATACAGGAGCAGAAAACCTCTTTGCCTGCACCTGTATGCTGCTCCTGCCCTTGCTCTGAATGCTTCATAATTGACACGGGTCAAAGTGCAGTGTCGCGATTCCCTGAGCGAGGATCACGAGAAACGACATTGCACTACTCAAAATTCCCAGCACTGCGATAAACCTGATGCGTGTTGCCACATCAGGCGCCTCAGTGGGCCACGCCGCTCCAGCACGTCTCCAAATCGAAAACGCCACTCCCGCTGTCGCAATCGTCAGTAACATCGCCACAACGACCACCGCGTACAACGCCACATTGCGCTGCATCGAACAGGCCTGCCGCACCAGCACAAAGTTTGCCTGCATCTCGGCAGCGACGACGATCGGCGCCGCCACCACGAGCACCCACAACGCTTTCGGAGTTGTAGCCTGTTCCTCCATCATCCCAGTCGTGGCGTGAAATAAATAATTCCGTACAGCACCAGCCAGATTCCGACCACCCAGTACCAGTAAACAGCAACCGTCACGATATCGACGCGATGCTTCATGTCGTACTCGCGCGTGAAGATCCAAACGCAGAGCAAGGTCGACTCAGTTGTCAGAATGAGCAGGTGCATCATGTGCATGCCGAGCATGAACCAGACGACCGAACCGTAAGCGTTGCTGTCCCAGCGAAAGTACATCGCCGAAAACTCGAAACCTCGCAGCACGCAAGCGCTCAATCCACAAGCGATAGCAATGACGAGTCCGATTTGTGAAACACCTCGATTGCCACGGCGCGCGGAGATGTCAGTCAGAATCATCGGACCGCAGCTCAAAACCAACAGGATGGTGTTCAATGTTCCGTAAGACAGTTGCGGCAATGGGTGGAGAGTCGCGGTCAGTAGCGCTACCGGCGGCGGCCACAACGGAAAGTTCTGGCGCAGGTAAAAGTAGGTCGCAATCAGAATCATGAACATCGACGTCTCGATCGCGAGCAGGAGATTATTTCCCCACCACACCGGATCGTAAGTATCGAACTCGTGGTGCGGCAGCTCCGAAACGTCAATGACAGCTCGCGTACTCATACTTCCTTAGGTTGCAGTTCGCGCGGCGCCGGAACCGATTCCGATCGTTCACCAGTTTCGCGCGCCGTCTTGTTTTCATAATTCGGATCGCCGAAGAACCAGCAGGTGAGCACGATGCCCGTCAAGATCGCGCCGACCAGGAAAGCCCACGGCGTAAATATTCCGGGAATCAACGCTATGCTTGCTCCGAGCGCAACCAGAACCGGCCAGATCGATGGACCAGGAATTTCAAACTTCAACTCCGGTTGCGCGTCCATCACACTCGTAACCAGAGTTTCTCGTTTCGTAGTGCTCAACCCACGAACGACGGGCGTATCTTTCGTAGCCTGCCAGATGGGATGTCGTCCCTGAACCACCGGCAGATTGTGAAAGTTGTAATTCGGCGGTGGGGATGACGTGCTCCATTCAAGAGTGTCTGCGGCCCAGGGATTATCGCCGGCTACAACACCGGCACGGCGCGCCCACACGACATTGATCACAAATACCAACACGCCAATAGCCAGAATTCCCGCGCCTATTGATGCGATCAGATTCAGAGTTCCCCATCCAGTCTCCGGCAAATACGTGTAAACCCGCCGCGGCATGCCATTCAGTCCGAGTTTATGCATTGGGAAGAAGACGAGGTTGAACCCGATGAACATGAGCCAGAAGTTCCAGCGCCCGGCACTCTCGCTCAGCATGCGACCGGTCCATTTCGGAAACCAGTAATAGAACGCTCCGAACAATGGAAACACCGAGCCGCCAATCAATACGTAGTGGAGATGAGCGACGACGAAGAACGTGTCGTGAATCTGCAGGTCGAGCGGCACCGAGGCAAGCATCACTCCGGTGAGGCCGCCGAGGATGAAGATCGCGAAGAAGCCGAGTACGAACAGCAGCGGTGTCTTGATGTTGAGCTTGCTGCCCCAGAGTGTCGCGATCCAACAGAAGATCTGCACGCCACTCGGAATCGCAATCATCATGCTGGCGGCCGTAAAAAAACTCTCTCCCATCTGCGGTATCGGCGTGGCAAACATGTGATGTACCCACAATCCGAAACCGATAAAACCAGTCGAGATCAGCGACAGCACGAGAGCGGTGTAACCAAAGATCTTTCGCCGCGCGAAAGTGATGATGATCGGCGAAATAAAACCGAGCGCCGGAATGAAGATGATGTAAACCTCCGGATGCCCGAAGAACCAAAAGAGGTGTTGGTACAGGATCGCGTCGCCACCTTCCGCCGGATTGAAGAAATGCGTATCGATCAGGCGATCGCTGGCGAGAAAGCCACTTGCAAGCATAACGGCCGGCATGGCGAAGATGATCATGAAGGCCGTGACCACCTGCGCCCAGACAAATAGTGGCCAGCGATTGATCGTCAGGCCGGGAGCACGCATCTTGAATGCAGTTCCGATGACGACTATCGCGCCGACGAGTGCAGAAATCTCTGTGAACGTGATCATCTGCGCCCAGATGTCCACGCGTTTTCCGGGCGAGAATCCCGGACCAGACAGCGGCACATACGCGAACCAGCCGGCGTCTGGTCCGGTGTTCAGGACGAAACCCGTATAAAGGAAAATGCCGCCTATCAGGTATATGAAATAGCCGAAGAGATTGAGTCTTGGAAAAGCAACATCACGAGCACCGACCATCAGCGGCACCAGATAAATTCCCATCGCAGTCATGATCGGGACTGCGAACAGAAACATCATGGTGGTGCCATGCACGGTGAAGATCTGGTTGTACTGATCCGGACTCAGGAAGTGATTGTTCGGCCTTGCGAGTTGAATACGCATCAACGCCGCTTCGATCCCACCCAATAGGAAAAACACAAACGCCGTCTTTACGTATCGCAACGCGATCGCCTTGTGATCCGTGTCAGTAAACCAACCACGCAGCCCCGCCGGTCGCGCCCACGTCTGCTCGAGCTCCTCCCGCTCGCGCTCCATCGCCGCGACAAGCTCTTCCTCGCTTACTTTGGAGTGCAGCGGCCTGGCGCCGCTTTTTTCCGATCCAGCCTTATCGAGACCAAAGCGGCGCCAGGCCGCCGCACTCCAAGGTTTGTTTTGTGCCTCTTTGTGGCTCATTTCAAGCTCTGTAAATAGTCCACCAATGAATTCAAATCTGCTTCAGAAAGATTGTTCTGCGGCATCTTGTTACCCGGTTTCACGGTCTGCGAATCTTTGATCCACTGCGCTAAGTGGTCGCGTGTGTTAGCCATTGTCGCCGCGGCGATCGTGTTGCGGCTCGCGATGTGAGTGAGGTTTGGGCCAATGTTCGAACCCGCCGGCGTCCCGTTGATCGCATGACACATCACACACGTTGCCGACAGAAACACCTGCTGCCCTCGTTTCTGCGAATCGCTCGCAGGCGGCACAGACGTTTGCGTCTGATTCTGTCGCCACGCGTTGAACTGCTCCTGCGGTTCTGCAACGACCCACAGCGCCATCTGGGCATGTTGTAAACCGCAGTACTCAGCACATTGCCCGCGGTAAACTCCGGGCTTGTCTGCCTGAAACCAGATCGTGTTGACCTTTCCCGGAATCAGATCTTTCTTGCCCGCGAGGTTCGGCACCCAGAAACTGTGAATCACGTCGGCCCCGTGTAAAGTGAACGTGACCGGTACGCCAACCGGAATATGAATCTCGTTAGCAGTCGTGAAGATATTGCTCGCATCGACGTCGTCGTAACGGATTTCCCACCACCACTGATGACCCGTCACTTCGATTGCGAGGCCGTTCTTGTTCGCAAGGCCTGCGGTCATCGATCGGCCTGCTGAAAAACTGGCGATCAGAAACACAAACATGATAATGACGGTTATTGTGATTGCACTGAGCACGACGTTGCGGCGACGCTTTTCCTGCTGTTGTGGTAGTTGCAGCATCGGCTGCGTCGCCGAAAGCGCTTCCCGAGTTCGATTTCTTAACGAAAGCAGCAAAGCGATCATCACGATCACAAACACAATCGAGCAGACGATGAACATCAACCACCAGAGCCGGCTGAGATTGTTCGCCTGTGGACCAGCCGGATTGATCGCGTTTTGAATGCCGCCGCCACACGACGAAAAACACAGCACCGAGACGAGCGCGATGAGACCATGTCGAGTTGCATGCTTCGTTTCGATCATTGGGACGGCGCCGTCGTTTGTTGTGGCGTTTTCCTTTCCGTGCGTTGTTCTGACCGGTGAGCATTCATGTCGTCGTTGCGCGTCGGTGCAACGTCTTTGCGCAACTGTCCACTCATCGATTTAACGTAAGCGGCGATTTGCTGTACCTGGCTGTCGGGAATCTTTTGCCGGAACGAAGGCATACCATTGGGACGGCCTTCGACGATCGTGGAGTAAATATTTTCCGGCTTGTCACCGTAGATCCACTTCTCATCCATCAGTGGTGGTCCAATTCCCCCACCGCCGTTGAAGTGACAACCGCTGCAGTTATATTGCGTGAATAGACGCTTGCCTTCATTGGTGTCGACGGCGCGATTGTCCGACGGGTTCGTCACCGGCTGCGGCATACCGGGAGTGCCGGGATGAATGTCGCTCATCGTCACGTCGTAGGACTTGAAAGTTGCCGGTGGCGTGGAGAACTGTCGCTTCTCGCGTTCACACCCGGCGAGAAATACGAGCAACGCCAGAACGATGACATTCGTCTTTCTTATTCCGGGTTTTCTCTGTGTAGCCTTAAACACCACTGCCTCCTTCAGCTCGCGGCACACGATAGTCAGCCAGAATTCGATCGATCTCACCGCGCCGTTGCTCGAGAAATTGATCCACTCGATCCCTGAACTCTTGATCCCCGCGCCGCACTCCCATCGAAATGTCAAAAACGAACGGCAGGAACGGCTGATCGATCTGCGGAGACACGGGCACGATCTCCATCGGGACGCGCGATTGTTTGGCGAAGAACCCCGCCAAGGGTCCCCAAACAATGGCGAGATCGATGTCACCCTTTGTGACCGCATCGACGATCCGTGCCGGTGGATCGTGTTGGCTGTAATCACCGTAAAGCGTGAAGCCTTTGACGTTGTCGATGATGTGACGTCGGGTGAGTGCGTGAGCCGGCGGAGCATTGGACTGATCGTCGCCGATGATCTGCACACCGATTCGGAGTTTTTTCAGAGATGGATCATCGAACGACTTCACGTCGAGATGGCGATCTTTGCGCGAAAGAAAAACGTAGGTCGAGCGGTAGTACGGCTTCGTCGTCAGGGCCATCTCAAACCCTGAAGGCACCCCGATCACGAGATCGCAAACACCGGCCTTTAGTGTGTTACGAAAGAAACCACGCCGTTGAGCCCACCACGTGTACTCAACGCGCTCACCAAGGTCCCGGGCCAGGAGTTCGGCGAGCTTATTTTCGAAACCCTCGCCACGTTGATTTGAAAACGGCAGATTGTTTGGATCGGCACACACGCGAAGGACACCCGCCGGACGGGTGATTGGCTGCGCTGCTGCAATGGCGATCGCTTCGGGCTTGTGAGTTGAGCAGCCCGCTAGTACACAGATTGCACAGATAACACTAAGGAAGCGCAAAGACATACAGCATGCCTCCTTTTGTCGTGTGATCGGGGAGATCCGTCATCGCGCCTACAAATCCCAGCGCCGCGGTCGCATCACGTGGATCGAGTCCGCCTGCAACAATCGCCCCGGACCAACCGCCAACACCCGCCAGGATCGCAACGTACTGCTTACCGTCCGGACCACGATAGGAAACCGGTTGGCCGATGATTCCCGAGCCACACTTGAACTGCCACAACAACATTCCACTCTTCGCATCCAACGCCTTGAACCAGCCGTCCATCGTGCCGTAAAAGACCACGTCGCCCGCCGTCACTAATGCTCCACTCCACACGGGAAAGTTTTCATTCACGGCCCAAACCTTTTCATTCCTCACCGGATCCCACGCGAGAAACTCGCCGCGATTCCCGCCTGGTCCGGCATACATGCGCACGTTCATGCCGACGTAGGGCGTGCCCGCGATGTAATTCGCTTCGAGTCCTTCGCTGTCCATGCAGAGGTTTTGGTGTGGAATGTAGACGAGTCCGGTGGGCGGCGAGAAGGCCGATGGCTGCCAGTCCTTGGCGCCAGGCGCTGCGGGGCAGATCTCGCGCACAACCTTGCCCACTTCAGGCTTCTTCTCTTCCGCCTCGATCAGTTTTCCCGTGTTCAGGTCGACCCCTTTTGTTGAAGTGATGTAAGCGAATGGATTTGCTGAAAGCACCTGGCCGTTCGTTCGGTCTATCACGTAAAAGTATCCATTGCGCTCCGGTCGCAGGAGCACCTTGCGCATCTGCCCATTCACGGGTAGATCGACAAGGATCTGCTCGTTGATGCCGTCGTAGTCGTGCAGGTCGTGTGGGGTTAATTGATAGAACCAGCGCGCCTCCCCGGTGTCAACGTCGCGCGCAAAGATCCCGCAAGTCCATTTGTTATCGCCGGGACGCTGGTCCGGGTTCCATGGACCAGGATTACCCGTTCCGTAGAAGATGAGATTCTGTTCGGGGTCATAAGATATCCAGCCCCACATGGTGCCGCCGCCAATCTTCCATGCGTCACTGGGCCAACTACTCACTCCCAGTTCCTTGCCCTGATCTTGTGGATAGTACGGGTGAAAGTTTGGACCGATGAGCACGTCAGCGTCGGGTCCGGTGTGATACGCGCGCCAGGCAATCTTCCCGTCGGCTGCGTTGAGAGCGGTGAGCCAACCACGCACACCAAACTCGCCACCACTGTTACCGACGAGCACTTTTCCCTTCACGACAAGCGGCGCCATCGTCATCGATTCACCGAGATTGATGTCGCCCACTTTTGTTTTCCAGAGCTCTTTGCCGGTTGCGGCATCGAGCGAGATCGTGCTGTTGTCGAGTGTGTTGAAAAAGAGCTTTCCGTCTGAATAAACGAGTCCACGATTGACGACGTCGCAACACGCCACGCCTTGCGATGAAGACGTCGGGTTAGATTCGTATTTCCACTTCAGGGGCGCCCCGGGCTGCGTCAGATCGAGCGCATAGACAATGTTTGGATACGGCGTGATCACATACATCGTATTGTTGGCGATGATTGGTGCGGATTCGTGACCACGGACGACACCGGTCGAAAAGGACCATGCGAGCTTCAGGTTCGCGACGTTTCCGGCGTTGATATCCTCGAGACCACTAAAGCGTGTGCTGGCATAGTCTTTTGCGGGGATTGTCCACTGCCCGTCTTCCGCTTCCGCCCTGACGCTGGCGCCGGTCGGTGACGTGAGCACTCGATTCTGTGTGGTTTGTTGGGGCGGTGAGTTTCGTGGAGTGCAGGATGAGATCAGGCATAACGCGCACGCGATCAGCGCTGAGCGCCTGAAATCCAATGGAAGATTTGGTTTCATTTCCCCGCCCTTGTTCGTTCTGGACCCGATAGGTTTTCAAGATACATACAAACAGTGTGCAATTCGTTTGGCGGTGGTCCTACGGAGCAAGGGTCGGTATTATCGTTGCAGTCTGGAGCTAGTCTGACGCTGCGTCGATCACGCAAGTGAGAAATAGAACAGAAACAACACATCCGTGTACCAGAAGACTTCACCTTGGAGTCCGGCGGCCTGGCGCCGCTTTGGTCCTCGAGCGCGCTATCGATAACAAAGCGGCGCCAGGCCGCCGCACTCCAAGGTGGCGTCCGTTACCAGCGTGTGTGTTTCTCTTCGCGGTCCTCGCATCCGCGCAGCAACAGCTCACAAAGATCTCGGGCGTGGTTTCGGATCAGAATGGCAGCGCGATCGCGCACGCGTCTGTTGAGTTCGCCGCAAACGGAAACACGATTCGCACTGAGACTGATGCTACGGGAAGTTTTACTGTGTTAAGTGCGCAACCGTACGGAACACTCTCTGTTAGCTCACCTGGTTTCAGCACGCTCAAGTTTGAAATCACAACCGCGAGTGAACCACTTCGGATTCGGCTCGAGCCGGCTCCCGTGATCGAGAGAATTCTTGTGACGGAAAGTGGTGAGCGAATTCCGTCAACGCCAATAAGCCAGTTCGCGCTTAATCAAAACGAGATCCGTCTCGCCGGTGCGCTGACGCTCGATGACGTTTTGAGACAGGTTCCCGGCTTCTCCCTGTTTCGCAGATCCGGAGGATTGACAGCGAATCCGACTTCGCAGGGCGTTTCACTCAGAGGCGTGGGCGCTAATGGTGCGAGTCGTGCAGTCGTGTTGCTCGATGGTGTACCTTTGAACAGTCCGTTTGGCGGCTGGGTTTACTGGAATCGTCTGCCGCGAGTCAATGTAGAAAATGTCCAGGTGAACAATAACGCCACATCCGATCTGTACGGCAGCGGCGCGCTTGGTGGCGTCATTAATATACAGAGCCGAACGTCGCCTGCGACTTTTCTTGATTTCGAGGCCTCCGGTGGAAACGAGGTTACGGGTGCTACTTCGTTTAATGGTGGAAGAACGTTCGGCCCTTGGGGTTTACAGTTTTCAGGACAGGCTTTGCACACAGACGGGTATGTGCTGGTTCCGGAAGACCAGCGTGGATCGGTTGATACTCCTGCCGGAACCGGAGATCTCACAGGTGCGCTTACTCTGTCGCGAACACTCCGGCGCGACGGCCACGCATTTTTACGGTTGAGTTCATTTGGCGAAAGCCGCCGCAACGGCACGGCAGTTCAAATCAACGACACACGGATTTCGTCGATCGATCTCGGTTTTGATTGGGCCGGCACCGTTTCAGTACGACTTTACGGTTCGAAAGAAAACTTCAATCAAAACTTCTCGGCTGTCGCGCTTGATCGAGGCTCCGAAGCATTGACCAACCGGCAGCGTAATCCGTCGCAACAGATCGGATTCGCTTTTCAGTGGCGCGCGGGTGTAGGAGACCATCAGATGATCTCTGCGGGCGCTGAAGGCCGCGACGTTCGTGGTCACAGCGCCGAGACTACTTTTAACAACTCGCGCGTCACTGCATTTGTTGATGCGGGAGGACGGCAAGATTCTCTCGGCTTCTTTGCGAGCGACTCGGTACAGTTTCGAAGCTGGTTCTTCAGTCTCGGCGCGCGGATCGATCATTGGCAGAATAGCCGGGGGTTCTCCGATCGAATTCCCGTGATTGGAGTTCCGTCGCTAAATGATTTTCCGGATCTGACAGAAACAGCGTTCAGCCCGCGTATCTCGTTGATCAAGCGTTTCGATCACGGAGTTTCACTGAGCGCGGCCGCTTACCGTGCGTTTCGGGCACCGACACTCAATGAGTTGTATCGAAATTTTCGCGTTGGCAATGTCGTGACTAATGCCAACGCCGCGCTGAAGGCCGAGCGGCTCGGAGGCGGTGACGCGGGAATCGGTGTCGACAGCTTAGGTGGCAGATTGTTTGTGCGCAGCAATTTCTTTTGGAGCGAGATTGATGACTCGGTTGCTAACGTCACCGTCTCTACGACGCCCACGCTGATTACGCGGCAACGGCAGAATCTCGGGACGATTCGCGCGCGTGGGTTCGAGGTGTCGGCAATAGCGAAGGTCGATAAGCATTGGGAGATTTCGAGCGAGTATTTATTGACGGACAGCACGGTTTTGAGTTTTCCGGCTAATCGGAACCTGGAGGGTTTGCTTGTTCCGCAAGTACCAAGGCATCAGTTTAATTTCCAGGTGAGTTACGTGAATGCTGCGTGGCTCGTGGGAACGCAGGGGCGGTTTGTGAGTAAACAGTTTGATGACGATCAGAATACTTTACCGCTCGAGGGTTTCCTTACGCTCGATGCCGAGGTATCACGGCGGGTTACGGAGCGTGTGCGAGTGTTTGCGGCGTTTCAAAATTTGACGGGGAGCAGGTATCAAGTGAGTAGTACGCCGGTCTTAACAGTTGGGCCGCCGGTTCTATTTCGACTTGGCGCGCGTGTGTCGCTTCGTTAGTTTGGACAGGATGAACAGGATGTAACAGGATTTACAGGATTTATCTTGTCAATCCTGCTACATCCTGTTCATCCTGTCCCCAACTACCTCTCGCCTACAAGCTTTCTGAGCATCAACGCGTTCTTCACCGCGGCGCCCTCAGGATCGTTATTGAAATAAACATAAACTGCCGACAACTCACCGCGCCAACCATCGATCCGCTGCGCCCACCTTCGCAACTGCGTCTCCGAATACGATCCCCAATACTTCGCACTCGTCGGACCGTGAAAACGAATGTACGCAAAGTCTGCCGTGACCTCCGCCGGTATCCTCATATCCGCAAAATCATGTATGCAAAAAGCCGCCTTGTGCTTCCTCAATAACTGAAACACCTCCGGCACCACCCAACTCTCATCACGAACCTCAAACGCGTACCGGTGCTCATGCGGCAACGCCTCGAGAAACTCAGCGAGTCGCTCAATGTTTAGCTTCCAGCGTGGCGGAAGTTGGAAAAGTATCGGCCCGAGTTTCTTTTCCAAACGGTCAGCAACCAGAAAGAACTTCTCTGAAGAACTCTTCGCATCTTTTAGTTTCTTCATGTGAGTAATGAAGCGGCTGGCTTTTACTGCGAACACAAAGTCGCGCGGCGAAGACTCTCGCCACGTATCGAAAGTCTTCGCCGTTGGTAGTCGATAGAAGCTGTTGTTGATCTCTACTGTGTTGAAATGACGCGCATAAAACTCAAACATGCCCGAACCGGTAGTTCCCGGCGGGTAAAATACGCCGCCCAGCCAGTGTTTATAATGCCACCCTGAAGTGCCGATGAAGATCAATCCGCGCTGATCCGGTTTTCGATCAGTCTGATCAGTGGCCCTCAGTGCGTGAAGTTTCACTCTTCGAGCCGATGTACTTCTCAAACCATTCGAGGTTGGCCTTCATCGCTGCCAACTGCATCTTCGGCTCGTTTGGCCCATGCGGCTGGCGCGGCAGCACGAGCATTCGCGTCGGCACACCTTTCACTTTCAGCGCGTTGTAAAACTCGTAACCTTGCGAGATGGGCACGCGAACGTCGGCCTCGCCATGTTGAATCATCGTCGGCGTCGTAACAGCTTTGACATTAAACATCGGCGAATGCTTCTGGTAGAGATCCATCGCATCCCAGAATTGGCCGCCGAAATAGTCAGGAACAAACCCTGGGATATCTGCGGTGCCATTAAAGCTCATGAGATTGGTTACGGGAGCACCTGCTGAAGCTGCCTTGAACCGGTTCGTCTGCGTCACGACCCACGACGTCATGAAGCCACCATAACTCCAACCCATCACGCCCAGACGTGCCGGATCTGCAACTCCCATCTCGATGACTTTATCAACTCCGGTCATCAAGTCGTCGTAATCGCCGAAGCCCCAGTCTTTCAGGTTTGCGCGACGAAAGTCCGTTCCATAACCGCTTGAACCGCGCGGATTCGGACGCAGGATCGCATAACCGCGCGAAGAAAATGTCGCGAGCGGGTACACGCCTCTGCCGCCGATGAACGTCTGCTGAAACACGCCCGTCGGGCCACCATGAATGTTCAGAATCATCGGCACCTTTTGCCCGGCCTGGTAACCGACTGGATAAGTCAGTAATCCCTCGATCTGTTTTCCGTCTTTCGATTTCCAGCTAATGACTTCGGTACGTCCCAGCGGCGGCATTTTCATTCCCGCATTGATAGTCGTGATTTGCACGGGCGTGAAGTCAGTCGCGGATGCGACGTAAACATCGGACGGTGTGTCGGGTGTTTGCCTGGTAAATGCGAACGTCGAGCCCGAGCTATTGAGACTCAAAGCACCGATCACGGCTGGTGTTACTTTGATCTCATCGATGCGATTGGCCGCAACGTCGAACGAATAGATTTGCGTCCCGGTGCCTTTGGCTTCGCTGAAGTAGATTCGCTTGCCATCGCTGGACCAACCCGCAACTTCGGGTTGAGCGTCGTACGATGTCACCAGTGTTTTGGGCTGTCCGCCACCTGCCGGAAAGATCTCGATGACGCCACTCTGCGCCCAGCGCGGCGGAGCATCGCTCGCCTGGATAGCGATCGACTTTCCATCCGGTGAGTAGAGCGGAGAACTTTCCGCCGCAGGCGAATTCGCGAGTACGGAAACCTTTCCACTCGCCACCTCGACGATTGATACATCAGACGTGGTCCAATCATTCGCGCCCGGCGACTTAACATGACCAAATGCGATACGCGAACTGTCGGTGGACCAGTCAAAGTCCTCGACCTGATAGTTCTCAGTCGTGAGTTTGCGTGGTTCACGTTTGCCGTTCGCGTCCTTTTGAAGTGAAAGAACGTACAATCGTGCCAGCTTCAGGTTTTCATCGATCCAACGCCAGTCGTTCCTGCCCTTGTCGTTCTTCTCTTCATCTTCAGTCTTCGAATCTGTCATGGTGAAGGCAATGGAGCGCCCATCAGGCGACCACTCGAAGTTGATCACGCCGCTCTTGCCGTCTGTAAGAGGTTCAGCTTCACCGCCGTTCAGACTCAACAGGTAGAGATTGTTTCTGTTTTCTTTGCGATTTGAAGTAAAGGCGATCCAGTTTCCGTCGGGTGACCACTTCGGATTGGTCGAAGACTTGTCGCCAAATGTGAGCTGGATGCTCTGCTTCGTGGCGATGTTTGCCATCCAGATTTGAGTGACGAACTCGCTCTTGTCGGCGGTCATTACGGCTTCGTTGACTGTATAGACCACTCGCTTTCCATCAGGAGAAACTCTCGGCACGCCGGCAGCTTTGAACTTCAATTGCATCTCGGGTTCCCATGTTTGTGCTGTGGCAGTTGCAGCAAGAATGATCATTAGACTTAGAGCTGTGGCTAGCGATTTCATGACAGTTCTCCCGGTTCTCTTGGTGTTGGAATCTATCGAGGTGCTGGAACTTTTACTCGCGTGCAACGCGAAAGTCAACAAACTTCTCGCGAGAATCAGCGCGTTCGGTGTAATCTGCAATTTCCGTGAGCTTGATCCCCATTTCCGACATCGAAGACGCCCGACGACGAATAGCAGACGCCGCCATTCGTACGCCTCTGGTCCGTCTAAATCTTCAGGATGCGCCGGCTGAAATCTACTTAAAACTGGAGAATCTCCAACCGATTGGATCATTCAAGATCCGTGGTGCCGCGAACGCGATCGCTCGCTTGTCGAAGGAGCAACTCGAGCGTGGTGTGGTCACTGCATCTGCGGGAAACATGGCCCAGGGTGTTGCCTCGTGTGCGCGACGGCTTGGGATTCCCTGCACCGTTATTGCACCGGCGACGGCGCCGGATACGAAGATTAAAGCGATCGAGCGTCTCGGGGGACGAGTGGTTAAAGTTTCGTTTGACGAATGGTGGCGGGCTTTTGAGCAGCGTTCGCATCCGGGGATTGAGGGAACGTTCATTCACGCGTTTGACGATCCGGACGTGATGGCCGGCAACGGCACGATCGCTTTGGAGATCCTGGAAGATCTTCCCGACGTGGACGGGGTGATAATTCCGTGGGGCGGTGGCGGACTTACGTGTGGTGTTGCGTCAGCATTACGCGCGATTCACCCGAGTTGCAAGATCTTCACCGCCGAAGTCTCAACCGCCGCACCACTCGCAGCGTCCATGGCCGCCGGCGTACCAACAACGATCGACTACCGACCCTCATGGGTCGACGGTATCGGCGCCCGCGCCGTCTTCCCGCAAATGTTCGAACGCGCACGCACCTTAATCGACGGGTCTCTCGTCGCCGACCTGGATTCTGTCGCCAACGCCCTCCGTCTCCTGGTCCAACACAACCACATCATCGCTGAAGGCGCCGGCGCCTGTCCCGTCGCCTGTGCCCTCTCCGGCCAAGCCATCCCGGACAAACTCGTCTGCATCATCTCCGGCGGCAACATTGACGCCACAAAGTTAGCCTCGGTGCTCGTTGGCAAGAATGATTAGCCACAAAAAAGCACAAGAAGCACACAAAGAATCTCAGCGAGATATGTCCGGCTTAATTTGGAATAGGCTCAGCAGGGCGCCGAGGCCGGCGCCGAGTAAGAGGCCGTAGACGACTCCCCAGAGCAACATGCCGCTGCGGCCACCGACGTATTCATTGATCGTGGAACCGAGGAAGTAACCCGCTGAGTTGGCGATGAAGAGAAGCACGGCCAATTTCGGAATCGAACGCGTTGTGCTAAGACCAAGCGCGAAGACAATCGTCATCAAGACTGACCCAACCAGCGATCCGACCCACTCACCGGCCGTACTGCCAAGAGTGTAGTACGCGAAGACCCAACCCGCGGCGTAGGCGACGAACGCCAGTGCCCATAACAAATAAAACTTCGGCAGCCGCCATCGACTGTCAGCGACCAACGATCCAAGTACCGCACCGCCGAGAAGAATGAACGCCAATGTCCAGGCAATGTACGCGCCCAACAACCCAAGCCGCGCGTACATCCAACGCTCGCCAAATGCGACGGTTGCAAACACCACCAAACTTACAAAACAAAAACCGATCCCGCCCCTTAACACCGCGCGTGAAAGATTTGTGTTCATGCTGTTACTCAAATAAGTTGCAGTTAGGAAACAAGTTTGTGAAAGGCTGCTGACAGCATTAAACAACAACGAGCAAGGGTAAGGAAGGAGATTTCACATGCCATCAAGATATGACGATCGTGATTATGACCGTGATTCGCAATACTTCGGACAGTATAACCAGCGCTCGGATTCAGAATACGGCCGCGGTTATCGACCTCGTTCCGAATACGGCCGCGATTGGGAATCTGAAAGATACGGTAACGAAGGCCGTTTTCCCGGCGATGAAGATCAGAGCAGGTATTCGTCACGAAGAAGTGGCCGCGGTTATCAAAGCGCAGAACGGGGTTACAGCGAAGGTCTGAGTGGCGACTATCCGCAACAACGATACAACTACCCCACCGGGTTCCGCTCGAACGAAAGATACGGTGAACGCGGACGTGATTACGATCGCGAAGGCGGACGCGGTTGGTGGGATCGAGCGTCAGACGAAGTCGCATCATGGTTTGGAGACGAAGAGGCCGAGCGGCGTCGACGCATGGATGACCAGCGCGAACATCGCGGTCGGGGACCAAAGGGTTACCGCCGATCCGACGAGCGAATCAAGGAAGACGTCAACGATCGCCTCAGTGACGATTACTATCTGGACGCTTCCGACGTTGAGGTCACTGTAGCGAACACTGAAGTAACGCTGACAGGCACCGTCAACAACCGTAACGACAAGCGACGCGCGGAAGATCTTGCCGAATCGGTTTCAGGCGTAACGAACGTCGAGAATCGCCTGCGCGTGAAACAACACCGGTACGGCGATTACGAGAACACCGGTACGAGTTCGCGAAGCGCGACGAGCGGCAACATCTCCGGCACTCCGAGTAGCACGACGAGCTCAGCAGCAGCAGGCGGCCGAACGAGCGGAACTTAGTTCCGAGCTTTTTCACCGAAAAGCACAAAGGCTTCACTCGAGACGCCTTTGTGCTTTTGTGCCTTTTTGTGGCAAACCTGAATAGCGTACAATAGCCGCTTCGTTAGAGCCCAGAAGACTCCCCCGGATTGTTGTTGGCGTTGTCGTTCCCCGTGAGCAAAAAGATTGGCCGCTACGAAATCTGCTCCAAGCTCGGCGCGGGTGGTATGGGTGAAGTTTACCTCGCCCACGACACCAAACTCGATCGCAAAGTCGCTCTGAAGATTCTGCCGTCGGAAATGGTCGACGATCAAACCGGCGATCGTGTGCGGCGATTCCTGCAGGAAGCAAAAGCAGCTTCGGCACTTAATCATCCAAACATTCTCACCATCTACGAGATCGACGAGATCGATTCCGAACAGTTTATCGCCACTGAATTCATCGACGGGCAAACACTGCGCCAGCGAATAAGAAAAGGTTCAATCAATCCGAGTGAAGTACTCGATGTCGGCATCCAGGTCGCCAGCGCGCTTTCGGCGACGCACAGCGTGGGCATCATTCATCGCGACATCAAGCCCGACAACATCATGTTGCGGCACGACGGCATCGTCAAAGTTCTCGATTTCGGTCTCGCAAAACTCACCAATGAACGCGAGATACCCGATACGAACGAATTTGCCACAACGCAGCATTTCATTAACACCGGCATAGGCGTCGTGCTCGGGACAGCGCAGTACATGTCGCCGGAACAGACCAGAGGGTTCAATTTGGATCCACGCACTGACATCTGGAGTCTGGGCTGTGTGCTTTACGAAATGCTCTCTGGTCGACCACCGTTCGCCGCTCCGACAACGATCGATGTGATGTCGGGAATCCTGCATCGCGAGCCCGAGTCGCTATTGCCACACCTGCCGGAAGGACCACGTGATCTCGATCGCGTCGTCTTTCGCGCGCTGCGCAAGGATCGCGAAGAACGGTATCAAACCATTAAAGACCTGGCTATAGATCTCAAGTATCTGAAACGAGAGATCGACAGTCACTCACATCGCTTGTCCAACCCGCGAACATCCGCGGGATTTGCCGCCGACGCAGTGCCGGACAAATCAGTTGCCGTCCTTTACTTCGAGAACATGAATTCCGAAAAGGAGAGCGACTATTTTTGCGCCGGCATCACGGAAGACATCATCACCGACCTCTCAAAGATTAAAGATTTGAAAGTCGTCTCGCGTAATGACGTGCTTCCCTTCCGCAATAAGGAAGTAAACACACGTCAGGTTGGCGACGCCTTGCGCGTGAACTACATCCTCGAGGGAAGCGTGCGAACTGCAGGCAACAGGATCCGCATCACTGCACAGCTCATCAGTGTTCGTGACGGTTATCACCTCTGGGCCGAACGCTTCGATCGCCAGGTCGAAGACATCTTCGATCTGCAAAACGAAGTCTCGCAAAAAATCGTCGACGCGTTAAAGATTTCGCTCACCGATTCAGAACGCCAACTGCTCACGCAGAAACCGACAGATGATTTGCGCGCCTACGACTTTTACATGCGTGGCAGAGAGCTTCTCTACCGGAAAGGCCGAAGAAATACGGAGAGCGCCATCAACATGTTTGAGAATGCGATCGCACTTGATGCCAGCTTTGCGTCTTCTTATGCGGGACTCGCCGAAGCATATTCGTCAATGTATGAATGGTACGACGGCGCTACATCCTGGCTGAGCAAAGCGATCGAGATGAATCGGAAAGCGCTGATACTCGAGCCGACGTCCCTCGACGCGAAATTCGGTATTGCGATGGTCTACTTCAATCAACGCCGCCTCGCGGAAGCGAAGCGCGCGCTTGAAGAGATTCTCAAAGAGAACGATGAATTCTATCCGGGCTATATGAGACTCGGCATTATTGCCGAACTCGCATCTGACCTCGACAGTGCACTCACTTATTACCGGCGCGCGGCTGAACTAAAACCGTACGACGAAGAGGCATGGAAGTATCTGGCCGAGATTCACCAACGGCTCGGAAACATCCAGGCTGCGGAAAAAGCAGAGCTGAAAGTAATCGAAATTACCTCGCGAAAGCTCGAAGCGAGCCTCGACGACGTCGTCGTGATGAGCCGGTTGGCTGATGCCTACGCGCGGTTTGGCAGCATCGAAGAAGCGAATGCGACCCTGAAACGAGTCCTGGAATTAGAACCAAATGACGGCCTGGCTGTATACAACTGCGCCTGTGCTTACGCGTTACTTAAAGAGACGAAGCCATCGCTGATCCTTTTGCGTCGCGCTTTTGAGAGTGGATTTCGAGCCGTGGCACACTGGGCAAAAGGCGATAGTGCGTTCGACTCAATGCGTAACGACACGGAATTTCAGAAGTTATTGGTCGAATTGCAGTGATACAACAGGAAACGGAGAACACCAATGCCAAAGTATGTAATCGAGCGAGTCGTACCCGGCGCCAGCAAGCTGAGTCCTGCGGAGTTGAAAACGTTGTCGCAGCGATCCTGCAACGTGCTGAATGAATTGGGACCACAGATTCAGTGGGTGCAGAGCTACGTCACCGACAACAAGCTTTACTGTGTTTACATCGCTCCGAATGAAGAGATGGTCCATGAGCATGCCCGACGTGGCGGCTTTCCGGCGAATCACGTCTCGCAAGTGAAAACCGTGATAGACCCCACCACATCGGAGGATTAGAAGGTCGATGGATCTCCGCGCAATCCAAAAACCCCTGAAGGAAAAGTATCGCAGCGATCCGAATAGCTCTCGCATCACGCTCAGAGCTAGTGGCGATCAAACCGATACACCAATCTCGTGTTCGATCGAAGTAGGAGAGAAGATACTCGAAGCACAGGCACACAGCGGTGTCGGAGGTCCCGGCACCGCCGCCTGCTCGGGTGATCTCCTGCTCGCTGCTCTCGCAGGCTGCGCTCAACTGACTTGCCAACTCGTGGCGACTGCGATGGGGATCCCGTTCGAGCACATTCGCGTAGAAGTCGAAGGTGAGATGGACCTGAGCGGCACGCTTGGAATCTCGAAAAAGGTTCCCGTCGGCTTTCAGGACATCCACGCAAAATTCGACATCAATGCCCCGCAGGCAACCGCAGAGCAGTTGGCGGCATTGAAAGAGAAGACAGAACAGTATTGCGTGGTAATGCAAACCCTCGTGAAACCCCCACAGATTAGAACCAGTTGGTCTTAACGCACACCGCATGAAGGTTGACGCACAGTTGCCGTCATTTGAAAGGGCCACCGAGTGGTTGAATGGTCGCGTTAGTACGCGGCAGACCAAAGGTCATCCGACACTCGTCCATTTCTGGTCCATCAGTTCCGAAACTGCGAAGACTAACCTGGCGCAGGTCGCACAGATACGCGACCAGCGCAAGCGCGAAGGCGTGCGTGTTATCGCTGTGCACGTGCCGCAGTCGCAGGCTGAAAAAGATCCCAAAGCGGTTCGCGACGCGATTTCACGGCTTAATCTCACCGAACCATGCGCACTCGATAACGATCACAAAGTCAGCCAGGGTCAGGAAGAACTGCCGGCTTACTTCCTGTTTGATCCGGACGGGGAGATTCGCAGCTCGACAACCGGAGCAAACGGCCTGGATGTGATCGAAGACGATCTGGACGAGTTGCTCGACGAGTTGAGAAACAACCAACCTTTTTGCGTCGCGTGTGAGTTGTTCCTGAACAAGGAGGCGATGTTTTGTGCTGACTGTGGTTCGCCATTGACGCTACCCGGTCCCAATGCGCATCCGTATTACGAAGCTCATTTCAACTCGGCACTTCCGACTATTCGGCTAACTAATCCCGATCCTCTCATCGGACACAAGATTGACGGTAAATATGAGCTGGTCGCGCGTTTGGGCGAGGGCGGGATGAGTGTCGTTTATCGCGCGCGTCGCGTTCATATCGGTGATGATGTCGCCGTAAAGATCCTGACGGGCCGGTTCGTCAAGGACGATGCGGCCCTCGCGCGCTTCAGGCGCGAAGCACGCGCGGCGGCGATGCTGCGTCACCCAAACGTGATCACGATTCACGACTTCGGTGAGACTGACGACGAACACGCGCCCGCATATATTGTAATGGAGTTTGTAAAAGGAACTCCGCTGCGCGAACTACTGCGGAGTGAGGATCACTTTTCCGTCGAACGTGGCGTGCGATTGATGCGAGGGATTTGTGCGGGGGTAGGCTCCGCTCACCGCCAAGGCGTGGTCCATCGCGATCTGAAGCCCGAGAACATTCTGGTGGTTGCGCCTGAGGATGACTTCGAGCTGGAGAGCGTGAGGGTGGTTGATTTCGGACTCGCGAAACTTCTTGCCGATGCAGGGCCGGCGTCGTCTGGAGCAGTCGTGGGTACACCTTTCTACATGTCGCCTGAGCAATGTCTGGGTGAGCCGCTCGATACGCGATCGGATGTTTACAGTCTGGGTGCGATGTTCTACGAGATGCTGTCAGGGCGACAGCCGTTTGGCGCCGAGACCGTGTCGGGTGTGATTAACAGGCACTTGTATGAACCTCCGCAGCCGTTTGCGGAGTCGCTCGGGATACCGAGGAGAGTGTCGATGGGGATCATGCATGCCCTCGCGAAGGATCCGGATGATAGGCCGCAGACGGCGACGGAGCTGGCGCGGCAAATGCAGTTAGTTAGACAGGATTGACAAGATGTTTTCAAGATGAACAGGATTTATCTTGTTCATCCTGAAAACATCCTGTCAATCCTGTCTCATTTTACGCGCGTGTCGATCGCGATCCAGTTCGCTTCCCACGTCCTCCCGAAATCATCCGAAAACGATTGCTCAAACCGGTACGAATCGTCCGTGATCTTCGTGATCACAAACCGCACGAGTATCGCTCTACCGTTGTACGTATCCTGGTTGTAGAACTCGCCCCGCCCCTCTTTGAACTCACCCACACTCGGCGTCGTCAACATCCCATTGCTGACATTCGCAAAGTTCAAACTCCACTGCCGCGCCTGCGGGTTATACAAACGCAAGCTCAGCCCCTCGATGCGCCCTGCCGGACCGGCAACTTTCAATTCGACGAGATTGGCACGACCATCCAAAACCGTTCGCGCCACCGTCGTGCCCTCATACTCCAACCACGTTGTCGAACCACTCAACGGACGCTGCAAACGCTTCAACTGCGTCTTCCAGTTCCCGATTTCCCAATCAAAATCGTGCTGTCCATCACGTTGAGCAAAGGTTTGAACAGGAAGAAAGGCGATGACTAAAAAGAGAATGTATTTCATGGTCCGGAAAACTTAGTCCGGCCATTCGATGGGGTCAAGAGGTTACTTTGAGGTAACGTATGTTTAATTACGTCCGGCCAGACACTTTTGCTATCACAGCCACCAGCTTGTTCAACTCGATCGGTTTCGAAAGATGAACTTCATAACCCGCATCCAGCGCTTTCGATTCATCGATTGCGCCGGCGTAACCCGTGACGGCAATCGCAGGTATGCGTTCTCCGTCGGCTTCGAGCTTACGAAGCTGTCGCATGAAGTCGTATCCATCCATCCCCGGCAGCCCGATGTCCGACACGACCACGTGAGGTTTCCATTCCTTGACTAACTGGAGGGCCGTTGAAGCAGAGTCGCTGGTTTTGACTTCGGCGCCATAGCGAGCGAGAGCGATCGTAATCAATTCACGCGTGTCCTGCTGATCGTCAACACTGAGAATTCTCAATCCCTTTAGCAGATCGCGGTAGAGCTCAGCGTTCTTGTCGCTTGTTCCGTTTGGTTGCTGTCGCATAGTCAGCAACTGTGCGGTCAGTTCAGGGGATACGTCAGCCAATCGCTCCAACTCCGACAACGACAGCAGTGGTAGCGTGACACTAAACGTGGCTCCCTTCCCTTTTCCGTCGCTGGCCGCTTGAACTTCACCTCCGTGCATAGTAACGAGGCTGCTGACGATTGAGAGTCCAAGCCCGAGGCCACCGTGCACACGCTTCGATGAAGTGTCAGCCTGCCGGAAACGTTCAAACATATGTGGCAGAAACTCCGCATCGATGCCTTCGCCTGTATCACGAACAGTCAATTTCAACTTGTTGCCGGTGGGCTTAAGTTCAACCTCGATTCGACCGTTATCAGGAGTGAATTTCACCGCATTTGAGAGCAGGTTCCAGATTACTTGTTGCAGGCGAACTGCTTCGCCCATCACGAGACCCGCGTTGCGCTCGAGAGTCGTAAAGATTTGAATGTTCTTCGCTTCGGCAGCGTGACGAACTGCGTCGATAGCCGCGTCGATGACTCCGGAAAGCTCGATAGGTCTGGAATCCAGTTTCAACTTGCCGGTGACGACGCGCGAAATATCGAGCAGTTCGTCGATGATCGCGCGCTGAGCCGCCGCATTCCGATCAATGACGTCAATAGCGCGCGCCTGGTCGCGCTCGCTGAGCTTGCCGGCCTTTAATAAGTGAGTCCAACCGACAATCGCATTCAGCGGTGTGCGGAGTTCGTGTGACAGAATCGCTAGGAAGTCGTCCTTGATTCGGTTTGCGATCTCGGCACTCGCACGCGCTTCCCTTTCGCGAGCCATCAACTCCAGCACAGCCGCTTCTGATTCACGACGGATGCGATGCAAATTCAGGTGCGACTCGACCCGGGCCAGCAGTTCGCGCGCTGAAAAAGGCTTGACCAGATAGTCGTCGGCCCCTGCTCCCAAACCTTTGACACGCGACTCTTCACCGGCTCGAGCCGACAACAAGATGATGGGAATAGTTACTGTTCTCTCGTCGGCACGTAACGCCTTCAACAATCCGAAGCCGTCGATTTTCGACATCATCACGTCCGACAAGACGAGATCAAATTCCTCATAGCGCGCTAAGCCCAGAGCGGCCTCGCCGTCCGCAACTGCGACAACTTCGTACTTCGGAGCCAGCAATCGGGTGAGGTATTCGCGCATGTCTCTGTTGTCGTCGGCAAGCAGAATGCGAGGACGTGGTTGGTCCGTTGAGGTTTCCGACAGTTCCTCCGGGACTAAATCCGCGGCGCGCAAACCATCCGCGCGATTAGCGTCAGGCAGCCACTTCAGTGCCTCGCCCACATAAGCTTCACTTCGCAAACTGGTCGAAGCCAGTCTGCGCTCACCGCCGAGCCGGTCGGCAGGCAAATGCGCCGAACCCGTGGGAATGCTGACAGTGAAGGTACTGCCTCGATCCAGCTCACTCTTAACTCGTACCTCGCCACCATGTAGTTTCACTAACTCCTGAACCAGTGCCAGACCGATTCCGGATCCTTCGTAACTACGGCCGCGAGCATTCTTGACGCGGTGAAAGCGCTCGAAGAGATGCGGCAGTTCATCCTGGGGAATCCCGGTTCCTGTATCGCTCACTTCGAGTTCCACAGTCTCGCCGCGATCTTTCAACGAGACGGCGATTTCACCTTCAAACGTAAACTTGAAGGCGTTCGAAAGCAGGTTGAAAACGATCTTTTCCCACATTTCACGATCGACGTAAGTTTCACGCTCGATCGGTGAACAGTTGATGACGAGGTCCAGGGCCGCCTTATCAGTTGCAGCACGAAACATGCTTGCCAGTTCGGCAGTGAACGTTGTGAGATCGACTGCTTCGTAGACGGCTTCGATACGTCCGGCTTCGATGCGGGAGAAGTCGAGCAGCGTGTTTACCAGTTTGAGCAAACGAATACTGTTGCGGTGCGCGACTCGGAGACTCTCGGACAACTGAGGAGCAAGCCTGTCGCTGGCGAGCATATCCTCGAGTGGTCCAAGCATGAGAGTCAGCGGCGTGCGAAATTCGTGACTGACGTTTGAGAAGAACGCAGTCTTGGCACGATCGATTTCCGCCAGCGCCTCGGCTCGCTTTCGCTCTTCCTCATAGGCACGCGCGTTTGCGACCGCAGTGCTGATATGCCCGGCAATCAGATCGAGGAAACTCCGATACTCGGCGTCGACCATACGACGTGGGCTGAGTCCGGTAACAAGAAAGCCAGTCGGCTTTCCGTAACCTGATCCTGCAATTGGAAGGACGAGCGCTTTTTCACACGGCTCAGGCCATGGTCCACCCGTTATGAATCCGAACCTGCTCACCAGATCCGGGACGGCTTGCACCGTACCTGTTTCGAAAACGTGGCCGAGGGGCCAGGCGTGTGAATCCGTTAGAGCGATCTGTTCAGGAGCCGCAGCCTCACCCATTTCCAGGCCACTCGCACACACCAGCCGTGCTTGTTTTGCGTCGCCATCCAATAAGTAGACGAGCGCAAAGGGAACGTCGTATGGGTTTGCTGCCAGAGATCTGACGGCAACGTCGCATGCCTCCTCGGCCGACCTCACTTCAATCACCGTGCGACCGAGATCGCGGAGTGTTTGTAGTCGTCGTTCATTTACAACGCGGCCTGTCGTCTCGTAGCACGCACAAAAAATTCCATCGACCTTCTTGGCATCACCTTGAATCGGACTGTAGGAAAACGTGAAGTACGTTTCTTCACGAGGCAGGTTGCGGTCCATCACGAGCAGTAGATCTTCGGACCAGGTGGCGTCACCCGTTGCAAAAACGCCGTCGAGCATCGGACCGACAGTTGACCAGATCTCTTTCCAGCACTCCTGGCCCGATCGGCCCAGCCAGTCCGGATGTTTCGTGACGCCGAGGACGGGAATATAACCGTCGTTATAGAACATCGTGTAGGCGGGATGTCCCCACCAAATAACGATGGGATAACGCGAGCCGATACAGATTGAGACGGCGGTTTTGAGAGACGCCGGCCATTCAGCCGCGGGGCCGACCTGGCTGCTGGACCAGTCGAAGGCGCGCATGCGCTCGCCCATCTCGCCGCCGCCCTTGAGAAAGCTCGGATCACCTGATTTCGGCGCAGTTTTCCCCAGGGCAGGCTTAGGGACACGCTTCCTCGCTGTAGATTCTCGAGACATGCGTTTCCAAAAATTCAGGGGGGAATCGAGGGACGGCCAATTAAAGACCGTATGACGTTCTGTGTCAACGGGTTTGTTTATCCACAAAAAGGCACAAAAAGCACATAAGAAATAGTTTTTGTGCTTTAGGTGCCTTTTGTGGTTACAAACCAACCCTCTGGATTAAATCATTGAAACGTCGATCGGAGCGGAGCGGATCGAGGAGCGGAAACACTTTCAAAAATGCTACGTAGTTCGAACGTTCCTGGTATGCCTTCTCCAGCCAAACGAACGCCTGTTCCTTGTCGCCGAGTCCGATATAGACGTTGACGAAAGCCGCGGGAGTAACGTAACGAGTCTTATTGAGCTCGAGCAGCTCGTTCAGGATCTTCGTCGCCTCGGCTTTACGACCAGCCAAACCGTAAGCAAGACCGAGCATACCAAGTGCGCCCGGCGTTCGCTCCGAGACCGCAACCGCTTTCTCCGCCGCTGCGACAGCTTCGTCAAACTGTTTATTGGCGGCATACGTGTGACCGAGGATCCAGAGCGCCTGGTAGTGGCTTGAATCCATGGCAATCACGTTCCGCAGTTGCTCGATCGCTTCGTCGTAACGCCGCGCGTTCTCGAAAAGAAAACCACGCTGCGCGCTAATCGAGAGTGAAAAAGGATCGAGCTCGCGCGCGCGATTCGAGGCGGCGATCGACTCGTCAATACGTCCACGCGACATCAGGTAATTGGCGTAAAAGTTATGCGCGTTCGCGTAATTCGGATTCAGCTCAATCGCATGCTTAAAATGGTTTTCAGCGGCCGTCCATTCCCAGTTGAAATGCTTCACATAGCCGAGCGCGCTGTAAGCTTCGGCAAGCCCGCTATCGAGTTGAACCGCTTTGGTTGCAGCTTCTTCAGCTTGTCGGCGCGCGTCGAGCGGAGGCATTGACGCGACCTGCACCGCGCCGAGCGCGTTGTAACAGTCAGCGAGGCCGACGTACGCGGGTGCATAACTCTCGTCTTCCTTTATCGCACTCTGAAAGAGCGTGATGGCTCTGTTGAGATTTTCTTCGGTGCGTTTGTTCCAGTAGAGATAACGGCCTTGCAGGTAGTCGTCGTAAGCCTTCGGTCTAACTGGCCGTCGTGACGCTAAACGCGCCTGCTCGTCGGGCGTCATCTGAATGCGCACTTCCTGTGCGACTGTTCGCGCGATTTCACTTTGCAGATCGAGAACGTCGTGCACGTCGCGAACATAATCGCCGACCCACAAATGACGATCTGTGGGCGCGTGGATCAACTGCGTACGCACAACTACGCGGTCGCCGGATCTCTGCACCGTGCCTTCGACGATTGCATCGACGTTTATCTCGCGCGCGATTTCCGGCAGAGACTTCCTGGTTCCCTTGTAATGCATCGACGAAGTGCGCGAGATAACATGAAGCCCGCTGATCCTCGCGAGGTCGCCGATGAGGGCATCGGTCATGCCGTCGGCAAAGTATTCCTCGTCCGCATTGCCCGAAATGTTCTCGAGGGGCAAAACCATGATTGACGACATGGCAGGCCGCGGCGCTTCCCTTCTGTACAATGCATAGGCCAGCGCCGCGAGCAACAAAGGAACAACGATCAGTAAAGCGTAACGAAACGCTCTTGACGGCCGAGCACCAACCTGTGGCTGAACTTCGCCGGGTTGCGCCAGCTCGTCCTCAACCTTTCGCACCTCCGCGACAAACCGGTACCCAATCCCCGGAATCGTCGCGATGTACTGGCTCTGCTGCCGGCTGTCTCCCAGCGACTTTCTCAGCGCCGTGATGTTCTGATTAAGATTGTTTTCCTCAACCGCAGTGCCGGGCCAGATTCGATCCAGCAGCTCGTCCTTTTCGATCGTCCTTCCACTCTCTTCAACTAACACGAGCAGCAGCTCAAACGCTTTTGGAGTGAGTCGAATCACCTCGCCATCGCGCACAAGCCGGCGCTTCAGCACATCGATTCGAAACGGTCCAAACTCGTAAAAGTGCTTCTTTTGCTGGGACATTGCCCTCTCAGAAACTCTTTCAGAAAAAATCAGCGGGTTTCTAAGTACATTTCGCTCGCCAGCGACTAGTTTCCGCACCAGTCGAGCGAGCGACCTTTCCTACAGGTTTGGAAGGCGCAAAGCTCAGTCATTCTAACGCTTGATAATCGACGGAAGGAAACTATGATGACTCAGAAACCACTTCTAAAAACCATTCTTACATCGGCAATCTTGATCTGCACTCAGACAACCGCCTGGGCGCTTAACAGTAACCTGCCCTTCGTGCAGGAAGACGTCATTCTGCAATGGAACCGCGTGTTGATGGAGACCGTCCGCACGCCGGGGCAGCAACCCGCAACCATCATGCCCGTGCGCAGTTACGCAATCATGCACGCGGCAATGTTCGACGCCGTCAACTCCATCGAAGGCAGTTACACTTCTTATCAAACCGACGTACCCGGATCACCAAACGCTTCGATCGAAGCTGCGGCAGCGCAGGCGGCTCACGATGTTCTGGTCGGCTTGTACCCAACACGTGCTGCTATCTTCGATACGGAGCTCGCGATCTCGCTCCAGGGAATCGATGAGAATCGCGCTCAACAAGGAATTCGTGTGGGCCAGATCGTCGCTGAGCGGATGCTGGCGGCTCGCGCGAATGATGGCTGGAACGTGACACCTCCTGCCTATAGTCTGCCGGCAACGCCCGGTAACTGGCAGCCGGCGCCCGGATCCGCTGCGTTCACACACTATCCCTCGGTAATTCCGTTTGGAATTTCTTCGGGAACGCAGTTCAGACCGAGTCCGCCACCGCCATTAACGAGCGCAACATACGCTGCCGATCTCAATGAAGTGAAAGAGCTCGGATCGGTGAGCAGTGCTACCCGCACAGCGGAACAGACACACGTCGCACAGTTGTGGGCGGGTGTTGGAACACCGACAAACTTCCTGTTTGTTTGGAACAACGTTGCGCGTACCGTTGCGACGACCCGTGATCTCACGACTGTCGAAAAGGCACGCTTGTTTGCCCTCACTAACTTCGCACTTCATGACGCACTGCAGACTACGTTCGCCAGCAAGTTTTACTTCGGCTTGTGGCGTCCGGTGACTGCGATTCGTCGTGCGGACGAAGACGGTAATGCAAACACGACGGTCGATCCGTCATGGTCGTCGTTAATTGCAAACCCACCGTATCCGAGTTATGCGGGAAACAACGCAGCCATCGGCACTTCGCAATCAACGATGCTCGCGCTGTTCTTCGGCCGTGACGACATACCGTTCCAACACACGTGGGAGGGTGCAAACGGAGGAACACGTTCGTACTCTGGCTTCGGAGCAATGGCCGACGAAGAAGCACGCGCACGTGTTTACGGCGGAATTCATTTCACGTTTGATAACGTTGCGGGTCAGTCAGTGGGCAGGAACGTCGCGAACTACATCTTCGCTAACGTCATGCGACCGCGTCAGTGCGTGAGATAAGGCATTGGACAGGATGAGCAGGATGTTCCAGGATTTACAAGATTCATCCTGAGAAATCCTGTTAATCCTGTCCAAAACTATTCCAGGTTGGGCAACACATCAGACTACGTGATATTCGCCAGCGCGTGGAAAGTTGGCTTCAACACTGGATAGAGGCTCTGATACTCGTGATATGCAGATCGATACGTAGACGCGGTCTCCGCATTTGGCGAAACACGATCGCTGACGAAGATCGTTTCCGCGCATGCGGAATCCACGTCGGGCCAGACACCGGCGCCGACCCCTGCCAGCAATGCCGCACCGTAAGCAGCACCTTCTGTCGTGTTAACAGTCACAAGCTCGGCTTCGAATATATCTGCGAGAATCTGTCGCCATAAAGAACTGCGAGCGCCTCCACCTGAAAGCCGGATTTGATCGACCGAACCAAGGCCGACGTCTTTCATGAGGTTGAAGATGTCTTTGAGACCAAACGAGACACCTTCCAGGACTGCACGCGTCAGATGAGGTTGACTGTGACGAGTAGTCAGCCCGATCCATGCACCACGCGCGAGCGGATCCGGATGCGGGGTTCGTTCACCACTAAGATACGGCAAGAAAATCAGTCCTTCACTACCGGCGCGAACTTGCGAAGCCTCGTCAACAAGTTCTGCAAAACTTCTGTCGTGCGCAAACTTGTCGTGATACCACTGCAAACTGCCTGCAGCGCTGAGCATCACGCCCATCAAGTGCCAGCGATCAGGAACTGCGTGACAAAACGCATGCAATCGTCCGGCAGGCTCGATCAAAGCTGATTCGGTTGCGGCAAACACGACACCGGAGGTGCCGAGTGTCACCGCCATCGATCCCGGACGAACGACACCAACACCGACCGCCTGAGCAGACTGATCCCCGCCGCCGGCAACCACTGCGGTGCCCGCGCGCAAACCGGTCAGTTCTGCTACTTCGCGTGTGACGTCACCGGTTCTTTCATGACCTTCGAATGTCGGCGGCAACCAGTCAGCGTCAATGTTGAGAATCTGTAACAACTCTGACGACCACGTGCGCCGGCGCAAATCAAAGAGCATCGTGCCTGAACCGTCTGCTTTGTCCATCGCGAGAGCGCCGGTGAGTTTGTAGCGAATATAATCTTTCGGAAGCAGGATGTGTCGAGTGCGACGATAGACTTCCGGTTCGTGCTTTTCAACCCACAGGATCTTTGGCGCTGTGAATCCCGTTAACGCATCGTTCCCCGTGATCTGAACGAGCTTCTCGCGACTCACGCGCGCGCGAATCTCGTCACACTCGGCTCCGCATCTTTGATCGTTCCAGAGAATGGCAGGCCTCAGGACTTGTCCCGTTTCATCGAGCAGAACGAGTCCATGCATCTGCCCGGTCAGACCGATCGCCGCGAGGCTCTCCCCCGATAAACTCGCCCCGGCAAGTGCCTCTTTGAGACTGGCGACGGTCGCGGTCCACCATTCATGTGGATCCTGTTCGGACCAGAGCGGGTATGGAGTCGAAAGATTCAGTGCTGTCGTCGCACTGCTAACCACCCGTCCTTCACGATCGATCAGCAGTGCTTTGGCGCCGGTTGTCGAGAGATCAATTCCGAGTAGATGTGTCATTGAACCGTAATAATAACTTGTTTGTTAGTGTCTTTTGTGCTTTTTTGTGGCTAAGTGGACATCACCAAAGAACCCAACGCCATCACGATCAGATTCAAGACACCAAAGAATTGGTTTCTATTACTGATCGGCCCGATCTGGCTTACTGGTTGGACCATCGGAGGATTTGCCGTAATCAGAGCGCTGATTCTTGGCACGCAGGACTGGTGGTTTTGTGTTCTTTGGTTAAGCGGATGGATAGTTGGCGTGGTCTGGGTCTCGTTCCTGGTGCTGTGGACTGCCTTTGGTAAGGAGGTCGTCTCCATCCGCAACGGTACCTTTGAACATGCCTGGCACATCTTTGGCTTTGGACGGCGCCGTTATTTTCGGATAAATAAGTTGTCGCGCCTGCGAGCGGCAGGACCGTTCCCAGCCTTGAATTCCTTTAAAAGTTCATTCAGGGGAGGCATGCCGGACGGTTCAGTTGCGGTCCGCGTGCGACCGGGGAAAACTTATAGATTTGGGATTTATCTCAACAAGGATCAGGCCCTAAACCTCGTGGCCGAGTTGAAGCCATACTTCGACACGCAAAAACTTAACTCAACCAATTTGGAGAAACCCGCCGATGCGTGAGCGTCACACGTATTTCTTAATCGCCAGCTTTGTACTGTTGCTGACCACGTTGAGTATCAGTGCGCAGCAAATGGATCCCAGTCTTTATTCCGCGTTGCGGTGGCGCATGCTTGGTCCATTTCGCGCCGGGCGCGTCAATGCAGTCAGCGGAGTGGTTGGACAACCTGACACCTTCTACTTCGGTTCAGTTGGCGGTGGGTTGTGGAAGACGCAGAACTCCGGACGCACGTGGTCGCCGATCTTCGACTCAACCAACGTCGCCTCGATCGGAGCGATCGGCGTCGCGCCGTCGAATGCCAATGTGATCTATGTAGGCACTGGCGAACCGGACATGCGCGATTCGATTGCTTTCGGCAACGGCGTGTACAAATCTTCAGACGCAGGCAAAACCTGGCAGCATCTCGGGTTGGAAAATACAAAACAGATCGGTCGCATCATCGTCGATCCGAAGAATCCCAACACCGTCTTCGTGGCTGCGCTTGGTAACGCGTATGCTGCAAATCCCGACAGAGGCGTCTATCGTTCTCATGACGGCGGCGCCACGTGGCAGAAAGTTCTCTTCAAAAATGACGACGTCGGAGCGATCGATCTCGCCTTCGATCCGGTCGATTCCAAAATCGTTTACGCAACGCTCTGGAATGTTCGGCGTCCACCGTGGTTTATCTATGCACCCGCGAATGGACCCGGCGCAGGCATCTTCAAATCGCTCGACGGTGGCTCAACCTGGAAAGAGATCTCGGAAGGAATTCCGCTGGAAGGACGCGGCCACATCGGCATCGCAGTCGCGGCGTCAAATCGCAATCGAATCTATGCAGCCGTCGATGCAAAGGATGGCGGCGTGTTCATATCAAATGACGCCGGCGCCACGTGGTCCAGGCTGTCAAACGACAAGCGTCTCTGGGACCGTGGCTGGTATTTCGAAAAGATAACTGTCGATCCGAAAAATGCCGACGTCGTCTACGTGATGAATACGTCGACCTACCGTTCGACAGACGCGGGTAAGAAGTGGACAGCAATCAAGGGTGCGCCGGGCGGCGACGACTATCATCAACTCTGGATCAATCCGGACGATCCGAAACGAATGATTGTTGCGAGCGACCAGGGCGCAGTCGTTAGCGTCGACGGCGCAGTGACGTGGAGTTCCTGGTACAACCAACCCACGGCGCAGATTTATCACCTCGCTGCCGACTATCGCTTTCCTTACTGGATCACCGGCGCGCAACAGGATAGCGGCGCTGTCGGCACGCCTTCGCGCAGTATTCATTCAGACATCTCGAATCGCGACTGGGAAGGTTTGTGCGCCGGCGGTGAAGCGGGTTACACGGCTCCCGATCCGCTGCATCCGGAAATACTCTTCGGTGGCACCGTCTCGCGCTGTAACGTGCTCACGGGCGAAACGAGAAACGTTTCTCCCGAACGTGGCGCAACACCGGGACAATATCGACATGCATGGACTCAGCCACTCGTATTCTCGAAAGCAGATCCACGCGCGCTCTATTACGCAAATCAATTTCTCTACAAGACGACGAACGGCGGCGAGAGTTGGACGCAGATTAGTCAGGACTTGACGCGCGAGGACCCTGGCGTGCCGTCGAATCTCAACGAGGCCGCCGCGGCTGATGCGCCTGCCGATAAACGACGCGGCGTTATTTACACGATCGCTCCCTCGCCTCTGCACGCGCCAACAATCTGGATCGGAACTGACGATGGGCTGATTCAACTGACCAAAGACGATGGCAAGACATGGCAGAACGTCACTCCGCCCGCGATGACCTCGTGGAGCAAAGTCGTGATGATTGAAGCGTCGCACTTCAATGTGAACGAAGCATACGCGGCAGTCGAGCGCCATCAACTATCGGATTACGAGCCACACATCTACCGCACGATGGATTCGGGCAAAACATGGACGGAGATAACGAGAGGGCTGCCGGCAGGTGCGTACGTGCAAACAGTGAAAGAGGATCCGAGTCGACAGGGAATGTTGTTTACCGGCACTGAACGCACGGTGTTTGTTTCGTTTGATGACGGAGATCACTGGCAGTCGTTACAACTGAATCTGCCGCCGGCGTCGGTGCGCGATCTTGTCATTCACAAGGATGATTTGATCGTCGCGACACACGGTCGCGGCTTTTGGGTAATCGACAACATGACGCCGCTGCGACAGAGCACCGCAGACGTGGCCAAAGCAAACGCGCATCTGTTTCACCCGGCAGACACTTATCTGCTGACGCCCGGCAGCGACAATGGAACCCCGATGCCGCGCGACGAGCCGATCGCTGAGAATCCTCCTTACGGTGCGATGATCGATTATTACTTGAAGGCAAACAGCAGTGGTCCATTGGCGATCGAGATTCTCGATCCGGCGGGTGAGGTGATTCGGAAGTATTCGAGTGAAGACAAACCGGCTCCCGTAAATCCGGACACGCTGAACATCCCTGCGTTCTGGGTACGCGCGCCGGAGGTTCCCTCGACTGCGGCGGGCATGCATCGCTGGATCTGGGATCTCCGTCCCACGCCTCCTCCGCGACCTGCGGGCGGTGGTGGTGGTGGTGGTGGTGGTTTCGGTCGGGGTGGCGCCGCGCTCGTGTTGCCGGGGACTTACACCGTTAGATTAACAGTTGGTGGTAAGAGCTACACGCAGCCGTTGCTGGTCAAAATGGACCCGCGGTCGAAGTGATGTAGAAGTTTTGTTAGACAGGATTAACATGATTTTCAGGATGAACGGGGATTTATCTTGTTCATCCTGCTCAATCTTGTAAATCCCGTCCAAAAATCCAATCGCACCTCACCTCCCGTACTTCTATCTGAATACCAACTTATAAAGGAATACGGGAGCCCATGAGAAATAAACTCGCAAGACGACTCACGTCCAGTTTGCTGCTGTTAACGCTGATTGCCCTGGTGGCACTCAGCCCAAACCCAACCACGTCCCTGGCTTCAAGCCATCGCGAAGCGCCGTTAATCGTCGCCGATCCATTGGCTGACAACACTGACACCTACGCGTTCCGTAGCACCGAGCCCGGCCGCAGCGGCTTTGTCACTCTGATCGCCAACTGGATTCCGTTTCAGGAACCATCCGGCGGTCCTCACTTCTACAAGTTTGACGACACCGTGCTCTACGAAATCTACGTTGACAACACGGGCGACGGCGTTGAGGACGTCACTTATCAGTTTCGCTTCAACACAAAATTCACCAACCCTGATTCGATTCTCGGCATGGCAGCACCCAACCAGGCTCTTGCCGGCACGGGAGGCGTTGAACCACTAATCACGTCGCTTAACGATCCTGACTACAACGAACCACAGACTTACAGCGTTACGCGAATCGATCGACGCGGCAAGGAAGTTATTGCTAAAGATCTCATCGTCCCCCCAAACAACATTGGCGAACGAACTACTCCAAACTATGAAAACACTCTCGGACAGCCTGCGGTTTATTCACTGCCGAACGGCGGCAAAGTGTTCGCCGGGCAAAGAGATGAGGGCTTTTACATCGATGTTGGCGGCGTCTTTGACACCTTGAAGCTCAAGTCGATTGCCGCGACAGACGGCATTGACTCGACGGCTGGATTCAATGTCAGCACGATAGCTATCGAAGTTCCAATCCCGGAACTTACACGATCCGGTGTGGCGCCTGCCGGCCCAACCGCGTCTGACGCAGTCATCGGCGTATGGGCCACATCGAGCCGTCAAAAGATCACCGTGTTGAGGGCGAACCCGGCCGAGAAAAGCGACGATCTGACTGCCGGTCCCGTCCAGCAAGTTTCGCGACTCGGCTCGCCGCTCGTTAACGAATTGATAATCCCACTCAAGTTGAAAGATTCATTCAACCGCTCGACGCCTGAGGGAGATTCGCAGTTTGCGCAGTTTGTGACGAACCCGCAGCTCGCACAGTTACTCGGTGCAGTGTTTGGAATCACGGTGCCGGCGGCGCCGCGCAATGATCTGGTCGCGATCTTCGCCACGGGAATTCCGGTGAACCCGGTGACTGGTCCAAACTTCACGACGTTTCTTTCAGACGGGCGCCCACACGAGATGTTGCGGCTGAACGTCGCAATTGCACCGTCGTCTAATCCGAGCCGGCTTGGTTTGCTGGGCGGCGACTTCGCCGGGTTTCCGAATGGGAGGCGAGTATTTGACGACGTCGTGGATATTGCGTTGCGCGCAGTTGCCGGAGGAACGCCATTCACGCCGGCAACGAACATTTCACCGAACAACACGCTCGGTGATGGTGTCGCAAACAACGACGTACCATTTCTGACTCGCTTCCCTTACCTCGGTACACCGCAGTCCGGAAACAGCACGTCAGGCGCACCGCACGACCATCACACAATAAATGCCCTGCCAGCGCTGCCCTGACCGTGTTTGTTAACAGGATTTACAGGATTATCAAGCTTGACTAGATACATCCTGTAAATCCTGAAACATCTTGTTCATCCTGTAAAAAATTTACCAGGAGCACCAATGAAACTAAGACTAATACTGCTCTCCATAGCTATTCTTCTAACGGCTATCTTCGCTATTCGGTCGATTCATAAATCACCAGAAACAGCACCCGTAACCAAAGTAGACCAGCACATTCTTCGCGCGCAGCAATCAATCACGAAATTTCCCGACAAAGCGGCCGGCTACAATCAACTCGCGTCAGCCTACATGCAGAAAGCCCGCGAGACCGCCGACTTCTCTTTCAACGCACATGCAGACGACGCCATCACACACTCGCTCGCCGTCGAGCCAGACAATTACGACGGCCTGAAGTTACGCACGAAACTCCAGTTGACGTATCACCGCTTCGCCGAGGCGCTTGCAACCGCACAGCACATCCAGACTTTTCGCGACGACGATCACGACGTCTGGGGCCAGATGACTGACGCACTCGTCGAGCTGGGAGACTATCCCGCCGCAGTGAAAGCCGCACAGAAGATGGTCGACTTGCGACCCGACAGCTCAGCGTATGCGCGTGTTTCGTACCTACGTTCTTTACACGGCGACACGCAGGGAGCAATCGAGGCGATGATCGCCGCCGCGAAAGCCGCCAATCCAAACGATCCGGAAGGTGTAGCGTGGTGTCACGTACAACTCGGAAACGAATTAATGAACGCGGGAAAGCCCGCCGAAGCTGAACGTGAATTCGACACTGCACTGCTGATCTTTCCGGGCCACAGTCTCGCATTGCAGAGCAAGGCACGTGCTCGTGTCGCAGCAGGTGATCTCACGCAAGCAGTTGCTATCTACGAACGCGAGCCCAATTCGGCCGACGCAGCGCAGGCACTGGGAGATCTCTACACGAGGCTCGGGCAGGCAGACTCCGCGAAGGCTGCTTATCAAAAATTCGAAACACTCGAACACGAGAACGCGGCTCTCGAGCGATCGTGGCGACACATGATCAACTTCTGGGTAGACCACGATCAAAACCTCGTCGAAGCTCTCCGTCTCGCCGCGACTGAGCACGAATCACGTAAAGACATTTTTACCTGCGACTCATTCGCGTGGGCGCTCTTCAAGAATGGACGCATAGCCGAAGCAAAGACTGTCATCAAGGAAGCACTACGCACCGGCACTAAAGATCAACGCATCAACGAACACGCCATAAAAATTAACCAGAGTTAATCGAAAAAGTTTTTCGTGCTCTTTTGTGCTTTTTTGTGGCAACATAACCTGCAAATCTAAACTGCAGGAGAATTGTGATGCCAGGGCTACGTGCATCTCTTTCGCTGTCTGCAATCATCATTGCAGCGGCATTGTGGGCCGCTCCTTCACGTACCGCGCAAGGAGTCGCTGCGTGGGAACAGGTTTATTCAGTCTTAACATCTCCGCGCTGTATCAACTGTCACACTGCCACAAACTATCCACAGCAGGGTGATGACCGGCATCGTCACGTCGCGAATGTAGTGCGCGGTCCGGAAGGCAAAGGCGTTCCGGGTCTGAATTGCGCCGGCTGTCATCAGGAAACGAACGCCGACAGCACCGGCGTTCCCGGTGGTCATAACTGGCATCTCGCTCCACTCGAGATGCGCTGGCAGGACATCAACGATCGGCCACTGTCGAGTGCTGCTGTCTGTCGCCAGTTAACTGATCGCTCGCGAAATCACAATCTTGATGGTCCGGGCTTGCTGAAGCATCACGAGGAGGAACCACTCGTGAAGTGGGCCTGGAATCCGGGCCTCAAACCCGACGGAACCGCGCGTACACTTCCACCACTCACGCACGAACAATTCATTGCTGCCACACGTCGTTGGGTCGAGGCCGGCACGCCCTGTCCAACCGGAAAATAGGAGTTCAAACGATGGCGACTTTTCAATTAACCGTAAACGGACAGCGGCGAGAAGTGAACGTCGATCCTTCGACGCCACTACTCTGGGTGTTACGCGAAGATCTAAAGATGACGGGCACGAAGTTTGGTTGCGGCATAAGCGCGTGCGGCGCCTGCACGGTCCATGTTGGTGGTGTGGCCACACGTTCGTGCATCGTTCCGATCTCGCATGTCGGCGACCGCCCGATAATCACGATCGAAGGTATTAGCAATGATGCCGTCGGACGAGCCGTTCAGGATGCATGGGTCGATCAGGACGTCGTGCAATGCGGTTACTGCCAAAGCGGGCAGATCATGTCGGCTGTGGCGCTACTCAAGAGCACTTCGCGACCGACCGATCAGAACATCGAAGAGTCAATGGGTGGAAATCTTTGCCGTTGTGGAACCTATCCACGCATCCGCGCGGCAATCAAGAGCGCCGCGGCGCAAATAAACAAAGGAGGCGCGTGATGGAGGTAAATCGACGCGGCTTCTTACGAGTCTCATTTGCAGCGGCCGGTGGTTTGGTCGTGTCGCTCTATCTTGACCGGACTGCGCCGGCGCAGGAAGTCGGGATGCCTCGGCAGCCGGCTAAAGTCTATCCACCGGATGCGTTCGTCAACATCCGGCCCGACGGCATGATTACTATTCAGGTAAACCGTCTCGAGTTTGGTCAGGGAGTGCAGACTGCCTTGCCGATGGTGCTCGCGGATGAGATGGATGCTGACTGGAACAACGTAATCGGCGAGCTCGCCCCGGCAGCCGACGTTTACAAAGATCCGCTTTTCGGAATCCAGATCGTCGGCGGATCCGGTTCGATCGCACATTCGTATCAGCAATACCGTGAGTTGGGCGCTAAGACACGCGCGATGCTCGTAGCCGCAGCGGCCGATCGCTGGAAAACCACACCGGACAAGTGTCGCACGGAAGCTGGTGTTGTCCATGGTCCAAGTGGCCAGTCTGCAACGTACGCTGAACTCGCGGGCGAAGCGGCGCGTAAGCCGGTCCCTGCAACTGTGCGTTTGAAGAATCCGTCGGAGTTCCGGCTGGTGGGCAAACGAGTCAAACGACTTGATAGTCGTCCGAAGTGTGATGGCTCGCTAAAGTTTGGTCTCGACCTCGATCTACCGGGAATGAAAGTCGCGCTGGTGGCGCACCCACCGGTCTTCGGTGGACGCGTGAAGAAAGTGAATGACGGCGAAGCACGACGCGTTGAAGGCGTGCGCGAGATCTTTGAGATTCCGCTCGCGAAAGGATCTGGCGTCGCAGTCGTTGCCGACAAGTACTGGCCCGCAAAACAGGCGCGCAGTCTCCTCAACATCGAATGGGATTTGTCGGGTGTCGAAGCAGCCGACAGCACCGAGTTGTGGACGCGATACAAACAGCTCGGGCAAACTCCCGGCAATGTTGCTGGCGCGCGCGGTGATCAGAACGCGCTCGAGAAGGTCGCTGCGGGAAATCGGATCGTCGCCGAGTATGAGTTTCCATTTCTCGCTCACTCGCCGATGGAGCCTTTGAATACAACGGTAAGATTTGACGGCGACCGCGCCGAAGTCTGGGCCGGCTCGCAGTTTCAAACCGTCGATCAGATGGCAGTCGCGGAAGTACTCGGGCTAAAACCCGAACAAGTCACTTTTCACACTGAGATGGCCGGTGGCGGCTTTGGCCGTCGCGCGGTGACTGACTCGCACGTGCAACGTGAAGCGTCCGAGATCGCAAAACGTCTCAAGGGAACGCCAGTCAAACTCGTCTGGTCACGCGAGGACGACGTGCGTGGTGGCTACTATCGCCCGATGCACTTTCATCGCGTAGAGATCGGTGTGGGAGCGGATGGATTCCCCGTTGCATGGAATCATGTAATTGTTGGCCAATCGTTACTCATGGGCACTCCCTTCGAATCGATGCTGGTCAAGAACGGCGTCGACGAAACCGCAACCGAAGGAACTGCCGACACGCTTTACAACATCACGAATATGCATGTGTCAGTTCATCATCCGAAGGTGAACGTGCCTGTGCTTTGGTGGCGTTCGGTCGGACACACTCACAATGCATTTGTCATGGAGACCCTGATCGACGAGCTCGCGACGCGTGCGAAAATGGATCCGATCGCTTATCGACGCAAACTGCTGAAGCCTGATGCTAAGAAGCCTTTGTCCACACTTGATCTGCTCGATAAACAGACCGCTGCGTGGCGCAGTCGATTGCCAAAAGGACATGCGCTCGGAATTTCGTGTCATGAGTCTTTTGGAACCGGTGTCGCGTGTGCAGTGGACGTGTCGATCGAGAATAAACGACCAAAGATTCACCGCGCGGTGCTTGCGGTGGATTGTGGCGTCGCTGTGAATCCATTGACGATCGAGAGCCAGTTTCAGGCTGGAGTGGGATTTGGTCTGACGCAGTTGATGGCGAAAGGTGCGATCACGTTGAAGAACGGAATCGTCGAGCAGAGAAACTTCGATGGGTACGTTCCGCCATACATCGTGGACGCTCCTGTCGCGGTCGATGTTCACATCGTCCCGAGCGCTGAAGCGCCCACAGGATGCGGTGAACCACCTGTTCCAGTGATCTCGCCGGCAGTAGTAAACGCACTCGCGCGACTGACCGGGAAACGCTATCGGTCACTACCCCTGGTGAGTATTTAGGACGCGGATTAACGCGGATTGGATCCGGATCTAATCCGTGTTATTCGCGGCTAAATTATTGTTTAGATACCATACCCCAACATGAAAACACTCATCCTTCTATCGCTGCTGGTGCTGGTTCCGTGTGTCCGAGGACAGCTGATCACTAACACCGAGGGCCGAAAGACAATCAGTCTCAACGGTCAATGGCAAGCGATCATCGACCCCTACGAGTCCGGCTATTACAACTATCGTTATCAGCCGAGTGATAACGGCTATTTCAAGAACGCCAAGCCTAAGAATAAAAGCGAGCTGATCGAGTACGACTTCGACAAGTCGGAAACGTTGAAGGTTCCCGGCGACTGGAATACGCAGTCAGATCAGTTGTTCTTCTACGAAGGCACCGTCTGGTACAAAAAATCTTTCGACTACCAGCGCAAGCCGAACACGCGTCTCTTTGTCTACTTCGGCGGTGCAAATTACTTCGCTGACGTGTATCTCAACGGCGAGAAACTTGGTGAACATGAAGGCGGCTTCACGCCCTTCAACTTTGAGATTACAAACCGCGTGAAGGACACGGATAACTTCCTCATCGTCAAGGTCGACAACAAGCGCCGGCGCGATGCAGTGCCGACGTTGATGACTGACTGGTGGAATTACGGCGGAATCACACGCGAGGCGAAGCTTATCGAAACACCCGCAACCTTTGTGAGCGATTACATGGTCCAACTTCAAAAGGGCTCGCGCGACCGTGTAACGGGCTGGGTGAAGCTAAGTGGTGACAAGCTCAATCAAAAGATCACGGTTCGCATCCCTGAAGCCGGAGTCAGTAAAACGTTTACAACCGATGCCAGCGGATCTGCCATGGTCGATTTCACCGCGAATTTAAAGTTGTGGTCTCCCGACGATCCGAAACTCTACGATGTGTTTATCGACGCTGAGACCGATCAAGTGCGAGAGCAGATCGGTTTCCGCAGTATCGAAACCCGTGGCACTGACATACTGTTGAATGGACGCCCCATTTTTCTCCGTGGCGTCTGCATTCACGAAGAGGCGCCGTTGCGCGGCGGACGTGGCTACAGCCGCGAAGATGCAGTGACACTGCTCAGTTGGGCCAAAGAGCTCGGAGCCAATTTTGTTCGCCTCGCCCACTATCCACACAACGAGTTCATGGTTCGGGAAGCTGATCGGATGGGCATCATGGTCTGGTCAGAGATCCCTGTCTACTGGACCATCCAGTGGGAAAATCCCGACACACTCAAGAATGCTCGGAATCAGTTGCAGGAGGTGATCACGCGCGACAAGAACCGGGCTGCAGTGGTGATCTGGTCCGTTGCCAACGAGACACCGCTCAGCGACGCGCGGTTAACATTCCTGAAAGAGCTAATCTCGCATGCGCGACATCTCGATCCCACGCGACTGTTGTCAGCGGCAATGGAGCGTCACTACGTAAATGACACAACGCAGATGATCGACGATCCGTTGGGTGAGTTTTTGGACGTGCTCGGATGCAATGAGTATGTCGGCTGGTACGACGGCTTGCCCGAGAAAGCCGACGGGTTGGAATGGAAATCGAAATATCAAAAGCCGCTCGTGATGAGTGAATTCGGCGGCGACGCCTTATTCGGCCATCACGGC
>Ga0111538_10000727_pt1 | contig 45196 bp, 41 predicted proteins | sample SoiMethybrSBSTD1_FD_79669 | JGI IMG/M metagenome (GOLD analysis project Ga0111538, IMG submission 79669) | Bulk soil microbial communities from a Populus tree surrounding site in Tennessee, USA - Soil MetaG P. TD hybrid SBSTD1 (version 2)... | ecosystem: Environmental > Terrestrial > Soil >...
CCTCGTTCACCAGCTGTCCGTGGGACAGGGGGCGCAGCCGTGCGCTCGGGTCACCGCGTGCCACGAAGCGGAACAGGTCGTCGAGCGAGCCCATGGCGCAGTGGAAGGTCGCGAAGCCGTCTGCCGTCCGCTCGACCGGGCGATCCGGATCGTTCCAGCCTCGCGGTACCCGGATGATCGCCTTCTCGATCTCGAGGGTCCGGCCGTCGCGCAGCATGACCCGTGCATCCGCGCGGCGCTCCTCGACCATCCGGCCGGCGATCGCGATGACGTCCGGCAGCCGCAGTCTGACCTCGGCGCCGCCGACCCGGCCCGCGATCGAATAGTCACTCGATGCCGCGATGTGCTGCGCCCGCTCCTCGGCGCGTGCATCGCCGCCGGCGCGCAGGTGAACGGCAGCCAGGACCAGGACGGCGCTTGCGCAGCGCGCTGCGTACGAGCTCATGCCGGCGCGATGAGCAACGCCCGTTCCACCCGCAGCTCCCCGAAAGCATGGCCCCGAGAATGACCGCTGCGATTGCCGGTGGCCATTGTCACCGGGCCGGTGGTTGTCGCCACCGGCGTCAGCGCGCGGGCAGCGGCACGCTCTGGCCGACCGCCAGCCGGGCGAACCGGTGGTACGACCCGAGCTGGGGCACGGTGACGTCGGTCCCGTCGCTGGTCGTGACGTGGCCCCACTCGATCCCCTCCCCCTTGAGATAGGCGATCTCGAGCTGCGCGCGCGCAGGCCTCTCCGGGATGCGGGGCGGCCCGGCGTAGTTGTGCCAGCCCTTGAGCGGCAGCCGGACCACCGCGGTTCCCACGTGGCTCGCGCCGGGCGCCACCTGGTAGGCGCCGGGCGGATGGTCGTAGCGGGTCGTGCCGGTGTCGACGATCCCGCGCACGAAGCGGATCGTGTCCGGCTGGTCTCCCGCGGTCACGATGACGCGCTCGGGCACCAGTCTGGTCTTGCCCTCGTGATACGCGAGCATGCGATCGGCGACGTAGATATCGCCGCCCGATCGGTTGGTGAGGCGATAGTCGATCCGCAGCTGGCGTCCGTCCGGGTCCCGGCTCAGGGTCCAGCTGAGCTCGACGCCGCGATCGTCCGGTGTGTCCATGCTGTCTCCTTCGGCCTCCACGCGACTGCACGCTCCGGCCAGCCAGAGCATCACCACGACCGCGGTCCAGTTTCGCCTCATATCGGCGCTCCTCTCATCGGTCACCGGCGGGTGGGGCCGGCTGCGGTCCCGGCGGCTCGGCGGCCGGGATCCGGGTGAAGTAACGAGGCCGGTGGGGCATGCCGGCGTCCCCCAACGCGGCGCCGGTGCCCCGCGCGCCGATTTCCCGGCGCGCCGCGCGATAGGCGTTCTCGCTGATCGGCTCGTCCTCGAAGCGCCCGAGCCCGACCGCGCGGAGCTCTACCAGCGGGACGTAGTCCAGGTTGTCGTCGAAGTCGGACCCGGGCAAGGCGGTCTGGTCGTGGAAGTCCAGGACGTGGACCAGCTCGTGGTAGAGCACCACGTCGCTCCGGGAGACCGCCCAGGGATCGCGCGCCAGGACGGAGTCGGGGAGGCGCAGCCACTCGCCGGGTGCGTACGCGACGTACGCGCCGCGCTCGGTGATTCGCGTCTCGCCGTTGCTGGTGTCGAGCCCGAGCGCGGGGTCCGGCTCGCCGGCCTGGTCCAGGCGATAGGCCGGCGCGAGACGGGTCCCTCGCGAGTGCCGGGCGAGCCGCCGGACCAGCTCCCTTCCCCCGGCGGTCTGCAGGATGAGCGCCAGGTCGGCCATCATCGAGTCCCAGTACGGAGCGGACTCCTCGGCCGGCTGGATCGACGTGTGCATCTGGCGGACGTCGTTGTAGAAGCGGACCAGCTCGTCGAACTCGTCCGCGGTCACCTGGTTCTGCGCCGCGCGTTCGACACCGCTCGCGACGATCTGGAACAGGGGCGCGAGCCCCTCGCGCGAGCGCTGGACCTCGAGGCGCTGGCGATCCTCGAGTCCCAGCCCGGCCTCCTCGGCCGGTGGTGGACGAACCGGCGTCGCCGCGCCGGCCGGCGAGCTCGCGAAGCGCGCCACCGTCGGGTGTCCGGCGCTGCCACAGCCCGGCGCCGACCCGCTGCCGATCGCCCGGACCGCGTCGCCCTCGCAGCGGAACTGCAGGGCGGCCGCGCCGCCGAAGAGACGCGCCCCGACGACCACCAGGAGCGTGGCCGACAGGAGGATCAGGACGGCGACGACCGCGCTGCCTCGCTCGTCGCGACCGGCTGGTGGCCGGCTCGACTTCATGGATCACCGGCGGCTGGTGGTGGTCGCGGCGGATCGGCGGGTGGCAGTCGGTACGTGTAGCGCGGCCGCTGCGGCATGTCCGCGTCCCCGATCGCGGTGCCCAGGCCCAGCGCCCCGATCGCCCTGCGCGCGGCACGATAGGCGTTCTCGCTCATCCGCCGGTTCCGCCAGTCCGCGAGCCCGACGGCCTGGTACTCCATCACACGCACGTAGCCGCCGTCCTCGCCGATGAAGCTGAAGTCGCCAGTGTCGTCGAGGAAGTCGAGGGCGTGGCGCAGCTCGTGAAAGAGCGCCACGTCGCTTCGCATCACGGCCCAGGGGTCGAGCTTCGTGTCGGCGTTGGGGAAGCGCAGGTCCTGGCCCGGAGCGTAGGTGACGGACCCGATCGACTCGCCGTCGTACGCCGTCGTGGCGTTGCTGGTGTCGAGCCCGAGATCGGGATCCGGCTCGCCGTCCTCGTTGGTGCGAAAGGCGACGGAGATCCGGGTCCGCTGGACGTGATGAGCGAGCCTTTCGAGCAGCTCCCTCCCTCCCGCGGTTTGCAGGATGCGCGCCAGGTCCGCCATGATCGTGTCCCAGTACGGCTCGGCCTCCTCGGTCGGCTTGATATGCGTGAGCCCCTGGCGAACGCTGTCGTAGAAATCGACGATCTCGTCGAACTCCTCCTCGGTCACCTGGTTCTCCGCCGTGTTTTCGATCTCGCTCGCGACGATGTCGAAGAGCGGAGCCAGCTGGTCGGCCGAGCTGCTGGTGACCTCCTGGGGGCGCTTCCTGGGCTGCAGCTCGCGTCGTGACGTCTCCTCCGACCCGGAGCCTCCATGCGGTCGGGTACCGCCCAGCCCTGCGTGCAGCTTGGCCCCGCCACAGCCGGGCGCCGAGCCGCTGCCGATCGCAAGGACCGCGTCGCCCTGGCAGCGAAACTGCTCGGCCGCCGAGCCGCCGAAGTAGCGCGCGCCGACGACCACCAGCAGCGTGGCGGCGAGCAGGATCAGGACGGCGACGACCGCGCTGCCTCGCTCGCGGGTGCTCCCGGATTGTGGCTGTCTGTCCGTCATCTGTCGTCGAGGTGCCCGAATGGGCCACCCGGCCGCGGTCGAGGTCCCGGCGGATCGGCGCGTTGTAGCCGCGGGATGTAATGCGGCCGGTCGGGCATGTCCGCGTCCCCGAATGCGGCGCCGGTGCCCAGCTCGCCGATCTCCCGGCGCGCGGCGCGGTAAGCGTTCTCGCTGACCGGCTGGTTCAGCCAGGCGCCCAGTCCGACGGCCTGATACTCCATCGCAGAGAACGTGACGCCCTGCTCCGCGAGGGTGCGTGGGTCGCCGGTGCCGTCCAGGTTGTCCACGTCGTGGACCAGCTCGTGATAGAGCGCCACGTCGCTTCGCCACACGGCCCAGGGGTCGAGCTCCAGGTCGACGCCGGGGATCCGCACCCACTCGCCCGGAGCGTACGAGACGAGCCCGATCGACCTGCCGTCGTACAGCGTCTCGGCGTTGCTGGTGTCGAGCCCGAGAGCGGGATCCGGCTCGCCGTCCTCGTTCTTGCGATAGCCGACCGAGATCAAGGTCCACTTGGCGTGATGCCCGAGCCTTCCGAGCAGCGCTCGTCCGCCCGCGGTCTGCAGGATGAGCGCCAGGTCCGCCATGATCGTCTCCCAGTACGGCTCGGCCTCCTCGGTCGGCTGGATGCTCGTGAGCCCCTGGCGAACGTGGTCGTAGAAGTCGACGATCGTGTCGAACTCCTCCTCGGTCACCTGGTTCTGCGCTGCGGCTTCGACACCGCTCGCGACGATGTCGAAGAGTGGAGCGAGCTGGTCGGCCGAGCTGCTGGCGACCTCCTGGGGGCGCTTCTTGGGCCGCAGCTCGCGTCGTGACGTCTCCTCCGACCCGGACCCTCCATGGAGTCGGGAACCGCCCAGCCCAGCCCGCTGCCCGGCCCCCCCACAGCCGGGGGCCGAGCCGCTGCCGATCGCCCGGACCGCGTCGCCCTGGCAGCGAAACTGCTCGGCCGCCGCGCCGCCGAAGTAGCGCGCGCCGACGACCACCAGCAGCGTGGCGGCGAGCAGGATCAGGACGGCGACGACCGCGCTGCCTCGCTCGCCGATTCGCCCGGTTCGAGGCTGGCTGCCCGGACCCATCGATCAATTCCTCATCGCCGGGCGCCCTTCGACCGCTCGCGGGCCTCCAGCATCGTGGGCGGCAGGTCGAGGCCCATGGCGACGATGAGCTCGGTGCAGCGAGGAAGCGTCCCCAGCGGGACGAGCTGCGATCGGCTGCGGCCGCCCTGGCCGCGCGCGTCGTACCGGCGGACGAACAGGTCGGTGAAGCGGTAGCCCTTGTCTCCCTCGTAGCCGACGACCTCGGAGATCTGGGTGATGCATCGCGTCCCGTCGGGCAGCCGGGCGGTATGGACGATGAAGTCGACGGCGGAAGCGACCTGGGCCCGCAGGGCATAGAGCGGCAGCTCGACGTCGCTCATGAGCGCCAGGGTCTCGAGCCGGTTGACGACGTCGAGGCTGTGGGTGGCATGCACGGTCGTCATGCAGCCGCCGTGGCCCGAGGTCATCGCCTGGACCAGATCGAGGGCCTCGCCCCCCCTGACCTCTCCCACCACGATCCGATCGGGGCGCATGCGGAGCGTGGCGCGGAACAGCTCACGCACGCTGACCGCGCCCTTGCCCTTGCTGTCGCTCGGCTGCGCCTCGAGACGGAGGACATGCGGCTGCTGCAGCTGCAGCTCGGTGGCGTCCTCGATGACCACCACCCGCTCGTCGACCGGGATGAAGCTCGAGAGCGCGTTCAGCACCGAGGTCTTGCCCGACGAGGTCCCGCCCGCGACGACGATGTTCTGCTTGCAGGCGACCAGCGCCGCCAGGAGGTCGGCGGCCGGGCGCGAGAGCGCGCCCACCTCGATGAGCCTGGCGATGGTGAGCGGTTCGCGGGAGAACCGGCGGATCGCCACGCACGGCCCGTCGTGCGCGGCCGGCGCCATGATGGCCTCCACCCGCGACCCGTCGGGGAAGCGCGCCTCCAGGATCGGCCGGTCGGGCCCGAAATGGCGCCCGACGTACTGCGCCAGGTTGCGCAGCGCGGCCTCCAGGTCCTGCGTGGTGCCGAAGGCCGCCCCGGTCCGGGTCAGCCGACCCTCCCGCTCGACGAAGACATCGGAGGGGCCGTTGATCATGACCTCGGTGACCTCGGGGTCGTCGAGGAACCGGCGGATCGGCGCGAAGAAGTCGAGCAGCGACCGTTCGAAGAGCTGTTTGGGGATCATGGTCGCCTCCTCCTCACATCGCGGTCTTGGGTCCGGTCTTCCGGGCCGCCCGGAGTTGCTTGTCGACCTCGATGTGGAGGAGGCGCTCCATCTGGGTCAGCCAGTCCGGGTAGGCGCCCTCCAGGTGATCGAGGTAGGCGAGCAGCAGGCGGGATTCGACCAGGGCCTCGACGTAACGGCCTGCCTGGGCCGACTGCTCGAGGCGCAGGCAGTGCACCTGGTAATCCTCGTCGATGCGCGCGCGCAGGCGCTGGTGCTCCTCGGCCATCGATGCCTGCTCGGCGCCGTCGCCGGCAGAGGCGAAGCACGCGCGCGCCACCGCGAGGTCGTGGACCGCGCGTACACCTTCGCGCGGATCGAACGGGTAGCGCTGCTCGTGCGCGAACGCCTCGTCGCGCGCCTCGCGCCCGAGGTGATCCGCCGCGGCGCCTTTCTCCGGGCACGCCGGCGCCTCCTCGGAGAACAGCGCCGGGGGGGCCGCGCCCGGCCGCGGCAGTCCGCCGCCGCGATCGCGGAGCCCGAGCACCGCCGAGCTGATCGCGATCGCCAGGGCGAGGAAGAGCAGGCTCTTGAGCGTGCCGGTGCGGCGGCCGCGATCGGCCTCGCTGTGCGAGAGCCGGAAGGTCAGGGCGCCGATGTCGAGCTCGGTTCCCCACTCGACCAGTCCGTGATCGAGCGCCTGGCCGGATACCAGGACCGGCGTGACGGCGTCCCGCGCGGTCGATACCCAGCAGCCATCGGCGCGCGGAGCCAGGAGCAGATGCAGCGGTTCGAGCTCGGCGGCCTCGACCACCACCAGATCGGCGTCGGGCGACCGTCCGACGGTGACCCGCGCCGCGCGCAGCGGATGCCGATGGGTGCGGCCGTCGGGGCGGATGACTTCGATGTACGGTTCCATGGCGGAGAGCTACGCGAGAGAGAACTGAGTCATGGTGCGCAGGATGAGCGGGCCGACCACGAGCAGCAGGATGGAGAGGAACAGGAACAGGAGCGGGCCGAGGATCATGAGGACGGCTGCCCGCGAGGACAGCTTGTCGGCCCGGATGGTGCGGCGGAGCCGGAGCATCCCGGCCTGGATCCGCAGGACCTCGGCGAGCGGTGTCCCCCGCTCCTCGGCCTGCACCACGGCGCCGACGAAGTCGCGGATCTCGTGGCTGTCGACCCGCTCGGCGAACGTCTTGAGCGCGCGGCGCCGGGTGTGGCCGAGCTTGAGCCCGTGCAGGATCAGCCGGATCTCGTCGCACAGGGGGTCGTCGCGGTCCTCCGAGCCATCGATGACCCGCTCGAGCGAGCCGGGAAAGTCGAGGCCGGCGCCCATGCAGAGCGAGACGACCTCGATGGTGGCGGGGAGCCCGCGGTGGATCTCGCGGCGGCGGCGGCTCACCTCGTCGGTCACCAGGAAGTAGGGGAGAAAGGCCCCGAGCGCGGCGCCGACCGCGGCGGTGGTGGGCGGAAGGCCGCCCGACCAGGCGGCGAGCGCGCCGGCGCCGAAACCGGCGACGCCGGAGACCAGCGACAGACCGTAGAGCTCGTCGGCGGTGAGCCCGAGGTAGTCGCCGGCGCGGGCGAGCAGGTGGTCGGTCCGGCGGCGATCGAGCGGGAGGATGCGCATCCAGGCCGCGGCCAGGCGGGTCAGCGGCTCGATCAGGAAGAACAGGCCGCCCCGGGCCAGCGCCCGGTGGCGCTTGAGGCCGCGCAGGCCGAGCCGCGGCGCCTCTGCCACCGGCGTCGAGCCGAGCACGAGGATGGCGATGGCGAGCGCCGCGCTGATCGCGCCGATTCCGCCGTACCAGAAGGTCTCGAGGCTCATGGATCCTCAAATGTCCACGCGCAGGATCCGGTAGGCGAGCGCGAGCGCCACCAGCCAGAGCCCGATCGCCATCCCGAAGATGAGGTTGCCGAGCAGGTTGTGATAGAGCGGGTCGAAGAAGGTCGGATCCAGCCGCCGGAACGCCCAGAACAGCGCCGGCGGTGCGGCCCCCATCACGAACATCTGTGTCCTGGCCTCCGAGGTCCGCGAGGCGAGCACCGCCTCCATGCGCCGGAGCTCGCGCAGCGCGCTGGCGGTCTCCTCCAGCAGCCGCGGAAGATCGCCTCCGGTGTTGCGGCCGACCAGGAGGGCGGTCAAGGTGGCCGAGACCAGGCGGCTGCCGACCCGCGCCCCCATCGCCCGAAGCGCGTCATCCAGGCCGGCCCCGCACTTGACCTCCTTGAGGACGAGGTCGATCTCGACCGCGATCGGGCCCGAGACCAGCGTGCTGGTCGCGGCGACGGCGTCGGCCAGCGAGGAGGTGGTGCGCAGCATGTTCGCCAGCATCAGGAGCCAGCCGTCCAGGTGCTCCTCGATCTGCCGCACCCGGGAGGCGATCGCCCAGCGCAGGCAGAGCGGCGGCAGGAAGATGCTGAGCGCGGAGAGGTAGAGGAAGCGGCGATCCTCGAGCAGCGCGGCGAGCACGACGGTGGCGACCAGGGCGGCGAGCTGGCCCTGGACGATCCGGCGAGCCGCGATGCGCGACGCCAGCAGGCGGAGGTCGCGCTCGAGCCGCCGCCCGTAGGCGCGGGTCAGTCGGCGCATGCCGCTGTCGGGCCGGCGCAGGGAGGCCCAGATCCACAGGAAGGTGGCCGCCGCGGTCAGCCCGACGCCCAGGAGGGCGAGGGTCTCGAGGTCGAGCGTCACAGGAGATCCCCGTCGGCGTCGACGAAGCCGTGGATGAGGAAGTCCTCCAGGTAGCTCGGCAGGTACCCGGTGGCATAGAACTCGCCCTCGACCCCGCCGTCCCGGGCGGTCCCGGTCCGCCGGTAGCCGAAGATCTCGCGGGTCGCGACCTCGTCGTCCTCGACGCCGGCGACCTCGGCGATGCTGGTGATTCGCCTGGTCCCGTCGGCGAAGCGGTTCTGGTGGACGATCAGGTGAACGCTCTCGGCGATCTGGCTGCGGATGGCCCGCGAGGGCAGATCGAGCCCGGCCATGAGCGCCAGGGTCTCGAGCCGCTTGAGCGCCTCCGGTGGGTTGTTGGCGTGCAGCGTGGTCATCGAGCCGTCGTGGCCGGTGTTCATCGCCTGCAGCATGTCGAGCGCCTCGCCGCCCCGGCACTCGCCGACCACGACCCGGTCGGGGCGCATGCGCATCGCGTTCTTGACCAGCTGGCGGATGGTGATCTCGCCGCGTCCCTCCATGTTGGCGGGCCGTGCCTCCAGCGGGACCACGTGCGGCTGCATCAGCCGCAGCTCGGCCGAGTCCTCGATGGTCACGATGCGCTCCCCCTCCGGGATCGACGCCGACAGGACGTTGAGCAGGGTGGTCTTGCCGCTGCCGGTTCCGCCGGTGATGATCACGTTCTTGCGGACCCGGACCGAGCGCTCGAGGAAACGCGCCATCCGCGGCGTCAGTGAGCCGAAGCGGACGAGGTCCTCGGCGGACCACGGCTTCTTGGAGAACTTCCGGATCGTGATGGAGGTGCCGCGCAGGGCGAGCGGCGGGATCACGGCGTTGACCCGGGAGCCGTCGCGCAGCCGGGCGTCGAGCAGCGGCGCCGACTCGTCGATCCGGCGCCCGAGCGGGGTCACGATCCGCTCGAGCACGGTCCGCACCGACTCGTCGTCGGTGAAGCGGAGCTCGGTCTTCTCGATGCACCCGCCGCGCTCGACGTAGATGGTGCGGGGATCGATCACCATGATCTCGCTGACGGCGGGATCGGCGAGCAGCGCCTCGAGCGGGCCGAGGCCGAGCGCCTCGTCGGTGAGCTCCGCGACGATGGCCTGCCGGTCGACCCCGATCGGCAGGAGGTGATCGGCCTCCTTGACGATCTCCTGCAGCGAGAGGCGGACCCGCGCGCGCAGCGCGTGCTCGTTCATCCGGCTGCGCTCGAGCTTGACCAGGTCGAGATGGGCGATGAGGCGGCGATGCAGCTCGCGGCGGACTCCCGCCGAGACCTCGAGACTGCGAATCGACACTCCGGGCCGCGATCCGTCGGGGTCCGGGGTCGGAGCCGACGCGCCGGCGCCGCCGTCCATGACCCAGAGCCGGTAGGGGCCGATTCCGATCGGGGTGCCCGGCGCGACCGCCACCGACTGGCCGAGCACGACGGCCTTTCCCACCAGGGTGCCGTTGGCCGAGGTGTCGGTCAGGACGATGCCGGTGTCGGCGCACGAGGCGAGCGCGTGACGCCGGGAGACCAGCGGCGAGGGCAGGACGACCTCGCAGGTGGGGTCGCGCCCGATGCTGAGAGAGGCATCGGGTGGCACCGGGGCGGTCCTGGTGATGCCGTCTGGGTCCGCGATCGCCAGCATGACGGGTTCGCACATCGAGTTCACGGCGGTCCCTCCGGGGGCGATTGCCCCGCGCTATTCGAGGACTTCGATCTCATTGGTGGGCGGAGGCTGGCTGGGCTTGTTTTTCGGCCGATTCAGCTCTGCCCGGCGCTCGCGCAGGACGAGGTCGGCCACCGTGACCTCGGGCTGCGCCTCGAGGATGGCGACGTCGTCCGGGTTGCGCAGGACCAGCTGGATGGCTCCTCGACTCATCGCGTAGGTGAGCACCTGCGCCTGGTGCGGCGTCGCCTCCATCGTCACGGTGGTACGGCGCTCGCTGTGCTCCGCCCGCTGCTGCTGCACCAGGCCGGCGCCGACGTCGTCGCCGGTCGCCAGCACCAGGAGGTTCTGCAGCAGCGGGATGGTGACGCTCTCGTTCTTCGCCTTGTCCTCGAGCGTGAGCAGGGCATCGACCCGGTCGCCGGGGCGGAGCAGGCCGCCGAAGGTGGTGCGCGAGTCGGCCGACACCGCGACCGCCCGCATGCCGGCGCTCAGAGTGGTCGCCAAGGTGCGGTTGTGCGCGCTGGCCACCGCCAGGTCCGACCAGAGGATCGATTCGTTGGAACGGAGCTCGCGGATCACCCGCACGCCCATCACCCGGGAGACGTCACCCGCCAGGATGTGGCGGTCCTCGAGGTAGCTCTCGGGGACCTCGCGGAGGGCCACCATGTCGTCGGTGAGCACGGTCCCGAGCGGGACGTCCCGGGTGGCCATGAGGACCCCGATCTTGGTCCCGCCGGAGACCTGGCGCTCGAGGCGCTGCTTGTAGAGCAAGAGGAGCGCCGCGCCGAGCGCCGCCGCCATGGCCGCCACAACGAGAGCTGCACGATTCACCTGGTTCCTCCCCTCATAGTCCGGCAACCACCGCCAGCGACGTTCCGGTGCGCCCGCCGGCAAAGACCAGGGCGACCAGCCGGCCGCCCTTCTCGGCAAAGAGTGCCGAGCCGGCGTGCTGTCGGTCGGGCCGGGCCCGGTCCTGCAGAATTCGCCAGCCGTCGGCGGCGAGCTTCCGGCGGTACTCGCGCAGAAGCTCGCCCGGCTGCGATCGCGCCCCGACGTAGAGCAGGGCCCGGTAGGGCTGACCTTCCTGGTAGGCGGACAGGATGCGGCGGGATCCCGCCGGGCGCGCGATGCCGGTCAGGTCGGCGCCCGGAGCGTCGCCCTCGGCGGGAAACATGCGCTCCACGTCGAGCCCCTCCACCAGGGTCGCGGCGATGTACCGCGTGGTGCCCGCGCGGTGCTCCGCGTAGAAGTAACGCACGCTGCCGGCGGCGGCGAGCCCGTCGACCGCGACGTCGCGCAGCACACCCACGAGGTCGCCCGACGAGGCCGACGCCAGTCGTTCCAGGCAGGCGACATATCCGCGCCGGTCGTCGCCGCCGCGCAGGAAGCGGCTGGGTCCCTGGTCGCCGCCCCTCTCCGCGGCCGGCGCGCAGTAGCTCTGGAACTGATCGAGCACCGCGGAGACCGGCAGCGGGCTGGAGCCGGACAGCATGACGACGTGCGCGCCGTTGAGCACCAGGACGCGCTGTCCGCCCAGTCCCGGCATCGCTCGCTCCAGCTCGACCAGGTTGGCGCCGACCCCGATCATCCGCGCATCGACCTCGGCGGAGACGCAGGGAGCCGCGCCCACCGCGATGAGATAGAACCCGACGACGGGGAAGAGCGCCCGTGATGCCGCGGTGAGCAGGCGGCGGGCGCGCGGTCCAGGCTTCCAGCTCATGGGCACCACCGGCCGATCAGCGCGCGACAGCCGGAGGCCACCACGTCCGGCTCGATCCACTCGAGGGTCGGCGTGTTGCACATGACCGCGTGGTCGGCGTGGATCGGGATATCGCGCCAGAGCGGGTTCTTCACGCTGTCGTCCCGGCTCGACTCGATCACCACGCCGTGCAGGGAGCCGAGGGTCTCTTGCAGGAACGAGAGGCGGCTGCCGACCGTCGCGAAGGCGCCGCCGGCGGCCGCCTCCAGCTCACCTGTGTCCAGCTCTCCCAGGGGCGAGATCGGACAGTCGGCGGGGATCGACTTGCAGCCGCGCAGCGCATATCGCCAGGCGCAGCTGCGGGTCTCTCCGGAGGCGTGGATCGCCCGGACGTTGACCGCGTGCAGGATGTTGGCGATCTGCCACAGGAGGACGAACAGAGGGACGAGCACGATCACCTCGACCGCCATGCTGCCGCGCCGACATCGGCAGAGCCGCCTCGCGACCTGCATCAGTGCACCACCCATTCGTCGCCGCCCGGACCCAGGAGCCCGAGCTCGGGGGGCAGGGCGCCGCCCGGGAAGCGGAAGCGGCGCAGGCGGGCGCGCCACTGCATGTGCCACAGCATCTCCGCCTCCGACTGAGGGCCTTCGAAGTAGTACTCGGCCTGGGCGAAGCTCACGCGCGACAGGTCGTCCCGCAGCGCTCCGATGTGCCCGGGATCCTCGTCTGCCCGGAAGGTGGCGACCTTGACCCCCTCTTCGCCCAGGGTCGCGAGCGGCTGCCCCGCGATCAAGAGGCGGATCTGGTAGGCCTCGCCGCCGAGCCGGGCGTCGGAGACCTGCATGGGGCGCACGTTCTGTGCGACGCACAGGGCGGGGAACTCGCCGACGTGATAGCCGAGGGCGATGCCGGCGATCTTTCCGCTCGGCACCTCGAGGAATGCCCGCTTGCCCATGCCTGTGCCGTAGGGATTGGCGCGCCGGCACAGGTCCATGGCGGTGCCCTCCTCGATCGGCAGCGGGCGGGCGTCCGGCCAGGGCCGGAGGTCGATCGCGACCGGGGCGTATCGGGGAAGCACCGCCTGCCGCGCCTTCTCGGCCGCGATCGCCGGCAGCTGGTCGCGCAAGGTGACCTGGATGCGATCGGCGGCGGCGAGGATCTCCTGGGCGGGCGGCTCGGCCGTGTCGTGCAGGGACTTCGCCTCGGCGATGATGAGGGCGAGCAGCGGGATGGTCCAGGCGTAGCGATGGAACCGGTGCGGACCGCCGCCGGTGATCCAGGCGATCGTCGAGGCGGCGGCGGCCATGATGGCGAGCAAGCCGGCCATCACCACGGTCACCGCCAGCTTGACCATGTTCATCAACGCGACGAGGTTCATCCCGCGCGCATGCATCACGGCCGACGAGAAGGTGGTCGCATCGGCGGCGTCCTGCATTCGCTCGCCGTGCCGCAGCGACGCCCCGAAGCCGAGCAGGTAGTACAGACCGCCGACGATGAAGACGGAGGCGAACAGCCCGATGACGACGATCGCCCCTCGCTGATCCGCACCCAGCCGGCCGCGCTCGTCAGTACTCATAGGGCGCGCCGTGGTTGGGCAGGGTCGCCTCGGCCTGGATGACCAGGAAACGGGCATCGGACAGCCCGAGGAGCTCGCTCGCCCACGGGCGCTCGGCGTGGCGGAGCTCGGCCGCCTTCGCCGAATGCATCACCTCGCCCGGGCTGTCGCACATGACGTAACGGACGAGCGGGACGCCGCAGTGATAGAGGTAGGTGACCCGCACGGTGACGTCGTCGTCGATGTCGAACCGGTCGCGCAGAGTGGTGGCGCCGGGGCCCTCGGGGAAGGTCACCGCGACCGCCGAGCGGTTGTAGCGGGCCGAGCCGCCGGCATGGCTGTCGGGTCGGCCGCCCCCGATGACGTCGGCGACGCTGCTCTTCTCGCTCGGGGTCACCGGCGGCGAGATGGCCAGGAGCGGGATCGACGCGGCGCCGCGGATCGCCTGCAGGCGGGCGGAGCCGGTGATGGTCGCGGACGGGCCGCCGCCCAGACCGAACCGCTCGATGGTGTCGTCCACCGGATCCGACGCCAGGGCGCCGCCGTGGAGCTGGTTGCGCGGCGCGCCGCCGTAGTAGCGCGGATCGTCGTCGAGGACGACCACCGCGGCGCGGACCGCCTCGTTGGCAGCGTGCTGCGTGAGAGTGGCCGCGACGTACAGCATGACGAGCTGGATGACTCCCAGGATGAGCAGCAGGAAGGGAAGGATCACGACGAGGAACTCGACGTTGATGCTGCCGCGGCGATCGCGCACCAGCATGTCAGTCGAAGACCCCGTGCTGACCGAGCACCGCGAGCAGCGTTCCGACCAGGATGCTGGCGCCCAGGCGCACCTCGGCGAGGCTCACGCGAGTCGGCGCTCTTCTCAGTCGCCGGGGAAGCAGCGGATTGGCGACCAGGCGGGCGGCGTTGCCCAGGACCGGCAGGAGCTCGCGGCGGATCGCCAGGCGGACCGTCACGAAGACCGCGGCGACGATGAGCCCGAACAGCTGCGCCTCGAGCCCGACCGAGAAGCCTGCGATCGCCCCGATGGCGGCGAACAGCTTGACGTCGCCGCCGCCGAGCGCGCCCCGGCGGAAGAGGAGAAACGGGCAGAAGCCGCACAGCAGGGCGCCGAGCGCCGATCCCAGGAGCCCGGCGGGACCCGCGACGAGGTAATAGGCGACGGGCGCTGCGATCAACGGGGGAAGCGTGAGGGAGTTCGGGATGCGCCCCCATCTGCTGTCGGTGATCGCGGCGCCCGTCGCCAGGAGAAGGATCGCGATATGAGGCAGCCAGATGTTCATCGGTTCCCTACATGGAGCCCGGACCGGACTGGATCGCTCCCACCCCGTCTTTGCCGTGCTGGTCGAACTTGTCGTTGACCGCGTCGCCGAAGGACTTTGCGCCCGTGTAGATGAGCAGGGCGAGGGCAATCAGGACGATGACGGCGACATAGGGGGAGATGCCGCGCTCATCGCGGAGGAGCCGACGGTAGGCCTGCTTCCGTCGGGTCGCCGTCTTCCTCGCCTTCTTCGCCTTCGTCTCGTTCTGGGTCTTCATCGCTGTCTCCTCCTTGGTTGTCGTTCTCGGCCTGCTCATCGCCGCGGGGTCTATGGCGCGGGGGACGAAACGATGAGCTCGAGGTAGCGGTACATGCGCAGCAGTGGAAACCCGAGTCCGGCGATCCCCCACGCGACCACGATCCCGACGACCCCGACGAGCACCAGGTACTCGACGTAGATCATCCCGGCCGTGCCCCGGACCACCGACGACTGCGCTCGCACACGATCGCACCGAGCAACTTCGGTGCCGCGGGCGAAGAGCCCGCGATGGCAGGGATCGATCGTTTCGGCGCCCTGCGCTCGCCGCCGGGTTGCCGAGGAAAACCGGCAGTGCTGCGGGGAAATCCCCGCAGGCTGCTCGCGACCGATCCGCGTCGCTGCCTCTGGTTGCAGATCCGCCCGCCTGGCACGGCACCTGCTGCGCTGCGAACCGTGGCGTTCCGACCGATGGTCATCGAGCTCGTCTCGGGCTGGTCACCGCGCGGTCACTGGTCCTTCGGGTCGGGCTCAGGTCCAATGCAGGTGGTGATCGGGGCCGCAGGCGACTGTCACTGGCCGGTCGCCGGGCCGGGCATCGCCGCGCATCACCTCCTGCTCCACTGGACCGGCGAGGCGCTGTGGGCGGCGCCGGCGGGCCCGGAGCCGGTGTTCGTCGAATCTCATCGGCTCGCCGGATGGCACCAGCTCGACCCCGGAGCCATGCTCGGGTTCGGAGTTGCCCGCCTGGTGGTCCTGGCGGCAGCGTCGGCGGCGGCACTGCCCGGCCACCCGGTCGACCCCAACAAGACGGTGATCCTGAGAGCCGAGCCGACGCCTGCGCCCTCGCAGCCGCCAGCGGCTGCCGTGGCCCTCGACTCGCTGTTCGTCTCGCCGCCGCCGTCGCCCCGCGGGTTCCGCCGCCGGCGCTCGCGGCCGCTGGTGGTGATCGGTCTGGCCGGGCTGGCGGCCGCGGTGGCGGCGGCGGTCTGGTTCGAGGAGGCCCAGGCGCGCAGCGCGATGAGCGCCGCCGCCCGTCCGGTGGTCACGGCCATCGATCAGCCGTCGGTCGACCTGGCCGGGCCGCCCGCGGCCGCCGGCGAGCCCGGGCGCGCTCGAGCGCACGAGGCCGCTCAGCTCATGCTGGCCGGCCACGAGGAGCAGGCGCTCGAGTCCTACCGGGCGCTGGCCGCCGAGCGCACCAGCCCACCGGTCTTCTCCGTCATCGCTCGCGTTCTCGAACAGAGGATTGAAGCTCGATGTGGCTCTCGAGAGAAAAGCCCCTGCCCGCCCTCCTCGTCGCCCTGATCGCTGCGGGCGGATGCTACGAACCGGCCCTGGCCGGCGAGTTTCAGGTGATCATCTCCGGCCGCTCCGACCGGGGCGACGCTCTGGCCGGCGTCGAGATCTGGGGAGAGGGTGCGCACCTCGGCGCCACCAACGCCAGCGGCGGCCTCGCCGTGACCATCGCCGCCATCGAGGGCACCCAGTTTTCCCTCCAGGCCGTCTGCCCGCGGGGCTATCGCTCGCCGGACCGGCCGACCGCCCTCCTCTTGCGCGGCTACCGATCACTGTCGAACCGGCGCGAGCCGCTGGAGGTGCGGTTTCTCTGCCGGCCGGCGATCCGGGCCGCGGCGGTGGTGGTCCGCGCCGGCGGGCAGGCCGACCTGCCGGTGCGATGGCACGGGCGCGAAGTGGCGCGCACCGATCCCCACGGGGTCGCGCATTTTCTCCTCGAGCTGCCGCCGAACTCCACCTTCACCGTCGGGTTGGATGCATCGGCGCGCCCGCGGCTGGAGCCGCAGAACGCCCTCTTCACCTTCACCATCGGCGACCAGGACGACATCTTCACGGTCGACCAGCCGTTCGTGGAGAAGCCGGAGCCGCCCCGCGCGCGCCGGAAGAAGCCAGCCCCGCCGCCGCCGCCGAAGCGGCCGATCAGGCTCGACTCACGACGCAAGCGCCACGGCTGAGATGGTGCGCGACGGCCCCGGGCGGCAGGGAAACAGCTCCTGCATGTAGTCCCCGAGGGCGGCCGGCGACAGGGGCAGCTGCAGCGAGGCCGCGAGCTTCTCGACCGCGAGCAGGAGCTCGCGCGCGGTCGAATAGCGGGCATCGCGAGCCGGGTTGAGCGCGCGAAGAATGATCCGCTCGAGCGGCAGCGGGTAATTCGGAATCCAGGCCGAGGGAGGACGCGCGGTGCTGCTCAGGATCGCCGACATCACCTCGCCCTCACCGGTGCCGGCGAACGGTCGGTTCAGCGTGGTGAGCTCGTAGAGCACGATGCCGAGCGTGAAGATGTCGCTCCGGCGATCGAGCGGCCATCCCGCGCACTGCTCGGGCGACATGTAGCCGGCTTTGCCCTTGACGATGCCCGGGATGGTGCAGTGAAGACGGTGGTCGGCCTTGGCGACGCCGAAGTCGATGACCTTGACCCCGCCGTCGAAGGTCACCACGATGTTCGACGGGGTCGCGTCGCGATGGACGACCCCGAGCGGCTGCCCGTCGGGCGCCGTCTGCTCGTGGGCGTACTGGAGGCCCGCCGCGGCGCCGGCGATGATGGTGAGCGCATGCTGGAGCGGCATCGGCTCGCGACGCGCCCGCAGTCGCGCCAGCACGACGTCGAGGTCGAAGCCGTGCAGGTACTCCATGACGATGAAGTAGCCGGTCGCATCGCGGCCGATCTCGTAGACCTGGGCGACGTTCTGATGGTGCAGCCCGGCGGCCAGGAACGCCTCGTCCACGAAGGCTCGCTGGCGCTCGGGATCCCGGCGGAGGTCGGCCAGCATTCGCTTGATGACCACGTGCTTGTGGATGCCCGCGGTCGATGGCGCCAGGGCCAGGAAGATGTCCGCCATGCCGCCGCGGGCGAGCCTTCGAATGAGCTTGTACGGTCCGCAGCTCTGCGCCATCGGTTCCACCACCGTGGCAGCGTACGGAGCGAGTGCCATCTCGCGCTGCAACCCGCGGGTGTCGGTGCCGCGGCCGTCGACGGTCGCCAGGTCAGGGGCACGGCGCATGCCGCGCTGCATCGCGGCGGCGTCGGGCAGGTGGTCGCCGCATGGTTCCTGGCGCTCCTCGTACGAGATCGTCGTCATCGCCGTCAAGCTGGCTCCCGCCAGCGTCTCGAGGCTCCGGACCTCGGTGTAGTCGTCGTCGGTGTACATGTGCTCCTTCCCGCTCCCTGTCGCTCCGTAGAGCAAGGGGCATGCCGCGGGACGGACGTCGCCGAAGTGCGCGACCCGTCGCGTCTGCTCCACCTCCGGGCCCGCGATTGTAGGGGGGGCTCTCGCAGGGGACGGTGGCTCGAACCACCGCCGATGTGAACCGTGGTTGGCGGGGGGGACTCTCGCAGGGGGGCGGTGGCTCGAACCACCGGCGCGCGGTTCAGGGATTATCCCAGGACCGCTCGATCATCTTCCGGATCTTCTTCGGCTCCCTGGTCGTGCGCTGCTCGGCCGACGCCCTGGAAGCCGCCGGGCTCCCCCGCTTGGCGGCTCGCTGAGGTCCGGGGTCCCGCCGCTTGCTCCGACGTGCGCTCGTCGGCTCGGACTCTCGGGTGAGCGTCTGCTCGCGGGCGAACGCGGCGTCCGGGATTGCCGCCGGCATGCGTGCGGGCGCCGCCGGCGTGCCTGATTCCGCCGGCGTGCCCGACTCGGCCGGCTTCTCCGGCTCTGCTTGCTTCTCCGGCTCGGCCGGCGTTTCCGGCTTCTCCGGCTCGGCGAGATCCTCGATCGCCCGGCCGACCGACGCGGTCGGAGGGGCGCCGGCCCGCGAGGCCGCCACCGCGACCGCGGCGATCCCGGCGGCGAGCCCCAGCGCCGCCGCGGTCATGGCGAGCACGGGACGCCAGGGTCGGCGCGGTGAAGGCGGCCGGTGGATCACCACCCGGGTCTGGTCGTCATTCTCTTCCGCGACCAGCTCGACGATGAGGTCGCCGCCCGAGTGCGGGCCGGCGGAGATCTCCGTCGTGCCGTCCCGGCTCTCGAGGCTCGGCCATGAGAACGGATCGAACAGCTCGGTGATGAGCGCCGAGGTGGCCGCGGCAGCCGGGGCGATGCTCCGGTGCGCAGCGAACCCGGCCAGCGCGTCCCGCAGCTCGTGCGCGCTGGCGTAGCGCTCGTCGGGAGAGTAGCAGAGCGCCTTGAGCAGGATCGCCTCGAGCTCCGGCGGAAACCCCGGCACCCGCTCGGTCGGCAGCGGGATCGGCTCGTTGACGATCTGGTTGACCGTCGCCACATCGGTCGGGCGGTCGAAGAGCTGGGCGCCCACGGTCAGCTCGTAGAGCAGGATGCCGAGGGCGAAGACATCGGTCCGCCGATCCACGTCCCTGCCGCGGCACTGCTCGGGGGACATGTAGGCCACTTTCCCCTTGAGGCCGCCGGCGACGGTGGTCTGGGAGCGGCGCCCTTCGGCCTTGGCGACGCCGAAGTCGAGCAGCTTCACCGAGCCGTCAAACCCGATCATCACGTTGCTCGGATTTACGTCGCGGTGGACGATGCCGAGCGGCGCGCCGCGCGGGTCGCGACGCTCGTGCGCGTAGTGCAACCCCTCGCACAGCGCTTCGATGATGTGAAGGGAGACCTCGATCGGAATGGTCCGCCCGTGCTCGACCGCGCGGCGCTGCACCTCGCCGAGGTTGCGGCCGTCGATGAACTCCATCGCCAGCCAGTAGGTTCCCTCCTGGAGACAGAACTCGTAGGCACGGCAGATGCTGGGGTGGTGCAGGAGTGCTGCCAGCCGGGCCTCGTCGATGAACATGCTGCGGTACTTGGAGGTCGCCTCGTACCGGGGGAGGATCCGCTTGAGCACCGCGAGACGGTCGTGCCCGACAGACCCGATGCGGCGCGCGAGGAACACCTCCGCCATGCCGCCGCGGCCGAGCGACCCGAGCACCTCGAAGTTACCGACCTGCGGGGGGGTACCCGTCGGGGCGCGGTCGCCGATAACGATCATCGTCGCGACTCCATTATACTGGGCGAGGATGCGTCGAGCCGCACTTTCTCGAGCGGTGAGCGTGGCCACGCTCCTTACGCTCGCGACCCCGGCCGCGGCGCAGGACGCCGAAGCGCGGGCCCGAGAGCTCTTCGAGGAAGGGACCCGGTTGGTCGACGCCGGCGACCTGGCAGGCGCCCTCAACCGTTACCGCGCCGCCTACGACGTGGTGCCGCGCGCAATGCTCCTCAGAAACATCGGGGCGGTTCTGGTCGAGCTCGACCGGCCGGCCGAGGCGGCCAACGCGTTCGCCGAGTACCTGGCGCAGTCGGATGTCGAACCGGAGTGGGTCGCCGAGGTCGAGCGGGTCCTCGGCAAGCTCGACACCAGCCTGGGCCGGCTACGGCTCCGTGTCCGCGGTCGGCCGGTGAGCGTGCGCCTCGACGGCGTGACCGTGGGCGCGAGCCCGCTCGAGCGTGTGGTGCGCGTCGATCCGGGAACCCATCTGGTCGCGGTCGTGCGCGAGGACCAGAAAGTTCCCGAGCGAAAGAACTGGAACGTCGCGGTGCCGGCCGGTGAGGAGGTCGAGCTGGCGCTGGACCAGGCGGACCTCTGGCCGGAGCCCGCGCCGGGTGCCGAGCCCCCCGCGGCGGCGATCGGAGGCCAGGTCGACTCGACGGCTCCGGGGTTCGCCGTCGGCGTCTCGGCCTTCGTCCGGGTCGATGTGGATCTCACCGGCCGCGGCGCGGTGGCCGCGCCGGGCGGTGGGGTCCGGTTCGGCGAGCGCTTCGACCTGTTCGGCAACGCCCTGGTCGGCTCGAATCGGGGGGCGGAGATCGGCGGCCGCTTCGGGCCGAAGCTCGGCGCGCTGCGCCCGCTGGCCAGCCTCTCGCTGCCGGTCTTTTTCCGCGACGGCGACGCCTATACCAACCTGCGCGGCGGAATCGGCGTGGAGTGGACGCCGCTCTCCTGGATGACCGCCGCGCTCGACGTCGGCCTGGCCTACGCCTTCTCTCCTCCCGAGGACGTGGTCGCCACGGTCCCGATCGCCTCGGCGCGGGTCGCGTTCGACTTCTGACGCCGCGCCGCCGCCGCGCGGATCGTCGAGAGTCAGGACCACAGCTTGTAGCGGCGCAGCAGCTGGCGCAGGTGACCGCGATCCATCTGGACCATCTCGGCCGCGCGCGTGAGGTTGCCCTGCGCCAGTGTCATGAGCTCGCGCAGATAGGCCGCCTCCCACCGGGACATCGCATGTTCCTTGGCGACCTTGAACGGCATCGCCGGATTGAACGCGGTCGGGCCGTTGCCGGGTCGTGGTCCCGCGTACCAGGCCTCCAGGGTCTCGTCGAGCCGGCTGCGCTCGACTGCGTTCCTGAGCTCGCGCACGTTGCCCGGCCAGTCGGACTGCATCGCCAGGCTGAGGAGCTCGGCCGGGGGCTCGCGATCCGCGACTCCGGTGAGCTGCGCGTAGAAGTGTGCGAGCAGGAGCGGGATGTCCTCGCGGCGGTCTCTCAGCGGCGGGATGACCAGGCGCACTCCGTTGAGCCGGTACAGGAGGTCGGGGCGGAACGTGCCGCGGTTGACCGAGCTTCTGAGGTCCCGGTTGGTCGCGGCGATGAGCCGGAAGTCGACCGGGACCCTCTGGGTCGAGCCGACGCGCGCGACCGTGTGCGACTCGACCACCCGCAAGAGCTTCGGCTGGAGGTCGATCGGCAGCTCGCCGACCTCGTCGAGAAAGACGGTCCCGCCCGCCGACGACTCGAACAGCCCGACACGCCGGGCCTCGGCGCCGGTGAAGGCGCCTTTCTCGTGGCCGAACAGCTCGCTCTCGATGAGCGCGCTGGGCAGCGCGGCGCAGTCGACCAGCGTGAAGGAGTTGCCCGCGCGGGCGCTCGCGTCGTGGATGGCCTCCGCCAGCAGCCCCTTGCCGCATCCGGTCTCGCCCTCGATCAGCACGGTGGCGTCGGTTCGGGCCACGTTCTCGGCGATGGCGAAGATCCGGCGCATCGCCTCGCTCTGGCCGAGAAGGTCGCCGAAGCGATCCGAACGGCTGAGCGCCTCGCAGTACTCGCGGTCGATGGCCTCGAAGGCGAGGGTGGTCCGCCCCAGCGTGATGCGGACCGGCGGGGTCACCCAGGCCGCGTTCACCCGCACGCCGTTGATCGCGGTGCCGTTGGTGCTGTCGAGGTCGCGCAGCCGGATGCCGTCGTCGGCCACCACCAGCACGCAGTGGTGGCGCGACACCGACGGATCGGTCAGCCGGAGATCGCTCACCTCGGCCGTGCCGACCGACAGCTCCACCCCGCGCGATTCGGCGACCGCGCCGGCGTCGGGCCCCTCGACCACGCGCAAGCGAAATCGCGCGATCCACTTGTGCCGCGTGAGGACCGAGGTGGCGCGCAGGGTCGGGGTCACCGGCTGGTCATCCGAGGGTCACGCCAGGCGCTCCGGCTGCAAGACCGGGGCCCGGGCGAGCGCCGGCGCCGAGCCCAGCAGAGGAGAGCGAGGAGGGCGGCGCCGATCCCGGCGCCAACCGGGTCGTCGCCGGATGCAGCGGCGCAGCCGTAGAAGCTCGTCTGGGAGTCGGTCGCCGGACAGGTGATCTCGGCCAACAACGGTCCGCTCCCCGGGTTCTCGCTGTTGCACTGGGTCTGGGGCCCGCTGCCGAGCTGGTAGCAGCAGTTGCAGCCCCAGCAGTGCACGCTGCCGTCGCGCGCGACGATGCAGTTGTGATCCTGCCCCGCGGAGATGGCCGCCGCGAGCGGGATGCCCTCGACCTTGACCGGCATCGACGATGCCGGAGCGCCGGGCGGGGCGATCTGGCCGTAGTAGTTTGCTCCCCAGCACCAGACCTCGCCGCTGCCGAGCAGGGCGCAGGCGTGATGTCCGCCTGCCGCGACCTGGACCACGTCGGCCAGGGTGTCGATGTGGACGGGACCTGCCGGAGCGCCTTCCGCTCCGATACCCAGCTCCCCTTCGCCATTGGCCCCCCAGGACCACAGCGTGCGGTCGGCTGCGAGCGCGTAGTAGGTATTGCCGTGGACCGCCAGCTGCGTGACGTCGGTCAGGCCGGCGTCGGTCGGTGTGTCCGGCGAGCTCAGATCACCGGGGACGTATCCCCAGCACGACACGGTGTCATCCGCGAGGAGAGCGCAGTTGCCCTGATAACCCGAGCGGAGCTGCCGCACGGGCGCGAGATCGACGGGGACCATCGCGCTGCTCACGGCCTCTTCGGTGCCCCCTCCGAGCTGGTTCATTTCGTTGTTGCCCCAGCATCCGACGGCTCCGTCCTCCAGGACTGCACAGGCGTGGCTGGACCCCAGGTCGATATCCGTGACGCCGACCAGATCGAGCGTGCGGGTCGGCTCGGCGAGGAATGGTCCCCTCATGTCGCAGGTTGCATCGGACGCTGGATCTCCCAGCCGCTCGTCCGCGTTCACTCCCCAGCACCAGCCGGTGGCGTCCGGGCCCACGGCGCAGAAGCCCCAGGAGCCTCCGTTCAGCGCGCGCACGCCGGAGAGCCCCAGAATCGGCTGGGGATGCACGCGGGACCCCGAGGCCTCGCCAACCCCGAGCTCGCCGCACCGGTTCCATCCGAAGCACGAGACATCGCCGCTGTCGAACTGGACGCACGAGCTCAGCGTCGAGAGCGCGAGCGACGCGATGCAACCCGGCGCGCCCACGTCCTCGGGCGCCTCGTCGTCTTGCCCGTCGCAGGCCAGCAGGCTCGCGACCACCAGAGCGGCGAATCGAATGGCCCGCCACGACCCCATTGCGTAGAACCGAGCGTAACAGCCGCGCCCCGGCGGGAGAAGAAGCAGGCCGGGCGAGCGGGATGTGCCGGGAGGTCCCGGCACTTGCGGGGGGGAACCAGCGGCTCTGCGGATGAGTCGAGCCCGGTGATCCGCACGTGCGAGCCGCGCTGTGCTGGCACGAGGCTTGATGGATGACAGACCCGGAACTGTCGAACGGGAGGTGATTCATTGCGTCTGGTGTGTACGCGCGACGGCGCGGCGACCGCAGTGGGCGGGCTGCTCGACGCGAGCGAGCAGGACCATACGGTCATCCTGGCCGACGATGAGGTGGAGCGCGCGGCCCGAGCCCTCGAGCGGGCCGCCACGCTCAGGGCACGGATGGACTGGAGTCACGACACGGTGGCCAACGTCCTGGACGGTCGCGGCCAGCTGACCGACGCGATCAACCAGCTCGTGCAGCACGGGCTGGCGCTCCACCTCATGGAGCACAGCCGCTATCCGGTCAGCCTCCGCAGGCGAGCCCTGCGCGTCCGGCCGGGCGCCGTCGAGATCGACGTCACCGCGACCACCACGGACCTGCCGAGATGGTCCGAGGTGCGGGGCCTGGCGCCGGCCGAGCTGCGCCGCAGCTCGGAGAAGGTGCTGTGCCGGCTGCTCGGCTGCGAGCGCGCGGTGCTCCATCGGCTCGACGTGCCGCTGGCCGCCGTCCACATCGAGCGAGACGGAGCGCCGGCACGAAGGCCCTACGTGCCCGAGACCGGCGTCTGGCCCACGATCGCGGCGGTCGCCAGCGAGGAAGCCGCCGGCGGGGGAGGGCCGACGCTCAGCGTGATCGCGGCCGAGGCCGATTCCTGGCAGGTCTTCGCCGAGGCACATCCTGCCGGGACGGAGGTCCGCGGCACCGTCGCCCGGGTGAGCGACTACGGGATCATCGTGAAGGTCGGCAACGGCCTCATGGGGCTCGCCGAGGTGACCGACTTCGCCGACCCCTCGCGGCCACCGCACCAGCAATTCGCCAGGGGCGACGTCGTCGATCTGGTCGTCCTCCGCGTGGTCCCGGCGGAGCGTTGCATCAGCCTCGGCTTCAAGAAGCCGTGAGCCGGCCAGCGGAGATCGCGAGCCTCCGCGGCCGGGCGCCGAGCTGACTAGCGGATGTTGATCCCGTGGCGCGCCAGGAGCTCGCGGAGATAGTTTCGGTCCATGCGCGCCGTGCGGGCCGCCTGGGAGATGTTGCCGTCGTTCTGGCGCATGAGCTCGGCGAGGTAGGCGCGCTCCCAGCGGGCGACGATGCGACCCTTGGCGGTGCGAAAGCTCACCTCGGGTGAGAACTCGACCGGGAAGCCGGCGTCCTCGGGCTGCGGATCCTGCGGCAGCGGCTCGTTGGCGCCGAGCTCTTCCCACAGCGCCGGGTCGGAGAAGACCAGCGCGCGCTCCACTGCGCTGCGCAGCTCGCGCACGTTCCCCGGCCAACGGTGGCGGCACATCCGTTCCACCAGATCGAGCGGAGGGCCTGCCTTGCTGTCGCTCGCGAACTGGCGGTAGAAGTGGGCGACCAGGAGGGCGATGTCCTCGGGCCGCTCGCGGAGCGGAGGGATCGCGAGCCGGAGGGTGTTGAGCCGGTACCACAGGTCGGAGCGGAAGGTCCCGCGATTGACCTCCTCGCGCAGATCTCGATTGGTCGCGGCGATGAGGCGCACGTTGATCTTGCGGGTGTCGATGGCGCCGACCCGGCGCACCTCCCGGGTCTCGAGCACGCTGAGCAAGACCGGCTGGGTCTCGAGCGGGAGCTCGCCGATCTCGTCGAGGAACACGGTGCCGCCGTCGGCGGCCTCGAACAGCCCGCCGCGCCGCGCCACCGCGCCGGTGAAGGCACCCTTCTCGTGGCCGAAGAGCTCGCTCTCGATGAGGCTGGGTGGGATCGCGCTGCAGTCGACCACCACGAACGGCTTGGGGGCGCGGCCGCTCGCCTCGTGGATCATGCGGGCCAGGAGGCTCTTGCCGGTCCCGGTCTCGCCCTCGATGAGCACGGTCGCGTCGCTGGCCGCGATGCGCGGCAAGAGCGAGAACAGACGCCGCATGACCAGGCTGGTGCCGAGCATCCCCCCGAAGCTCTCCAGATCCGACACCGGCTGGGGAACCAGGTGGTCGAGCGGTTCGAAGACCAGTGAGGTCTGCCCGATCCGCACGGTGGTCTGGGGCGCGAGCAAGGCGGACTCGACGCGGCAACCGGCAATGAAGGTGCCGTTGGTCGACTGGAGATCGTGAACCGTCACGCCCGCGAACGTCGGTGTGAAGGCGCAGTGGTGGCGCGACACCGTCGGATCGGTGAGCTGCAGGGAATTGCCGAGGTCGCTGCCGACCGTGAGCTCGGTGGCCTCGGACTCGGTGGTGGCGCCGGCGTCGGGACCGAGCGCGACGCGGACCCGAAACGCGCCCACGCTGACCTGGTGAGCGCCGATCTGGCGAGTCGGAGGCGCGGGCTCGTCGCCGCTTGACACCGCCGCAAAATAGCACGGAGCCATCGCGGACCGCACCCTGCATCACTTCTGGATCAGGGCGCCACCAGGGCAGCCAGGTCGGCGCTGCCGCACGACGTCAGGCCGCTGCCGGCGATCCGGTCGACGCAGACGACCCGGCCGACCTGGTCGTAGACGATGATCTCGTTGGCGCCGGAGTCCCCGCCGACGGCGTCCATCGCCCTCATCCAGACCGGGGGCACCAGGTCGGCCGGGATCTCGAAGGTGGCGGGGGTCCCGATGTCGAAGGCGTCGTTGAAGAGCGGGTTGTCGTACAGCTCGACGAACAGCGCGCCGCCCCGCTCGCCCAGGACCACCAGGTCGGGCACGGTCGTGCTGACGGTGGTGATCAGGAGATCGTGGATGAGGTCGAAGCGCCCTTCGAGCACCGAACCGGAGGTGGTTCCGGTGTCGGGGACCGCGGTCTGGTGCCAGAAGATGTCTGGCACGCTGCGGTTGACGCCGACCAGGTAGGCGAAGCCGTGCGACGAGCCCCGCCAGACGACCGGGTCGAGAGGCGCGGGGACCACGTCGGCCACCTGATCGGGGTCGAGCATGGGCGGATCGCCGGGCGTGACGACCGAGCTGTCGATGTCACCCGCGACGGTCACGGCGGCGACGGTATTGGTGCCCGCGACGTCCACGCCGGCCAGCCACTCGATCGCGTCGCCGACCTTCACCTTCCAGGCAGGCAGGTCGGAGAACGTGGTGTCGGTCAGCAGCTGGTCGGTGATCCACACCTCGCCCGCCTGCGACAGGACGAGCCGCGAGCCCGGCAGCGTCTGGAGCGCCGCGATGTGGTCGAAGGCCAGGTCGATCGCGTCGCCGCCGGTGGTCGGGCGGATCTCCTCGCTGACCAGGTCCTGGTCGATGGAGACCAGCTCGCCTCCGGGACCGAGCAGGACCGCCAGCCCGGTGACGTCCTCCCGGCGGGTGAACGCGATGTCGATCGGCTCGAAGTCGAGCTCCACCGCCGCGCCGCCGGCGACGGCGGCCTCGATGCCGGACTCCGACGCGAAGAGGACCAGCGCGACCGGCTGCTCGGCGCCGCCGCTCCGGTGGATGCCGGCGATGACGAGCTCGTGCTGTCCGTCCAGGGTCAGGTTGTCGTCGTCCGCCACGCTGCCGAGTACCAGCGGGGCCTCCTCCGGGTCGTTCACCGCCTCGGGCGGCGCGTCCAGGCAGCCGGCGGCGAACAAGGCGAGGAAAACGACCAGCTTCATTCGGCGACGAGGGCGCGGATCTCGTCGGCCGAGAACCCGTAGTCGGCGAGGACGGCGGCCGAATGCTCGCCCAGGCGGGGGGCGGCGCGATCCGCGCGCGCCGGAGCCACCGGGGTGCGCACCTGCAGCACCTGCGCCGCGCCCGGGCCGGGAGCCTGCGAGAAGACGCCGCGCGCCTCGTGCAGCGGATGGTGCACGACTTCCGCGACCTCGAGGACCGGCTCGGCGCAGCAGTCGTGCCCGGCGAACACCTCGGCCCACTCGTCGCGCGTGCGAGTGGCGATGACTGCCTGCACCTCCTCGCGCACCCGCTCCTGGATCCTGGGGGTGGCGATGAGCTCGGACAGATCGCCCTTGCGGCCGATCGCCTGGTTGAAGGCCAGCCAGAACTTCGGCTCGAGCGCGCCGACGGAGACGTAGCGGTCGTCGGCGGTGCGGTACACGCCGTAGCAGGCGAGGCCGCCGTTGAGGGTGGCCTGGCCGCGGGTGGGCGGCTCGCCGCCGGCCGCCACGCTGCCGAGCTCGGCGGCGAGGAGCGCGAGTGAGCCCTCGCACATCGAGATGTCGACGTGGGCGCCTTGCCCGGTGCGCTCGCGGCCGAGCAGCGCGGCGAGGACTCCAGTGAGTCCCCACAGGCCGCCGCCCGCCAGGTCCGCGATCTGGACTCCGGGCATGGCGGGTGCGCCGCCGGCGCCGCCCGTCATCGCCAGCACGCCGGCCAGGCCGATGTAGTTGAGGTCGTGGCCGGGGCGCTCGACGTACGGCCCGGTCTGTCCGTAGCCGGAGATCGAGCAGAGGACCAGGCGCGGGTTGTGCTCGCGCAGCTGGTTCCAGCCGACGCCGAGCCGATCCATCACGCCGGGCCGGAAGCTCTCGACCACCACGTCGGCCTTCTCGGCCAGGCGGAGGAAGGCGGCGCGACCGGCCTCCGCCTTGAGGTCGAGCGCGAGGGAGCGCTTGCCGCGGTTGAGGACCAGAAAGCGGCCGGAGATGCCGTCCACCGCCGGCGGGATCTGCCGGAGATAGTCGCCGATGCGCGGGTCCTCCACCTTGACGACGTCGGCCCCGAGATCCGCCAGCACCATGGTCAGGAATGGGCCGGGCAACAGCCGCGATAGATCGAGGACCCGGATCCCGTCGAGCGCGCGCGCATCCCCCATGTCGTTGTCCTCCGAAAAGTGCGACGGGCGGATGACCCTGTCGGTGAGCCACCCGCCCGCGAGCGCCGATCCGCTGCCGGACGACTACTGCTTGGCCATGTCGAAGATCTGCTGCAGGCGCATCGCCAGCATCGGATCGCCCGACACCTTGAGCCGGCCCTGGAAGTAGAGCTGCATGCCGACCTGCGGGTCGGTGAACATGCTCTTGAAGTCGTCGTGCGAGACCTCGACCGTGCACTGGGCATTGCCAGTGTCGCCCTGCGCGCAGGTGGGCGGATCCGAGGTCAGGTTGAGCGTCCAGGTGCCGCCCCCGTCACCGGTGATCTTGAAGCAATAGATGGCGTTGACTTCCTTCGCCTTGTCCGGGTGCTTCGCGAGCGCCTCGGGTACCATCACGTCGAACAGCTCCTTGGCGTCCTTGGGCATTGGCGGCATCTGTGTCCTCCCTTGAGAGCCGCTTGGTAACACGCCGCGTCCAAAACCGTCAATGGCCCGAAAAGGAAGAGCGGGCGGCAAGCTCTCGCTCGCCACCCGCCCGGGGGGACTCGGTCGATCGCGATTGACTAGAGGTCAGGCATCGCGGTGTCGGCGTAGGCGCACTCGGCGGCGTCGCCCTCGGTCGGCAGCCACGGACCCGAGTCGGTGTAGAACACGCGGCGGAACTGGGTGTCCCAGCACTCGGTCGCGCTCACCTCGACGTCGGCGAGGTCGCCGCCCGACACCATGGCGTCGGAGCGGCCGGCGCCGGTCGGCAGCCAGCGCGAGCGGATGAGCGCCTGCTCGTGAGCGGCGGTCGCGCTGTCCTCGAAGTTGGCGTCGATGGCGAACTGGAAGTCGCCCGAGCCGTCGTCGTTCTCGTCGTAGAAGTAGTCGAACGAGGCCGGGTTGGCGAGGTCGTCCACGCCCTCGGCGTGCATGGTCACCACCTTGGCGGCCAGGTCGTAGGTCACCAGCACGTTGCCGGTGTCGGGGTTGTTGTCGATCGGATTGACCGCCTCACCGGCGTCGAAGTCGATGAAGAAGTCGCCGCTGCCGCGGTGCGGAGCCACCCCGGGATCCTCGTCGGGCACCGCGTGGCCGTTGATGACGGTGATGTAGGGCCCGGGCGAGGTCTTGCTCTGGCCGTCGAGGGTCCAGTCGTAGGTGCCGTCGGCGTTGGCGGTCACCACCAGGCGGTAGCGGGCCGGGTCGAGCGCGTTGCCCTCCCACGGGCCCCAGGTGTAGACGTTGTCCTCGACCGTGGTGGGCGGGAACTGCACGATGGTGTGGACCAGGATGAGCACCCAGGCCGCGCCGGCGTTGAGCGACACGGTCACGCCGCGCGTGAGGACGTAGAAGTCGGCGATCTGGCCGAGCGCGAGCTGTTGCTGGCCGCCCTGCGGCAGACGGATCTGTACCTGCTCGGCGGTCGGGATGGCCTCGGCCACGCCCGGGGCGTCGTTCTCCTCTTGCACGCATCCGGCGGCGAGGGTCGCGGCGGCGAGCGCGGCGGCGAGGAAGGTGGTGGGGGTGCGCATGGTCTAGGCCTCCGTTTCGTTGCAGGCCCTTCATTGCAGCGCCCATGCCGCACTGGTTTCGCCCGATTTCCAGGGTTTGCCACGTAGCGAATCCCCACACCCCATCCCGAGTGTCGGCCCCCTCCACGGTCGCACCAACACATCCAATCCCCGGCGTACGCCCGTAGTCCCCGGCAGATTTGAACCGCCAAAACCGCCAAACGCGCCAAAGTTTTTTTGGGGTATGCCCCGGCGCATCGGGGCGAACCCAACAAGTTCTCCTTTGGCGGCTTTGGCGGGTTTGGCGGTCAACCCAAAGGCGCGAGGTACTACTCGTCGGAGGCGGAGGACTTCGTGGATGCGCGGTTGGCCTTGCGCTTCGCGCTGGCTTCGCGGAAGCGGTCGGCCCAGCCCTCGACGTTGACCTGCTTGACCCGCGAGAGGGCGAGGGCGGCGCGCGGCACGTCCTTGGTGACCGTGGTGCCGGAGGCGACGTAGGCGTCGCGCCCGACCGTCACCGGAGCGACCAGCTGGGTGTCGGAGCCGATGAAGGCACCGGCCTCGATGGTGGTCCGGTGCTTGGTGAAGCCGTCGTAGTTGCAGGTGATGGTGCCGGCGCCCACGTTGGCGCGCGCGCCGACCGAGACGTCGCCGAGATAGGTGAGGTGGTTGGCCTTGGCCCCGGCCATCAGGTGCGCCTTCTTGGTCTCGACGAAGTTGCCGACCCTGACCTCGCTCTCCAGCATGGTGCCGGGTCTCAGGTGGGCGAAGGGGCCGGTCTGCGCGCGCTCGCCGATCGAGCTCTCGCTCGCCACCGTGTAGGGCTTGACCAGCGCGTCATCCATCACCTCGACATCGGTGAGCACCGAGCCGGTGTCGATGCGCGCGCGGGCGCCGATGCGGGTCTTGCCGCGCAGGCAGACGCCGGGGCCGATCCAGGTGTCGCGTCCGATCGGCCCGACCTCGGCGTCGATGTAGGTCGACTCGGGATCCGCGATGGTGACGCCGCCCAGCATCCAGCGCTCGAGGATCCGCAGGCGCGCCTCGCGCTCGGTGCGCGCCAGGTCGACCCGGTCGTTGATGCCGGTGACCTCGTCGAAGGGCGCCTCGGTGACCGCGGCGCCGCCGCGCGCGGCGGCCCGCTCGGCCAGGTCGGTGAGGTAGAACTCGCGCTGCGCGTTCCGAGCGTCGAGCGACTGGAGGTCGGCGCGCAGCTCGCGGAGGCGGACGGCGTAGAAGCCGGCGTTCATCTCGGTGATGGCGCGCTCCGCCTCGCTGGCGTCGGCGTGCTCGACGATGCGGAGGAGCTTGCCCTCACCGTCGCGCACCAGCCGGCCGTAGGCGACCGGGGCGGACGGCCGGGTCGACACCAGCGCGACGTGCGCCGGCGACGCGGCGGCGGCTCGCACCAGGTCGGCGACGCGCTCGGGGCGCAGGAGCGGCGCGTCGCCGTAGAGGATGACGACGATGCGGTCGTCCGGCTCGGAGGCGAGCGCCGGCAGCGCCGATTGCACCGCGTGGCCGGTGCCGCGCTGTTCGGCCTGGTGGGCGACCTCGATGCGCCCGGCGCCGAAGCGGGCGTCGAGCAGGGCGCGGATCGCCTCGATCTGGTGACCGAGGACGACGACGACGCGGCCGGCTCCGGCGGCCAGGGCGATCTCGACCGCCCACACGACCAGCGGGCGGCCGGCAACCTCGTGGAGGACCTTGGCCCGATCGCTCTTCATTCGGGTGCCGAGGCCGGCGGCGAGGACGACGACGATGGGCTGCGACATCGTCGGGGAACATATACCATCAGGAGCGCCGATTGATGTCCGCCCGCTGCCTCGCCTCCCCGTCCATCCGCTGGCCGCTCCCCCATCTGGCCGCGGTGGTCGCCGTGATGACGCTCGGAAGCGGCGTCGCGCGGGCACACCAGGCGTCGGCCACCTTCTCCCGGATGGAGACCACCGGCAATCCGGCGCGGCTGAAGTTCGAGATCCGGATCGCGGCGCGCGATCTCTACGAGGTGCTCGAGCTCGACGACGACCGCGAGGCCACTGCCGACGAGATCCGCCGCGGGCAAGGCGACATCATGGGCTACGTCACCGACCGACTCGAGTTCGACGCCGATGGCGCCGACTGCAGCGCGGAGCCGGTCGCCGTCGAGCCGGTCGAGCAGGGGCAGCGGTTCGCCCGGGTCGAGCTGGCCGTGGTCTGCCCGGCGCCCGTCCGCACGCTCGGCCTCGAGTATGGCCTCTTCTTCGAGCTCGACCGGCGTCACATCGGGTTCGTCTCGATCGGCCGAGGCACCTTCCAGCTGACCCGGTCGGATCCACGGCTCGAGTGGGACGTCGGCGGCAACGTTCAATCGGGCCTGGGCGGGTTCGTGGTGAGCGGCGTCTGGCACATCCTCGACGGGCTCGACCACATCCTCTTCCTGATGTCGCTCCTCCTCATGGCTGTGGTGGTCAAGACCGGCGGCGGCGAGGGCGTCGCGATCCGACCGGTCCGCCAGGCGATCTCCTACACCGGCGGGATCGTCACCTCGTTCACGGTCGCCCACTCGTTCACCCTGATCGGCGCTGCGCTCGGCTGGTTCGAGCTGCCCAGCCGGCTGGTCGAGAGCCTGATCGCCGCGTCGATCGTCTTCGTGGCGGTCGACAACGCCATCCGCCTCGACCCGCCGCGCCGCTATCTGGTGACGTTCTGCTTCGGGCTGGTGCACGGCCTCGGCTTCGCCTCGATGCTGCGCCCGCTCCTGCCGCCGAGCGAGGTCGTCATGCCGCTGCTCGCCTTCAACCTCGGCGTCGAGCTCGGCCAGCTCGGGCTCGTGCTGGTCGTCATGCCCCTCCTCTATGTCGCGATTCGCGCGCTCGGCGCAGCGCGCTATCGCCGCCTGGTGCTACCGCTCGGCGCCGTCGTGCTGGGCGGACTCGGATTCATCTGGCTCGTCGAGCGCGCTGTCGGGATCACCATCCTCGGGCTTTGACCGATCGGCCCCTCTCGGCCGTGTGCTCGCGCGGCGCGCACGATCCCACAGCGGAGCACACGTGGATTCCCCACCGACCCGTCTCGGTGGGAGAGGCGGGCGATCTATAATGAAGTTTCGAGTATTCCCGATGACCTCCGATTCAGGACGGGCAAGCGGGCGGCCACGGGTCCTGGCGGTCGACGAGAACGCCGAGGATCGCGAGCGCCTTCGCAAGGCTCTGACCGATCAGTTCGACCTCTTGATCGCGCCGTCGTTCGAGCGCGGAGTCGAGATCTTGCGCGAGGAGCGCAATCTCTCCGCGGTCATCGCTTCGCGACACGCGCTGCTGGCGGAGGCGCGTGTGCTCCAGCCGGAGGCGAGGCGTGTGTTCTTCTGCGCCGAGGCGGCGGATCCCACCGAGATCCTGCTGGCGGTCAATGGCACCCAGGCCCACCACGTCGCCCAGAAGACGCTGATCGACGAGCTGTCGCAGGTGGTCGGTGATCTGTGCGCCTCCTACCAGAATGAGCGCGAGCACCGCCACTCGGTCTCGGAGCTGCGCCGGGTCAACGACGAGCTGTGGGCCAAGGAGAGCTTCCTCTCGCGCACGCTCGACGATCAGGGGCGCGAGCTGCTCAGCGCCACCACCGAGCTCGAACGGGTCACGCGAGATCTCGAGCTGCTCTCGTACCGCGACGCGCTGACCGGTCTCTACAACCACCGCGCCTTCCAGGAGCGCCTGCGCGAGGAGCTGGCCCGCTCGCGGCGCTACAACAAGCCCCTCTCGCTGCTCTACTGCGACATCGACGACTTCGCCCGGGTCAACAGCGAGCTCGGCTACCACACCGGCGACGCCGTGCTCCGCCGGCTGGCCGAGGTGCTGACCGCCTCCGACTCGAGCGGCCGCCTGCGCGAGAGCGACGTCGCTGCCCGCTACGGCGGGGAGGAGATCGTCATCCTCTTGCCTGAGACGTCGAAGGAAGGCGCCGCCATCAAGGCCGAACGTCTGCGCGCCGCCGTCGAGCAGGCAGTCTTTCCCGGCGAGAGACAGATCCGGATCTCCATCGGCCTGGCGGGATTTCCCGACGACGCCGGCACCTCGGGCGACCTGGTGCGCAGCGCCGAGCGCGCCCTCGAGATCGCGAAGTCGTCCGGGCGCAACCGGGTGCAGGTCTCGAGCAGCGGTGACGGCGAGGAGGTCGCGACCGGCAGCACGAACCGGGCGCCGTCGGCCAACGACGTGAGCGGGGTGCACCGGCACGAGCGCTACACCTCGTATCACGTGCGATTGTTCGACATCGTCACCTCGCTGCGGCGCGACCGCAGCCTCGCCTGCTTGTTCGTCGACCTGTCGCAGCTGCGCGACGTCGAGCGCGAGGTGGGGCCGATCCAGCACGCCGAGCTGTTCGCCCGCGCCGGCGATCTGCTCGACCGCCTGCGCGGCGACCGCCTGCGGCGCGATGACCTGATCTGCCGGACCGAGGACTCGGACGGCTACCTGTGCTTCCTCGCCTCGCCGCGCGAGTCGGGCTCGCCGGTGGATCTCGAGTCGATCGCCGCGCGGGTCGAGGCGACGCTCGAACGCGAGCTGCGGGAGGCGATGAACTCGGTCACCCGCGAGCTGCCGCGCGTGGTGGTCGGCTTCTCGCGAGTGCTCGACAACCCGCTCATGCGGCCCGAGCGGCTGGTGGTGCGGCTGGTCGGCGAGGCGCGCCGGTCGGCCGTGCTGCACCGCGAGCGCGCCACCCAGCGCCACAAGGCGCTCCTGCAGGAGATCATCCTGCGCGACATGCTGACGGCGGTCTACCAGCCGATCGTCGACCTCACCTCCGGCAGCACCTTCGGCTTCGAGGCGCTGGCCCGCGGCCCGCGCGACAGCACGCTCGAGGCCCCGACCGCGCTCTTCTCGGTGGCCGACGAGGTCGATCTCACCTTCGAGCTGGACCGCGCGTGCTTCCGCAGCGCCCTGGCCGGCGCGGTCGGCCTCGAGCCGGTGCACCGCCTGTTCGTCAACCTCCTGCCGACGTCCTTCTACGACAACTCCTTCATCGAGAGCGAGGTGTCGAACCTGCTCCAGGCCGCCGCGCTCACCCCGGCCAACGTGGTCTTCGAGATCACCGAGCAGCTGGCGATCGAGAACTTCGCCTCGTTCCGCCAGGCGCTGGCCAGCTACACCCGGATCGGCTTCGGGGTGGCCATCGACGACGTCGGTACCCGGCACTCCAACCTCGAGACGGTGATGGCGCTCCGCCCCCACTTCGTCAAGCTGAGCGACGTCCTCACCCGCGGCGTCTCGAAGTCGACCGTCAAGCGGGAGATGGTCCGCTCGCTCCAGCGCATCGCCGAGGCGATCGACGCCGTCATCGTCGCCGAGGGCATCGAGACGGTGGACGACCTGATGGTCCTGTGCGACCTGGGGGTGCGCTACGGCCAGGGCTTCTACCTGGCCCGCCCGGCGGCGCCGTTCCCCCGGGTGCGTCCCGCGGTCAAGCAGGCGATCCTCGAGATGGTGCGGCCTGCCCGCTCGGACGCCCCGGTGCTCGCCATGACCCGCTCCGGGGTCATCAATGACGACGACGGCGAGGAGGAATCGGGCGAGATCACGCCGCCCAAGCTCGACGTGCACCTCGGCCGGGGGCGAGCGCTCGACCCGGAGGACGGCTCCGACTTCAACGAGAAGACCCAGCCGCTCATGCGGCCGCTCCGTCCGGCCAGCTCGTACCCGCCCCCGGTGGGCGAGGAGGCCAGCCTGCCCCCCTTGCCGGAGGTTCCGAGCGGCTCCGGGACCAGCGGCGCGCTGGGGGACGAGCTCGGCGGCCTGGGCGGAGGCACCCCGCTCATCCGCAGCCTCAGGCGTACCCACGCCCAGCCCTCCTCGGACACGTTCGACGAGGAGACGACGAGCGGCGGGAGGCCGGTGAACTAGTTCTGCCGGCCCGGATGAGGCAAGATCCATCGCGGGCATGGATCAACACATCCTGCACAGGCTGCTCAAGTTCGGCGTGGATCGCGGCGTGTCCGACATCCACTTCGAGGTCGGCTACCCGCCGCATTACCGGCTGAACGGCGAACTCCTGGGCGCCATCAAGGTGGCGCCGCTGACGTCGCAGGACACCGAGGCCATCGCCAGGATGATCCTCGGCAAGCGAGAGGTCGACTTCAACCGGCACTTCGGCGAGATCGATGTCTCCTACTCGCTGGCGGGCATGGGGCGCTTCCGCGCCTCCATCTTCCGGCAGCGCGGCTCGGTCGGCATCGTGATGCGCCTCATCCCCTTCCAGGTGCGCAGCATCGAGGAGCTGGTGCTGCCGCCGGTCATCGCCGAGATCGCAGACGCCCGCCGCGGCCTCATCCTGGTGACCGGCGCGACCGGCAACGGCAAGTCGACCACCATCGCGGCGATGATGCGGTACGTCAACGAGACCCGGCACGCCCACATCATCACCATCGAGGATCCCATCGAGTTCCTCTTCGAGCCCGGTCGCTGCATGATCATCCAGCGCGAGATCGGCAGCGACACCGAGACCTTCAAGGACGCGCTGGTGGCGGCGATGCGCCAGGACCCGGACGTCATCATGGTCGGCGAGGTGCGCGACGCCGAGACCGCGCAGACCTGCCTCAAGGCGGCGGAGACCGGTCACCTGGTCATCAGCGCGATCCATACGCCGGACACGGTCTCGACCATCCAGCGCTTCATCGGCATGTTCGAGACCGACGGCCAGGCGGTCATCCGCGAGCGGCTGGGCGACGCGCTGCAGGCGATCATCTCGCTGCGCCTGCTGTCGGCCAAGAACGGGGCCGGCCGGGTCCCGGCGGTCGAGATCATGCGGGTGACCCGCACCATCCGCGAGGCGATCCGCACCGGCCGGCTGAGCGAGGTGCCGGAGCAGATCCGCAAGGGCCGCGACCTCTACTCGATGCAGCTGTTCGACCAGCACCTGCTCGACCTGGTCAACGCCGGCGCCATCTCCGTCGAGTCCGCCATCTACGCCTCCTCCAACCCCGAGGAGTTCGAGCGCTCGATGAACATCGTGTAGCGCCCGCAGTCCCAGCAGTTTGAACCGCCAAAACGCCAAGACCTTTTGGTTGGGGGAACGAATCGCTCCGGCCGACGTGAAGGCCAGGTTGCCGCCCGGTCGCCTCACGGATGGGGAGATACCCCCCAAAAAAGTGTTTGGCGCTTTGGCGGTTCAAAAAGGGCGGAGATTCGCCGGCTATTCCATGGGCTGGGGCTTGATGCCGCCCTGGCGCAGCGCGCTGAGCTCGATGAGCTGCGAGGTGCCGCGGTCGACGTTGCCCGACTTGAGCTCGCCGGCGGCGCGGCTCATCGCGGTCTTGACCGCCGCCTCGAAGGGGGCGTTGCCCACCATGGTGGTCTCGAGGAACAGGCGGTCGGCGCCTGGCTTGACGCCGTCGGCGCTGGTCGCGTGCCAGCCGACGAACGCGTGGCCCGGCACCAGCACGATGATGGGGCGCAGGCCGATCGCCTCCAGCATGGTGGCGAACAGGATGGTGCCCTCCAGGCACTGGGCGTTGGTCGACTCCAGCACCTCGCTCGGCAGCCGGGTGCGCTGCACCTTGACCAGGTCGGTGTTGACCGTCGGGTCCATCACGTAGGTGACGCCGCGCGCCTTGAGCTCGTCGTAGATCGCCTTGACCTGCGACACCGTGTCGGCCTGCTCTCCGGCGAACATCTTCTTCGGGTGGCGCTGCTTGGCGGCGGTCAGGAACCCGTCGACCGCCCGCGAGTTCGGGGTCACCCAGGCGCCGATGTACTCGGGCGTCATCTTGGTGATGTCGGCGCCGACCTCGCGGAAGAGGGGCAGGGAGTCGCGCGGCAGGAGCGAGATGGAGAGCGTGTCCTCGTAGAGGACCTTGTCGCCCTCGTTGATCTTGAGGTGGAGCTGCGCCGGCCTCTCGCTCCGGATGCTGGCGGGCGAGAAGCTGGTCGCCAGCTGCGGGACCAGGAACACCACCTCGCGCTGTGCCCCGGACAGGAGGGTCACGGAGCGCACCGCCGCCTCGGTGACTCCGGGGATCTGCGCCTCGACCCTGAGCAGGCGCGGCTTGTCACCGAGGTTGTAGAAGCGGATCTCGGCCGGCGCGCCGGTCTTCTCGAAGCCGAAGAGGTGATAGACCCCGAGCGCGATCTTCGGCTGCACCACCGTGTCCCAGATGAGGCCGGTGGCGCGCCCCTCGGCCGCCTTCTTGCGCATCTCGTCGAGCACGCGCTTGAGGCCGGCGACCTTCTCCGGGGTCGACTTCGGGCTGGCGGCGGCCGCCGCCTCCAGCGAGGTCCAGTCGGCCTCCGCCTCGTCGAGCTTGCCGAGGAACATGAGCGCCAGGCCGCGGAAGACCCGGTTCTTGAGCGCCGGCTCGCTCTCGAGCTTGGGATCGGTCTTCTTGATCTCGGCCATCCCCTGGTCGATGGTCGTGAGGCACTTCTTCCAGTCCTCCTTCTTGCAGACCAGGAACGAACGCGCGGCCAGGAGGCCCGCCTTGCCGTCGGGGAACTTGGAGCCGAGCTCGGCGAGCGCCTGCTCCGCCTTGTCGAACTCGCCGATCTCGACCAGCGCGCGGACCAGCTCCTCCGGCTGCGCCTTGTCGGCGCCCATCGGCAGCATGGCGACGGTGGCCCTGACCACCGTGTTCCACCGCTGGGTCTTGCGCGCGCAACGCTGCAGCGTCTTGTAGTAGTCGAAGGTCTTGTCGTCGACCTTGGGCGCCGCGACCGGGATGGCGAGCAGGAGCACCTGCACCATCTGGTTGCAGGTGGCCGCGTCCGGCTCGCCCGGCTTCTTCAGCTCCTCGTCGATCCGGGCCAGCGCCTCCTTCGCCTGCGCCGGCGTCAGGCGTACCTCGGCCGGCTTCTCCATCTCGTTGCCGGTCGACGGCGGCGCCGGGGTGTCGGACACCTTGGTGGCGGCGGGCGCCGGCGTGGTCGCTGTCTTGTCGCCGGCCGCCTTGTCGCCCCCCGCCGGTGTGCCGCCGCTGCCCGCCTTCTCCTCGCCGCAGCCGCCGCCGAGCGCGAGGAGCACCGCGCCCACCACCCAGGATGACCTCATCGAGCGGTTATCCCGCCCACCTCTCCGTCCGTCAACTGGACTTGAGGAGGGAACGGACGGCAGGCAGGTCGCTCTCCTTCACCTGTCCGGCACGGACGCAGCGGACCTTGCTCGACGGGTCGACCAGGAGATGGATCGGGATCGGGGCGTTCTCTCCGATACCGATCGCGCCCAGCCAGGCGGGCAAGGAGTCCGGCTTGTCGATGCGCAGGGAGGCGGGCGTCTGCGGGTGCTTCTTCCTGAACTCGTCGACCAGCTGATCGCTCTCGTCGGTCGAGATGAAGACCAGCTCGACCTTCATCCCCTCGCCGGCCAGCCGCTTCTGCCAGTCGGCGAGCAGTGGCATCTCGTCGAGGCACGGCTTGCACCAGGTGGCCCAGACGTTGAACCAGCGCCAGGAGCCGCCCGCCGGCGGCGCCGAGGTTCCGGCCAGCGGCGGCAGCGCCAACGGCGGCGCCTCGGCCGCCGACTTGGGCAGGACGTCGCAGAACTCGTCGACCGTCACCGCCTTCTTCTCGACGGTCGACACCGCGTTGATCCGGCCTTCGCCCTCCTCGACCGGCTTGCCCTTCTCTTCGCCGCCGTCCTTGGCGCAGCCGGCGGCGAGCGCGACGACCAGCGCTACAGTGTGCAGTCGATCCATGCGATGAACGCGCTCCGGTTGATTTCTTCGCCCTTGCACTGGGTGGGATCACCCGTCCTGCGCCAGGTGCAGAACTCCTGCTCCAGCTGGGCGAACTCCTCGCCGAGCCAGAGCAGGCCGACCTCCTTGTCGAGGTCCGGGTCGTTGAACTGCTGGCGCAGGTGGGTCATGACGTTCTCGGCGCGCAGCTTGCTGAGCTCGCGGTTCTTCTCGACCGAGCCCTCCGGCGAGGCGCGCGAGACCACGAAGAAGTAACTGGCGCCGCCCTGGTCGGCGAAGATCTTGTCGATGAGCTGGGTGTCCTCGGGTCCCAGGTCGGTCTTGCCCTGCTCGAACTCGATGATGCCGCCGCGCTCCTTCATCGGGCGGAACAGGGCGTTGAAGTCGGAGCCGGTCATGGTCGCCACGCTCTTGGCCTGGACCGGCTGGCAGCCGCGCACCCCCTCGCCGCCGATGAGCCCGCAGGCGGTGAGCACGCGGCGGAGGATCTTCTTGAGGTCCGGACTGCAGTAGTCGACGTTCGCCGCCGACGCGGTGCCGGCCTTGGGGGCCGGGTTCTGTTCCTCGGCGACCCGCGCCTTGGCCGACCCGACGCTCTTCGAGACCAGCATGGTCGGGATGGCGATCGCGACCGCGACCACTCCGATGCGCACGACGTTGATGATCGGTGTCACTGGGCACCTCCTTCCGCCGGCGGTGGCTCTTCGGCGGGCGGCTTTTCTTCCGCCGGCGGTTTCTCCTCGGCGGGCGGCTTTTCTTCCGCTGGCGGTTTCTCCTCGGTGGGCGGCTTTTCTTCCGCCGGCGGCTTCTCCTCCCCGGTGGGCGGCTTGCTCTCGGCCGGCGGCTTCTCTTCCGCTGGCGGCTTCTCCTCGGCGGCGGGCTTCTCCGCCGCAGCCGGCTTCTCCGCCGCTGGCGCCGCCGGCGGCGCCTCGGGCACCGCGGTCGGCTGCGGCTCGGCGGCCGGCGGCGCGCTGGCCTTCAGCGTGCCGTTCTTGCGCCGGTCGAGCATGCGCGTCAGCTGGTACTCGAGGCCGAGGTCGGTGTCCTCGTCGCACAGCTTGACCCCGTCGATGAACAGCTGCGGGGTGTAGGTGGCGAGCCCGTTGAACACGCCGAGGCGCAGCGACTTGTTGAGCTTCTGCCTGGCCACGTCCGAGCCGATGCAGCTGGCCAGGTCGGGGAAGCGGGCCTTGGCCATCTGGCGGGCACCTTCATCCGACTGCGCCGCCGCCGCCTTGATCGCCTCCTGCTGCTCGAACGCCCAGGCGACGACCTGGGGCGCCCGATCGCCGGCGCACAGGACCGCCTCGCTCACCGCGCAGGCGCCCGGGTGGGTGCGCTCCGCGACCATCCAGTTGCACTCCTTGTTGAGCGGGAAGAGCAGCGCGACCCGGTCGACCTCCTTGTCGAGCTCGCTCGAGTGCAGCCGGCGCTCGAAGGCGCGGCAGGCCGGGCACAGCGGGTCGAACACCTCGATGGCGGGCGCCCCGCCGGTGTGCTCGTCGAGCGGTACCAGGACGCCGTAGGGGTCCTTGGTGTCGCGCAGCTGGCCGCAGCTGCCGATGAACTTCGAATGGTCGGGTGCCATCGACGCGTAGGCGAAGACCGGCACCAGGACCAGCACCACGCCGAGGCCGAAGGCAGCCGCCAGGTAGCCCCAGGTCGGGCTGGCCGGGCGCAGGCTGCTGCCGCCGCCGCCGGCCACTCGTCCGGGCGGACGCGGCGGGACGTCGGCGAGCTCGGGCTCGACCGCTCCGGCCGGCTCCGGGCCACCGGCGAAGGCGGGATCGCCGTGCTCGTCGCGCGACGCGGGCGCCACCCCCCGCTTGGTGACCCGCGCGTCGTAGCCGGACGCGGCGGTGCCAGCGGTCTCGATCCCCCGCACCTCGTCGTGGCGCGCCAGCTCGACCGCCCGCCGCCAGAGCAGGACGCCTCCCAGCACCACCACCAGGCTCGACAGATAGATGCCGATGCACAGCTTGCAGGCGGCATCGAGCTTGCTCAAGGAGATGAAGGCCATCACCGCCGAGGTGACGGCTGGCAAGGCCGTTGCCAGGGCCATGAAGCCGGCCGCTCGCGGGTCCTCCTGCCGCCCGGTCAGCACCAGCTCGACGGCGAACAGGAGCAGGAAGGCGAACACCGACATGGCCGGCAAGGAGATCGGCACGCCGCCCCACACCCGGGTCCGCATGATGGACGAGTACTCGCTCATCATCGTGGTCTTGCAGTCGGACTTGCCCGCCTCGGCCTTGCTCAGCCCTGGCGTGAAGGAGCAGCTCACGCTGTGCTCCTGGCGGTCCAGGTGCTGAGCGAAGTCGGAGGTGGAGAAGCCGGCGAAGAACAGCCCGAGAGCTGCGCCGGCCAGGATGATGATCGTGTAGAGGTGCGGTTTGCGCTCCATGGTCGACTCCGCGCCGGAGGCCCAACGGGTCATCCGGTTTGATCTGGTGTCTGATCTGCGAGGGGACCGTTGGGTCCGGGGCCCCCCCGGCCCGATCACCTTATCATCGCCAGGCGGCCGGCCCAGTCGCCGGGCGCGACCATGCGCACCCCTACATGTCGGGCGCACGTGGCCGCTGGCGGAGGTGAACGATCGCTGCGCTACGGCCGCTGCCGCTACGGCGCGACCAGCGTGGCGATGCCGTCTGCCGCCTCGGTCGCGAGGAACTGCGTCGACTGCTGCCGCGCGTCCTCGCGGTCGAAGATGACGAAGTGGCCGTCCGAATCGGCCACCTCGTCGTACTGCAGGAGCACACCGGTCGCGCCGCCGTTCCAGTTGCCGCTGACCGGCGCATCGAGAACAGTGCGTCCCGCGAGCGTGAGCCCCATGACCTCGCTCTGCATCGGAGACACCGGGTCGACTCGCATCGCGGTGGCCAGCGCCTCGATGCTCGGCACCGGCGTGTAGCGATCGATGAGCCCCTCGCTGATGAAGACGTTGGTGGCGAGCCGGCGCGCGTACGACACCGAGTCGGAGCGCTCCATGTACATCTGGAGCAGCGCCAAGACCGGGTTGTACTCGTCGAGCGGGTCGTCGCGCAGGAAGAGGCGGACCAGGGCGGCGATGTCGACCGGCTCGGTCTTGTGCAGCAGCGAGAGGTAGAGCAGGCCGCCGGCCCCGCTGAAGATGGCGGCCTTGATGTCCGGCTCGTGGGCGGCGAACGGGACGCCGGTGAGAGAGCCCTGCGAGTGGCCGAAGAAGAAGATCTTCTCGGGGTTGAACTGGATCCGGATCCCGCCGGCGTTGATGTCCATCGCCTTGACCAGGCGGACCAGCTGGAAGTCGTCGAGCGCGCCCTGCAGCGTGTTGTCGCGGGCCGCCAGCGGGTTCTGCAGGTTGAAGAAGGCGAGGTCGGGCGAGGTGCCGTCCTGCCGCGGCCCGTGCAGCACCTGATCGATCGAGATGCAGGCGATGCCGGCGGCGGCCAGCCAGCGGGCGGTGCCGTCGCGCTCGAAGCTGTGGTAGTCGCCGCCGGTGCCGTGGGCGTAGAGCGCGACCGGCCAGCCGCCCGGCGGCTTGGTGCCCACCGGGATGGTCATCGAGAAGCGCAGGTCCTCGGTGCGCTGCACCACCGGGTCGCCGGTGTCGGGATCGATCGCGATGTCGCCGCCGTCGCCCGCCTTGAGGTAGGGGGCCTCGCCGCGCTGGAAGTTGGGCCCATCGTAGTGGCCGTCGAACCAGCGATAGCCGTCCAGCTGATCGACGAGCTCGACCTGGCGCGCCTCGGGCACCGGCACGTCGCGCAGGATGACCTCGCGCACCCGGCCGAGCAGGGCGGTCGGCTCGCCGGTGGTGAAGACGGCGGCGGCGACCAGGTCGTCGCGCTCGTCCCCGCCGGCCTCGTCGAGCCAGTCGCCCAGCGGCTGGTAGATGGCGTGGGCGCGCGCCAGGTCGGCGTCGTCGGGCGCATCGGGCGCCATCACGGCGGCGAAGTCGGCGTCCGGCTCGATCGGATCGCCGTCCACCGTGCGGAGGCGGCGGGTGGCGACCAGCGCGTAGGTGGTGCTCTCGGCGAGCGGAAAGCCGGGATAGGGCAGGACGGCGAGCGAGTTGGGCCCGATCGCCTCGCCCTCGCTCTCCCGGAAGCGAGTGGTGACCGGCGAGAACGTCCCGCGCGCCGGCGAATCGGGATCGATGTCGACCAGATAGACCGACGCGGTCTGCGAAAGCGACGCCTCCGCGCTCTCCGGCAGCGAGGCGGGATCGACCGGTCCGTCGAACCGGAAGAAGCCGGCGCTCGACAGGCCGAAGCCGCGCTGCTCGGCCATGATGGTGTCGAGGTAGAGGCCGGCCAGGTCGTTCAGCCGCGGATGGTCGGCGAGGTCGATGGAGCCGTCGTCCTTCACCCGGACGTCGTTGGGGAACGGCAGCGCGTAGAAGCCGTCGGCCGGCGGCGCGCCGCCTCGCGGCACCTCGAACAGGGCGCGGCTGCCCTCGGGCGAGCTCGAGCAGGCGCACAGGAGGAGCGGCAGGAGCCGGATCCGCATCGCCCGGATTCTGCTTCGCTAGAAGGTGACGGACAAGAGAAGAGTGGCCAGACCGGCGCCCGCCAGCGCGGTGCCGCCGCCCAGGATCGGCGCACCGGCGTCGGAGTCGCTACCGGCCAGCAGGGCGCCGGCGACCAGCGCGGCCGCCCCGATCGCCACGAAGACCAGCCCGGTCCGCCGCACATGCTTCTTTTTGCTCGCGATACGCCCGCTGTCGCCCTGCACCGCGACCACCTCGGTGCCGCTGCGCGCCTCTCCCTCGCGCCGCGTGATGAGCTCGACCACCGCCCGGGTCGCGGTCGAGATCGCCTCGTCCACCGTGCAGACCGGGCAGCTCTGGGCGACCTGGGACAGGAGTCGCCCCTCCTCGGTCTCGATCAGCGACACCACCACGCTGTAGCTCTTTCCGGCGCCCTCGATGCGCGCGGCCAGCACGCGCTCGAGCCCGGTGGCGCGGCGGACCTCGCGCAGGCAGGGGCCGAAGGTGCAGCCGTGCACGAAGTCGCTGGCCGCCACCTTGTCGCGCACCACGTTCGAGCGGACGACCGGCACGTTCACCGCGGCCAGCGCCTGCTCCATGCTCTCCTCGAACTTGTCACCGGCGGTGTCCGACACCCCGGCGGTGGCGACCTCGAGCAGGCCGACCGGCTTCTGCGCGTCGGCGTGCGCCGTGCCCCCCGGGAACCACAGGAGCAGCAGGACCGCCAGAAGCTTCATCCCTCGTCGATCTGCTGGACGAAGCGCTTCATCAGGCCGTCGATCATGAGGTTGCGCTCGGTGGCGTCGTAGCGGCCGTCGCGCCAGCCGGTCTGCAGATCCTCGTACTTCTGCTCGGTCTCCTTGATGACGGTGCGGTAGCTGCCGACCTTCTTCACGATGTCCTTCTGGTTGCGGAAGAAGTAGGAGACCAGCGAAGCGCTGGCGGCCACCGTGAGCACCAGCCCGAGCGGCCCGCCGAGCGCGTACTTGAGGCCGATGCGGAGGGCCAGCACGGTGGCGGCGCCGATCGCCACCTTCTTGGTCCCGGTTCCGTCCACCACCGAGTCCTTGGCCAGGCCGACCGCGGTCGAGCCGCTGGCCATCAGGAGGGCGATGAAGTTGCCTTTGCGCGAGGTCCAGCCGCGGTCGTAGTACTCCTTGATCGCGGTCTTGAGGAAGCTGTCGAAATCGCGGTAGATGCTGCGCGCTTGATCCGTCTCGGTCGACTGGGCTTCTTCGCGGCTCATGGCGGATGAAGCATACCACCCGCACGCACCTCCCGCCGGTGCGTTGACAGCTCACATGTCCTCGAACACGCTGAGGTGGATGAAATCGGCACGATCGGCCGCGATCG